>Ga0310121_10000756_pt1 | contig 34613 bp, 17 predicted proteins | sample CB27_Tmax_986_MG_FD_203504 | JGI IMG/M metagenome (GOLD analysis project Ga0310121, IMG submission 203504) | Marine microbial communities from Western Arctic Ocean, Canada - CB27_Tmax_986 | ecosystem: Environmental > Aquatic > Marine > Oceanic | place: Canada: Western Arctic Ocean | collected...
AATGGTTGTTCAATATAGATATGCATAATAGGAAACTCTGGATTTCCTGTAAACGCGTCTTCATTCCCACATTGATACGCTTCGTAGAGATCTAAAAGTTTTTCTTTGATGGCAATTGCTTTCGCGAAGATGTCTTTTTCTTTTCGCAAATCTACTGAATCATAATATACTACCTGGTCTTCTCCAACAACAGCAAATCCAGTAATGCTGGTGGAGACATCAATTCCTAATATCATAGTTTTATTATACTATATATCTAGTCGAAGTTTAAAGGTTAAATCCTGATCTTCTTCTTTGCGTACAGGATTTGCTAAAGTAGCTACGCCCATTAAATTTTTATTTTCATCATAAATCATCACTTTAGAAACATATACCTGACGCTTGAATGAAGCAGAATAGTCTGAGTAGCTTGAGCTTACTGTGTTTGCAAGCAGCCTATCAGGATTTTCTTCATAAACCATCGAAGAGGTGAGTTTTAATTCTTTCTGCCCATATTTTAAAAAAGTAGGATTATTAGAAAAATTCACTTCTCCTTTTTTAGCATGTGCAAACATCGTCATGACTTGAATATTGGTTTGTCCTCTAAAAGACATATTAAATGATGCCGAATAATAGGATGTGCCGGCAGATGCTTGGGTGACACCATCATTTGCACCAGCACCAAAATAAATCCATTTAGGCTTATCAGTGCTTTCGTCGCTTTTGATATTAATTGTTTCATCATTAAGGGCCCACGATCCTGTGAGAAGAACAAACCCTTCATCATACATCGCAACACCAGCTACCGAGCCACTTCCTGTACTGCCGGAGGGCCCTATCTGAATTAGCTCTCCGTTTCTTTTGCTGTCTTGAAGCTCTCCAATTAAAGAACCAGTAAAATACCACTTCAAAGACATGGAGCCCGGCTGAATTTTACTTCCATAAAAAATAGATGGGATAGAAATCAAATTGATTGTTTGTTGATCTTTAATCCAAGCATAGGTAGATCCCGTTACCGATCCCGTTATTCTAAATTGCGCGCTTCTTAATGTCAGGTGTTCCAATCTATTCTTAAGAGCATAATAGTGAGGATAGATAGGGGCTGTTTTAAATGTGCCGCCTGTTTCCGAATTTATCCCTGTTTTCCGCGAGCCTGCGGTAGTCATTAATTCCCGAGTGATTGATGCAGTCATCGGATAGCTACCGGTAATAACATCTCCATATGTAAATTCATTACTATATGTTGAATCACTCACTGTTGAAAAACAATCCCCACTACCTTGTTTGGTAATGTAAGGATAGATAACATTAAAATTTATAACAGGATCATCTGTATTTTCTGGACCTGTATAGGTTCCAGTGTTCTTGCGAACTCTATCAATATTATATTCATACAGACTAATATATCCGGGGAGCGTCGGAACATTAGCCGAAAAGGCGCCGGATTGTGCTGGTCTATTATTATAAAAAACCGCACCATCAAAAATAAAAAACTCACAACTGGGGTGAGTTTTCATTGTGTTTAAAATGATATCGTTTGGTTCAAATTTCTTGAACGACATTTTAGTAGTCCAGTCTTACACGCAAAGTTAATTCGTTAGTGGGATCCTTCTTGAGCGGCTCTGAGACCTTAGCGGTAGCTAGCAGTTCATTGCTGGAATTATATAGACCGATTGTAGTAATGTAAGACACTGGAGTATCTGCCGCCACACTCTTCACAACCATCTTGCTGGAACTAACATAGGTGGGGTTGTAACTATAATTGAACTTATTGTGGGTGGCTCGACAGAAGTAGATCGTTGAATTGATCTCGGTAGTGTTGTTAAAGGAGATGTTGGCAAGGCGGTGTCTTAAAGCATCACAATTTCCACTAATAGCTGAGCCGGTGAAAGAGCCCGTGACGCCTTGCAAAAATCCATTCGAATGCTCTCTCCAAAATGAATTTAATGGGTGAGAAGCACCCCCCGTGCGGAGCTTGTTGAAAATAGAAGAACTCAACACAACTATCCCAGCTTGGTAAAAAACTACTCCAAATTGTGCCGGTCCGCCGGCGGTAGCGGGAGTGGATCCACCATAAGTTCCATCGCCATTATCGCGATACAAAACGCCGTACTCGCCAGCTAAACCAGCATCGTTGGTACCACCGGTTTCTGAGGCAGAGGCATCCGTGAGGGTGATACATCCGCCGGCGGGGTAACTTGGCTTCTCAATATTGTTGGTTACCCATGAGCCGGTATTTACAATAATACTAAATGTGCCTTTTTTAACTTGATCTTTTGTTATTAAACGAGAAAAGTTAATAAAATAACATTCCTTCATTTGATTATCATTATCGCCAAAGCTTAAATCACTTTCGAAGATTTCTACAGTATTGGTGCTGGCTGTATACCCTAAAAGTACTTGAGCAAATTCATTATAGTTATTAATCTTTTTGGCATTTTGAACACTTGTGGAAGAACTCAAAACCGAATCACTATGATACCCCATTGTGATATCAAAAATATGGTTTGCCGAAGAACTCAAATACGGATAATCATACACGGATTGAAACATGCCGTGAGTGTAGTTTTTGATATTGTCTTCGCTCCCTTCTACCCCATAAGTTCCACTAACAATTGCCCCAGTTAAGGGAATTGATTCATGAAGTAAAGTTCTGGTTGTGGTCACATCGGCGGATGTGTCTAGGGTTTCATAAGTTGTGACAGGCATTTATTTCTCCGATTTTAAATATTTTTATTATGAGGCTCGTCTGAGGATTCTGATTGTGGCATAGTATGCGACATTGGTGGTTGTCCCTTGAATTAGCACGTCAGTATCAATATAATCATAGGTGTATCCCGATGTTGAACCAGGGAAAAGGGTGTCCGCGGCTACCCCTGTTTTTCCATAAAGGGTGTATTTGGAGTCGGTGGTACCGGTGGAGGTGGCATCGAGTCCGCTATATACGGTAAAATTCAAAGCGGTGCAGCTTCCACGAGGTCCAGCTATTGCTGATTGAACATTTCCTTCTCCCGATACATAATATACTGTATCCGGGATGCCTCTTGCCGATGCGACACTAAAATTGGTCATTCCGCTAGCTTGAGATGTGCCAGTTGAGGTTGATAGGGAAATGCTTACCTCTTTGACATTGCCGCTAGTATTACTGAAAACAGAGGTTGCAGTAGGGGTCAGCGCGTTAGCTATAAAACGATTATCAAAATATACATTAAAAGTGCTATCTAAGAGGTTGTTAGCAACAATATATGTGGAACGGTTAGATGAATCAGCCACCAAATCAGAAGTATCCAGGCCTGCTTCGACTAAAATTACCTGTTGCGTGGTGGCGGCGCTAACTAAAAACTTAGTGGTCTGTCCTAATTCCCCAGATCCCGCGATGCCGGACACCTGGGTATCACTTCCGAGAGCATTGGCAGTCTCACTATTGGCAGCGAGATAATATACACTACTTACCAATCGCGTAGCTACAGTATTTAATTGATTTTGCTTGATAACAGGCAAATACAATAAATTAGTGTTAGTATAGCTGGCTAAGCCATAGTTAATTCCGGCGCCAGAATATACAAACGCTTCCATAATGGGGGTTTGTAAAATTTCAAGATCGTAATAGGCGCTGCCAGAAGGATGGTTTTTGTTATATAAACCATAATTGATTTCATCGTCTCCAAAAGCATACTTGGTAATAGTAAATTTACCCTCTGCCATCCGCTGTCTGCCCAAATCCGTTAACACTGCATCAAGAATGATGTCACCCGAGTTGTCTAAAAAAGCCATTTATTTACCTCTCTCTCCTCATAAATAGTTATTATTTTCATTAATCACTTACTAATTTATATGTAAAATTCAAATCAATCTGCTTGCCGGTCTTTTGAGAAGTTAAACGTATTTTAAATTGTCTGTCCCAAATTAATTCGTCTGCATTTCCTACTGCCATACTTCCCATTTGTGAACTAGCTATTTCTCCAAAGTCTACATCGTCGGTAACCAAGGTTATTTGAGACAAATTAGGTTGTATTTGAATTAGTTTCTTAAAACCCTTAAATGGATTAACAAAAATTTCTTCTTCTAAATCTCCTTCAAAAAGAATATTGAATATAGAATAAATATATCCGCCGTCATTAATTAGTTGAGCTTCATAAATTTCAGATAATTGTCCTGTAATACCCTGTTCATTGACTGCTCTAAAAAGATAATAATATTTTTGATTTGTTCTAATTTTCTGAATGTATTCTTGGACGGAGAAAATATCTAGGCTGTTAGATGCCTTTAAATCAACTCTCGTTATTAGATTGTTATCAAAGTCTGCAACACTTGTTGGTTTTTCTGCCGTTCTATAAATTTCAATGTATCTTTGTTTTGAAACACTCTCGACGGGTACATAGCTCCCACTTAATAAATTATTCGCATTTAAATAATTGGCTTTTATTGTAACATCCTCTGATGAAATTGTGGAGGGATATTTTGCTGTTTCATTAAATACTTCATAATGTAAGGAAAAACCAATTCTTTGGGACATGTCCAGCATCTGGTAAGGAATCACGTTAACTTGGTTGGGAAGATGATCCATGGCACGAAGGGTTCTAGAGAAAATAGGGATTTCTACTATTTTTAAGGTCGGTTCATAGTTTGCATAAAAGTCTGCCAAATACGTGTGATCGCTAATTATCTGGGCGTTAGTAGCAAGTTCGTTAAGTGCGGCCGAAACCAAATTACTTTCTTCGCTATATAATTGTAAGGTTGCATCTTCAGTTGTAGGATCATAAAATTCAAGACACTTATACTCAATCTCAGTGATTTCTTCATTGCCTATTTGTCTTGTTATAGCTAAATCTGAAAAATTATATTTGCACCCTACGGTTAAAACATAAGCATAAACCTTATAGGTATAGTCCGTATTATATTTAATTTGAGAATCATAAAAATCGGAATTATACATAAAATCAGCAGAATTGAAAAACCAAAAATTCTGTAATACATTTTGTGTTTGGGAATCGCCAGTTGGTGCTCCTCCGATTTTTTCTATTCGATAAGCTAGTGTTTCTTTATATTTTGGTTCTAAGGAAAACAAATCGGACATTGAATCAATTGAAAAGTTATCTTCGTTATTAAGATAATCAATAGTGGAATTAATCATATTAAGTGAATTCAATGAATTAACGTATCGATATGATCCGCTTACATCCATAACTGCTTTACGCTCTATACTGGGGGCGCCTATAAAATAACAATCACTCGTGGTTGATATAAAGTTTTGATAATTATAAAGGAGTGAATCCATAAAATCTATTTGTCTATAAGATTCATTTTCTGTGTTTGTTATATAACTATATTGTTCTAAGTTAACTGAACCGCTATAATAGGTGGCTTCTACTACGTGTTCTAGATCAGTGGGAGTTATGGATATTTCCCCACTAAAGGCTTCTTTAAGAGTCTTCATAAACTTTTGGCTATAGTTGTAAGTGCTCATATAATCGACAAAAGTACTTCCTGCGGAGGCCGAAAAATTGAACTTTATATAACAAGGCATCATTCCTTTATACGTGCCCATGGCAGAGTAAGTTGAATCACTTAAAATATTTTCATCAAAAAATATGTTCTTAGTCCGATTTTTCATATGAGTTGTCGTAGAAGCAGAAAGTGATGTTAAAACAATCGAAGACGAAAGATATTGATATATCAATGAATCTTCCATATTAATAATACTGCCATCCGTATCGATGTATTCTTCTTGCTCTACTAATAAATCGGCCGCTGATTCATATGTTCCCTCCAGAGTTACAAAATTTTCTATAAAATCATCAAAAGTTTCCCCTTCTAAAACCATAAACATATTTAAAAGATACATGTTGGGGATAAGTAATTCCGAATCTAACTTCTCAATATAATCCTGGTATTTTGGTAAATAATGGTTATAGTCATAAGTTACGTCAGCTATATTTGTAATAAAATTTCCAAATATGTAATTGGCTTCTTGCTTGGTATAAGGACGCTCATAAGTAAACGATGAATTATCAAATGTGGAATCTGTGTAGATGGCATCATAATTCACGCCTTGAAAGGTTCCTCCTAATAAAATCGTCTTCCAATGATTATCATCTTTAATAGTATCAGAATCACCTACTAATCTTACAGGAAATCTATAGTTTGGTATTATCACTTCGTCCGATAAAGTTTCACGCAAGTCGGTGTTGGCCGCGGCAGAATACAAAAATGGATTATAAGGATCCGTTTCACCATCCTCTGAGTCCGAATAATAATATACCCTTTCTAATACTTCTCCTTCAGATGAGCTTACAACTTCCCAATATCCTCCTAGCGCTGTTCTGAGCGTTTCCTCAGAGCCAGAAAAAAGATTTAGATCAATTATTTTTAAATCGCCGTGATGTTTACCCATTAATAACTCGTTCCGCTTTTTGTGGTTGTTGCGACCATTGTGGTCTCAATATCTATGTCTTGAGCAGCTTCATCGGTTTCGAATGCAGATAGATTTTTTTCGCTTAAGGTCGGAAATTTAGATTTCTTAAAATTATATTCAATTTGCATTGTTGTGGAAGCCATTTCTAAAATAAGCTCGTCCAAAAAACTTTGAATTACCTTGTCGTACGAAGAAGAAGAGCCAAATTTACTCAATAGTCCCGCTTCTTCCCCAGAATTATAAGTTATGACAATTATTGTGTCGGTGTCCGAGTCGGTGTCCGTGTCGGTGAACACCGCGCTGGTTCGGGTGCCAAGACCAGCGCGGCGCCGGCGCGGGTCCGTGTCGGTGAACACCGCGCTGGTTCGGGTGCCAAGACCAGCGCGGCGTGCCGCGGCGGTTTGGGTGTATGCGGTGGATCTCCTTTCCTGAAGGCGCGAGGTGGGTGCCTGTTGCTGCTCTTCTTGTGACTCAGAAGGTTTGCCGTTTCCGTTTGATGAATGAAATGGCATTATTTATCATCCTCGTCGTATAATTCTTTCTGCAGCTTATAAGTTGCAGAAAATAAAGTAATAGTCTCTCCATCGTCATCATAAAATTTAGAATATTGTATTCCCATTTGCGACCCCTTTTCTAAATGATCTTCATAATCAAAATTTGTGGTAGCATAAAATACCGGAGAAATAAAATATCCGTCACTATCAATATAATCGGTGTCCTTCATATAAAAAATAGCTTCTACTTCCTCCCCTGACTCCACTTGATCATCTGGAGAGACCAGACTCGTTTCGTACGCGCCAAGTGCTGCGACAAGTTCGGACAGCCCAACATCTTCTAGGTGGGATAAAAATTCACTTCGGCTGAACGCCATATTTTATTCTCCTTCTCTTTTCTAATTATCTCGTTCTAAAATTAAGTGGTATTAAGAGTTACTAGCGCGCCCGCTAATTCCACTAAATCGGGCTCAGATCCCTTCATTGTTCTATTTCTTTTCTGTTGTAACTTTTGAGTCAATCCATCATCTAAGTCGTAAAACGGATCATCCTTATTTGGAAATTTATCTAGAGCCTCAATATTTTTATTCTTCAAATTTGAATAAGCGTTCGAATCAAAGATATTCTCATTTTGAATTTCTTCTGTATCGGTTTGAGTTTCAATCAAAGAATAGTCGGTTTTATTTTCTACTCCAGATGCCAAAGAACATCCATAGGCTTGTAGGAGAGCTTGAGAAACATAGTCAGTTGAAACTGATTGATTAATGTTTTGTATTACTCCTTTTTTAGCCAATGATCTACTTTGTCCTACAACTTTATAAGCCGCACTTCCTTGAGTAAGGGTTTCTCCATTTTGTTTTTTTTCTCGTTTCTTTTTCTTTATTGCCATCTATTTTGTTCCTTGATGTTTGTTTTTAGGAAAACTATTAGCTCTCGTCCATAAGCATCTGTATCAGGGCGGCCACCTCCTCACCTGAAAGCTCACTGGTACTTACCCCCAAATTTGAGAGTAGGTTTTTCACTGTTCCCAAAGTGGTATCTTTCCGTTCGAGGTTGTAGCCCTCCGCGATGGCAGAGAACTGGGCCCAGGACAGTCCCACAAAGCTTATAGCTGTCGCGATGACAGAGTCTGAAAACGTGACGGTCCCGAAGTGTGCCGTTTCTTCAAAGGCATCGATCACGGTTTGAATCAGCGCTGATGCGGTCGGCATGGATATAGTGTCTACGTCCATGCCGTTGTCGCTGGAGGCGTCGGATCCTTCCGGGTGAGTGAAGCCAAAATCGAAGCCTTCGTCCTGGTATGCTATATTAAATACGGCTTGAAGCAAGAGGCTCGACAGAAGCGCCCCATGCGTGGGGTACGCCGCCATGATAGTATCAAAATAAAATTCGAACAAATACTGCATCATATCATAATCAATGGTGCTGTAACTTGTGTAAGTAAAAGTAGTATCCCCTGCTGTATATGTCACATATCCCCATGCATAGGTTTCTTCCTCTTCCTCTTCTTCTTCGGGCACCTCTTCTACATATAATGTTGGTATCCCATCCAAGGTGGCTTCGTAAATCTTTTCTTCTCCCACATAAGCGCTGTGATCATTCTGATATAGTCGCATAGGAATAGTGGAAAGTCCACTATTGGTAGTGATACTCTCGTCCTCATATCCACCATAAAAAGTATCATATAATGCAGTCATCGCTTCATAAAAGGCTTCGACTTGTTCTAAAATACCAGTATAAGGACTAATTTTCATACTAATTTTCTTTGCGGCAACGAGAATTTCATCTGTATCTCCATCGAATTCATCAAATAATAAATCTCTATGCAAACAATAAGTAATGGGTGCGAGTAACCAAGGGGCATTTTCCATATTTCCATCATATTTAGTCGTCATCCCGTCAATAAAGAATTGATTAAATTTGCCATCGATATTATTATAACCGCATGCATCCTGTGCGAGAGCGAGATAATTATCTGAAAAATCAATTGAGGCGTTATAATAGCTCCCGATTAAGTATTTCACAATATCAGTAGTTTGGTCGTCCACCTGGCACGATACTCCCAATTCCCAGGCGCCGGCGCCCCATTGGCTTCCGTTGTCTTCGAGCATGAGCATCTGAAATTCCATACACATTAAACCATAATCCTCGTTGAAGGCACTTCCGGATCGTGCAAGCTTAAAATTTCTTAAATATAAAAAAGAATAGTAGGTTGTATTATTGATTTCAAAATCAGACACTAGGGACGTTGAAGTAACAGGAGCCACAATGGTCGTAGTAGTTATGGGCGTATCATTTATAGTAGAAGATATGTAAGAATGAGTTGTCCCATCAAACCCGCTACCGTCTTCGTGTTGATATATAATAACTTTTTCAACTTTTAATTTATCTTTTAATATTTTTTCACCAAAATAACTTTTTAACTTTGAAAGATCATAAATATAAGCAGCATAACATGTTTCTAGTAGTTTTTGATAATCTATGAAAAAAAATCCATTTATAATTGTATGATAATCATCCGGCGAAGCCGTATCTTCTCCGACCTCATAAGAATCACTCAATAAGGCTTGTAATGAGCCATACCATTTAGGATATAGGATCTCATTATCCTCATAGTCGGTGACATCATTCAGTTCGTATTCTATATTTGTGGGATCCGTATTATCAATAATCTTGGGATTAATCACAAGTTTTTTAAATACTCTGTCTTCGTTTACTACCGCTTTATTAAAAGTGAATAATCTTTTTCTGAAGCTCACATATAATTTTCCAACTACTTTCACGGTGGATTTAGACGTAAACATTTTTTGAAGTAAATTTAACTGGGGTAATAGCTGGGTACTTCCGCCATAGACTGAGAGCACATAAGCAATATTGTTGACGGCGCTAGCAAGATTCGATTTAGGATGCCTGTTGGCTTCCGTTTCATATACTTCTAGTAAATCTTCCATAGAGTCTACAATGGCTTCTAATGTGACATTTTCAGATTTAAAATATTGGCTCGTTAAAGATTGTATTGGAGTTCCATCATATGGCGCATTCTTTTTATCGACCCATATTACTTCTGCTTGTGGAACAATAGCGCCGGCTTCAACAATCTTTTCATATGAAACATCACCGATTTCTTTAGCCATTAAATTAACACTTTGGTCGCTTAAACTACTAAAAGCATAATTAAAATCGTCAGTCTGAAGCTCCGCTATTGATGAAAATACCATGAAATATAAATTATCTACAGTATGTTCTACCCCGTCATCATAATAATTGGTTAAATAAAAAGTATATTCTACATCATTAGCCTCATATTCCTCAGAAATCTTAATATCGGAGTAAGTCTTGGTAATTCTTTTAAATCTATTTCCTTGTTCATCGTATATTATACTACTATAATCTTCATAATCATCTAAAAACCCTTCCCATTCTATTGCTCGTACTGTTGGAACGTCTCCATAAAGCGTACTAATATAGAATGCCGCGGAGTCTTCGCTGAATCGATTTTCAGCGATATACTCTAATAAGTTCAACTGACCCGAAGTAAAGTTGCTCACATCATCGTCGCTCATATTGGCTGCGATCACAAAATTCAAATAAACCGAATCTTTAACTCGTTCAATTATTTCATCACTATCATCTACATCTTCTGGGGCATTAATAAATAAAGAAACGGTAATATCCATTGTCGTATTATTAATAACAATATTTTCAATATACGGGGCTGGCAGCAATTTACCAAAATTTTGAGTTGAATCTCCTCTATAAATTAGTCTAGGCATATCTCAGGCTCCGTTACTGATCCATAAATATCAAAGAACAGGTTCTCTCCGGTCTCTTCATCGCATTCAAAATCTAGATCCACATAGTAAGATTGTTTATTAAACACTTGTGCTCCTCTACAGGCTATTCTATCATCAATTTCCATATCTGTTAAAATGTCAAAATACTATTCTACACTATTGGTAGTAAAAGTATCAGGCGAATTTTGTTTTGGAACCTCACTTATAAGCATTCCATTAACAATTTGAGGAATTTCTTTTTGGAAGTACTTTCTCTCAAGAGTTTTGTTTTGAGAACCAGTCACCATAAAAACCTCAATATCAAAATTCGTTGTTAATAATTCTGTATTGACCTCTTCAACATAAATTAAGGGATTGTCTGAATGTAACTTTATTACACTTTCATCAGCAAAGGGGAGGGTGGAATCTTCTAGTTCTCCAAATGCATAGGGATCAAAATCAAAAGTATTCGGAATACTTTTAAGTGTGTAATTTAAATCATAATAAACTTGGGGTATCATTGTATTGGAGCCGGTCTCTACTTGTGCCGAAGAACTAATTGTTCCGGCTAAAGAAATTACTTTCCAAGCGGGTGCTTTCTGGGTATCTCCATCTAGCCAAGCATTGCCAATCATTTTATTGAAAACAAAGGCATCCGCGCGCGGGATGGTAATCCTAGGAGTAACTTCTTGGCCAACTTGAATATCTTCTCCGTTTCCTTTTAGTTCGGACATAGAATCATCGAGATCTCTAAACAATACAAAACTCTCAATATATGGAGTTTCATCTTGAATTCTCTTATTAATGTCATTTTGGCTTTCCGAAACTGCTGCATATGCTCCGTCATAAAGAATATTATCATCAAAAAAAGCATAATAAACAGGCTTAAACTTCCCTACAGACATTAGATAATGACCATACGAAGTTAATTTTAAATCGTATACCTGTTCTTTTTTATTTAAAAATTTAGCCATTTGTTATCCTAACCTTGTGGTCCTTGTCCTTCAATCACATCCCCTGTTTCCTCTTCATCTTTAAATAATATCTGAACATCAAATTTTACCATTTCGACAAAGGAAATATAATCATAAGGCCAGTTAAATGCTATCGGATATCCCTCCGGTGCCGGCTCGGTGCTGGCTTGCGGTGTGTTTTTACTTTGATTAGAAGACTGTCCTGACATACCAGAGATAGCGCTTCCCCCAATTCCTCCGCCGATACTACCTCCACCACCGCCTCCAATGCTTCCGCCACCACCCCCTAATCCAGTTGTAAGCGCATTGATACCTTGCGCATTCATCCGCGCCACAGTGGTGGAGCTTTCAGCCTGATCCGCTATTAAATCATCATAATTGGCTTGGGATCTTTGCTTGACTTTAAAAAGCATCCAACGTAAGTTTTCATTATCAAAAATGTTTTCTTCACTTAAGAGTTGTGTATTTCCCAAGTCATGAGCGATGGATTCTGATACCAAATCCAGTCTCTTATAGTTGCGAGGAGCAAGATTTTGCCAAATATATGCTAGATCATCTTTGTCTAATTTATATTGAAATTCAAACATATACATAACAATTGGATCTACGTCTCCGTTATTAACAAAATCGAACTGCGGGGGCAGAATATACCTGTTCATTTTTTGGACCAGCTTTCTAATTGAATCTCCGGATGCATCTAGGGAGTCTCCCGTTAAGCTTCCTTGTTGTCCTGCTAACGCCGCTTCATAGCGTGCCATAGGAATATCAATAAAACTCTTTTTAGTAGTATTGGATGATTCGGCCGCATTATTATTGGTGTTATTATCTACACTTTCTAAAATATATGGAATTGCTACCACAGCTTCTCGAAGAATAATTTCTTCAGACATTTGACCTAATCTGACTCTGCTGTTCTTTTTATTAAAACCCACCACATCTAACAATGATTTCATGCGTTTGTTAACGCGGGCGCCCTTATTCACAGCATCAAAATCATTATAATAAGTATCATTTTGTAATATATCATAATGAAATTTTAGCCAATCAACAGGAATATCACTTATTTCTAAAAAGACGCCCTTTTTAGGATCCGGATCCATAATACCAAATTGATGCCACATCCCTTGAGGAACAGAGCCGGTACCGTAATTTGAGGGCAGCGTTAAGGTGCCGGCAGAAGAAGTAATAGCGCGGGTGCCCGTGTCATTGAAGTTTAACATTGGTGTTTCCCATTTGGGCTGAATAATCCACTTTTTTCCTTCGGATGTATTAACACTTTCTACTAGTTGTCCAGATCTACCTGTTCTTTGTTGAGGTACACTTTGTACACCAAATATATTAATACTAGAGGAAATCTGCATTGCATTCCAGTTTACATTGTGTCCACTATAAATTGTTTGCAAGGAGCCCGAAAACGTTACAAACGAACTAAGGAGGGCGGTTTGATTGTCTGCATAGGGTCCTTTTACCATTCCATTCCAACCGGGATCAACTCTTCTATAAAACGTTTTTACTTCCGAAAGGATAGAATCTAAATCATAGGAAGTTCTAGCTTGCGGTTTAAAGATTATATCTACCCATGCTTCTCCGTTGTAATAGGGAGGAGTAAAAGCCCAGTTAAAGCCATTAAAAGAATCAACTGGGGAAGCTTTCAGAACCTGTTGCCTAGGCGCCAACGCGGCTACCTTGGAAGCATCGGATGCCACCGGTCTTCCGCCTACTGCAGGTCCAAAGGCACTTGGACGACTATACATCGTAAAATTTTCTTTAAAGAACGGATTCTGACGAGGATCTTGTGGAAGAGGAAAGCTTGCAAGTTTGAAGTTGCCACCGAGAGTATCACCCCAAACACGTCCTCCCATCCTAGAATAAGCTGTATTATCGCCCGAAGATCCCGATTCGTAATCATAAGTTCTCGGACCAGCGACGGATCGACGGATTTTCAATCTTGCACCATACATGCTTCCCGACTGAAATGTTGTTCCGGCGGTTATAACACCCGATTCTAATCGTGTAAGCGCTTGATCTTTTAAGAAAAAGTTAGCTACTTCACCAAAGAAGTTTTTAGCCATTAGCGTATAAACTTCGTCTCCTCCGCCGCTCCAAGAGCCAGTAGCATCTAAACTCATAGAGGGGTGAGGTTCAATATCGCAAATGTCTAGACCATCTAAATAATTTTCTGGCTCCATAATTGCCTCAAAGGGTATTCGTTTATCCCAAAATACACTTCCAGAGCCAACAGTTGGTATATAGCCTGTTCCACGAGTAGCACTGGCACTATTAGCAGAAGTAATCGCCCAGTTATCAGTTTTATTTCCCACATCCACACCATAATAGTTAACGTCCGAACCATCAGTTTTAGCACGTGCTATCTTGGTAATATCGGTAACCACTGGATAATCGACCGCAATTCCCGATTTAATAGCGTTATATAATATTCCTGGATTAAACAAAGGTTGGACAATGGGTCTTAAGGCGCCGGCTGGTTGGGCAGGAAGCAAAAACTTGGGAAATCCATAGGTGGCCAGGTTGCCGGCCGCATTTGGGGCGCGGCCGTATAAACTTTCTCCATATGAACTTGAAAATTGTGAAACCAAGTCTAAAGTTCTTTGGGCTGGATAAAATCCCTTATAAGGATTAAGTCTAATGGCTGCGCTACAAATTAGTTTAATTTCGGCTCCTTTTAGATCGGTTTGGTCTTTAATGTTCAAAAATTCCGTCATAAACTCTGAATTGGAATAATCTTTATAAAATGAGCTAGTGCTACTGTTATGAAGTGTTCCGGGAATCTCAAAAGTATCGGTCTTCTCTTTATTCGAAATTCCAAATTTTACATAATCTTCAACATGCTCACTAATTCTAAATTCAGGAATAATAGAATAATCTTTGGCTATTAATTTTAAATCATATTTAAAATCATCATAATCATTAAAAAATGGATCCGAACCAGAAGCCTGGAACGCTGCTTTTTTCACATTTTTGACCACAATTCCAGCTAAAGTATTCGCTTCCCATTTTGCCTCACCGGCATACGGAGCAATAGCACCCGAAAAGGTTTGGGCATCTACATCATAGCTTACAATTGGTTTTGGACCTGTCGGAGATACCGGTGACCGTAAAGTCGTTATCATATGTTTCTTCGAATATAAAGCCGCCGGTCGCAGCATTCGGACGGCCTGATATGTAACTGGGGCGCCCACCCGCGGTAACGCTCCCGTGAAATACGAAAAATAATTGTTTTGCAGTTCGCCTGCTTTTCCTTCGGTTGGAAATATAAATTCGCCAGGCTCACTGCCAGTAGGGGGGCCTGTCCTAGTTAAAAAATCTTCCTGGGCATCGAGGGGCCAACAGCTTTGAGATAAATGTGCATAGGGATTGAGATTATAAGAATTGCGTACAGTGGCACCCAATGAAACTCGTGCAGTGAGATTGTCTCTCCAAAACTTATTATCATAATCTAATCTTTCAATTGAAGAAGATTTATATGCATTTTTTATCGAAGGGAAAAGATTTTCGATATAAAGTAGCCAGTTCAAAGTATAGCGGGGTTCATAGGTTAGTTGGATAATTTGCTCTAAAGGTGTGGCTTGAGTCTGAATATTTTGCGCCGATAAGAAATCATCCATACCGGTATCACTAAAGCGCACATCTAATCCTTTGTGTGCAACTTTCAAAGTAAAGTTGTTATCTTCTTGCTTCGTCTGTGAGCCTTCAGAAATGGGAGCATTGATATTTATTAGTGAAGGTCGACCATCCGAATTAACCGGTCGCATCGAATATCTATAGAGCGTTCTATCTTCTTGCATTAAGGTAATTTCATTAGCTTTTCTCTCTGCTCTTAATATAGGATTGTCTTCTTGGCGGCTACTGTTCCAACCCCATCCAAAAGTATTGCCTCTGCGAGTCATGAGAAGGTTAAAATAATTCGCTCTTCCGGCCGGTCTAATTGTAGAAGCTTTTTTACTAATTACCGAAGCTGAAACCGCTAATGGAACCTTTTTTAATAATGTATTATTATAATATGAACTCGTGTTGGTGCCGGCAGGAAAGCCTATAATATTATTAGTAGAACCACTTACGTAATCTAGAGTGAAAATATTTAATCTGCTGGTCGTCGGTTGATACAAATTGGGAAGAGGGTTTCCAATTTCACTAGCAGAAACAAAATCAAAGAAAGATACATATCCGGTTGAAGAGGAATACCACCCTTCCAAATCTCCATAAAGAGGACTAAATCCCATATATCTTTCATTAGTAGGATCGGATAGTGATTCCGTTATCCACGCATATTGTTTATCTGATCTCGGAATTTGATATTGCACGTACCAATTATCATATACGGATGACGTGGTGGCTACTCCAAATCGACTTCCAGACTTGCGTGTAAGCCGATATTTGGTATTTCTATTTACTTTATGGAAATTGGGCAATTGATTGTAAGTTTTACCTGGCAATAAACAAAAAATAGGATCTCTCCCAAATCGCGCAGTATGTCGAGCAAGGTGAGAATACAATCCATAGTCTTTGCCCATGATGTCATAAACACGAATACCGGGGGTGCCGGATCCTGTAGGCTGAGAAATGGTGCCGCTAGGGCCCTGTGAGGGCTTAAGAACTGTTAAATTCCTATAATTGGGGACATTATAAACTGAGTATTCTGCCGCGCGAATATCCATATATCCGATGCCCATCGTTTCAATTCCTCCAGGGTTAGAGAAACGAGAGGTGATAATACTCTTGTTAGTGGCTCCGGTAAGATATCCAATAGAATATGAAGGAATTAATTCAATGTGACCATTTTCAGTTCTATGAATATCGGTAAACAATCGTCCCTGAGAAGCGGAAGGTGTTTCTGTAATTTCAATAGGTAGCGTTGGTTGATTCTCTACAAAGTTTCGTGGATTCGAATAAGCGCCCACACTACTAACCAATTCATAATTATGAGTATAATTTCCAAGAATAGTAGAACCAGTTTTCATCTGAATATTTCTAATGTTGACCGGACGCTTGGCTATAAAGTCCCGATAATAAGTTGCACGTTGGGCGCCCGTCATCGGATAAGGGCGCACTCCTTCCGCATTGGCTTCAGGCCACGGGTAATCCGCGCCGACCATGCCGATGGCGCCACTGGATCCTATGGAGGATCCATCGCTGTCCGCATCGAAGCATTTTCCTAATAATATTTTCCACGCTTCAGGGCGACTTAAATAGCTGTCCAAGCCGCTTACATAATAGGTCTTGGCCGAACTACTCTTATTAACTGCAATATGACGCGATTGATGTCCACCAACTGCATAATTCGTAAACGGGCCCTGCATGGGTACTTCCATATCGTCCCCGTATACATCATTGTGCAAGTTGGTTAATTGAATGCTTGCCGTAACAAGATCAACCACCCGCTTGTTAAATCCAGAATTAACACCAGGACTTATAATATTAAAAGGAAAGATACGTGAAGATTTAAGATTGTAATATCCTAAGCCCTCTTCCCACTCTCTACCATGTTGTACCCCCATATATCTCTTATGTTTTTGAAGGTGCTTAAAAAAGTATGAAGCAGAAGCTATATTAACGTCAGCAATATCTACCGTTTCATCTAGTTTAACCATATCATCCGTAAAGGATACAAGAATATTTTCAGGAATGTAAATCTCACTAGTAGTGTTCACAGGCCCAAAGGGATATAATGCGTTATAGGTAAGCTGAATATTTTTATTTCCACCAAAGTTTACCCCACCTTGTGCATAGCTAGCACTTTGATGGATCGTATTTATCTGATGGGTTTTTGCTAACCTATCAAGTGTAAATTTTCTAGTTGAATAACGAGTGCCATCGATTGTAGAGACTACTGGATAGCTTTGACTGAGGTGGGGAGTGTTATAAATTACATCTCTAAATTTATTTCTTTGCTGATCTACGGTATTATCACCCGATGTAATTTCTGGCGCGCCTCTTTCGGCTCGTTGTTGCCAATAGATCTTGTGTTCGCTAGTTAATCGCGGAGAACTGGGGAGAGGAGTTGAGCCCGTGACGTATGGGTAAGTTAAGGCGTATACGCCCTCAATAATGCCTTCGGGGTCAGTAGGCTTCATCTCAATTGTGGGGAACGCACTTTTATATTTATTTCTTTCTAAAACATGACTTTCGATAGTATTAAGAGTATCGGGCAGAAAGTCCGATGAAGCCGGGAGCATTTGTTCGATTACTTGAGAGATAGCGTCATCAAACCATTTATAATAATCGATAAACTTTTCTACCTTCGATGTTGTAGTAACTCGTCTAAAGAAAATCTCCCGTAGTTTTTCAAGAGTTTTATATCTCGCTCTATATCTGTTTACTGGGTCTCCGATTACATTATTAAAATCTATGACACCAGCAAAAAATTGTAATATTTCCTCAGAAATCGCATTGTACATGCTCTTTTCAAGGGTATATCTAAAGCTTGGGACGGTTTCCGTAATATCAAAGACTATGTCATCTTGTGAAAGAATCTTCACCATCTCCGAAGAAATAACCATTTCGGGATCAACAAACTTAAAAGAGTTAATTGCTTCTGTAGATACCGCATCACTAGAAGAAGTGGGGAATCCAGAACCATATCCCGTATGTTGGTATCCTGTAATACCTCCAACCCACTTAAAATTATCCCTTAGTAGTGCTGATCCAGAACTAAAATCAGTTACGTAAAAATTACCAGTTGTATTAGAACCTGTAATATCATCAAAACTCCAATCAAGGGCTAAGGCATTTAAATTCAAAACATCATTGTTTGCTAGGGTAGGATCTTTTACAGCATAATTCTGGTATGATCCAGAAATACCCCGGTTATGAACATCAAAAATGTGTTGATTAAGAGTAGCGTCTTCGAGATACTTCGTCCAATATCTTAGGCCGTTAAACACCACATCGCATTTGTTTAAAATTGCGCCGGTAATGTTTGTTTTCCGGGCGCCCACATAAGCTCTTTTAGCGGATCTTAACATATTGCGGCCGGCCGCTTTACTCAAAGACGCTGTCAAAACAAAATTATTTTGAACACTTCCTAATTCAGGATTAGCTCCACGAAATACAAGATCATAAGTATAGCCTTCCGATCCTGTCACAATGTCAGTTAAAGGATAGTTACTCGGCTTCAACCTTACGGAAATATTCCATCTTTCTTGATCATAAGTATTAAAGAAAACACTACTCGTTAAAGTTGGAAAGGGGAAAGGCCCAAGGGAAGACGATAATTTAAAATAAACATTTTTAGAGTGCGGCGTGTCCCTTACTGCATAGACCTGGAAGTTAACATTATCAGTGCTATAAAAAGTAGTGTCATTGTTTAAATCTGGATCCACAGATGCGGAATATAGACCAAATAAAGAAGCGGTGAAAAAATTTCTATCAAATTTATCTTTTTCTCTAAAAAAGCGAGGAAAAAGAATATCGGCTTCTAGCGTAAATCCATATTTATCTTCATAGCCTAGAGGGCCGCTACCGGAAATATAGCCCTGACTTTCTGCGCTAGAGCCACTTTGAGCTTGATAGACAACGCCCGTAAGATTTAATTTACTATTAAAATTTAAGGACGTTTGATTAACGCGCACTTGTTTAAGATTATTTTGAAGAGTGAAAGTATTGTGGTGTGCATAAGTGTTTAATCTCATTACCGTATCATCCATGTAAAAACACCTAAAGATGTTTCTCACAGATTTTTCGGTTCCCTTGGCCTTATAAATATTAGCAATATTGTTGTATAAATTCAGATAAATGAGATTTTTGGTTTCCGTTAAGTCTCCGGCGAATTTCGTTGTGTCGTCGCGATTTAAGAATTTTTCTAATACATCGGCCTCCACAAATAATTCGGGCACGTAAAGTCCTAATGATTGCGGCAAGTGTTCAGCGAAAGGATAAGGCGTATAAGACGCGCTAGTATACACAGTGTTTTTAAACTTAGGAATTGCACTAATCCATGCATGAATCTTATCAAAATAAGATCCCATAATATGAGAAATAACTCTTACATTATTGGTCTCGTCCTCTTCAACTTCTTCAATGATCCAATTGGGTATTAAACTTATGAAAGAAGAATTATTGGTTGTATCGTGATAAGAGCCGCTTTTTAATAAGCTTTTCTTCAATGATGATACATCCGGATTCACTGCATAAATAATAGGATCTTTATATTCTGTGGTCGAAGCAGTGGCTTCAACTATCGCTGAGCCGGTAAAACGTCCATTTGCTGTGTAATTGGTCCAATCTCCATTGGAAACTCTTCCACTATAGTCCAAAATTGTTTGGTCGATATCAGATTCGCCGGTGACGCCTTCATTAAACTTATAATAAATTCCTAAAGTAGTGTTCGCAATATCGGTATTGGTGCCGCCGCGTACTTGGGTAAACCAATTTTTTCCAATGCCTTTGCCACTACGTGCTATTTTCCAATATCGTAATTCGTCAATAGATCCACTAAATTTGCCGGCGCCCACCATATTTAAAACTTCTTGTGCAATGCCGCCGGCGCCGGAGGGGGCCGTTAACAGCGAACCCAACCTTCCTACCATATTTTTAGAATTGATCTCATTAATGTTTAAACTACTTACATAATTGATATCATTAATTCTTCCATCCACATAGAGACGATAAGCAAAGTCGCTTCCGGTGTTCTGCATGACAATGGCATAGTGTTTCCAATTATCAAGAGTATTAACCTTTAAATCATTACCAATGGTTTGTTCAAAGATACCAGTAGCCCCTGATTGAGCCGTAATTCTAAAGGGAGATCCTGACGATAAACCATTTAAGGCAATAGTAATACGTCCGTAGTGAGGGTTGGGATTTGCACCATCTGCACCTCCATACCCACTCGATGATAACTCATTGTTCCAGAGATCCACCACCACTTGTTTGTTGGTCAAAGCTGTACTCATAGAGCCGCTTTTTATCCAAAATTCTACGCTTACCCCCGTATCAAAATTAGCCCTTAGATTGGACTGTCGAGTTCCACTTCCATAATCGCTAGGCAAACCAGCGGCCGTGTAAATTGAAGTGTCATAAATATTAGAAGCTTGTGGATTGGAAGAACTTGGATTGTGAAATAGTTTCGTTGTTGCTGTCTCGGAAATTGTATGAGGGCCGCCGGTAAAATCAATGTATTCTAAACTACTTGGAAGCCCATACCCACTTTGCAACGAACCACTTAACGTTCCCCATCCATCCGAACTAATCTTAATAAATCCATTTGTACGAGGATATAGATTATTAAAAATATACTTTTCAATATTGAGAGATTTATTATAAAATTCATTTATCTCTGCGTCTGATCCATCGTAGGGATAAAAATCGATAATTCTTTCTATCGCGGCTTTATAATATAAATAAGCGGACCCAAACTTAGCAAAATTCGCCGGATTCCGATAATTTATATGAGGAACAAAAGAATCTTGTTTATCTTTAAGGGCGCGAAGATTATCTGCAGATTCAATTTCCTGGAACGCTTCTTTCTCGGTCGCGTCGGCTAGAAAATTGCGGGATGTGTCACCAGAATCAAAAAGCTTCTTAATACTCATAGTCTTCTACTCTAAACTTAAATGCCGGATCTTGTTCTATCCAGGTATTTAGCTCTTCATCATAAAATGCGAACTTAAATGCATAAGCATAACCAGGTTCCAATAAGGTCATATCAAAATCAAAGTAATTGCCAGAGACATCATAAGACAATCCTGTATGCAAGTCGCTTCCGGTGCCATATTGAATGGCATCCAATCCGTCTAAAATACGATAAATTCTATAGGAAGCGCTCACAATTGTGGTGGTTTCAATATCTGAATTTGCTTTTGTATAGATCGTTGGGCTCCAATACTTATCTCTCACAAACACATTAAAACGCCCCATTTGATCAGGTCGATATCTATTATATAAATTGGTAATATTAAGATAATATACAGGATGTCTATTACTTTCTTTAGCGCGGACCGTCATAGGTTTAATCGTTCCAGTAAAATATTGTGTGGGAGCGGTAACTGCGTTAAGGGTACTGTTGCTCCCTGTAAACCATATATCATAAAGAGTATACAACTTGTTGGAGCCCGTAAAGGCGAAAGAGGCGCTGTAAATACCTGTAGAAACAATTCCTCCGGTTACGACCGTTAAATTGCTACTATTAACAAACCCACTATTATCTGCGGATAAGACCTGTACACTTCCTGTAGTGCCTGATACTGGGGTGTCGGATGGTGCTACATCCTCCCCGTCGCCACCATCATAAAAACCACCTGTCGAGCCCGAAAAAATACTTACATAGATTTTCTTACCATCCCCCAAATTGGGAATGTCTTTTAATCTTCCTCGGATATAATTGTAGAGATAAATGGTGTTCAAATTATCGGCAGCAGGGGCCAATGAACTACTATAATAAAAGTCGCCGCGGTCATCAGTAACACGATCATTCCAGCGTGCCTCGATCACCGGTCTCTTAAAAAAGAATTCCGAACCCTTTCCGAAAAAACGTTTAGTATAATAGGAGACAGTAGAACCGCTGGGGTTGTAGAGAACGCTTTGAGTACTATCACCCGCATCTAACGCAGGCTGGCCAGGAATTCGTTTAACCACCGAATCATCGGATCCCGAATGTTTAGCTTCATAACTAGCGGAGAAGTGAACTCCCAAACCATAATTGGTATAGGTGCTTGCAATCCATTGTTCCACCATTGGTGTAATATTCACTTCTAAATTCTCTAAACCGCTGGAAAAAGTAGGGGTAAAGATAAACGTTTCCTGGGAGGGCGTGACCGCACTGCTGCCTGTATGATAAGAACCACCAGCTAAAAGAGTTCCATTATTATCTGTCCAATAATCTGTATTGGAGGCACTCATCCAGTTGGTGCCGGTATTTCCATTAGTGATATCTGAATAGCTTTCTAGGTCTAATCCGATTCCCTCTTGCCATGATTGTGAAACCATCATAATACTTAATTTATAATCTCGTGGAACCGTTTTAGAAGTTTTAGCGTTAAACATCCGTAAATAATAGTTTACACTCCCACTCGCCGGAATAGTACCAGCGGTGCGGTCTGTTGAGATATCACTAATAGGAAATTTAATAAGTATACGGGAAAGTTCGGCTGAGCTAGTGGTGACGCGCCCATAAATAGAAAAAGTTTCTAGAACATCAGCTTCACCCATATTAGCGCCAGTGCCCCGAGTTTCTAAATCGGGTTGATAAGCATTAACTATGGTGGTATCAGCAGAAGCCGTGTATCTTCTAATGGCCATTAGCGAATTTTTCCTCTCAAATCTGTGGCAGGGAATTTAATTTCAAAGATGGCATTTTTAGGAGCGATGAGCGTCGTTCCTTCAGGAGAAAAATTATTATTAATATCTATCATTGTTCCTGAATAATTTGCGCCCGTTTTGTTATTTAATTTTACTTTTACCACATCTAAGACACCCTTTACGTTTTTTAATTCTTGATATACATCCGAAATATTAAAGTGTTCTCCAATATAAAATGCGACGGCATATTTCTCAGTTAAAGCATTAATACAAGTATCTAATAGTGTAAATTTATCTATTCCCGTTGCAGGTTTCACCACAAAATCGATTCCCAAATTAATGATATAGGGATCCAGAATATCTATTGTATCGTTAATCATTCTATAATGATTAATCCAAGTTTTTAAGTTGCTTTTAATGGTGGAATTGGTTTTTGTCAATTTTCCAAATTGATCTTCCGAAATAACATACATGTTCAAATTTCTTTTAAGCGAATCTGGATCTTTTTGCACTGAACATCTTTTAAGAGACCCAAATTTAGCAGGCATACGATAGACTAAATTTTCATAATCTGACTGTGTAACTGCTCTGTTTTGAGTCGGAAAAGTATCAAAAATTCTTCTCTTCAATTCAGTGCTATTGGCATTGCTGACATCTCCTACAATCGGCTCTTCATTATTAACTTCTAAAGATGCTATCACTGTTTGTACAGTACTGTCGACTAAAAAATCTCTATTTTTAAAATTAAACAATCCATTAGAAACACTGTTTAGAGCACTTGTGGCAACATTAGAATTAGTAGGATTGGTAACCCGATAAATAATCGTTAATGTGGTATTTGAAGGAACAATTCCTAAGCTGTCATTTTTGGATAAACGAGTAGGGTCAAAAGTCGTATCCGTTACATAAGATTTTCCAAAAATATCCATGGCTACTCCTTGCGGATTCGCCACAACATCTGTTTCTCCGGTTTTTCCACTTCCAAATTGTATACTAGTCCCCAATCTATCTCGTTGAACCACAAATTTACGAGATACCAAATAAGGCTTTACAACTGAAGGAACATTATCATTTTTATAATTGTTATTAGAGATCTCTTTAAAGACAATATCTTGCGATAAATAATCTACTTCAAAAAATTCATTGCCATCGCCATCTAATACAGATATAATTTCTGAAACATTAGCATTTGCAAGACGAACGCGCTTAAACCGTTCGAATGCTCCAATTTCTACTTCCTCTTGAGAAAAATATCCCGATACCACGTTTCCATAAGATTTGATGGCATAATAAGTTGGCGCGCCTGTTGTAGTATCTGCTCGGGCTACAACCACAGGGTTTTTTGGTGCGGCAAAATCTACGTTTTCGGTTAATATAAAATTTAATCCATTTTGAGAATTAAAACGAGATCCTCTCTTCAAAATGGGGATATATTCAACATCCGGACCCAAAGCACTCACTGAGGAAGGTATCAAAATATATAATGCCACTTTTCCATAAGTGGAAGGCCGGCCAGGGTTTTTAAATCCTAACACCCGGCCATGTCTTAAAACATTATTATATTGATAAGCTGTATCTAAAAACGCTTCATTTACATTGTAGTCGAGATAAAAGGATAATTGATCTCCTACATATGCTACCGCATCTAACATGAGCGAACCAAATGAGGCCTCACTAAAATCTTGAAAATTGTCAGGATAAAACCGTTCGGCTATTTCCATCAAATCTGCACGTATACTTTCGAACTCTCGATGGGTATAGTCGATGGGGACTATTTTTTTCTGTTCATTAGACATATAAAATCCTCAATTTTAAATAGTAATTTGCAATAAATCTTTTACATTTATATCCGGGATGGCATATGCAATAGACATTACTAGGATGTTTTGATCCTGATTAGAGCCGTCAAAAAAAATCTTTATTATCTCTACGGCGGGCATATACATTTGAACCTGTTTTTTAATTCTGGACTCTATTTGACCTTCCACGTTTTCTCCATAATTCTCAAATAAATATGTTTTCACCCCTACTCCAAAGTTAGGACGCATTACTCGTTCACCTGGATTGGTTAAAAGTAACATTTTTAAATTTTGATTTACAAGCTTCTTAATAGTCTTAATCATCATAAACCCGTCGGCTGAGGATCTATTCAGTGGAAGGGCGACTCCAAATGCATTCATATTTTATACCTCTACGTAATTATACGCTCTCAATCTTTTTCACACAATTCTCCGGCTTCATTAAGTGGGTTAGTGCGAAGCATTCTTTTCTTCCACCAAGGCAACAGTTGTCGGCCGGCGGCAGGTTTAAATCGTTCGCGCAATTCATTTAAGAATATCTTTCCGGGCTTAAGATCGTCGTCTCCTTCACCTGGAACAAAATCACGAGAATTATAATAGTTTTTAAACAATCTTTTGATGCGGCTATTAGAATTTCGTAATAATTGTTTATCCCATTCATCCCAAGTTAATACAAACAAAGACACCTTATCTCGATCCACATAGTTGGCCCAGCCGGGCGCGCCAGGAGACAGAATAGGTGTGCCGTCTTCTTCAAAATCAGAAACATATTGACCAGGCTTTTCTGCGATGGATGATGATTTATAATCTCCCTTGGCTACTGTATTCTGAGCAATCGAGGGCAAAAATGCAAAATCATTGTAAATCGCCAACATCGCTGTAATTTTAGGAAGAGGGAAAATGTAACGAGAAATCAACATAAAAACGTTATCTTTTGTAAGAAGATTAATCAAACATAGTAACATTTTACTATCTCCTTCTAGTGGCGCCGTTTGGCCAATTGAAAGATCGAGCGCGTCTATTTCCGCGGTCGTAACTTCTACCTTTTCGCCGCTAATCATAATCGAAAAAAGTAAACCATATCGGACTCCCATTTCGCCCTCGACACCGACTGCATTATTTTTGCTATCTCTTACCAATTCCAATGTGCCTGGGTATACCTCGGACATCAAGAGAGCGCTATCATTTGCTTTTATAATATCGAGTGCCACAGAAGTATCATATTTGGTTCCGTCAATACTTATATATTTTTCAACCACAAAAGGGGTGGCCGCACTCGTTGATGGTTCATATCCATATTCTTCGATATCTCCAATCGGTACAATTACTTTGCTCGCAAAGGGCGTTAAAACATCTTGGGCTTCTTCACTGTCGAATTCTCCCGCTATATAGGAGAGGTTTCCGTCGTCATCTTTTATTGCGTGAAAATAACCCACATATTCATCGCTTTGTTCGTATTCACTGCTATCATCGAGTTTTTCGGATACATAAAATTCCCCGCCTTGAGTATATAATTCATCCTCTTCTTCGTCAGGTAAATCAGCAACTTCTTCTTTTATCTCTTTATTGAGATCTAAATCAATGCCGCCTTGGGTCATATCCGTTAATAAGAAATAATCAAGATCATAAATATCCGGTTTCATTCCTACTTGTTCAAGATTAGAAATAAATTTCTCTCCCATAAACACCAATTGTTCCATCACCAGTTCTTTAAGAATTAATTTAGCATATTCATCTGTTTCTTGGACTGCTGCTAGATTGTTCTCAGACCGATAATTTTTAAGTGTTTTAAAAAAGCTCACAGACCCTTCTTCTTTCTCTTCTTTTAAATCCTCTTTGTTCGGATAATCATAATTTTGTTGAGCATTATTCAGGGCAATACAGGCATTTAATGCGGTAATGGAGGGATTTTCAATATCTCCGTCGTCCACTCTACGTGCATATAATTGAACCGATTGTTCCAAAAACGCATACCAAAATTCTTCATCTTTAAAGGGGTTAAAAAACTCCCAGAAAGACTTTTGTGCATCTTTGAAACTTTTTTCCATCTGCTCTACAATATAAGACGCGTACAAAGAACTAAAAGTCTCAGGGAATTTGGGATAAAACTTTGTAAAAGTAGTAAGAGATTTTATAAAATGTACACTTACATATATTCTAATGGCTGCAGTAATTAAACCTTGTATACCAGCCGCGGCCGGTCTTTCTAAAATTCTATTATATGGCTTTTCAATCACGCAGTCCGGATCTCCTAATAATCTTGTATCTTCTGGAATGTTCGGGTATACTTGATCAATTTTATCATCAATATCCTCAAAATCAATTATATCGGTGCGCGAGGGCTTACACGGACTAATTTCGGGAAACATTACATCTATAAAACCAAGCCATCCTTTGTTCTGTTTTGGTTTAATATAAAGAGGAGGATTCATATAACTCCCCCCATATTGAATAGGATCTAAATAGAGTACTCTGTTAGGGGGTCCATCATTATTTTCTTCTTCATATTGCATGTTGCTCATTCCCATAATTTGATCATCATTCTGGATCTTGCGAGTTCCCCCGTCGCCATCATCAATATTCTCAACTTCAAAATAAGGCGTCCCCTCTTTCGTTACATATTCAATATCGGACGGAGTCAAGTCATCAAATTCGGCGCCGTATGAAAAAGATGCACTGTTTAGCGAAATAGCTTCAACAAACGTAGTCGTCACTGTAGACATGATCTCATCATGTGCTGATTTAATATCGGCTTGAGAAAAACTACCACCATTTTGATTTAAGATTTCAGTAAGCAAAATTACTGGTGGGCTATAACTCTGCTGCGAGTTAAAGGAAGCAAGAAACTCAGTATAAGAATCTAGATCCAATTCCGTAAGAGTATCATCCACCCCTAAAAACTCAAATTCTCGATTTTCGATGATATTCTCATCGGTGCCGCTTTCTTCTTCATCATCATCGGTTTTATACTCATCTCCCTGAGCCGGCGCAACAGACGTATTCAATCTACTAGTCAACTTAACTCTAACATTGTCGCTAAATCTATTGACGTAAGTACTACCAGATTCATACATATCGGCTAAGTAAAGATCCAAATCAAACCCGTAAATGTAGCCTAAATCGCGGCCATCGCCGTTATCGTCAAAAGATAAAGTCATATCCGGTGTCGATTTACGGGCAAATTTCGTAAACACTATCTCTTCGCTTTCTGCATCTACACTTTGTCCCACATTGTATCCTAAATCCGGAATCATCAATAGGTTTTGTGGGCTCCCTCTGAACTTTGATATATCAAAATCATCAAAAGATTTTCTAAACGTCACATCTCCTTTTACATCGTTATTAGAGCTATAGGATACTCCGCTAGCAGCCAGTGCTTGTAGTGCTGTTTCTAACCAGCCTGCGACTTGGATGGGATATGCGCCTTTTTGTTTTGAAATTCGAGCAAACTTGCCTACGTTGTCGATGGAGCCGGCTCCTTCGGCGCCGGTGTCTGTATCATTATCAGCATCCATATCCACATAAAAATCTACATATCGTCTGCTTAGATTAAATTTCTTTCTCTGGTGTGCGGTAAATGGTTTACCCATGGTATCGCTAAGAATCATATTAATGAATCCCCAATTATTTTTACCTGGTCCATTTCCAAGCATATCATAGGAAAAGTCCATCTTTAGCTGTTCTAAGTTGTTTCCTAGAGCACCGGCTGTTGCGGCGGCTGCTTCCTCTGATTCGAAAGGAACCAAACCATCATCACAACCGGGTGCCGAGATAATCGGCGGCATATTATCGGCAAGATAATTAGGAATGCCTCCTTGCAGCACGTTTCCGAGTTGTTCTAAATCTCCTAATGATTTATCCTGCAAGTTATCAAACATCTTATCGCATTGTTCTTTTGTTGCTCGACCAGAAAGAAGTTCACATCTTAGCTCTTTAAAGTTATCTAACGCTTCAGGTGTAGCACAAAGAGTAGGGTTGGCCGGAATCGCATCATCCGCGGGAAGGGTATCTACAAAGTTTTGCATTGTATCTTTAAATTCTACTGGCATTAAGTTGCCCATGTTTTTAAAAAGGGAACCAATCTTGTTTTTGTTCCCCAATGAATCTTGATAATCTGGATACTCAAACTCCACAATCTCGTTAACGATGGTTAAGAAATCATTGGAAGGCTTGCCCAAGAAAGCTGACATTAATTCGTTTCTTGTGGTGGCTGCTGAAATATCCTCTGCGAAACTTAAAGTTTGTTCCGTGTCAGCTAAGGCAGCACCACCGACTCCTAGAGTAGATATCATATCTACAATCGTATCGTTTATCTGTTCTTCGGACGTATCTTCTCCACATATAGATTCTCGAATCACATCTGAAAAAGTTGTGCGGCCAGCGGCCATGGCTGGAAGGGCTGCAGCTAAATCTCCCACAGTTTCTAAGGCTTTACAAATTGCATTTCCAATTAACTCACAAATCTTAATCATTAATTTAATGAGAATTTTTAAAATTAATTTTTGAATCTCTAATTTTATTAAATTCCATAGTGCTTTCCAAATCAAACCAAGAGGTCGTGGCAGAGACATCCATTCGGCTGGATTAAACAGCCGCGGTAAAACAATTTCTGCCGAGTCTCGACAGAAAGGCAATTCAATACTATGAAGAAAGTCCATCACATTTGGTCGAATTGCCGGAGTGGGACATGTAAAAATGGCTATTATGTTAGCAATGATTTGGGCGCCTGGAAATTTATTTAGAAGATCTGTTAAGCCCAACAAATTATCAGCATAAAGCTCTAGTAAGGATAAAATATATGCTTCCATTATAACTGTTGGTTTTAATTGTTGTTTTGCTTGAGTTACAACTTGTTCTTCTTCAAGCTCATCAGCTTCCTGATAACTGTTGGCGGTCCCCCTTTGGCTATCATAGTCAGTCGCCATCGTCCGATCAGTGGGCTTTTCTTTTGTGGCTGCAGCGGCTTTCTTTTCTGCTTCTATAGCATCTTCGTCTTCCCATGGTTTTACAAACGAAACTTTGCCAATAAGCGGAGTGTCGGATGACTCTTCTCCCGGTTCATCTCCAGCAGGTAAATATTCAAGATCCTTGGAGCTTTTACTAAACAGTTCTCCGCTTTCTAATTTTTTCTGAACTAATGCATCTAATTCGGCTTGTTTATCGGGAGGCAACCCCACAAAAAGATCTCCAAAATATTCTAGTGACATTGATCGTAAAGCGCTTTTGAGCATACTGGCTAAGGCTTCTTCTAAAGACAACCCGCCAAATAAACATTTAACGGCCTCCAAAAGTAAATCTAATAAACCACATTGTTTTAAAGGATCAAAAGTAAATTTCCATACATCACCAACCGGAATACCATAGGCCATTAACATCAATGGGTATGCCATCAGACATGGGCTTTCTTCGGCGAAGATCTCCTTAAACGCTTGTTCCGTAGCCATTGCTCCAATCCCTTCATGGGTGTTTTTTGCATTCGCTCCATGTTGCCGCGGATTGGGCCAATCAGCGCGTAGTCCTTGATCAACTTCTTGTTTTGCTAACTCCTCTAAATTATCTATACATAAATTTTTATGAAACCGATAAGCAATCGCATCACCAATACTAAAAACGTCATCAAGAATATCTTGACCAAATTGTTTTCCTTCTGCAGCTAGAGCACCTGCTATACAACTTCCTTCACTATTCTCTGGATCTGTGTTTTCATAACCAGCATTCACTGAAGAATAAATTTTAGGATACGTATACTTCTCCACAAATTCTAGCCATGGTGGCGCTTCTCGTGCTTGGAGTGCGGTATCCATATCATCTAATTGTGCTAAATAAGCTAACGCAGTTTTATCTTTCCATGCTGATTTACTATTGAGGATCGAGAGCTTTTTATTAAAGATTATTGGCTTTTCTTTGCAATCTTCGGTATAAATTGATAATTTTTTTAATTTATATTTGTTGCTAAATTTAAATTCTAATTTTTGAACCTTATCTTTTCCAATAGCTTTAAATGGATTTCCCACTCCGGGCAGATCATATCCCTTCTGAGTTAAGAAAGCGTCTAATTGAGGTAGAAGATCTGCTAAAATACTCTTAGGGAACACTCCTAAATCTCCATAATCTTCTAAATTAAAGATTGCATTTGATTCTAAAAAATATAAATTTCCACCGTCTAGGGCTCTATAAACTTTCAAATATCTATTATAAAGATTTAATGTTTTTCGTACACGAATTAATTTTATTTCTAAATCGGCAGGTTCATAGGTAACTTCAACCTCGTCTCCTTCGTCTTCTTCGTCGTCACTTTCTTCCGCTGCATCATCTAAGGCGTTTAAATCATCAAACGGTACCGAGTAAAGCAGTTTTAATCGAGATTTAGGACGAGGATCTAAATCATATTCTGTGTAATCAATTACATCTAGAATAGCTAATCTAGAAGCTTCCGAATCATCTTTTTCATAATAATCCAATAAAGCTTGGATAGCATCGTTAACATATTCCTCAAACCTCTCATCGACGGCTTCTTCAGATTTATCTAATGTTATGGGTTTAATCGCATCTTCTTCTAACAGAGTTTCATCAATTGTTGTAGTGTGCTTAGTTCGAAGGGTAATTTGATATTCGCATGTTCTTTCATTAAGAAAAGGCTCATATTTGGTTCGCGTTAACCAATCAGGGGTTATAGCTGCTGGATTTTTTAAGCAACTGGGGCAATTATCAGCGGCAGGAATATCTAATACATCGTCACATACATCGATTAAACCATTACCATCTTTATCTTGCCACTTTAAAAATTTTGAATCTGCCATCTTATCGCCTTCTTATAATTAAGTTGAAAACACATTTCTGCTACAAACATATTTGTAACCAAATGGTTTTAAATAATTTACTTCCCACATAAGTTTTTTAGCCCTTTGGTTCCACATAGGATTCAAACCCGACTGAGCCATTACAATTGTATTTTTAGCAGCATATGCTCCAACGGGTATCCATGCTGCATTGTGCCTAGGGGAAGCGACACCCGATCCGGCGGCTCCGGCGCCTATAAGTACATTAAAAGTCATTTGTTCCATAAGAAATCCATAGAGAGCACTCCATAAATCATCAAGAATATCACTCAGTTCTAATAAAGAATCTCGTGTCAATTCTCCCATAGCTATTGGTTGCAAATTATTAATCATTTCAGGGCGAGTGGTACCATCTATATTAAAGATGGCAACGGATTTGCTGGCGCTGGAATTACCTGCAATTAATTCTATAGGCGGGGCTGCTCTAAAAATCTTACCGCCGCGAGAGTTCGTCTCTCCTGTCATGGCATATCCACCGAATCCTTTACCTTTGCCGGTAACAATTTTAACTCCTTCACGGCCGATTATTCTGACCGCATCGGCTTTAATTCCAATGCCCGAATGACCTTCAAGGCTTTCTGGAGACACAATACCATCGGTTAACCCAAAGTGGGCATCTATTTTGGTTGCTTGGCTCAAATAAATTCTTGCCGCGTCTGCAGAAAAACTGTTGTTTACCTCTGTTCCGGGATCTTGTGGTTTTGATGCCATCCTTCCAACAACAATGTCAATTCTATTAGCTCTTTGCGCGCCTTTTCCTCCGTATCCTGAAGCCACTCCATCCGGGCGATCTGTTCCAAAAGTAATATAAGCATTCTTTTTTCTTATTACTTTTTCGTTTCTAGCACGGATATAATTCATCCGCGGTTCTGGCACGTCTGTACCAAAAGGACCTCCGAACACTTTATTGACCGGCTGGTTGTTTTTTAAGCGCGCTTCCATAGTTTTAAGAAGTTCTTTTTCAAACTGTGAAAATTCTTCTTCTGAGAAAATTTTATCTGGTGGTTTTGTAAGGGTCATTATATTCTCTATTGTTAACTATTCGTGGGTGTGCCATCACTAGAAACTGTGGAAGGTTCGCTTTTTTCGTTGGGATTGGTTGTAGTAGAACCTCCTCCACTCGTTGGAGGCTCAATATATGCAATCTCATCGAGAAAACCGGGCTTTGTTTTTGGCCAATTGTTGTAATTCGATCCATATTTACCGTAGTAATAAGCTTTACACTTTGCTTTCAGGGCTGGCAGCGCGGTTCTAGAACTTAAATGCTTAAAATGTACTTCATCCCCTGCACCATACCATTTAATGTTGTATTTAGTGGCCACATTTGCAATAGGACGCCATCGAGTATGTGATGATTTCTTAGATATGTATCTTCCCTGTGGATCTGTTGCATTCATATCGACAGCAAATCCATATTGATGATCTGAATAACACGGTTTTGCTGTTTTGTAACCCTTTCCGCCTAATCCAGTACGAAGAAGCCATTGGTGCTTTACACTGCGGCGCGCGGATGTGATTTTCGGAGTATATCCGAGAGAAGTTAATTCGGCGAAAAATGCTTCAAAATCACCACGCACCGACGCATCTAAAACATTTAAGCTTTTAGCAAATTCATAAAACTCATAACCATTTCTGTTAGCAGGACCACCCTCAATAGTGCCTCCCATTGCCATAAAATTGCCCATAAATCCTACGGCGGCAGTGGCCAAAGCTGCAAAACTAAATTTATCTTCAGGAGAAATTAACTCTGATATTTTTTGACAAGCGGCAGCTTGTTCAGGGGGAGGCGAAATACTAGCCAGATCTACAAATTCTCCATATTGAAGATTATAAATGCCCCCTCCTTGATCCTCTAATCGCACATTAATCAAATCTCCCACCTTTACACTCAGGTGGTTGGAGCTTTCTGTCGATACAAAAATTGTATGCATCGCCATTAATTTGGCTGCTTCTTCTGGCTTGTCCGCAAATTCTATGCTACAAGGATCAGGAATAAAGGCATGAGGAGATGGTGGATCCACACTATCAATGCGCGCACGGATCAAAAACTTATTTGTGCTAGGAGCATCGGAAAATAAAGAAGTCAATCTCTTAGCTACTGCCGATGTGCCAAAAACACTGGCCAATGCTTCGTCTATCCTCACCGGCTCGGTTAAAACGATTGCTTTAAAAACTGTCGTGTCTCCATATGCATCATATTCAAGTGCTCCTCTAATAGAATTATAAAATAATTCGAGAGCCTGGGGAATACTAGAAAATGATGATGGATCGGGGACAGTCATTATGTGTTCATCTCCGTGATATTTTGTGTTTTCATTGTACGTTTCTCTAGGATCCTTTGCTGCGTCTATGCAACTGCTCTTTTAAATTTTGCTATGTAAATCTTAAGGGCCGGCCCGCCGTCTTGTTTGCCGCCCCGCGACACTTCAGAATGCTGTTTTATATTCTCTCCGATAATTCCGGGGTATTTACCTTTCAATTCTTTAAATAAAGTAACACTAGCGTTTATTTGTGCTGTTGTATAAGGCTCCCATTTGCGCGTCTTTCCGGCGGTGTCGGGGCCCTGATACCACTGCTCTATTGGTGGTGACCCATATCGACCAGCGTATTTTTCTTGATAGCCAAGATTGGCGTACGCAACTCCCACGTGCTTGTTATTAGTTGCCGGGTCGTGGTAGACTACTACGTTTGGCTCAGACAAGGTGGTAATTGTACCATCGCGATCAATTATATAATGATACGCAAGCCCTCCCCTTTTTAAAACCGTGATGCTGCTTTGTACAGTGCCACCGGCCGTATAATGAAGAGTTATTCCAATGGGCTCAAGAAGTTTATTAGTAATGCCAAGCCCTTTGACACCTCCGGTACCGGTACTCACAAAAGATGACATAAAACCCATCGCTGCCGTAGCCAATTGTCTAAAACTGAACTTATCTTCCGGAGAAATTAACTCAGATATCTTTTGACAAGCCGACGGATCAGTGGCAGTAGCAGTGGTGGTATTCAATCCAACTAATTCCCCCATTTGTAAACTGTTATTAATTAATCTTACAGATACTATATCTCCTACTTTTACAGATTGAT
>Ga0310121_10000758_pt1 | contig 34572 bp, 32 predicted proteins | sample CB27_Tmax_986_MG_FD_203504 | JGI IMG/M metagenome (GOLD analysis project Ga0310121, IMG submission 203504) | Marine microbial communities from Western Arctic Ocean, Canada - CB27_Tmax_986 | ecosystem: Environmental > Aquatic > Marine > Oceanic | place: Canada: Western Arctic Ocean | collected...
TCGCCGCAAGTATCCCACTGGACGCCAAGTCTCCAATGAAGAAATGAAACGAATCAAGATGCGGCCCAACCCCTTCCATGGCGAATGGAACTATGTGATAGAACCTAGCTCCCCTCAATGGTCACATGCTACCTTTATTCATCTACGCTTCCTAAGGTGAAATTGAGCAGTTCGTCGCACGTTTGAACGTCGCACGTCTCTTCTCCCGGACGGTGCCGCACGGGGGTAGACTGCTCGCATCGTAGAGTCAGGTCCGGAAGAGCCGCGAACGACTCGACCCGTTAGCAACATGGGGCCAAGTTCCGAGGAGAGAGCTGGACAACAGAAAAATCTCTGAATAATCTAGTATCAGCTGGCGCTGGAACTCGTAGAGGAGCCACAGTAGCCAAGCCGAACGCTTGTCTTGACGTTACCCAGATGATAATTTCACTACCGATCAGGAGATCTTGTTCCAAGATCCAGGAAGTACAGGAAGTGATGGAAGAGTATTGAAGTCATGAGAGCGGACTATGGTTTTTGTGTGCGGCTTCTACGGATTCAAGCCGGACTGTTCCTGCTAGGGACATTCTTTTCTTCGACCGGACTGGCGTTTTTTCCTTCGCTTAAGGAATTGCAGCCTAGAGGGGCCCAGCGGGGGACAGCCTTCAAGCTGACGCTGGTGGGAAGCGGTTTGTCAGAGGGACTCGAGATCCGCACGACGCTTCCGGCCTCCTTCACGCCTCTTACGGCTCCCGAGCCGGAAAAGCTGGGGCAGGATTCGGAGCGGGCGATCTTCCTCGTCGAGCTCGACCGCGATGCCCCGATAGATTTGTACCCGATTCGAGTCATCACGCCCACAGGCATGTCCAACCTGCTTCTCTTTAGTGTCGGTAAGTTCCGTGAGGTTCAGGAAAGGAAGGAAGTAGGTAGCGGCAGCGTGATCGAAGCAAGCCAGTCGGTGGAAGCGCCCGTCACAGTCAACGGCAGCCTCGTTGGTCCCGATCGCGATGCCTACCGTTTTCGCGCCAGTCGCGGAGATCAAATCGTGTTGGAGGTCGAAGGTCGCCGTGCAGGCTCAGCTCTGGACCCGGTCCTGAGGCTCCTCGATTCGGAGAGTCGTCAGCTCGGCTTCAACGATGACGCGCAGGGGCTTGGGGCGGACCCTCGTATCGAGTTCGCGGTGCCCGCTGACGGTGAGTACCAGGTGGTCGTTCACGACGCCCGCTATAGTCAGCAGGAGGAGAACTTCTATCGTTTGAAGATCGGACCCATCACCTATGCTGAGGGACTCTTTCCTTTGGGATGGTGCCGTGGGGAGAAAGCCTCTATCGAGTTTCTCGGAGGCAATCTGGATGAGGAGATCCGCACCCAGGTTAATCTTGAAGGGGAAACAAGGGACTTGATCAACTTGAGCCTTCCAGGGGAGGCGGGAAGCTTGCCCCTGCCGTTTGTCGTAAGGGATCTTCCCGAGATTCTGGAACCGTCAGGGGAAGAACAAAGCAGGTTGGATCCCCTAACGGTCGTCAACGGCCGTATTTCTCATTCAGGAGAGGTTGACCGTTACCGCCTGGCCGTGTCGCCTGGCGAGGTCTGGACGGTAGAACTCCGGGCGGCCACGCTCGGGACCTCCCGCCTCTTTGGTCGAATCACCGCGCTGGACGGGGCAGGGAAGAGGCTGGATTCCGCTGGAGACGAAGTGCCTCGTGAGAACGATTTCCGGCTAGTCGTGCTGGGGCCTACCAGCTCGGATCCCTATCTCAGTTTCGAAGTCCCCCCGGAAACTCAAGAGGTCGTTATCACGGTGGAAGATTTGGTGGGACGAGGTGGACCTCTGTTCGGATACCGCTTGTGGGCTCGGAAGGAGTCTTCCGACTTTTCGCTCACTTTGACCACTCCCTACGTGAACGTGTCCGAATCCGGTACGGGCTGGGTTGAAGTATCGGTTCGTCGGCGGGGCTATCACGGCCAGATTCAGCTCGACATTCCGGACGCCGGCACAGATCTGATTGTCGAAGGCGGAATAGTTGACTCTGAGCCGGATGATCCCGACACCCGATCTGTGATCAGGACGAGCATGCTGAGCCTGACAGCCCAGCCTGGCGCCAAAGCCGGATTGCGGCAAGTTGGTGTCCGGGGTCGGGTTCTCCTGCCGGATGGTTCAGTGATCGAGCGATGGGCGGTAGGCCCTGGAATGTTCACCGAGGTCGCCGTGGGCACCGGGATTCCTGATCCCAGTCTGCGCATCACCGAGCAACCATTCAGTGCTCCCTGGCTGGGCGTAAGGCTTCCCTTAATGGTAACTCAGGAAGTTCCGGTCAGGTTCGTTCTCGAGAGCCCTCCTGAGGTACGGCTAGTCCAGGGAATGGCATACGAGTTGAAGTGGCGCCTCCTTTCTTCAGACCGTCAGATACCGCTGCCCAGGAAGGTGGAGGCGAAGAGCATGGGCGGGATAGAGGTGAGAACGAAAGTCAGTGAGGGCGAAGAGGATGGTTCCGGCACGGTAACGCTGGTAACCACGATCGGAACCAGACCTAGCAAGTTCAACGTAGCTCTGGCTGCCGAGGTAGAGCAGGGAAGTCGGAAAAATCAGGTCCGTTCTCGGGGCGTGACGATAGAAGTGGTTCAGGGCTATCGGCTTGTGGTGGGGGCTGAGGGTTTCGCGATTCAACCAGGGGCAAAGGCCGAGTTGGTGGGAAGATTGGAGAGAGATCCTCTCTTCGATCAGCCGGTCACACTCAAGTTGGAGAACTTCCCGAGAGGAGTCTCCTGCTCGTCGGTTGAGGTGCCACCCGGGGAGTCGGAGTGCAGGATTCACCGCACGGCCGAGGACTGGGATTCGCCCGGAGAATACACCATCGAGCTGACTTCGTCTTCGATGCTGGCGGGACGCGAGAAGGAGAGGGTGCCCTACAGTATTCCTCCGGTGAAGGCGTCGTTGGTGGTTTCTCCTGCGGAGAATCCGGTTCAGACAGCCGGGTCCGGCTAGGTAGCAGTATCTCAGGGGGTGGGAGGCAGGCAGTCCCTTGTCGGTTCAGCAATGGAGGTTTGAAATGTCCTTTCCAAGAATGCTTCGCCTGCGTCAGGAGTTTGATGTCCAACGAGTTGAGGACGTCGAAAGCGAAGTTATGAGTCAACTGGAACGTCTGGGGCTGGGCGGAAAGGTCAAGCCCGGGCAGACGGTGGCTATCACGGCCGGCAGCAGAGGCATCGCCAACATAGCGACCGCTATCCGTGCGGCGGCCGAGCACTTCCGGGGACTCGGAGCCCGGCCCTTCATCGTTCCCGCGATGGGCAGCCATGGAGGGGGAACGGCCGAGGGTCAGCGGGAAATCCTGGAGAGCTACGGGATTACCGAGGAGTTCACTGGCACTCCCATCCGGTCCTCGATGGAAACCGTGATCGTTGCCAAGACAGAGGGCGGACTACCCGTTCACTTCGACCGCAACGCCTACGAAGCAGACCACGTTCTGGTTTGTGGCCGGGTCAAGCCCCATACCGGTTTCGTCGGTGAGATCGAGTCGGGCTTACATAAAATGATGCTTATTGGTCTGGGGAAGTTTGAGGGAGCAAAGCTCTATCACCGGGCCATTCAGGAGTATAGTTTCTCGGAGATTATCCAGGCGGTGGCCTCGGTGGTTCTCGAGAAATGTGCCGTGGTCGCAGGCTTAGCACTGGTAGAGAATGCCTATGAAGAAACAGCCCTGATCGAAGCGGTGGCACCGGAACAGTTCTACGAGCGAGAGAAGGCCCTTCTGAAACTGGCGGCGGCCTGGATGCCGCGCCTGCCTTTCAAGGAAGCGGATCTCTTGATCATCGACGAGATTGGCAAGAATATCAGCGGTTCGGGCATGGATACCAATGTGGTAGGTCGTAAATACAACGACCATAAGGCAACCGATCGGGACAGCGTGTCCTGTAAGCGAATCTTCATACGTGGGCTCACCAGAGAGACTCACGGAAATGCTTGCGGATTAGGGATGGCTGAAGTCACCAATCAGCGCACCGTGGATCAAGTCAATCGCAGTGCGACCAGGATCAACGCCTTGACGGGTGGACATCCTCCTGCGGCAGCGATTCCGATTGCTTTCGACACCGACCGAGAAGCCGTGGCCGCTGCGCTGTCAACGGTTGGCCTGGTCGAAGGTAAAGACTCCAAGGTGATCCACATCACGAACACCATGTTGGTCTCCGAGGTAGTGGTCAGTGAGGCGTACCTGCCAGAGATCGAGGGACGCAAAGACTTGAAAATCCAAGAGGGCCCTGCCGACATGAGATTCGATCCCGAGGAGAACCTGTTTAATGTCGCTGCGGTGCCCGCTGTCGCCGATGTCTTAGAAAGAGTATAAGCTGAAACTTCAAGAATTCGTCGCACGTCTGAACGTCCCACGTCGCACGTCTCTAGTCCCCGGACAGCGCGTCGAACGGGATCTGTTTGCCGACAGCATCAACCTACTTCAGCAAGACTAGACTTCCCAGACTCTGGTCACGACCTGAGGGTGAACTACCGGTATGACAAAGCCAAGTCCGTCAGAGCCGCGAACGACTTGAGCCGTTAGCAAAATGAGCCCAGGTTCCGAGGAGAGAGCCGGACAACAGCACAATCTTCCAGTAACCGGAAGTTTCTTTCTCGGATGGGGCAGCACCGCGGGGGGCCACGAAGCTGAAACTTGGACGTGGCTTCGGTCTCGGCTCGAGGCACGAGACACGTCCTACGCTGAAGGCGTTACTGCGCGTAGCCCAGGGTTGGCGATGCGGAGCGAAGCGAGCTACCCTGGGTCAAGGTCGTTCCAGAAAATGCGCTACTCCGAAGGGGTTATTGCCGGCCGAAAACGCGTTGGCAATAACGCCTTCAGCGTAGAAGAGGCAGGCGACTTAAACCCAGGGTAGCTCGCTTCGCTCCGCATCGCCAACCCTGGGTTACACGCAATAACACCTTCGGTGTAGGGGACGTCCCCTCAAAGTTTTCTCCCCGGATGATCCAGCGCCAGCTGTGGGTCTCTCTTGGCCTGATTACAAGTTTCTTTCTCGAATGGGGCCAGGACTTCCTGGGGGTGGGACTGACCTGAAACTCGAACAGTGAGCAGTATCGAAAACGCATGCAGCCACCAGCGCCGCGAACGACTTGACTTGTCTGCAATATCATCCCAAGTTTCGAGGAGCGACCGTTCAGCAGCTAGAGCATTCCTGCCTTCTCCTGTTGAGCCTGCAATGTAGCCCGGTAGCGGCGAGAGGCCTCCTCGTCGAGGCGACAGCTCTCGCCCTTGTACACGACGGCAAACGCCCTGCGATGTCTGACCGTGGAGCGATTGGCGTTGGCGCTGTGAATCATGTTGCCATGATGGATCGCTAGATCGCCTGGGCGCATGCGAACGACGACCTCTCGGTCTCGGTCTTTCTCTCCATAGTCCGTAATTCCTTGCGAGAATCCGATGATCTTGGTTGGGTTGTGGGGGCGTATGCCCTGCAGGTGAGAACCAGCGACGTATCGCAGAGAGCCATTTTCATCGTCCACCAAGTCGAGGGCTAACCAGAATGTGGCCACATGGGCAGGCCTCAGGAAAAAGTAGAAGTTGTCCTGGTGTGGAGGCGTGACGTGATCAGTTCGAGGAGGCTTGTCGAACCACTCGACCGAGGCCTTCACAGGTTCGCCCACAAGGCCCTCGGCCAGATCCATCCATTTATCTCGTTTGGGAAGTTCCTCGAAGAAGGGGTCTTCCTCCATGTACTGCATCTGCTTGAGCGTTTCCGGGCGCGAGCGGTCCTGGTAGAAGGCGTGCGTCGCCGGCAGTGTTGGCACCGTCTCCCGGATGTAGCGATCCAGGTGATGGGACAGTTCCGCCATCTCTTCCTCTGTCATGAACTCGGGGATGAGAGCATACCCATCGCGTTCGTAGTCTGGTTTATATGGGGTGTGCATCATCAAGCTGGTCTCCCTGTTCGATCGAAATAAGTAGTAGAAGCTGCGTTCCTCATGACCCGCCGTGCGGAGCAACTGAGATCCATTCACGGGTCCCTGAAGCACGGAGGATTGCCAGGTTCACGAATAGGGTTTGTATGCCCTCTTCAAGGCTGCACAGAGGCGCGGCTTTTCCTTCGACGGTATCGAGGAAGGAGTTTGCTTGTCGCACAAAGAGCGTATCGCGTTCCAGAGATTGACTTTCGTCATGCCACTCGGTTTGGGGTTGGGACATCCAGCGCCAGCGGTTGCGATGCATCTCGAATCGGGCAGTCCCGTCTTCGCAGACTACCGTAATAACGATTTCATTCGGCGCCTGGTACTGGTTGAGGCTATAGCTGGCAAGTACGTCCTGGTGTCGAGCCACGACGTGAACGGTATCCTCAACGTCTACCCCGTCCAGGGCTTTGTGTGCCGAGTCCGCTGCGAGTTCCGTGATCGGGCCTAGCAGCCACTCGGCAGCATTCAGAATGTGAGTCAGGGCGTCCTGGACAGCTCCTCCTCCGGTAGCGCGATCCTTATAGTAGATCTCGCGGTAGGCTGGACGGTGGAAGGGGAAGTTCTGGCCACAAAGGGCAACCAATTGTAGGGGTTTTCCGAATCGTCCCTCAAGGAGTGATCGTCGCATGGATGCCAATATCGGATGGGCTCTATAGACGTAGGCTACGGCCGTCAGGGTCTTCCCGGCCTCAGCCGAGTCTCTGAGGCGGTCGATCCCTTCGAGGCTGGTGCTCAAGGGTTTTTCAATCAGGGTATGGACGCCGGCCTCAGCCAAACGGATGGACATCGGGATATGCAAATGGGCAGGTGTACAGACCACGGCGACATCAGGTGGGCGCAGCAAGGCCTCCTCGAGGTCTTCGAAGGCTTCTTCCAAGCCGTATCTGGTACACATCCGCTGCCGGAGTGCCGAATCGATTTCACAAACCGAAACCGTTGCGCGGCCAGTCTGCTGAAAACAGCGGACATGGCGTTCGCCTATTGAGCCGGCCCCTATCACTAGAACTCGCATTCTTTCTGTCCCATCCGAGGCAATGAGGGTTGAGAATCGAGTTCACAGTAGGCAGGGGTAGATGGAATGTCAAGTCAGGAATGGCAGCTGTAGTCTGGGGCTGTTGGTACCGACGTTCTTTCGAGAGAGAGGTTGAGAAGGCATTCCGCCGGAAGCGACGCCCGGCCATTGGCCGTGGCTTTTGCGGGTCTGAGCCCGGTATGCACTCTCGACGTTGGATTCTTGTTCCATTTCGCGGTGCTCCCGGCGGAAACTCGTATTCTGTTTGCTACCTTCATATCGACTCCACCGCTTCGACCCTTTATCCCGACGGACCGTTTTCCTGATCTTGTCCAATGTTATCTTTGGGGAAGGCGCGCGAAGAGAAGCCTTTTTTGAGTTCCATTGGCCGTCGGCTTTGCCTGATGTCAGCCGGCTAGGCGAGGTCGTAAGGCGAATGCTAGAATGAACCTCATCTGAAGAAGGGTTGGTCGGTCTCTCAGGAAAAGGGACCGGAGCAGTTTGCTCTAATCCACGGATTGTTTCTTCTCTTTGGGCGCTGATGTCGGTGTCCCTTGTTGCCGATACGACTCAAATGTCGGGTAGTCATTCTACGAACCAGATCGTGAATTCAAACGAAGATCCCGTCTTCGACTCCGCCAGTCGGATCCTGTGGGCTTGCCTGGTCAGCTTATTCGGGATTGTCATACTTGTCGGCCTCCTGCATCACTTCTATTCGGATGTGAGGCTGGAGGGCGTCTACTGGTTCAACCTTGACAAGGAGAGGAACATTCTTGCCTGGTTCTCGGGCATGCTTTTCTTTCTGTTCGGATGTTCCGCCCTTGCAGCCTACTACTGGGAACAGAGGCGGAACTCTGAGGAGCACTGTTTTCGTCTGCCGATCTTGTGGCTAGGTGTTGTCCTGGTTGGCCTCTTCATGTCCCTCGATGAGATGACGATTCTGTATGAAAACCTATTGGGGGTATTTAGGTAACTCAAGTTGTCTAGACCTGTTGACCGATCGCGGAGTCGTCAACATTGAGGAGCCGGTGAGCAGTCCTCGGCGAGAGGTGCCGGTGTGGAAGCTGATGTGGACGATGCGACAAACACTGCTAGGTCGTGGAGTCACCAAGCCCTAGGACCATTTCTTCGTCTTTCAATGGCGGACTCGAACCAATAACTACATCCCGGTCGTCCCGTCGTCTGCGATCGAATCACCATTGATAGCGTCTTTGGTGACTTCCAGGTGATAGGTGGCGTGAGCTCGGCAAACGATGCCCCGTTCTGCCCAGGCATCCCATGTCCGCCTGGTGATGACGATGACGATGTTGTCGGTCCCATTGGTTGCGGGCCGGGAACTAGCGGCGATAAGCCCACCATCATCACCCTGGAGTACACGGGCGCCGCATGCGCAGTGCCATTAGCAAACGACCAGAGTGGTAAGGCCAAGTGCAGCGATCTCGGTGCACTTCCTCCAGCTCCAGGTATGGTCCAAATCAGAGCAACCGGTAATGGGGATGTCTACGCCGATTTCACGAATATCTCGATCGGTGATCAAATCATTCTGACGGCACCTGGCAAGTTCAAATCCAACACGATTGTCAGAATTGAAGATCTCGGGGGAGATTCGAAGCAACTGTTGATGATCCACACGTCTTGTTCCAAGACTTTGGCCCTCGACGATGAGTTTGGGAGCCTTAAGGTCGTAGACATGCAGTAGAATCGGGGCCTTGAGCTTCCGACTTCGTGGGAGGCCGGTTTTGAGCCGGCCTCCCACTCCCTCCTTTCTTTTCCGCTTTCATCCCGGTTCTCTTAATACACTCACTTTGTAAGCACCATCACGTTCGCAGTTGAGGCTTGTCAATCCTAGAGTAGAGCTGAAGTTTTCACCGGAATGATCCAGCGTGACCGCTGGCGGGACTGACCTGAAACTTCAAGAATTCGTCGAACGCCTGAACGCCTGAACGCCTGAACGCCTGAACGCCTGAACGCCTGAACGCCTGAACGCCTGAACGTCGCACGTCTCCCGTCCTCGAAGGTGCCACCAACGGGTGAACTACCAGCGTTACGAAGCCAAGTCCGACAGAGCCGCGAACGACTTGAGCCGTTAGCAAAATGAGCCCAGGTTCCGAGGAGAGAGCCGGACAACAGCACAAATCCCCAGTAACCGGAAGTTTCTTTCTCGAATGGGGTCAGTGCTTCCTGGGGGCGGGACTCAGGTGAAACTTCCTTGGGTTCCAGGTTCCACGACCGCCTGCACCAGAGTCGGGTCCCTATAGATAAGTTTTGAACCACTCATTGATTCTAAGCTCGACGGACGGTGGGACACTGTGGCCATGACCGTGATTGAGAAGTCCCAGCCTGGTCGGGTCGCCGTAGAGCCGGTAGGCAGGCATTGCAGCGCGGATAAATGGGGAGCTCTTGACACCGTCGGTACCCTCACCGGCCAGAAGAAGAAAGGGTCGTGGCGCGATCAGGGCCATCACTTCCTGGTGGTCGTGGCCGAATTGTTTGATCCCGGGGCCCAGGTACCAGGATGCGTACCAGTTGGAGAAGTGGGCTCCAATTCCAGGCTCGCTTGAGATCGCCGCCCGGACCCGCTCATCGAAGGCGGACAGATAGAAAGATTCTTTGGCGCCTAGAGAGTGTCCGAAGGCTCCCAGACGGTCGTTGTCGACCTCTTCTACCTGCTCCAGGACGTCCAGGCCCCGTTGGGCGTCGAAGAGCATCTTGGCCATCCCAGTGGAGTTGGGATGCCGCACTTGAAACTGGTGGACCCTGACCTCCCAGGCATGACGAACCCAGCTGCTCGGCGGCTTGAACCCATGTGCGTCAGCCTGATTGCCGCGATGTTGCTCCTGGCAGGAGGAGGGCAGGTTGCCACCGGCGATAGCTTCCCAAAGGAAGCAGGCAGGGGAGAAGGTGACGAAACCCTGCTGGGCTAGCTTCAGCCCGAGAGCCAGCTGGTTCTTTCCTTCCACCCCGGCGGACTGCCGGATGGTGTTGTGCGTAGTGGCATGGAGGACCACGATGCCCGGGGCTTTTCCGGATAGTTTCTTGGGCTTGATCAGGTAGCCACGGACGCTGAGGCCGGGTTCGCTCTCATACTCGACGAGCTCACGGATGACCCCGGGAGGCGATTGGATCGGACCGGTGCCATTGCTGGCCGGCTTTTCGGTGATGAACTTCAGCCGGGGAGGGTTGGGATTCTGAGGTAGGGGGCCGAGATAGTCTAACCAGGAGCGCCGTATCTCGTCGCGGCGTTGGCGCCAAGCGTCGAGAGATCTGACCAGGGTACCGTCTTCCCTTTTCAAGGCAGAGCTAAGAGGCGTTTGTCCTTCCATGCTCGGACTCTGGACCTCGGCCAGCCAGGAGACGTTCCGGACATGCGACTGCCCTCGGGCAGGGAAAGTAGATGCTGCAGCCGCACCCAGCGAGGCTACCAGGCAATCCCGACGAGAAAGGGCTAGCCCAGGTACGGGAAAGGTGAGAGATATGGGTTTTTGCATTTTGTACAGGGTACGATCAGGTGGGTCCAGAAACAAGACTGGGGTCCGTCCGTCGGCGTACTCTGCAGAAGCCAGCACCTGTCGAAGCATCGTTTGTCCGTGTCCTTGCAAGCAGGCTGGAGTCCCAGTAGACTCAGAAAACGAGTCATTTGTTGCGAGTCTTTACCCCTTATCACGCGATCAGGCCTGTGACGCCTCGGGAGAAGGAACATGAAAGAGAGAAGAGTCCTGACAGGTCTAGTACGTTGTAACACAGATTGTTACGGGTTTGCCGGTGGGGCTTGTGAGGCGAGATCAAGGAGGGAGGAGGAAGGCGATGAGTGGCCATCTTCGACGACGACCAACGCAGAGATCGTCCACAACCCCCATCGTCAAACCCGTCATAATCTGTGTTACAGCGTACTAGTGATACTGGGGGTCCTCCTGGTTGGGATAGGCTCTCCTGGGAGCCTGCTTTGGGCCGGGAAGGGAACTCGCACTGAGGTCCGGGGCCTGCGTGGGGCCGTGACGGCTGGGCACCCCCTGGTCGCAGATGTGGGCATGGAGATCTTCAAGCAGGGTGGCAACGCCGTGGACTCTGGTGTGGCCATGCTGCTGGCGGCCTCTGTGGTGGAGTTCAACTCGTACGGATTCGGAGGCGAGATGCCGACCCTCATCTACTCGCCCCGAGATCGGCGTGTAGTGGCCGTCAACGGTAATACTAGGGCTCCCAAGGCTGCCAGCATAGGCTGGTTCCGGAAGCAGGGATACCAGATGATTCCAGCAGACGGCTTCATGCCGGCCGGTGTGTGCGCCGTGCCGGCAGCCATTGTGCTCAGTCTGGAGCGCTATGGCACCCTTTCCTTCTCTGAAATCGCGCGGGGTGCCATTCGTCTGGCCGAGGGTTTCCCTGTAGACGAGCGCTGGCGAAAGTACGTCGGGAGGGAAGAATCAGAAAAGTATCACGGCCCCAAGACATTTCGTACGGAGTGGCCCAGTTCGGCAGCCGTGCTTCTCCACGACGGCCGGGTGCCGGGAGTGGGAGAGATCACCAGTAACCCGGATCTAGCCCGGACCTTTCGACGTCTGGCGCAGGCGGAGAAGGACGCCTTGAAGAAAGGCGCTGACCGAAAATCGGCGCTCAGGGCGGTTCACGACTATTTCTACAAAGGCCCAATCGCCCAGCAGTTGGTCGAGTTCTCGCAGGCGTTCAAGGTCCGCGACGGCGAGGGCGGCCATCATCACGGCTTGCTGACAACCGAAGATTTCGCCGATTACGAGGCCCGTATCCAGGAGCCCTGGAGTATCGATTACCGGGGCTATCAGGTCTACAAGTGCGGACCCTGGACCCAGGGCCCGGTATTTCTTCAGCAGCTGGCCTTGTTGGAAGGCTACGATCTGTCCTCCCTGAAGCACAACAGCGCCGACTACCTGCATCTCTGGCTAGAGACCGCCAAGCTGGCTCATGCCGACAAGGAAAAGTACTACGGGGATCCTGACTTCGTGTATGTGCCCCGCCAGGGTCTGCTCTCCAAGGGATACGCCAAGCTGAGAAGACAGCTCCTCGATTGGGCAAAGGCCTCGCTGGAGCTGCGTCCAGGAGATCCCTTTCCCTTCGATGCGCATCCCGAGAAGCGTCCGACCAATCTGAGTCTGGCTCCGGTTGAGCCCAGGCTCAAAGATGACGGCACCAGCGGAGTCCGCGCGGTGGACTCACACGGGACCATCTTTTCCTCTACGCCCAGCGGAGGGTGGCCAGCCTCGTCTCCCATCGTTCCGGGACTGGGATTCTGCCTGGGAAGCCGGGTCCAGATGTTCTATCTGGAGGAGGGACTGGCCAAGTCGTTGGCCCCGGGCAAGCAGCCGTCCACCAGCCTCACTCCCAGCCTGGTCATGAAGGACGGGCGTCCCTGGATGGGTTTCGGCATGCCGGGAGGGGATAAACAGGACCAGGGAACGCTCCAGTTTTTCTTGAATGTGGTGGACTTCGACATGGGACTGCAGGATGCGCTGGATGCTCCCAAGGTCTGGACCCGGCACTTTCCGGGTCTCTTCTACCCCCATAGGGCGGACCCCGGACGAGCCTACCTGGAAGGGCGGCTCGCCAATCTGGATGAGATCGTTGTCGACCTTCGGCAAAGGGGGCACAAGGTCACGGTGGCCAGTCCCTGGAATGGGGACAACACCATGGTTGTGATGATCGATCCCCGGACGGGCACGCTGGTAGCAGCCACCAATCCCCGTATGGAGGGCAGCACCGCGCTGGCTTGGTAGGAGGTTGCGCCAGGGTCGGTAAACCTGCAACCTTCAACCTGTAATCAATTCAAGTCTTGGTTCGGGGCAGGGATTCAGTACCTACTCAGATACGGAGGCTATCGATGGAGCCGAATAATGGGGAAAGGGCTGCAAGATTCGGAGACTGGACTGCTGGATGCTATAACATTTCCAAGATTGTTGCTCTGTTGGGGGCGGCTCTCTGGACGCTGTTCGAGTAGAACGTTTCGATCTTCCCAAGAGAGTCACACCAGGACTTCTTGCGGAAGGCCCAGAAGAGAACCGAACTCGCCGTGAAGATGGGCACGGTTAAGCCCGTGCGACTGGATCGACCGGCTGGGCAATTCGGGTCTGAGTCGGGTACACGACACGATTTGTTAATTCAGGGCGAGTGCGCTTTCACCAATGAAAGGGATTTCCCGATTGCTCTGCAGTCGAAAGCTTTGGTCTTGAGATTTGCAACGGGTATCGAGGCGCTTGCTGCTCCGGACCCAGGGGAAACTGCGGAGGGTTTTTTACCCTTTCAGATCAACTGGTCGCAGGACCATGAGATCGGAATGGAAACGGCGTTTGGGCCCGCCAACGAAGCTGAAGGGGCGTCGATTCTGGAACAGGGTGGGGTGAATGTCGTTCCCTTCTATGCCCCCGTGTCAGTCTACTGGCAACCCTCGGAACAGCACAGGTTGATGGAGCTGGACTCGAGTTTTATGTCTACGGTGTCAATCCGGAGACCAGCGAAGAGATCGAAGGTTCCCGGCAGATCAAGCGTATTTCCCATCGAATGTTGCTTGAGCGTACGGGCGAGACTCAGCGGTTAGGTCGGACCTCCCGCCGGCGTTAGGGCCAGTATCCGGCTGCCGGCAAGTGACTTTTTCGTTTGGTTCAAGCGGATGGTAGAGTTTATGGTGGGTTTCTTGGAAATCGTTAATTTGCGGGTACACGAGCATTTGCAATCGAGGACCCGTTTCCCGGAGGTAGCCCCATGAAGGCGTTAGAACATGCAGCAATTATCGCAGATGATCCGGAAGCTCTGGTTGACTGGTACTGCACCACCCTCGGCTTCGAGTTGATCAGCAAAGGGGACCTGGTTCTCGATGGTAATCAGCTCACCTACCATTTTCTGAGCTTGCCTGGAGGAGCCTTGCTCGAGATCCTTCCTTCCAACCAGAAATCCCGTTCCAAGAAGGCCCCCGACGACGCGGGCATTAGGCATCTGGCTTTTCTGGTCGAGGACTTTGAGGCTTCTTGCCAGGCTCTTCGGGAGAAGGGACTGGATCTCGGCACTGAGCGAGAGTTACCTGATGGGACCAAGCTGGTATTTTTCCCCGATCCGGAGGGCAACCTATTGCAGCTGGTCTATCGGACCAAGGCCCTTCGCCCCTGGCTGTAGGGAAGCAAGTAGGGGATCAGCGCCCGCTCCAATACCGGTAGTAAGCCAATCCAACCAGGGTGTTGCAAGTGGTGTTCAGGCGGAGCTCCAGTGATTGGTCGTTGCCTTCCCCTCCTACCGCATCACCCCACCACTGTCCGTCGGACTGCTGGCGCTGGAGGATATAGGAGGCGATCTTCCGCGCGGCAACTCGATAGGATTCATCGGGCGCTACCTGGTACAACTCCGTCAGGCCCCAGAGATACTTGTGAGCCTCGACGCAGCTATAGATCCCTTCGGCCCCCGTCAAGATACTATCTGTGTATCGCCGGGCCGTCTCGAGGTATCTGTCCTCCCTGGTCAGGCGGTAAAGCCTTACCAGGAACACCTGAACCGGTCCCAGGCGCGCAGGACGCTGTTTGATACCCAAGCGGTCAACGTAGTCCTTGCTGCTCTGTTGTAGCAGCAGCTGACGAGTTCCATCTGACCTGTATTCGAGGGCCAGATAGATCCCGTTTTCGGGGTCAGGTTGACTTTCCAAGAGGTTGGCCAGAAAATCTGCTGTCCGCCGAGCCGCAGCTAAGTGTCCGGTGGCGAGCAGACCGAGACCTGCGAATCCAGCGGTCATCGCATGTTCGATGCCCTCACCGCTGTCGAGTGCCGCTTTGGTATCCCGAAACCCGCCAGTGTGAGGATTTTGATAGGTCAGGATATCCTGGGCCAGCGGGAAAGCGAGATCATAGCGCCCGCACATTTCGGCACCCCAGACCAGCCAGCCGCGATCGTAGGTATTAGTCCAACGGGACGCTTCTTGCTCCGCTGGAATTTCCAGCTGGCCACGGGCTCCCAGGAATCGCGCGGCGATCCAGTTCAGGCTTGCGAACGCCGACTCGAACGACCCATTGATGGCCAGACTGGCAGGGATTTTGTAATAGAGGGCCGCCTGGTCCGAAGCCTGGATGCTACCCCGTTCGTCCATCATGGATGTGAGCCAATGGCATCCTCGTGCCAGGCTGTCAGCTAATCTGTGCTCGTCAGGGGTCTCATTCGGTTCGGTCATGGATATGGAGTGCCTCCGCAACGACTGGTGATGAGAAGTATAGGCTAATAGGTAAGGGCACCGATCCGCCAGGGGAATACTCGCGTGGGAATCTGACTCGGGATTGCTGCGTCAAGATAGTGCGGATAATGCCCTCTCTGGGGAAGCCGGGGTTGAGGGGTTGCTTCGAGGTCGAGCAGCCGCTGAATTCGCTCCTCGGTCTCGGGGGGTGTGCGAAATAGAGGCAGGGACGGTACCCGGTGTCCAACTGGGAAGATCCGTTGCAGCCATCTCCTTTGGATGCGTTCCATCTTGGCCAGTGCTCTGGCCAAACCGCGTGGATTTCCTGTCAAACTGGCGGCGTCGAGGCCGGCTTCAAACTCACGAGTTCGAGAGAGTGCCAGTTGCAAGAGTGCGCTGGCCGTCGGTGCACCAATCAAGAGCACAACCAACAGCCAGGGGAATTGATACGCATCCAGCAGCAGCATCGGAAGATTGAACAGCAGCATCAGCTGGCCAATCCAGGATAAAGTTCCGGTCACCCGGCTGACGCTGTGGGCGAGCCCCATGACCCAGCGGTCCCGGTTGCGGATGTGGCTGACTTCGTGCGCCAGAACACCGGGAAACTCCTCCTGATCGAACGTCCGCAGAAGGCCATCGGTGAGGCCCAGAGCGGCATCGTTTCGACCTCCCACGGCAAACGCATTGATGACTCGGCTGGGCACGTAGTAGAGGCTAAGCAGCGTTGGTAGCTGCGCGCGCTCTGCCAGGGTTTTCACTATGCTGAATAACCTGGGGGCCTCATAGGCTAAAATCGGGCGAGTCTGTCTGGGCGAGACCTTGGGACCAATGAGGAGAAAGAGAGAGCCGAGTAGCATCAGCCACAGCAGGCCATCATTGCCGCCAGAGCCCATCCTATCGCTGCCAACAATTACCAGCATGCCAGTTCAACAAAGCCGACTGCAGGAAGTTGGTGATCTTCCGCTTAACAACTCGTTCTCTGCGTATCATCGCCCTTCCTCGATCCGTTCAGTCCTGAAGCAATTACTGTGTGAACCCTTGTTATTTAAGATCCCATCTGTCCGCTTCCAAGGCTGCAGCGAATTTTCATGACCCCGGAGGAGGAAATGCCTTCTGAGATAATCTCTGCCCCCAGTGCCGAAGGGTGGAGCCGGCCTCTTTCGCTCCGGGTTCAGTACAGGGGCCAAAGGACTGGGATGAGAAGCGAGGCGATGATCCAAAGGAGGATGTTGAGGGGAAGCCCCACCTTGACGTAGTCCGAGAACCTGTAGTTTCCCGGCCCGTAGACCATCAGGTTGGTGTGGTAGCCAAAGGGAGTACTCAGGGCTGAGGAGGCCGCAAAGGTTATTGCCATAAGGATTGGCACCGGGTTGAGCCCCAGATTCTGAGCGAAGGAGATCCCGATCGGCACCAGCAAAATGGCCGCGGCGTTGTGCGACATGATCGAAGCGAAAATGGTAGACAGCAGATAGAAGACGGAGACGATCGCGGTCGGGCCGAGGTTCTCCGTCAGGCTCAGAATTCCGCTCGCGATGACGGCGGCGGTCCCGGTGTTTTCCATCGCCACACCCAGCGGAATCATTCCAGCTAACAGAAAGATCACGAACCAGTCGATAGACTCGTAGGCCTCCTGCAGCCTGATGCATCCGAAAAGCCCCATCAGGATACATCCCACGATGCCTGCAACCAGGATCGGCATGATCTTGAAGGCGGCTAAAACCACTACCAGGGCAATGACCCCCAGGGCGTAGGGGGCCTTCTCCCTCCGGACGGTAGGTTCCTCGATTTCCTGCAGCATCAGGAAGTCTCGGTCCTTGGTGAGTTCTCGCATGTACTCGCGTCGTCCCTGCAGAAGCAGCATGTCGCCGGCATCCAGCCGTATGTTCCCGACCCGCTCCTTGATGGTTTCGCCGTGCTTTTGGACGGCCAGTGCGAAGACTCCGGAGTGATGTCTGAAGTTCCTTTCCCGCAAAGTCGTTCCAATCAGCGATGAGCCGGGAGAGACCATGACCTCTGCCAGCATCACCTCTTCCGTCATCAGGTCCCGATCCGCATACTTTGCCTGGGACCGGATGGCAAGACCCTCCAGCGCTTTCATTTCCATGATGCTGTGGATGGATCCACGCACCAACAGTTCGTCGCCCTCGTGAAGTTTGGAGTCTCGAAAACCCGACCAAATGCGTTCTTTTCCTCGAATGATTTCCAGAATCGTGACATCGTATCTTTCACTCAGTCTCGATTCGGCTGGCGTTCGCTGAATCAACGGCGACTTCTTTTCTACAACCAGGAGAGTGAAGTAGCGGCCGACCTCGTATTTTCCCGTCAAGTCGTCGGCCGCGCCGCGATCTGGGAGCAACCTCCTTGCGACAAAGGTCAGGTACAGGAGTCCCACAACCAGGAACACAACCCCTAGCTTGGTCAGCTCGAACATCCCGAATTCTCGGACGCCATGGTCTGCCGACATGGAGCTCACGAGGATATTCGTAGAGGTCCCGATCAAGGTACAGGTTCCGCCGACAATCGAGACAAAGGACAAGGGAAGGAGCAGACGAGACGGGCTCGTGCCATGCTGGCGACACACGGAGAGGGCGACTGGAATGAAGACGGCCACGGCCGCGGCATTGTTGATGAAGGCGGAGGCAACCCCGGCGGTGAGCATCAGGAGCAGAAATAAACGAATTTCACTGCCACGACCCAGCTGAATGAGTTTCTGGCTGATCAGGTTGATGGCTCCAGTCTTCACCAGCCCGCTGCTGAGAACGAACATCGTTGCAATGGTGATGGTGGCCTTGTTGCTGAAACCAGAAATCCCCTCCTGAACGGTAACGAAGCCGGGGCGGAAGAGCCCGATGACTATCAGAGCAGTCATGATCAGAATAGCGACCATGTCGACTCGAAGCTTCTCCGAGACGAAGAGAACCATTGCCGCTACAATAATCAGACAGACGAGGATGATGTCCAGCATAGCCATAGACTATGGGAACAGATCGCTCCTTGATTCTCAAGGGTTCGTGTCTCGTGTATTGTCCGAAAGTAATCTAGGGGTCTGCGCAAGAATAACTTGGTAGAATTGGCGCTCAGATTTGCACCAGATTTGGCCGCGAACGATTGAGCGAAACCGCAGGCGTAGCCGGGTCTACGTTGAGGATTTCGCGATTGAGGAGCGGCCGAAGATGGTGTGAAGATGAGATGCCAAAATGCCAAGTTATTTTTGCGCAGACCCCTAGGCTCACGGTTGTCCTGGGTCTGCTTCCGCGCCTCTGGCTAGCCGCAGACCCTGATTAGTTCCCAGGTTTCTATCCACGTGTTATTATCCCGCCGGCTGAGGATCGGGTCTTCGCTTGGCGCCGATCGGCACCTCTTCAAGAAAAGTCTGAAAGAAGGGCGGAAACCAGCACTTGTGCTGTGTTCCTCTTTGCTGCCGCTCTACGTTCGACTAGGTTGTGTCGCCGCGAAAAGAGAATCCGAAGGAAGGAAGGGGTAAGGAGGTCGGAGCATGTTGGTGTAGCTAGCAGCGCAGGAATTCTGAACCCCAGACAACCTAGATTTAAGGAGGTAAGAATGAAATCAGGAAAGATGACCGCCTTTCTGATCGCAGCTACTTTCACTTTTGGTACGGAGGTGGCTGCTATAGACAAGTCCAAGGGCGTCTATCGGATTCCCTGCTCCAATGGCACCAAGGTCAAAGTCACAAACAATCACGACAAGCACAAGCCCAAGGGCAGAATCGACATGCATGGAACCGGTGGCAGCAAGCCCTACAAGATTGTCGTCGCTGCTGATGGGACCGTGCGCTATATCGTCGATAACCAGAGCAAGCAGGTCGACAGCAAATCGGGAGACCCTTGTACCAATAACTACGTCTGGATCGAGCACAAGAATGGGGAGTGGAGCAAGTACTCTCACATGACGAAGAACTCGGCCACCCAGAAGGCGAAGCTCAAAGTCGGGAAGTTTGTGAAAGCCGGTACCTATTTGGGTGATGGAGGAAAGGTCGGCTGCGCTTCGGGTGACCACTTGCATTTCGAAGTCGGTGTGCCCAGGAAGAGCGGCTCCATCAGTGCAACGGGCGGTTTCCTCAGGGACAACTCGAACAGCAAGCGCAACCGGACCCCCAAAATCTGCGGGATCTCTGGAGGTATCTTCGCCAGCGGCACTAGCTACGATGCCCGGAACGGTCCTGGCAATATCAGAAAGGGTAGCTCGGAGGTTGCCAGGCACGGAGTTCCAGCGCGGGACTGTCAATGTCTGTTCGATTAGGCGACCGGATCCGGCTACGAGCTGAGGTGGATCGACGGTTTCGACCGGAATGGGAAGGTCTACTACAACGCGGTTTTCGGTCCCAAGGGCCGTGCGCAGCGGAGGGCCTATTTCGGACTGACTGGAAAGCAGTACCAGGCGCGCTTCGACCAATACAGCAAGACCGGCTACCGGCCGGTTCAGGTCGAGACCTATCGGAGCGGAACCAGCGTCCGCTATGCGATCATCCTGAAGAAGCGCTCTGGCCCCAAGTCCGTAGCCTATCATGGGGTTTCTGCCAGCGCACATCAGAAGCGAATCGACGATCTGACCAAGAAGGGCTTTAGACCGAAGAACATCGCTGTGGCTTCAGTCAAAGGGACCCGGTACTACACGGCGCTCTACGAAAAGACCAACATTGGCAGCTACCAGGCCAAGTCTTCTCTGACGCCAGCTCAGTATCAGAAGCTCTTTGACGAGAACAAGAAGAAGGGCCGCCAGATCGCCTACCTCAACGGCTACTCCCACAAAGGGAAGCCGTACCTTTCAGCAATCTGAAATTCCAAGACCAAGGGGGCTTACAAAGTCCGCCACAATCTCAGTAGTAGCCAGTATCAATCTGAGTGGCAGAAAGCGACGAAAGCCGGATACCGAACCCGGAATATGACTGTTACGATTCCGGTAAGGCTGTGATGTACGGTGGGATCTGGAGAAAATAAGAAGCCGGATAATCTTGATCTACCCGGCCTCCCCGTGGGCGAGGGTCATCTCCAGGAGCTTGAGCATCGTCTTCCAGTTTCGGAAGGTACTTGGGGTTCCTAGCTTGGAGTCGAAGTAGGCATTGGTCAGCTTCGAGCGTGCAAGGCCGTGGGGACAGTAGAGGTAGACCTCACGGCCTTGGACAACAAACTCGTCACGCGGTGAGCGGCCTGGCGTCCAAATCAGCGATCCTCTCATTATCGGGTAGGCTTGCCAGGAAGCCGATGTGAAGTGCCCGCTCCGGCACCACCTCGCAGGAACGGATTGGCACGGACGATCCCACTGAGCTCCTGGGCGGTACGTGTGGTGACGGGTGTTTCCCAGCCGAAGCGCCTGGAAATGGACTGCATGATATCGGTGCGCATACGAGGAATCTCCGCTGCTTCCGCCTCGAAGATGACGTTGCCGCTCTGGATATAGGCCTGGACTCGTCTGGCACCGGCGTCCTCGCAGATCGAGACGAGGTTTCTCATCGGAAGTCGGTGTCGGCCACCGACGTTGATTCCACGCAAGAATGCAATCTGGATCGTTGGTTTCTGGAGCGTGCTCGGTGCGGCCATTGTTGGAGTGGACTCTCAGGCTCCGCCGATCGGCTAGTCCTGACTCTCGGCGTCTGCTCGCGTAGCTACCCCTTCTGACAACACCCTTCTCATTCTGCTCAGGATGTCTGGCGATGCAATCGTCTCCTCCCTCAAGATCAGGAGCACGAAGTTGTCAGCTAGGATTTCCTCGGGATGGATGATGTATTTGGTGTTTCTACCGACCTGTTCGAAGAAGCCCGAAATCCCGTCGATCCCTACCAGGGCTGGGGTGGTTCCCTCGTATCTTGGTCGAACCTCCAGCGGATCAGAGGTTCGATCGACCAACAGGAACTTGAATTGAAGGTAGTCAAAGAGTGCTTTCCCGCTTCCAGCCTCGTACCTCTCGCGGTTAGCGAAAAGAATGGGGATAGTCCAGGTGGGTTCTCCATCGACCCGCACGCGAATGCAGTGCTCGCTGTCGGGCACGTCGGGATTTGTGATCCTTCGGGATCGGAGTGGAGCCGGTAATTGAACTTAGGGACACTTCTCGAAGCCGATACCTCGATAGAGTCGTTCTTTCAGTTCTGGATTTGTTCTGGATAGGATGTGGAACAGCTCGTGAGAGATAATCCTCTGGACGGCCAACGGCTCTTCTTTGAGTTTGGCGGCAGGAAGGACGATGGCCCGATCGCGTGTGTAGGCTGCCCCACTTTCATCCCTTCCGGTGGTTTTGACAAGGTAGATCCTCTCAGGCAGCGGGAGCGCCAACCTCTCGAGAGCTGATCGTAGTCTGTCGAGAGCGCTACTGATCCGATCCTTCTCTGGTTCCGTCCACGCCAGCACCTGTCGTCTTACAAATAAGAGGAACTCCGATTCGGAAACCTCGCGGTCCGTTTTCAAACGCACAGCTCGATCGAATGGGCTGAGCTGCTTGACGAAATCGTCTCGCCTTCCCAGAACCCTCCGTCCCTCAGCAACGGTTGCAAAGACCAGGGTGGTATCTCCCACCACCAGTTCGGCTTGGCCTGCCTTAAGGTTCGGGGCGCACGCCATGAGTAATGTCAGGCACAGAACGATTGTCTGTGACCGCCCGAACAAAAGGCACAAATGGGTGTGCAAGCTCAACCTCTATTGATCCCTTAATGCAGAGACCCTAAAGCCTTCACTTGATTAGTGCAAGATTTCAAGCTTGATGGCCGTTTTACTACGCGGCTAGGCATTCGACCTGGACGATGACCCCTGGCGTGGGGAGAAATTTTCAGTTCCCACTTGACAAGGACAAGAAGATCTATTGAAATTGAAATTCAATTTCAATAAGCCTTTGGCCTGTTGAGGAGGATTGTGTGCACAGCCCTGCGTCAAGACGTCGAATAGTCGCCGTGTTCTTCAAATATGGCGTGCTGGCCTCGTGGCTCAGCCTCCTTGTGCCCTCAGCCCTGAGCTCGGAGAAGGACCAGCTGAAGGCCAAGCTGGAGGAGTTGGAACGCAGACTGGAAGCTTTGGAGGCCCAAAAGAGCACTGAGAAAGTGGCGACGCCTCCTCCGAGTCCGGCCCCGGCCACTCACTCCGAGGAGCTTCAGGAACTCCGCCGTCAGCTCGATATCTTGGCCGCTGAGGTGGAGCTCATAAGAAGTGGAGAGCCGCTTATCGAGGTGACCGAAGAAGAGGCCCGAGCCAAGGGTCTGGGACCTGCTGCTGCCTCTGTGTATCGGAGGCAGGAAGGCGTTTCGATCGCCGGATACGGTGAGATGCTTTACAGCAACTTCGTTGCCGAGAACGAGCTTGGAGATCCTGTCAGGAGAGCAACCCAGCTCGATTTTCTGAGGGCCGTCATCTATGCCGGCTACCGCTTCAATGACCGCTTTCTATTCAATTCGGAGATTGAGTTCGAACATGCTTCGACCAGCTTGGAGGGATCTGCCTCGGTCGAATTCGCCTATCTGGACTTCATTGCGAATGACCACCTCACCCTGCGGGGCGGACTTCTCCTGGTTCCGATGGGACTGGTCAACGAGCTGCACGAGCCTACCGTTTTCATGGGAGCTTTGCGGCCCGAGACCGAACGCCGGATTATCCCCTCTACCTGGCGAGAGAACGGCGTCGGCGCAGTTGGATCGGTCGGGATCTTCGACTATCGAGTCTACTTGATCAACGGTTTACAGGGGTCCCGCTTCAGCTCCAATGGTCTTCGGGGAGGACGTCAGAAGGGTTCGGAAACGGCTGCCACGGATATGGCGGTCGTAGCGCGTCTGGACGTCAATCCAACGCCGGGAGTCTTCTTCGGTGGTTCCATCTATAACGGCGAATCGGATCAGGGCGCACTTTTCGATGGCAGCGAGCTGGATGTCGGAACGAAGATCGGCGAGCTGCACGGCCAGGCCCAGTTGCGGGGTTTCGATCTAAGGGGGCTGTACGCCTGGTCCCACCTGGAAGATGTGATCCGATTGAACCAATCCTTGGGCCTCACGGGCAGCGACAGCATCGGCGAGAGCCTCGAGGGGGGATATCTCCAGATCGGGTATAACCTGCTGTCCCAAATCAGAGCCGATATCCGGGTGATGCCTTACTATCGGTACGAGACCCTCGATACCCAGAAGGTGGTCCCCTCGGGTTTCTTCAAGAATCCCAATAGAGACCGTACTTTTCAGACTCTGGGACTTGAATTCAAACCCATTCCCAATATCGTCATCAAGTCGGATTTTGTCTGGAATCGCAACAAGGAACGAACGGGAGTCAATCAGGTCAACGTCGCCCTGGGGTACAACTTCTAGTGGACTGTAACGCTTGATTCGCTAGCGGATGAGCGAGCCATTCGGGCGTGAGATCAAGGCGCGCTGACACAGGCATAGCTTGGACTATGGGAGGAAGCGCAACACAGAGATCGCGTCCGAGGGCCGCTCAGGCACTAGCGAATCAGGCGTTATCGTCCACTAGTTGCTGTTGTCGGTAGACTATGGCGTACGAATGAGAGTTAATGGTGACGCATAATTCCTTACAACCCTTACCGCATCTTTGCTCCTGGACTGAGACGCCTATGCCTCCGCTCACGCTTGATGATCTGGTTAAGGGTGAAGAAGGGATCCTCGATTCCCTCGAGTTGCCCGCGGCCGAGAGCCGCCGACTAATGGAGCTGGGATTCTTGCCGGGCACTCTGGTAGGTGCCGCCGGCCGCTCGCCCTTTGGCGACCCCCGCATCTTCCGCGTCGATGGCTCAGAAGTTGCGCTGCGCCGCGAGACTGCCGCCCGCTTGATCCTACGTCCACCCCGAGCGAATCCCGAGAGGGATTCATGAGTCAGAGTCACCCTGGGGCTGCGACGGTTGCTGTCACACTCGAGAACCAGCCGCAGTCTTCAGGCAGCGTTCGTACGGTCGCCGTTGTGGGCCCGCCCAATTCGGGCAAGTCTACGCTGTTCAATCGCCTTACCGGACTGCGCCAGAAGGTCGCCAACTACCCTGGCGTTACCGTAGAAAAGCGAGTGGGCCAGGCGCGTCTGTCCGGTAGCCTGGAAGTTGAACTGGTCGATCTGCCGGGGATCTACAGTCTGGTGCCTATGTCGGAAGATGAACAGGTTGCCTATGATGTTCTGACGGGTCGCATGACGGGGATCTCCCCTCCCGATGCCATCGTTCTCATTCTCGATTCCACGAATCTGGGGCGTCACCTCAGCTTCGCCGCGCCCATACTCAGCTTGGGAGTTCCGACTCTTGTTGTTCTCAACCTGGCAGATGATCTGCGAAGGAGGGGCGGGAAAATCGACCTCGACAAGTTGGCGGGGCTTCTTGGGACTCCAGTCGTCTTGATCAGCGCCCGAACTGGTGAGGGAGTTCCGGCCGTCGAGGAGTTTCTGGAGGGAGCCCTGGGCGTCCCAAGTCCGGCGGAGCTCCCCGTCATTCAGAATGTTCCCCTCTGTCGCGAATGGTCAGCCCGGCTGGGAACTGCAGCGGACTACGCGGCGCCTGCTCCACCCCTTTGGACTCGCCGCCTGGACGCCCTCTTCCTTCATCCAGTAGCAGGCCCACTTATCTTCGGAATCTTGGTGGTTGCCGTGTTCCAGGCGGTGTTCACCGTGGCCGTGCCCCTGATGGATGGGTTGGATGCCGCTGTCTCGGCTTCCGGCAAGTGGCTGAACCTCTTCCTGCCCGATTCCTGGTTTCGGAGCCTGTTGATCGAAGGGGTGTGGGGCGGGGTGGGTTCGGTCGTGATTTTTCTGCCCCAGATCCTGCTCCTCTTTATTTTTATCGGAGTCTTGGAGGATTCGGGCTATATGGCGCGGGCCGCCCTGATCGCGGATCGCACGATGAGGAAGGTGGGACTGCAAGGGAAATCCTTCATTCCGCTGCTTTCGGCCTACGCCTGTGCTGTCCCTGCCATCATGGCCACGAGGACCATCGAGAGCAAACGCGATCGTACCGCTACCATCCTGATCGCACCCTTCATGACGTGCTCGGCAAGACTGCCTGTCTACACGTTGGTGATTGCGGCGTTCATCCCCGAGCAGCCACTTCTGGGTGGAGTCCTCGGGACCCGTGCCGTGACCATGCTGGGCCTGTATCTGCTCGGTTTCATGGCAGCTGTCTTGACCGCCTGGGCTCTCAAGTCGTCCGTCTTGCGCAGCGAGCGCTCCTCTTTCGTCCTGGAGATGCCTCCCTATCGAATGCCAAGCTTGCGGTCTCTGGGACTTCGGCTTTTCGATCGTGCCCGGATCTTTTTGAGACGTGCCGGGACCGTGATCCTGGCCACCAGCATCATCCTGTGGATTCTGGCCAGTCTTCCGCTCCAGGATGGCAAAGCGCCTCCCATCGCCGAGAGCATCGTAGGCACGGTAGGTCGCACCATAGAGCCCGTCATTGAACCCCTGGGGTTCAATTGGCGAATCGGCGTTGGACTCATTACTTCGCTGGCGGCTCGGGAGGTCATCGTCGGAACTCTGGGCACCCTCTACGGCATGGAGGGGGATGAGGGTTCGCGGGATTTACAAGAGGCTCTAAGGAGCGAACTGGACCTGGGTGGGGCGGTGGCCCTTCTGGTGTTCTTCGCCTTCGCCATGCAGTGCATGTCCACGGTGGCAGTTGTCCGGAGGGAAACAGGAGGCTGGAAGTGGCCTGTGATCCAGTTTACCTACATGACCTTACTGGCCTATGTCGCAGCGTTCTGCGCAAACACGTTGATCGGCCAATGAGGTCCGTACGAGGCGGATTTTGATCTCCATTTTCTACTACCTTCTCCCCCTCTCGTGGCGGTGGGCTCCAGGCCGCCGTGGGTCGAGCCCGAGGCCTGAGCGAAGACTTCGGCCTGGAGACCGAAGTCACTTAAGGGTCCGCGCAAAAATAACTTGGTATTTGGGCATCTCATCTTCACACCATCTTTGGCCGCTCCTCAATCGCGAAATCCTCAACGTAGACCTGGCTACGCCTGCGGTTTCGCTCAATCGTTCGCGGCCAGATCTGCTGCAAATCTGAGCGCCAATTCTACGAAGTTATTCTTGCGAAGACCCTAAGAGACCGGCCTTTACGACGCCCGGCCTATTCGAACTGAAACGAGTATAGCTTGGCGTTTTGGACCGAGATCTTGAGCTGGATCGGGGTGCCGGCCAGCCTGCTCAAATCGCTTTTTCCTCCCCAGCTGACACGATGTCTACCTGTCTGCTCCAGTGTATCGGTGTCTTCCATTGTCAGCCCCGCGAGAGGCCTGTGGTCCGGCCCAATGACCTCGACCTTTACTTCAGGGACGCCGGCGCCGTGATTCCTCTTCGCCGCCTCCATATTTAGGTAGAGCTCGTCTCCTTCAAACGAAAACAATCGGGTCACCAGAACCCCGGGGCGGACCTTGCCCCCGTCTATGGATACGAAGTTGTCCACGGGGAGTGTGGCCAAGCCGATGGCGCGCTGGGCGATTTCTCCCTTTTCCCTCATGCCATCCGGGCCTCTCCAATTGGCTCCGATATAGTAGATCCACACCTTACCGTCATGGATGATCGGCGCGGCGAAGACGTAGATGCTGGTGTCGTCGAAATCGCCATAGAAATCACCGTTGGGAAAGAACGGCTCTCGATATTCCCTGCGGTAGCGAATCCCGTCTCGGCTCGAGATGAGTTCGGGGTAATGCCGCGTGTTGGTGGTACGAAAAATGGAGATCAGTCCTAGATACAGATCCGCGTGTGTGACGGCGGCCATTGCGTAGAACTCGGTATCAGGATAATCCTTCTCGTCGGGAACGATGAGGGTCTGGGTCTCACTCCAATGGATCCCATCTAGGCTCTCGGCCCGCCCGATTACCCTCTTGTTCATGGGGCAGCGTTTATGATGACAGCTCTCCATGTGGACGGCATACACGTTTCGAATCGGGTCCCACCCCATGAATACTGTCGGCCCCCAACGACCGGTCCTGGGTGCGTTGTCGATGACTGGATTCCCTTCGTACGGAGTCCAGCCGAATCCGTCGGCAGAGTAGTACAGGTCCATTTTCATCGGAGCTGTAACGCTGTTCGTACGAGTGAATGCCATGAAGCGCTTGGCCGGATCTGCTCCCTGGGGGTCCCAGAACGCAGGCGCCAGGTTTTTTTCAGCGAGCAGGTTGTTGTCTCGTGATCCCTTGAATTCAACCAGCCCCAGATTAGGTTTCTCCCAGTGGATCCCGTCACGAGAGAAGGCATAAGCCCTTTCTATGCTTTCCTCGGGTACATCCATGGGCCGTCCGTCCTCGCCGGTTCCCATGACGAATTGTCCCGTGTAATACCACATCTTGAAAAGCTTGGCGTCGCCGTCATAGAGCACCGATTCGGTCTGGATCAAGTTGCCCTCCCAGGGACGATCCTGCCTGACGACCGGGCTTGTGGGATGCTTGACCGCCTGATTCAGGACCTGGCGGGCATCCGTCAGACTCTGGATGATGTAGGAATCGACGAACAGCTGCCTCTGCGTTCCGATCTCCAGGAATGCCTTGGGAGCGCTCCAGGCGGATACCAGTTGAGCTGGTCCCAGGATCAAGAAAAGCAACCAGCCCAGGGCAGGGAAGCCACTTTGCTGAACCGACCGACCCTTCGGAAGAACTCCGCCGAGATACTTCACTTTCAATCTCCTCTCACTGGTGCCAATCGAGAAAGAAACTCGGGTTGCCTCTGCCATGATCATTACAACTGGAGATTCGTCATGAGTGCCTCGCCGTCCGAAGTTTCCTTCGGAGCCGTTCGCCGCACTTTTCCGGGAGCAGAGACCTGCGATGTTCAGACGTTCCGACGAATCGTTCAGGTTTCAGACTAAACCCGCCGTCGCGCATCCGGCGCCTTCACACCTGCTCCGGCAACTGAAACTCGGGATGATACTGGCGCGTCAGCAGCTGGTTGGCCTCCTTGTCGCCGGGAAAAGTCTCAGTCTCCGGATCGAATCTTAGCTCCCGGCCCAGACGGTAGGAGATGTTGTCCAGGTGGCAAAAGGCGTTGGAGAGGTGGATGTCCTCGATCTCGGCGTTAAGGATGTCAGGTCGTTGCTCTCGAATGGCCTGAAAGAAGTTGCTGAACTGGAGCCGGTCGATCTTCTTGAACCCCTTACCCACTGGAGGTAGATTCCCTATACCCGGTTCCGGCTTCTTGCTGCCTTCCAGGAAGATTTCAAAGCTTCCACCGGTCAAGATCCGCATGTGCCCCTTGGTGCCGTAGAAGTGCCAACTTGTGGATTCACCCGTGTGGTGGCCACGGATCTCTCCAACCAGAAGGGTCCCATCGGGATACTGATGGGTTGCGGTCAGGGTATTGGGAGTCTGGGCTTGATCCCGGTAGCCGAAGCGGCCTCCCACGACGTCGATGCGGGTGGGTAGCCCCTTGGACCTGCCCAACCCCCAATGGCAGATATCCACCAAGTGGCTCCCATTGTTTCCCATCTCGCCGCCCCCGAAGTCCCAAAACCAATGCCAGTTGTAGTGGACCAGATTCTCGTGGTAGGGCTGCTCCACGGCAGGTCCCCGCCAAAGGTTCCAGTCAAGCGAGTCGGGTGGCGCCGTAGGCTTCTTGAAGCCAATGGACGCGCGAGGCCCACACAGGAGCCAGCGGGCCATGTAGATGTCACCGATGATCCCTTCGTGGATCATGCCGATGGCTTTGCGGAAGTTGGGATGTGAACGGCGTTGGGTCCCACCCATGACCACCCGTTGATACCTGCGGGCCGCCTGAACCAACATCCGTCCTTCCTTCAGATTGTGGGAGATAGGTTTCTCGACGTAGGCGTGTTTGCCCGCCTGGCAGGCTAGGATTCCAGCCGGAGCATGCCAGTGATTGCAGCAAGTCATGATCACGGCATCAATTTCGGGATCATCCATGATCCGTCTGAGGTCTACCTCTGGGGCGGGTCTTTTGCCCGTCAGGGCTTCCAGCTCAGCGGCCCATTTCTCCCTCCGGTTGCGGTCTGGATCACAGACCTTGACCACCTCGACCCGGTCCAGAGCAGCCACCGTCTTCATGACGCTTCCGCCCCGACCGCCCATACCGATGATCGCCACGTTGATACGGTCGTTGGCACCGGCCCAGGTGGCGGGGCCCACCAGGGAGAGAGCTCCGGCAGCCAGTGTCGTGTTCTTCAGAAACTCCCGGCGCTTGAAATTCGCCATCACACAGTCCTTTCTGGATTCTTGTTCAGTGGATCAGAGATCTTGAGAGACACGATAGTCCACCATTTCCAAACCGTCAATTCGGAGTTGGAGACCCCAGCATGGCCTACTTTGATACTCGCTCGGATTTTCGCGATCATACCCCTATGGCTCAACTCGGGCAGACTGTACAATGAACAACGCTATACTCGCACAGGGATCCGAGAAGAAGAGGTCATCGAAGCCCTCAAGCACTTACAGCGAAATGGGTTTCTCCAACCGCGCGCGACGCGTGATACATGGCAGATCACTCCCGATGGTGAAACCCAGCTGAAGCCCTAGCATGATCAGCCGCGGGGAATCCTGATCCTGGGATTGATTATCGCTATTCTCGGCGGGGTAGTAAGCGGGCTCGTAGTTACGCTTCTTCGGGGATAGCGTCGGCATAACCCCCGGAAATCCCTCGATGGTCCCACCTGGCAGATGTGGCGAGGAGCTCAGAGTTGCTCCCCGCCTACGCCAGGAGCTTTTTTACTACCTTTCCGCTGACGTCGGTGAGGCGGAACTCCCGTCCCTGAAATCGGTAGACGAGGCGGGTGTGATCCAACCCCATCAGATGTAGGATGGTGGCGTGTAAGTCGTGAACGTGGATCGGGTCCTCGACGATCTCGTAGCCGAGTTCGTCCGTCTCTCCGACGGTGATCCCGTGCTTGATTCCGCCTCCTGCCATCCACATCGTGAAGGCGTAAGGGTGATGATCTCGACCGGGGTACTTGCCCGGGTGTTCGTTCATAGGAGTGCGTCCGAACTCACCGCCCCACACTACCAGGGTCTCGTCCAGCATGCCCCGATCCTTCAGGTCTTTTATCAGTGCGGCAGCGGCTTGGTCGGTTTCTATACAGCGCGTCCTCAATCCGGCGTCGTGCGTGATGGATCCCATCGCCACCTGGCCATGGTGGTCCCATCCGTGATGATAGAGCTGAACGAAGCGGACACCCCGCTCTACTAGCCGTCGCGCCAGTAGGCAGTTGTTGGCGAAGGACACCTTGCCCGGCTCGATCCCATACTGTTTCTGGATGTGTTCCGGCTCCTGCCCGATCTCCATCAGCTCTGGGACGCTGGTCTGCATCCTGTAGGCTAGTTCGTAGGACGCGATTCGCGTCTGGATCTCCGGATCTCCCACCGCTTCGTAACGCTTCTGGTTCAGTCTCCTCAAGCTGTCCAGGGAGCGCCGCCGCATCTGCCGGCTCATCCACTTGGGATCAGACACGAACAACACCGGATCACCCTGTGACCGGAATTCTACCCCCTGGTGGACGGTGGGGAGAAAACCGCCACTCCAACAGGAATTGCCCGCGAAGACCTGGACAGGACCCGATTGCAGCACCACGAAACCCGGAAGATCGACGGATTCACTGCCCAGGCCATAGGTCAGCCAAGACCCCATGCTGGGGCGTCCAATAAGCTGATGGCCCGTGTTCATGAAGAGCTGAGCGGGAGCGTGATTGAACTGTTCGGCGTGCAGGGACTTGACGATGGCGATGTCGTCCGCCACTTCAGCCAGGTGGGGCAGCAGCTCCGAGATCGCGGCACCCGAGTTCCCGTAGCGTTTGTAGGAATAGGGGGAGCCTAGGATCTGGGGGCTTCCGCGGAGGAAGGCAAAGCGTTTTCCCGCCAGCGTTCCTTCAGGGACCTCCTGGCCGTCCAACTGGTTGAGCTTGGGCTTGTCCTCGAACAGGTCGATCTGGGAAGGCCCGCCTGACATGAAGAGGAAGATGATGTTTTTGGCCTTGGGTGCGAAGTGGGAAGGTTTGGCTGCCAGCGGATTATTGGAGTTCAGCGATGGGGTGGAAAAGAGATTCTGGTCCATGAGCCCCGCCAGGGCGATCGATCCGATGCTCATGCTGCTGTTGAAGAAAAAGTGGCGGCGGGTAATCGCTTTCAGAGCCTCTTTCTTGCGGTTCATGGCTGTTTCCTCAAGATTCAAGGTCGGGAGATGGTCTCGTCCAGGTTCAACAGAACTTGGGCGACGGTGGTCCAGGCGACGAGTTCCCTGGCCGCGATCTCAGAACCCGCTGTGCTAGGGGCCGCTGTGTCTGTGGTTCGAGAGCGGATGTACCCTAACTGATCTTGGTAGAGGGAGGTCAACTCTTTGACCTCCTCATGCTGAGGTCGCCGGCCCAGGCTGAGACGAAAGCCGTGGGCGATCTTCTTCTCCACTTCCGGACCCGCATCCGAAGCCATTCGTCTGGCAAGTCCCCGGGCTGCCTCCAGAAACATCTCATCGTTCATGAGGTTCAGCGCCTGCAGCGGTGTGTTGGATCGGGTGCGAGCCACACAGGTGGTCTCGCGGCTGGGCGCATCGAAGTTGGCGTAGAAAGGGAAGGGCCGGATGCGCTTCAAGAAGGTGTAGAGACCTCTCCGATAGCGATCCTCACCCTGGCCGGTGACCCAGGTATCGGCAACGTAGAGGTTGTCCCAGAGCCCGTCCGGCTGCGGAGGGAAGACACTGGGCCCATACATTCGCAGGCTCAAGAGTCCGGCGATGCTCAGGGTGTTGTCCCGTATCATTTCTGCATCCATGCGGAACCGGGGTCCTCGGGCGTAGAGTGCGTTGTAGGGATCCATCTCGAGAAGCCGGGGTGTAAACCGAGAGTCCTGCCGATAGGTGGTTGAGGTAACCATCAGCCGGTGCATGGCCTTCATCGACCAGCCTTGTCTCACGAACTCGGTAGCGAGCCAGTCCAGCAGCAGGGGATGACTGGCCTGGGCGCCTTGGGTCCCCAAATCCTCGAGTGTCTTCACCAGAGGCCGGCCGAAGTGGTGATTCCAGAAGCGATTCATGGTGACCCTGCCCACCAGGGGGTTTTCGGGAGATACCAGCCAGCGTGCGAGGCTGAGGCGATTTGGCTGGCTCTCTTCTGGGGGCAACGGATGAAGAACCGCAGGCACTCCCGGCTGGACTTCCTTGCCCGGATTGAGAAAGCTGCCTTTGACGAAGACGTGGGTTTTTCGCGGCTTGTCCAACTCCTTCATTACGAGACTCTTGGGTGAGGTGAGCTGGTCCCAGAACGTCAACAGCTCAGACAGTCGTGATCGGACCGGCTCCAGCAGAGGAGTGATGGAACGGTAGTGCTCCGCCAGGGCCTTTTTCTGCTCCTCGGTTTTCTGGTTAGGAGGAACCAGAAGAACCCTCTCAATCCAAGTTGGAAGCTTGACGTTTCGCGCGGGATTTTCCTCCTGTGTCAGGGAGAGTCGGAATCGACCTATGATTTGCTGAGGGGTCTTCCCTTCGTGCCGGATACGAAAGGTAAGGCGCGTCCCCCCTGCGAATCCGATGGGGGTCTCGGGAAGGAAGATCGCTTGACGATCTACTCTCAACTTATCCTGGTCACCCCCAATGGACCAGCCTGTACTAGAAGCTCCATCCAAGGTCCGGCGGACATCGAATTCCCCACAGCCTCCGCCCTTCTCGTACTCGGCGGCGGCCGAGTCGAAGCGGATGGAGCTCGGTGAGCCCGATTCTTGGAAGGGTTCGGCACTGACCTCGAAACTACTGAGCAGAAACTCTCCGTCGGGGCTCCTACTGGATCCACCGTGCGGCAGGCTGGGATGAGTGAGTGTCTCCAGGCGAAAGGCGGTGATCCCCTGGACCTCGGTCTCGGCTGCCACCAGATACGTATCCCTGGAAGGCGTCGGTCCTCCAGCCAGGAGGGAGCCGTCCTCCAACTTGGTCAGATCAGCGTCGGCCAGAGAAAGGTAGGTCGTGGCATCGAGCAGTTTCCAAGAGACGATGTTGTCGACTCTTCCAGCCTCCCACTTGGCCTGAGCCGCCGCCAGCTCCGACGTCGAGCGCTTCAGGGTTGCTTTCAGCTGGATGATCTCCTGCTCTACGTCGGATCGCTGCGGCTTCAGGTAATCGGGGGGCGAGAGGGTGATGGTGGCATCTTCGGGCCTGATTTTCTTTGCCCTGTTGTTCTCATCCAAGCTGCTGTTGAAGAAGGCGAACAACCGGTAATACTCTTCCTGGGTAAAGGGATCGTACTTGTGGTCGTGGCACTGGGCGCACCCAATGGTGCTTCCCAACCAGATGGTCGCGGTGGTCCCCACTCGATCGAGGATGGCCGCCACCCGGTATTCCTCGTCGTCGGTGCCACCTTCGGTATTGATCATGGTGTTGCGGTGAAAACCGGTGGCGATCTTGAGCGAGATCTCATCGCAGGAGCCGCGGCAATCGAATTCGGGAAGGAGGTCGCCTGCGATCTGCTGGATGGTGAACTGGTCGAAAGGCATGTCCGAGTTCAGGGACCTGATCACCCAATCCCGGTAGGGCCAGATACTGCGACGTCGATCGTGGATGTAGCCGTTGGTATCGGCATAGCGGGCCAGATCCAGCCAGGGACGAGCCCAGCGCTCACCGTAGTGGGGAGAAGCCAGGAGTTGGTCTACAAGTTTCTCGTAGGCGTCGGGGGCAGGATCCGTCACGAAAGAGTCCACTTCCTCAGGAGTGGGAGGCAGACCGATCAGGTCCAGTTTAACTCGCCGGATCAGGGCCTCCCTGGAGGCTTCGGGCGCGGCCTCGAGACCTTCGCGATGCAGCCGTTCCAGGATGAATTGGTCGATGGGATTTCGCGCCGATCCGGGTTTCCTCACCGCGGGCGGAATCGGCCGCACCGGCTTGACGTAGGCCCAATGTTTCTTGGCAATCTGGGACTCAGCGGTGCTGTCCGGCCACTGGGCTCCTTGATCCAGCCAGGCGCGGATAAGTCCGATATCGTCCGGGACAAGCTTGCCCGACAGAGGCATGGGCGAGCCCTCAGCCTCACCCAGTAGCTTCCGATAAAGAAGACTGCCGGCACTGTTTCCCGGGAGGATGGCGGGCCCCGACTTGCCCCCCCCGAGGGCAGGCTCCCTGGTGTCCAGTCGGAGGCCATTCATCTGCTTCTCCGACCCGTGACACTGGGTGCACTTGGTCTCAAAGATGGGCCAAATGTCCCTAACGAAGTCCACCGCGGGCGGAGATGCTTCAGTTGCAGCCACCAGGCCCAATACCCCCAGGTTAAGAAGTAGCCCAGTAGAGCAGACCCGTTGAACTAAACCACCTCCCATAAGCCGGCTCCCCGCTGAAAAGAAAGTCCCTCCTAGTATAACGAAAGCGGACTCTTTCGGAAAGCAGACCACTGCTTCTAGCCCCAAAATAAGCGCAATTTCGAAAACAGGACCGTTTCCCAGCTCCTAGGAGTCATTTTGGAGGCCCAAATTCTAAGTTTATGCATCAAGCCACTCAGAACTAGGCTCGGCTGTTGCGGTACTGCCCGCCGATCGCTTATGAGGAGCTATTCTACCCCCTCTGTCGA
>Ga0310121_10000760_pt1 | contig 34548 bp, 27 predicted proteins | sample CB27_Tmax_986_MG_FD_203504 | JGI IMG/M metagenome (GOLD analysis project Ga0310121, IMG submission 203504) | Marine microbial communities from Western Arctic Ocean, Canada - CB27_Tmax_986 | ecosystem: Environmental > Aquatic > Marine > Oceanic | place: Canada: Western Arctic Ocean | collected...
ATCGACTAAAGCTCTCGCCCGAACGCATCGAGGGCATTGCTGCCGCGTTGGAGGAGATTGCCATGCTGCCTGATCCGATTGGCGAGATGCTCGAATCCAACCGCCGGCCTAACGGCCTGGAGATTCAGAAGGTACGCGTGCCGCTGGGAGTCGTGTTCTTCATATACGAATCTCGGCCAAATGTGACCGCGGACGCCGCTGCGATATGCGTCAAGAGCGGCAATGCTGTGATTTTGCGCGGCGGCAAAGAAGCCGCCTTTTCCAGTCAGGCGATCGTGCGGGTACTTTCCGAGGCCACTGTGGACAACGGCATTCCAGCTGACGCGGTTCAGTTGGTCAGTACGACGGACCGGGAGGCCGTCGGGCATTTCCTTGGCCTGTCGGATTACATTGACCTGGCGATCCCGCGAGGCGGTGAGGGGCTTATCCGACGCGTTTCGGCTCAAGCCAAGATGCCAGTGATCAAGCATTTCTCGGGGAACTGCCACGTGTATGTGGATGCCAGCGCAGATCTCGAAATGGCCAAAGCCATTACGGTGAATTCAAAGTGTCAACGCATGGGTGTCTGCAATGCGGCCGAATCGTTGTTGGTCCATGCGGATGTCGCTACCGAGTTCTTGCCCCAGCTAGCCGAAGCATTTACCGCACATCAGGTGGAAATCCGAGGTGACCGAAAGACCTGCGAAATCGTTCCGGACGCGACTCCGGCCAGCGAAGACGACTATGCGGCTGAGTTTTTGGGGCCGATAATCTCCGCCAAAATTGTGTCGTCCGTGGATGACGCTATTGATCACATCAATCGTTATGGTTCCGGCCATACGGAAGCGATCATTTCCAACGAATACGACAGCATCCAGTCATTCCTCGCCAGAGTTGACAGCTCGGCGGTAATTGTTAACGCCAGTACGCGATTCAACGATGGGGGCGAGTTTGGTCTAGGGGCGGAGATAGGAATCAGCACAGATAAATTTCATGCCCGCGGCCCATGTGGGTTAAAGGAATTAACTAGCTATAAATTTGTGGTACGTGGCCAAGGTCAAGTTCGCGAGTGAAATTAATCTCGTCCGATCAGATTCCAGTTTACGGTCCACTAACGCATGGAGGATAAAGTGGACGAGGACAAGGATTGCCTTTCTGCCGGTGAATTGGAAAGCCTGCTGCAAGAAGCTGGCACATCAAGTGGAAGTAACGTCTGCCAGACTACTCCCGAACCGGGTTGCGCCGCTCCACCCTCCGGGCAACCGTTGGTCCAGCCAGGCGATTTCAGCGTCGAACGGTTGGCGGGCTTACGGAAACATTTCGAACGCTTCGCGTCTCGCCTTCAGGCCGAGCTAAGTTCGCTGCTGCGGACCGAATTGCACGTTCACCTGTCCGATTTGGATGATTCGACTTATGCAGAATTCATCCTGCGTATGGACAATCCGACTTGCCTGCAGATCCTGAGGTCATCCGCCGTGGAAAGAAAAGGATTCCTGGAGCTGCACCCAACCGTTTTGTTTCCACTGATGGATCGCATGTTGGGCGGAGGCTCAAGGCCCAGTCAAATTGTGCGCCGCCCGTTGACCGATATTGAATTGCGGCTCGTGACGCGGCTGACAAGCCGAATATTGAACGTGTTTGCCGAGACCTCCGACACACATGAGCCGCTTCAATTCTCCAGCGAGCGGGTAGAAACTGATCCCAAACGACAGCGATATGCTCCGGCGGATGACCCGTTGGTCACCGTCCAATTGCAGATTGAAATGAGTCATGGAAGCGGCCCAATTCGTCTGGGCGTTCCCGCGGAGGTCATGCAAACCACAGAAGCTGGCAATGACCACGCGGCCGATGCGTCTCCAATACAGCATCCCATCCCGTCGGCGATGGCTGGGGCAAAACCTCCGGGTCCGGAAGATCCCGTCGCCTTGTCAGTGGTTGTCGCGAGAACTACGAAACCTCTGGATGAAATCGACTCAATTAAGATCGGTGATGTCTTGATCACTGAGGTGCCAAGCGGTCAGCCGGCCGAGGTCCTGATTGACGGCCAAAAACATTACCTGGCTGCGATCGGCAATCAAGCTGATTACAAGGCCGTTCAAATCCTCAATCCGGCCGAGAGAGTGCGCCCGGCAAGTTAACAAACCGGTTGGAGCCGACCGAATCAGCAAGACCGTCCGCCCACCGATTCCACGGCCGCCGACCGCTTCAACCGCGGCCTATTCAATGGCGGCAAGGCCTCCTCCGTGACGCCGCGTACCCGCGGCCACATGAGCAGTCCCTCAATCACCATCCAGAACTGCAATCCCAGAATCGCCGCGCCGAAAGCGACGAGCAAGTAGCTCTGATTCCAGAGCCACCCAGATTCTTCGTTGAATATGTTCCAGATCATGGCCCAGGCTGGCAGCAGCAGCATCAGCAACATCGGTAACACGGCAAACAAGACGGGCTTGTTTCGCCGCCAAAGATAAAACACGGTCACCATGAAGGCCAACCCCGCCAGCAGCTGGTTGGTCGCGCCGAACAGCGGCCAAAGAATACCGCCGCCCATGCCTGGCTTTTCGCCGATGAATAGCGCCACGCTGGCGGCGACCACAAGTGCCAACAAGGTAGCGCCATATTTATTGGCCAACGGAGCTACACGCATCTTGTTCGCCAGCTCTTGGATTACGTACCGTTGCAGTCGCGTTGCCGTGTCCAATGTGGTCGCCGAGAAGCTGGCCACCAAGACAGCAACAATGCCAACGGCCAATTCCAGCGGAATCCCCAGCGCGGATAGAAAATTAGCACCGCCCTCGATAAAGGCGCCAACCTTGGGACCGAGCGTGTTAAAAGCCACCCATCCTTTTTGGGCGTCGTAACGTGCCAACCAGGCGGCTCGCCCCGCAAGTGCCGTTCCCTCATCTGACTGCGTGGCAACGTATTGGTGGCCTAAATCGGATTCAACCCTTTCATACGCACCCATCCCAACTCCCGCGCAACAAGCCAGGATGACAACCACGGCTAATGCGCCTTCCAACAACATCGAGCCGTAGGCGACGTATTGGGCGTCGGTTTCTGAATCGACTTGCTTGCTCGACGTACCGCTGCTGACCAGGCAATGGAATCCGCTGACCGCTCCACAAGCAATCGTGATGAATAGAAATGGCCACACGGGAGGCGCGTCGACTGGAATATTTTCCGCTATGGCCGGGGCACTTTCGGCCAGATTTGCCTGACCAGTTACGCCGGCCACGAACAGCCCAATCATCAGCAAGCCAAGCGCTAACATTAGCTGGTGGCTGTTGATGAAATCTCGAGGCTGCAACAACATCCATACCGGAAGCACCGAAGCAATGAAGCAATATACCATGAGGACCAAAGTCCACACGACAACCACGCTGCCAAATCTCGCGGTCAGCGTCCCAGTGGCCTCGCCGAGAAGTGGCAGTTGAAACATCTCAGCCAAATCGATCGGGAAATAATTCACACCTAACCAAATTGAGACGTAAATGACGGCCAACGCAGCGATCGACGGAACCAACAAACTTCCACCGCCACGATACACCCAGAATCCGATCGCCACGGCAATTGGCATCGAAATCCAAACGGCCAGCACCGACTCGGGATACATGGCGAAAATCAAGGCGATGACCAATCCAAAGATGGCCAGCACGATCGAGAGGGAAAAAAACAGGATCAGGAGGAAAAGAAAACTTGCACGAGGCGAGATCAGCCGCTCTGCGATTTGCCCGACCGTTTGCCCGCGATTGCGGAGACTGACCATTAACGCACCGAAATCATGCACCGCCCCAATAAAGATCGCGCCGAAGACAACCCACAACAAAGCGGGCAGCCATCCCCAAAACACGGCAATCGCCGGACCCACGATGGGGCCCGTGCCCGCGATACTGGTGAAGTGATGGCCGAAGATGACCTCCTTCTTGGTGGGTATAAAGTCGACATCGTCACGCAGTTCGTGACTGGGTACCAATGCGTTGGCGTCGATGACAAAGATCTTTTTCGACAGCCAGCGTCCATAGGTATGGTACGCGACAATGAAACCAACGAAAGAGACGACGGCAACAATCAACGTGTCCATAGAGGCTCCTTGAGCAACACAAGCAACATGACTCACATATTCCGTTTTAACTCAAAGCCGTTTGTCAAGCAAAGCCGTACACGTCGCCGAGACGTGAGATTTATGTGTCGCTGCCGGTAGCTGATGAACTGTTAGAGAACCAAATCGCTTCGCATTAATTCACCCGGAAGGAAACTGACGACAATACTCGTACGTCGCGATGATCGTCGCCGTGGCCGCATTGTGGCTATGAGGCAATCCGTAGATCGGAATCTCGACCACCGCGTCTAGCATCTGCAGAATCTCATCTGCGATCCCCTCCCGTTCACTTCCCGCCACCAGCGCCGTCCGTCGAGCGAACTGGAATTCGAATAATACCTGTGATCCTGTTGCCTGTTCGAGTCCAACCAGCACGTAACCATCGGACCGTAGCGACTCCAGTACAGGCTCCAAGGATCGACGCGCCTCGACGACGACGATCTCGTTCGCATCTCTGGAAATGGTGGTGTCCAGCTTGGGATTTCCACAGGCGATAACACGCTGGACACCAAAACATCCCGCCGCGCGGACCACGCGAGACAGATTAACGCGGCTGCGCATGGGCGGAAGTACGACGACCAGCTCCCTTTGACGGTCAAGTGGCGTTGGGGATTGATGCCGTTGGTGTAAGAATTTGGGCATAGAATTACGAATGCTCGGACATTGCTCCTGCCTTCCCCTTCAACTGTGAGTAACATTGCACTTGCGAGTAATATTTCAACATTGGACCAGGGTGCGACCGCCGCCGATACCAAACAGACGAACTCGACAACCAACCTATGTTACCCGATTTTCGCACGAGCTTACCCTATGTCGCCCTGGCCTTGGTCATTGGAGCTGTTGCCTGGGCCGTCTCATTTGGAACGCTTCCTCCGGCTGATTTCACCTTCATTAACGGAACTGAAATCGAAAGCGTCGATCCGGCGGTCGTCACTGGCAGCCCCGAGGGACGTATCATTGACGAGCTTTTCGAGGGACTATTCCACAATTTGCCAGCCGAGATGTCTCCGGATTTTGATGCCAGCCGTGAGGACCCACAGGAACTAAAACCCCAGCCGGCTGTCGCCAAGAGTTGCCAGATATCCGAGGATGGCAAGACCTACACTTTTCAAATCCGTCGATCAGCCCGCTGGTCCAATGGCACGCCTGTGACCGCTCATGATTTCGTTTGGTCGTGGCAGCGATTTCTTCATCCAGAAGTCGCGGCTCAGTATGCTTACTTGCTTGGCGACTACGTCCGCGGTGCATCCGCTTACAACAAGGGCACCGTGCATACGGGCGATCGCGTCGACGTGGAACTCAAGACGCGAAAATGGCCTCATCAGCCCTACCCACAGGGAACTTTAGTCACTGGAATATTGCGCGAAATCATCAAAGGGGAACCACCCTCGGTCGAAGCCTCCGACCCTACAGCCCAGGATCAACTCGCCAATTGGAAAGACGAGTGGGTCTATCTCGTTGAAGCCGATTCATCAGAGAGCCGTGGCGTAGCGGGTACGGAAAATCCGAATCGCTTAGAGGCATACTGCAAATCCGCCACGTCGACACCCAGCTTTGGCGGGGAAACGATCGCCTGTCACCATGTGCTGCCCGATTTCGACGAGACTGTCGGGATCCGGGCGACCGACGACCATACGCTGGAAGTGACCCTGAATCATGCCACCCCCTATTTCCTTCAACTTTGTGCGTTCTATCCGCTCTACCCCGTGAATCAAACGTGTGTCGAAACCTTCGGTTATCCCGCCTGGACGAAAGCAGAGAACATCGTCAACAACGGACCCTTTCGGATGGAGTTTCGCCGGATTCGCGACCGCATCCGTTTGGTCAAGAACCCTCAATACTGGAACGCGGACACCGTCAAAATTCAATCCATCGACGCTTTGGCCGTGACGTCCGAAACGACCGTTTTGAACATGTACCTTCATGGACAAACCGATTGGGCCACGACGGTTCCGGCTGCCATGATTCCCGACTTATCCAAACGGGACGATTGGCTCAGCGACGTTTTCCTGGGCATCTACTTCTATCGGTTAAATGTAAAGCATCCGGTGCTCTCAGACGTTCGAGTGAGACAAGCGCTGAATCTGGCGGTGAATCGACAAGAGCTTTGCGACAACGTCACGCGCGCCGGCGAAAGACCAGCCTGGACGTTCTGCCCGTCAGGAATCCCTGGTTACACTGCTCCGGCCGGGTTGGAGTATAACGTTAGTCGCGCAAAGCAATTACTGGCCGAGGCCGGTTACCCCGATGGACGTGGGTTTCCCCAGCTCGAGTTGCTCTATAACACGAGCGAATCGCACAAAACCATCGCCGAAGTCATTCAACAGCAATGGAGCCGTAACTTGGGGATCAAGGTGACTCCCAAAAATCGAGAATGGGGAGTGTTCCTCAACGACGTCGACAACTTGAACTACCACATCTCGCGATTGGGCTGGATCGGCGACTACGTCGATCCCAACACGTTCTTGGACCTGTTCGTGACCGACGGGGCTAATAACAGCACCGGTTGGAGCAATCCTGAATACGATAGACTGCTGGAACAATCGCGCGCTGAGCCCGACCCCGGGAAACGTTTTGAGATATTGCGTCAGGCTGAAGAAATTCTGTTGAGCGAACTTCCTATCATTCCAATCTACTTTTACGTATCCAAGAACCTGGTCAAACCTCACGTCCGCGGCATCCATTCCAACCTGCGGGACATTCATCCGCTGCATATCATCGATGTGGATCCGCTGGCGAAGAAAGCAGGACGATGATTAGTTTCCTGATCAAGCGATCATTATGGATGTTGTTTACGCTGTGGATTGTTTTTACGGTATCGTTCTTCTTGATGCGCGCAGTGCCCGGCGGTCCGTTCGCGGGTGAACGCAAAGTCAGCCCTGAAGTCGAGCGGAATTTGCGCGCGAGATACGATCTGGATGCACCCCTACATCAGCAGTATCTTAAGAATCTTCTGCGCACTGCGTCAGGCGATTTGGGGCCCAGCTTTAAGTTGGCAGATTTCACGGTAAACGAGATTCTCGGGCAGGGCTTTCCAGTTTCAGCCTCTTTGGGTATCTTGGCATTAGTGTTTGCCTGTACGTTGGGAGTTGCCGCAGGCGTCGCTTCAGCTATTTATCGCAATTCGTGGATTGACGTAGGCATGATGCTCGCCGCAACAATCGGTGTGGCGGTACCGAACTTCGTCTTGGCCAGTCTCGCCGTCCTGTTGTTTGTTTTTATCTGGCCCTTGTTTCCAGCGGGTGGCTGGGGAGAGCTACAACATCTGATCCTGCCGTCCATCTGCCTGGGCGCACCCTTTGCGGCCTATATCGCCAGGCTAACGCGAACGGGCATGCTGGACGTGCTCGGCCACGATTACGTTCGCACCGCGAGGGCGAAAGGATTGTCTCCTTATCAAGTCATCACGCGGCACGCCCTGCCGATAGCGCTGATGCCAGTCGTCTCTTATCTCGGACCAGCCACGGCGGGCATTCTCACCGGCTCGTTGGTGCTGGAGCGAATCTTCGCCATTCCAGGCATGGGTAGCCATTTCATCGACGCGGCAACACAACGTGACTACACCCTCGCCATGGGGGCCGTTCTGCTTTATACGCTGCTGCTGTATGTCATGAACACTTTAGTCGACGTCGCCTATTGGGTCATTGATCCTCGTGTCAAGTTGGGATAACGGATCAGTGAAGCCTGCAAATAACACGACCGACTCGCTAAACGGACCAGAAGGCACGCCCCCTCGAGTGGGTGAATCGCTGGGCCGAGACGCCTGGAGGCAATTTCGCAAGAATCGCGTAGCCAATTTTTCTCTCTATTTTTTGATCAGTATCCTATTGTTAGCGGTTTTTACACCGGTTTTACCACTTCAGTCACCTCAGGTTCAGCATCTTGGCGATAAAAAGCGAGGCATCCCCAGCAAACAATTCCGAGCGCCGAACCTGCAACCCCATCGCCTGGAAATGGTCGATGCCGAATCGACTCGCACGCCGCTGTCCAAAGTCATCAGCGACGGGAATTCGACCAGCGACCCGATACTGCAAATCTGGAATGATCCGGGACGGCTTGATCAACTGTTGATTCGTGTTCGCCTGGCCATCTTTGGAGATTGGTCGATGCCTTCTATTTGTGGCAGCGACCACTTGGGACGCGATATCCTCTCGCGGTTGTTCTGGGGAGCACGCGTCTCGCTGGCCGTCGGCATCATTGCGGCGCTGGTGTCCTTGGTCATTGGAGTCCTCTACGGCGCAGTAGCTGGATTTCAAGGAGGAAGCTTAGACAATCTTATGATGCGTTTTGTCGATGTCCTCTATTCCGTGCCATTTATCTTCGTTGTCATCTTCCTGGTCACCATTCTCAGCGAGGAATCCATCAAACAAACGCTACTAACCTATGGTGTCGATCAGATCACGATCTTCTACATCGTGATCGGAGCCATTTATTGGTTGACGATGGCCCGAGTGGTAAGAGGGCAAGTAATCTCAATCAAGAACGAGCTCTTTGTCGAATCGGCACGTGCCTGCGGGGCATCGCACACCAGCATCTTGATACGGCACATCATTCCAAACGTGATTAGCGTCGTGATTGTTTATCTCACGTTAACGATCCCCAGTGTCATGTTGTTTGAGGCGTTCCTGTCATTTCTGGGACTCGGCGTCGAGCCGCCAAATGTTTCTTGGGGATTGTTGGCAAACGATGGGATCCAGGCGATTACACCGATTAGGATTCACTGGTGGCTGGTCTTGTTCCCAGGATTGGCGCTATCCACCACGTTGCTGGCCTTGAACTTTCTCGGCGACGGACTACGAGACGCGCTAGATCCCAAGATGAACAACCGGTGAATTTATTGACTTCATTCGGCTTGGGCCGAGGACGAAGCACCGCCAAAGGCGCCACGCACGGCGATCATCATCGTAAAAAACAAAGCGGATGACAGAATCAAAGAAAATATCAGACACGCCGCGAAATGATCTTGCATTAACATGAGGGCCGGTGGCATCTCGCTCTGTGGCTCACGGCGAATGACAGGCCCTAACACTGGTCCGGCCTGGCCCGATTCGTCGCGTGCCCGATCTCGCCATTGGTCCCAATCGGATTGGGCCTCTGGTGTATCAAAAGTGGCAATCGACCATGCTCTGGCGTTGGCCATGCCGATAGCGACAAGCGACATACAGATGACATAGAGCAAAAGCCAAACGAAAGTGCTAGCACGCTTTTGCATTGAGACCGCCTTGTAGTTGAGCTTTCAATTCTAGCTGCAAACGGGCCAACTGGGCTGCGCTAACCCTGCAACCCGGAAGAAAAGTTCTATCCCCGATTGCCAGACCATGGGCCGGGCGGTAGATTGTGGTTTAGTCATCATGGACGCGTTGCGACAAGATGGGGTCTCGCGACGGCGATACTGGGACAGTCGTCCCCAAATAGTGCATAAGGAGATGCCAATGTCGTTTCGCAATTCAGCGGCCCTCTGCTGCGTAAACTTCTTCTTCGTCTTGTTCGCTTTTCAAGCCGATGGCCTGTTTGGAGGAATTCTTTCCAACGGCGTGTTCAGGGTCGAGGTAGCCGCCAATGGCAAAACGGGTTTTTTGGAGATTCCCGCAACTGAGGCGGTATTCGATGGTGCCGATTTCACATGGCCGATGGCCGCATCAGCTGATATCATTGACACTACTGGGAGTGAAGCCTTGGCGACTGTGCTGTCCGGATTTGTTGCCTTTCAGAAGGGAGCTGTTCTGACACTTGCGTTTTCGGTCCTCTCAAAATCAAGTGAGACTGAGTTTCGTGTCACCTCTCCGATTGTTGAGTTCGCGCCTGTTTATTTGCAGGGTGCTAGGGCGAATTCATCATTCGTGATCGTCGACTTGGACGGCGGCGGCAGCAGTGTCGTGGGGGGATTCAACGGGAGTTCAAAATCGTTCCGGGCCGGATACGACGGTGCCGTGACGACCGACACCATGTTCGCCGAAATTGGACCCAATCTCGCTGGTGGTCCGTTCTCGGCCCAGGTCGCCACCGGACAAACCAACGGCGTTCATGCGCCACCCAGCGACGCTCAGACGACGGCGGTGCAAACCGAATTCTCGTTTTCAATCCAGTCGGGAGACCTGGCGACCGGTGTTGGTGTCTTTGTGGTGCCTGAGCCGGAACTGCAACCTGGTTACTCTTTGGCGGCACTGTGGCGTTAGCACTTCGTTTTGGCCGCCCTCGGCTTATCACCAAAAAGGCGAGCTAGGTGCTAAAAACGTCCTTGCCCGGGAGCGGTACGATTGGGAGGTAATTCGGTTCGGCCTGTAGGTTGCTGCTGTTCGTCGTCAATGGTCCAAACGTGAGAACCCTCGCGCAGACTTTGGATATACTTCTTCACGTCTTTCTGCAGCCAGTTTTTTCGAATTTTCTCGGAAATTTTTTGCTGGACCTCAGTAAATGCTATCTTGCCAGCGTCGTGCCGTTCAATGACTCGAACAATATGAAATCCATTTTCATCTTCGAGGACTAGGCTCATCTTTCCGATTGGAATGGTAAATATGGTTTCGTCAATTGGTTCCGAGACCAGACTACCTTTGGTGGTCCAATCATATAGCCCACCTTGTTGTGCGCGGGCCCCTTCTGAACTTCGTTTGGCCACAGCCGAGAAAGGGGCTCCACCTAAGACTTCGTTACCCATTTCCGCTACGGCTCGGTTAGCGTCTTCGCGCTTGGCATAATTCCCTCGCTTGGCGGTGAGCTTCTCCCATCTCGCTCGCGCATTGTACTCGTAGTCCTGGGCATTTTCGTGGTAATCATCCAGCAGCTGCTGATGAGTAATCTCTCGACCTCGCTTGATGTTTTGTGAAACCATTAGCCCCGAAAGTTCCCGTTCCATGTAAAACCGTCTTTGTTTATCTAAAGAGGAGCCCATCTTCCGCAGTTTCGCATCCAATTCGGTCGGCGTTTTGACTTCGGCCTGCTTCATGATCTTGGGCACCTCCGACTTGACGAATTCGTCGTACACCCGTCGTTCGATTTCCGGCAGTTTGTCCCGCGGAATCGTCCGCAGAAAATCGAGATAGATCAATTTGTTCTCAACAAGATTGGGAAGCAACTGCTTCACGAGCTGGTCGCGTTGGGTCTTCAATTGTTCTTCGGGCACTTGGCCTTTGTGGCGGGCCAACATTGGTGCAATCTGGCTATAAACGTCACCAGCAAGAATCGACTGGTCCCCTACGACAGCGAGTATTTTTGTATTCTCATCGAGTTGTCCGAAATCAGCGGGTTGCTTTGTCGCGGAAACGATATCCCCAGCTGCAATTGGACCCGTATCCTTCGTTGGCGCTACGAGTTGGGAAGGAGGGCTTTCGATCGTCTCGATAGTGGCTGGGTTTTCAGCTGGCAGGCCAATGGACAATTGAGGGGGCGACGAGTTGGAGTCGTCGCTAGCCACGTCTGGTTTCGTCTCATCTGCAACCACGGCGCTGACGGCTGCGGATAACGTCTGCCGTGTATTTACCAGCGAGCTGTCGACAGCATCGTCAATCATGTCCACGACTTCGGTACTGCTCGGGATCTCGCCAAGTTTCTGTTGCACGAGATTGGCAGAGCTACGCAAACGACCCATCATATTGGTCGCGGCGTCGGACGATTGTTCAATAGCCCGATTGGCCGACGAAGCAACGCCTTCGATCAACGATTGCGCCTCCTTTCCATCTCCGTGCTCAACTACCGAATCGATGGGTACGGGCCAAGGGTAAGGGCGACCGATTGATGAGGAGGCGGCTCGTGGAGGCGCCAAATCTGCGTAGGGATCGTTAGGCAGGCGGTTGGGATCTCGTGGTGCCAGGTGTTCAGCCAGACTACGCTGGGCTTCGATCCCGTACTCCGAAAACGGATCGGTCGACATGGTCTGGTCCGTTGTCGGTTGAGATCGCCACGGCACATTAAACCGGCTAAGAAATGGCTCACGGTTCGCCGATTGTTCTTCGACGGACTGGACCGAGGAGATCAAGGGTTCAGGTCGTTCGACTTCCGGTTCGGATCGGCCGAACACATCGAACAGCCGTCGGAACCCGCGATCATCTGAATCCTGACCAAGGGTTACATGAATTAACAACACGGAGAACAGCAGGAAGGCTATCCCAGCACAGATCGATTTGAGTAGTGGTGGCATTCTCTACTAACCGTATGTCAGACCAGATGGAAAGCGAAGGAGACAAGGCCGCGTAATGAGGGCCGCGGAGTATACCGAGCCTAGGATTCCGTCCGCAACACGGATCGTGCCGCGGCATAGACCTGATCGGGATTCGACGCACCCTGGTCCGTATCGAAATAAGCGCTCTGTCCGTCTACCACGCGCAAGCGGCCCTTGGTCAGCTTTGCTAGCTGAGTGATCCGTGCCCTATCCGTGTAGCGAAACACCAGAAATCGACCTTCCAGGAAGATCGATTCGATTTGCCAGATCGCCGCATCCACTTTCAGACTGACGAGGTCCAGCATGCGTCGAGCGGGTTCAGGCGGAGAACCGAATCGATCTTCGAGCTCATCGCGAAGTGCCTGCACATCCTCTTCGCTAGCAATTCGGGACATGCGTCGGTAAACATCGATCTTAATACGCTGGTTCGGTACATATTCGTCCGACAGGTAGGCTTCTCCGGGAAGATCAATGTTTACCTCAATCGACAGCCGCGGAGGCAGCTGCTTTAGCCGGCGGACAGCAGCTTCGAGCAATTGGCAATAGAGTTCGTAACCTACCGCGGCGATGTGACCACTTTGTTGGGTGCCAAGCACGTTTCCAGCGCCTCGAAATTCCAGGTCACGCATCGCGATGACAAAACCGGCACCCATCTGGCTGAACTCTTCAATGGCACGCAAGCGCCGCGCGGCCTCGGGCGTGACGTGCTTATGGCCATCGATTAACAGATAACAGTAGGCGCGATGTTTGTAGCGACCGACCCGACCGCGCAATTGGTGTAGGTCCGCCAAGCCGTATCGATAAGCTTCGTCAATAAAGATGGTATTCGCATTGGGGATGTCGAGTCCACTTTCAACGATCGTCGTGGCCAGCAATAAATCGAAATCGCCTCTTACGAACCCCAACATCACCTCTTCCAACTGGGATTCTGGCATCTGCCCATGCCCTATGCGAACGCGAGCCTCAGGGACGATGTCGTTCAATCGCTTCCTGACGGCCTCAATATCATGCACACGATTGTGTACGAAGTAGACCTGTCCGTCGCGGTTGATCTCCCGCATAATGGCCTGGCGAACAATCTGCTCGTCCCATCGCAGCAGTCTTGTCTCGACCGCAATGCGATCCTCTGGGGGGGTCTCAAGATTGGAAATTTCTCGCAAGCCGGTCAAAGACATGTGCAACGTTCGCGGAATGGGTGTCGCGGTCATGGTGAGAATGTCGACGACCGATCGCATTGATTTAAGGCGTTCTTTAACCTCAACTCCAAAGCGTTGTTCTTCGTCAAGGATAACCAATCCCAGGTTTTGAAATCGTACATCCTTGGATGCCAATCGATGCGTCCCAATGACAATGTCCACCGTCCCGCCGGCCAACCCTGCCACCGTTTCTCTTTGTTCTGACGCCGAACAAAACCGGCTCAGCTTGGAAATATGAAAAGGAAAAGCCGCCATGCGCTGAGAGAACGTGCGATAGTGTTGCTCGGCCAGCACCGTGGTTGGAACCAAAACGGCGACTTGATAGCCATTGTCGACTGCCTTGAAAGCAGCGCGCATTGAGAGCTCGGTTTTTCCAAAACCGACGTCACCGCACAACAACCGATCCATCGGACGTGGCACCTGCATGTCCTCTTTGATGGACTCTATCGCGGTCAATTGGTCGGGGGTTTCCTGGTAGGGAAAGGAGGCGTCGAATTCACGTTGCCATAGTGTGTCCGCGGCGAATCCGATACCCGGTCGGGCCATCCGTTTGGCTTGCAATTCGAGTAGATCGGCGGCCATGTCAGCCACGGCCGATTCGGCGGCTTCGCGGCGCTTCATCCAATTGGCACCACCGATCTTCGCCAATCGAGGCCGTGCCTTGGTAGCGCCGACGTACTTCTGCACCAATTGGATATTCGTTGCCGGCACGTAGATCTTGGTGCCACCGTGAAACTCGATCGTCAGGTGTTCTTCAACCTGATTGTCGCGACTGAGCAACTGCATTCCACGAAATCGCCCAATTCCGTGGGATAGATGCACGACCAAGTCCCCTTCGCGCAGGTCCAGGAACGAATCGATTTTTTTGCCGAGATGGCGACGCGTACGCCGGTGGACGGTCGGCCGTTGGAAGAGCTGATTGTCGCTAACCACCAGCAAAGCGTGGTTGACCAGCTCAAAACCTGCTTGAAGGCTTCCCTGGACCAGGTGCAGGCGGTTGGACTGGACCAGCGGCGATCCGTGGAACAATTCGCCGAGCCGCGACAGTTCCGCTTCGGTCTCGGCGAGAATCACCACATCGCTGTCTTCCGCCGCCTGCTCCAATTCCTGACGAACCCGCGAAACTTCGCCGCTGAATCTCTCAACCGTTTGGATGCTCAACGAGCAGTGTGTCTCACTGGTTCCAGTCGCCAACGTAGACACCATGGCGGTGCCAAAACGGTCCAGTCGTTGGAGCGTTTCCCCAAGGCCCCAAGCATATTCTAGGTGATCGAGCCGTTGAATGTAGTGACCCCCTTCTTGCCCGATCTGATCCGGTTCGATCAAAACGACCCAGGCATTTTCCGCCAGGTAGCTGGCCAGATGATCCCGTTGCTTGGCGGCGCGCATATCGGAGTCAGCTCCGGATGGTAGGATCGTTACGTCGATGGAATTGAGTTGCTCGAGACTTCGCTGGTTAGCCACGTCGAAACTGCGAATTGATTCGACTTCATCCCCAAACAATTCCATGCGAACGGGATTGGACCATTCCGGCGCAAAGATATCCATTATTCCGCCACGTCGCGCGAACTCACCGGGCAATTCCACGGCACTGGTGGCGTGGAATCCTCGCTCGATTAACCAGCGGCTGACACGCTCTTCGTCAACCTGGTCACCCAATTGAAAGGTGCGTGTGCACTGTTTGATCGCCTGCACCGACGGGGACGGTTGCAATAGACTCTGAATGCTAGAAACCACGATGCGAGGCGGATCGTACATCAGACGTTTAAGCGTGCGCAATCGATCCGCATAGATGTCATCGTAGATGAGCCGCTCACCAGGCTCGGACTCCCAAGCCGGGAAGCGTGCTATTTGCAATGGGCTGAAAATACCCAGATCGTCGACAAGATTGTCGATTTCGGCGGCGCGGGGACAAACAAGCAAGACAGTCGCGGGGCAGGCGTCCGCCAGCGTTGCCGCGACCAGCGCGCAGGCTGAGCCACACGCTCCGTCAAAGGACGCGGTTTCACCGCGTTGGACAGCTCCGATCACCTCACCGAAGCCGGGCTCTTGTCGAAACAGTTCGGTTAGTTGACGTAGCGGAGCAAAGCCGTCCGGTGCAATTTGCAATGGGCCGGTCACCATGCTGAGGAGATTTTAGGGCACTGTTGACGATAATGCAGCCGCGATCTCCACCAGTCGACCATTTCGCCGCAAAAATGCCCATGCGAAGCAGCGCCCGGGCGAGGAGGCCCGAAAGCTGGTTCTCTCTAACGGACGCGTCCTGGCTTAGATTTGGCCGGCCGAGGAGGGCCCGCAGCCTCGTAGCTCGCTGGTGCCACGGATGCCTCAGATTGGCCGGGCTGGGTGGTTTTGGCCAAAAAGTTATCGATTTGGGCTTTTTGCAATAACCGGTCAAATTCCCGACTCATGGCCATTCGCAGCTTTTTCTCGAAGATGTCGGCGTGCAATTCGTCATTGACGACCGCCAAATTCTCCACAATTGGCTCCGTGCGGCCCAAGCAACGGAGGATGATGTATTTGTCGCCCTGCGCGATGATGCCTGAGATTTCGCCAGACTGGAGGGCAAAAGCTTCTTTTTCCAGCAAGGGACGACCACCATTTTTACGGATCGGGGGCACAATTCCGAAATTGGCTTTGGAAACCGGTTCGATCGAGTATTGATTGGCCAACTCACCAAAAAACTTTTCGGTCGGATTGTTACGAGCCATCTCGAAGACCTCGTACGCGGTTCGCTGGTTGCTCAACACCATAGCCATGACTTCTACTCGAGGCCCATAGTTGGCTTCAAATCCTTTTTGCAAATCTTCATCGGTCACGTCGATCCGACCACGGACCAATTTCTTGAGGGCTACAGTGGGCCAGACCACATCGCGCACGTAACTGTCTACCGTCACCTTTTCCTCCGTCACGATTTGTTCCAACCAGCCATCAACATTGACTTTGCCATCTCGTGAAACAAAGCCAAATGATCTGGCAGCGCGCTTGATTTCGTTGTCGATGTCCTCCTTGGTCACTTCAAGGCTGCTACGTTGTAGAGATTGACCAAGGACTCTTCGGTTGATTTCCGCGTCCAGAATCACAATTCCATGTCGTTTGACGCATTCTTTTTCGACTCGTGCCAGCCCGATCTTCTGGCCGTTGACAACGGCCGCTACGCCCGGCATTTTTTGGCTAAGCTCTTGATTGTTCAGTACATTGGACACCTCGGCTGACGCCTGCAACTCGCGAAACAATTCGCTGGCGGCATCTCGCAATTTGTGATCCACCAACGCTTCGCGTAGTTCCGTCATCAACTGGTCTTTTTGGTCCGGATCCATGCGAACCGCAGGAATTCGTCGTTCGCACTTGAGGATCATGAACTGTCCTTCCACCGGTACAATCGGGGAAATCTGGTTTACCTTCATCCGAAAAGCGACGGCTTCGATTTCAGGATCACCAACGTGGCGACGAATCGGTGGAATCAAGCCGCGCACCGAGGCGCTGGCTTCATCTTCAGAATGATCTTTAGCTAACCGTTCAAAGCGATCTGGATTGGCAACAGCGTCCGCCCTGAGCTTTTCCGCTTTGGATCGTGAGCGCGTTGAGATCAGCCGGACTTGAATCTTTGGTCCGTAGTCGGCTTGGAAGGCCTTTTCTACATCTTCTTGTGTTATCTCGAGCTTGTCGCGCGAGAGCTTCCTGAGCGCCAAAGTTGGCCAGACAATATCACGACGATACTGGCGCGGAGCGACATCTCGTTCTTTCTGCAACATTGCGTACCATCGTTCGACGGGCAAATTGAATTGGCCGGCGATGCGATGAACTTCTTCGTCGATCTCCCCTGGGGACACGGTGATGCCGCGACGTTTGCATTCCTGTAGGATGAGATACTTGTTGACTTGGCTTTCGAGAACTTCCTTACCGTACCGCCTCAAACACTCGCTGGCCAATTGTCGTTGAGAAATAGTTTGACCGTTGACCACCGCAATGACCTCCGCGGCAACTGATTCGGCGTCGGCGGGAGCCTTGAGCGATTGGCCTTTTTTGACCGATTTGTTTGCCGATTCCCCCCCCTTCGCGCAAAGCTGAAGGGACCATGGATTGACCAGTGCCAGGACGACGCACCCGAGGTAAATCCGCACATAACGTCGTGGAAATCGAATGACCGATAATAGATGGCTACACGGGGTGGACAATAGGATCATCGCAATCGACTCCGTTCAATTTTGCGAGAGGGGCGGAAGGGGACCGGCGGTTGGCCTCCGACATCAGTGTTTGGCCTACGGCAATATCAGAGTCTGACCTCCGGCAATAGGCGGGCGGGAGTTTAGAAATGAGCGGCTAGCTGGTCAATAGAAGCGCAGCTAGCAAAGCATGGGCTCAGTCATCCATGACTTCCTTCTCACGCTGTTTGGTGAGGTCGGTCACCTGGTCCTCGAATTTCTTCGTCAGATCTTGAACGTTTTGCTTCACATCGTCGCGCTGATCTTCGCTGACCTGCTTGTCTTTTTCCGCTTGATCCACCGATTTGTTCGCATCACGTCGAATGTTTCGAATGGCAACTTTTGATTCTTCGCCCAGCTCCTTGATGCGGGCGACCATTTTTTTTCGCACCTCGGTTGATAACGGAGGGATGTTGATGCGAATAACCCGTCCGTCATTTTGCGGATTGAATCCAAGCTCGCTAGCAATGATCGCCTTTTCAATGTCCTTGATCGTATTCGTGTCGTAGGGACGGATAACAATTTGGGTCGGCTCCGGAGCGCCGACGGAAGCGATCTGCTTGATGGGTGTTGGCGAGCCGTAGACGTCGGCGCGCACGGAATCGACGAGGCCGGGATTGGCTCGGCCGGTGCGAATACCGGCCAGGCTGTTCTTAAGTATCTCAAGCGCTTTTTCCATTCGCTCTTCGGCATCGAAAAGAATCGCTTCAGTCACCATTTCTTAACCCCAACTGTTTTGAACATTCATGCGAGGCCACGATCTCAGGCCAAAGTCATCCACAGCGATTACGCGCCGACAGGCTTGCCACAAGATATCAAGGTGCCCACAATCTCGCCGCGCACTGCGCGCTCGATGATGCCATTCTTCTTGAAGTTGAATACGAGCAACGGCATGTTGTGTTCGCGACATTGCGTAATCGCAGTTTGATCCATTACCCTCAGGTTTTGTTCGATTACCTGTGCATAATCCAAATCGCGGTACAGCACAGCGTGCGGATTCTTTTCCGGATCTTCGCTGTAGACGCCGTCAACGCGTGTGGCTTTGAGCACCACATCGGCTTCTAATTCGAGGGCTCGTTGAGCGGCGGCTGTGTCGGTCGTGACGAACGGACTTCCTGTGCCAGCGGCTAAAATGACGATGCGGTGCTTGTCCAGGTGCCGACGTGCCCGGCGACGAATATAAGGCTCGGCAACTCCATCCATTTTGACCGCCGTCATTAATCGCGTATCGGCGCCGATCGACTCGAGGGCGTCCTGCAGAGCCAATCCATTAATGACGGTCGCCAACATTCCCATGTAATGGGCGGTCGCTTCCTGAATGTTGCCACTGGCCGCTTTAAACTGTGCACCACGCAAGATATTGCCACCGCCAATGACGATAGCGATTTGGCATCCGGTTTTTTTCGCTGCCACAACCTGCTCGGCGATGCCGACGACCTCGTCCATATTGATGCCGCGTTCACCGGCTCGGGCAAAGCTCTCACCTGACAGTTTGAGGACCACCCGTCGAAACGGCGAGGCCCTCTTGGTCGCGGTACCATCGCTCATGTTTGAAGTTCCAAGTTAGTGGCGGTTACATCTCTGCGATCTTTTCAGCCTTAACCAGGCCGGGAACGCCGATCGAATCAGGATGGCAGTTTACGCTACGCCCAATTCCCAATGAACAAAACTCTTGATCTCGAACCCGTTATCCTTGGCGAACTGGCCAACGCTAACTTTGTCATCCTTGACGAAGGACTGTTCAGTAAGAACGGATTGCGCATAGAAGTTTCTCATCCGTCCTTCAACCATTTTCTCGATAATATTTTCGGGTTTACCCTCACTGCGTGCCGTATCAGTCAAGATCTCTTTTTCCTTTGCAACGATGTCCGCGTCGAGATCGTCTGGCGTCAAGGCCTTGGGGCGCATCGCGGCAATGTGCATGCAAATATCCTTGACTGCATCGGAGTTTCCACCTGTGACCGCCAGCAAAACGCCGGCAACGGTTGCTGCGTTATGTGAATACGCACCACAGGGCGAGTCGATACGAATCATGCGCCCAACGTTGAAGACTTCTCGGACGCGATTAAAGAGATCGTCCTTGAGCTCGCCCAACGTTTGGCCAACATTTTCGGGATCGGGTTGAGCCAGCAATTCGCCGGCGGAACTAGCTCCTGGGCCGGTCGCCAGCTGTTTCGCCAATCCGTCGGCAAAGGCGATGAACTCCGCGTTCTTGGTCACTGGAGCACTCTCGCACTGGACCTCGACCATGGCCCCAACACCGGAATCAACATCCGCGTAGATCCCAAATCGACCGAAAGCAGTTTCGCGTCCAGCGCGCTTTTCGCCAACTTGCGCACCTCGCTTGCGTAACCAATCGCGGGCAGCTTCGGCATCGCCATTAGATTCCTGCAGGGCCTTTTTACATTCCATCATTGGACAACCAGTTTCTTCCCTCAGCGTCTTCACGGCAGCAGCGGTGATATCCGCCATCTTGAATTCCTCCTTCTCTTGCTGAAAGTGCACGACGCACGTGTAACAAACATTCAGCACTTGTAACAAATATTGGAAGTAGTGAAATGGTTTTTTGCAATCACGGCAGAGACACACGAGAGATGCCTGGAACGATGGATGGACTGTCACCCCAGTAACGGCAGGGTGGGGAGCAGCCTTTCACCGTTTCACTTGCACCGTTTCTCTTGTAACTTGTCCGGCTGTAAGAGATTACTCCGCAGCGGCCTCTACGTTCGCATCTTCCCTGTTCTCGTCGGCGGTCATCTTGGCTGACTCATCGACGGACGCCGATTCGACCACCCTTTGACCATTGTCCACCACCGGCTCGACTTGCGCGACCCCAGATTCAACTGCCGCGTCCTTGTTCGCGGGTGCCGACGAGGACGCCGGCTGCTCCTTATTCACGGGCGCGTTGGCCAAACCATCAGCAACGGCGTCGGCCAATTGGGAAATTACCAATTCAATGGAACGGATGCCGTCGTCGTTGCCAGGAATCGGCAAATCGACTTCATCTGGATCACAATCAGTATCGATCAGGGCCATGGTGACGATCCCCAGCTTTCGTGCTTCGCGGATCGCATTTTTTTCTTTCTTGGGATCGACGACGACCATGCATTCGGGCATTCGGCTCATAGTTCGCATGCCATTGAGATTACGAAACATCTTGCGGTACTCGCGATTCAGCGCCGATTGCATTTTCTTTGAGTACGCCGCCAACCCGTCGCTGGCGCGGAGCGCTTCGAGTTCCTCAAGTCGGCTCAGTCGGCTGCGAATAGTGCGGAAGTTAGTCAGTGTGCCCCCGAGCCATCGCTCGGCGACGAATGGCATTTGGCAGCGCGAAGCTTCTCTCTCTATAGTCTCGCCCGCCTGGCGTTTGGTGCCCACAAATAAGATTAGCGCGCCACGAGAAGCCACATCGCTTAGATATTTGCGACCTCGCAAAAGGCCTCGCACCGTTTCGCGAACATCGATGATGTGAATGGGGTTTTTGCGGCCGTAGATGTACGGCTTCATTTTGGGATTCCAACGACTCACCCGGTGGCCGAAATGCGTGCCGGCCTCGATTAGCTCTTGAACTAGGTTCTTAGACACGTAGCAAATCTCCTTTGCGAAAAACAATTCCCGAGGCAGACGGCGTCCAATGTCGAGGCAAGACAACAGGTTAAGTCTGGTCCAGCTCTGGCACACAGTGCCCGGGGCTCCCATCGGGGCTCCCCATGACACCGTTCGGCGGCCCGTCGGCATCGCCTGGATGGATTCCCACTTCGAGCACACTGACCAGTGCCGAATGGCTAGAAGTTGGAGTCGGCAGAGTCTAACAGCGGCTCGACGCTTGGTCAATTGGGACCCGATCGGGAGGATTCTCGAAAATCGGTCGCTGGCCAGCCTTTACGGCTGGCCCGTCGGAGGCAGGGCCAGCCGAGGGTGCCCCAGCAACTATGTTGAGCTCGTACCGGCTCCCTGTGGGCCGTTTCGGGTCAAATCGGGTCATTCGGGCCGGTGATCTGTAGACCTATTCGGCAAGATTTGCCATGAATCATGGGAATTTCCCGCCTTGGGGGGCCTCCTCTGCCAGGTCCTCACGATTGGACCATTTTGACCCAAATTAATTGGGGTCATGCGACCCTTAATTGGGTTGCGACATCCCAGGCCCCTGCTCGCGCTACTGGCCGGTCACTGGCCATTCGGACAGTCGAGAAAAAAAATTCTCTCGTCATTTACAGGACTTTCACGTCCTTCTGACCATCGCTGAACGATGTCTTGGCACACCTATTGCTTTTACCTCATCACGTGAAGAGGACGAAACCTCATCACGAGCCTTTGTTTCAAACCGTTTGTTTTGTTGTTGTCACTGTTGTTAACGAGGAACCCATCATGATCTGTCAACCTCATCGACGAAAGAAACTTGTTGTCGTCGATCAACGAACTGAGGACTACTTGGAATTCGTTCATGGAGTCGAAGACGCAGAAACGGAAGTCATTTTCTTCACAAGCGCTTGTGAAGCTCTTCGCACGAATCCTGATGAAGAACCGTTCATGTGGATTGTGAACATGCAACTGCCTGACATGAAGGGAACTGATCTCCAGCACATGCTACGAACTAGAGGTGGCACCTCTCCCGTGGTCTTGGTTGGAGATGAGTACGAGGTCACGGACGAGATCGACGCTCGCAGTTCGGGCGCTGCTTTGTATTTCGCCAAGCCGCTGCATACGGACATGCTGCTGGCCACCTGCTGAACAAAACAACAACACGACGAGACTTTTGCCCAACTCGCTTGGGCGAACAACAAACGCAAGAACTGACAAACGCTTGCACAAAGGCACTTCAGGCTTACCACTTTCGTTTTACTGCTTACCAACAAAGGGCTTTACAATGACTATCAACCGCACGAATACACTGATCGCTTTGAGTACGATTATTTTTCTGGTCGCCATCTCCAACGTCGAGGCTGGAACCACGTTCCGCGGCATCGACAAACTTCAATTCAACCAAATAAGCGGTGCAAATAACAATTTAGTTTCTCCAGTTCTGGATCGTGCAATTCCTTTTCACATCGACGTTTTTGACGGATTTGGACGCAGCGGCGATCTCAACAATACCCGCGATGTAAGTGGTGAAGGGTTCCACGTCAGTTTCGTTCCCACCAATGAAAATGTTGCCGTAGGCGAAGTTGATACCGCAGCCGGTATTTGGTCCGCCGACCTTGACTATCAAACGAACAACGGGACACTGAGCCGCACCGCTGGGAGCACCCAGGCCTTGGCATCGGTGCCATGGAGAGTAACACCTGGTCTTGGTGATGACTATCTTGTCGCAGCGGATGTTGTGGTAGCCGACGGCAGTTCTGTGAGCCTCGCCTACCTCGGCGCTGGTACTGGTTCGGACCTGGATTCGGCTATCGGACAATTAGTCGTCGAGTTGACACGTACAGGCGATACGATTAACTACGTCGTCGATTGGTTTTCGGCCAACAACGCTGGCGGTTCCGTTCGTCCTCACTCTGAGCCGGCTTCCCTTCTCGCAGCTGACTTGGCTGCTGGCGTTAAGGTGGAATTGGGCTGGAAGGATATGGCAAACGGCCAGGACGTGTTCGACCTCTATGTTGCCTCCAGCGAAGCTGCGGGACGCGTGTCCGGATCGATGGGCCTTGCGATTGACGTCCACGGTGTCGGCCTTGAGCTGACGGACGCAGCCTCCTACTTCGATAGCTTCACGGCAGCTGTGCCCGAACCCACCAGCGGCGTGCTGATGGCCTTGGGTATGCTGTCCCTGCTCGGACTGCGAGTTCGACGCGATTCATAAATCTACGGTTCACGACGCGTCATCAAGTCTGCCGGACGCACAGCACACGGAAAGTGCGTTCGATGAAGAAGAGAAAGCAAGCTGTATAGGCCCCCAAGAAGGGTGATCGTGAATGGTCTAGCCCACCATCGCGGTTGCCAAACGGAACCGAGAGAAGAAACAAATTCAATTGGGCGCAATCAGGGCGGGGTAAAGAAGAACTAAACGATACACTTTTGCGGTAGTCAAGCAGCTGAATTGGTAAGCACTGCTAACTGAGCGGTGAAACCTAAACGAGGAGCAAAGCTTAGTAGTTTGGTACGGGTCGCAACAGTCACAACGTTGGTCTAGCCCACCGACTCATTGGTAAGCCTGTTGACTGGTCGGTTCGGAGTCTGCAAACCATTGAGCCAAGCGATACTCACGAGGGTTTCAAATAGAGTGGTTTTTGGAAGTTTAAGAGTTGGTTAGAGAGAGAGAAAACTGGTCAAGCTGCAAACACCTAATCATTTAAGCCTGTGAACAGGCGGATGCAGCAGACTGGAAAATTTCTCGAAGCGTCTACGGAGTGTGATTTTTTCGGAAAAAGGAGACCCGATGTTGTTTACTCACTGAGGTTGATCAACGACAAGGCAGCGGCACCCCCCACGTAAATTGACTTGCTGCCGCCGACAACCTGACAACGATCCGGTGACAAAGGATTCATAAAATTTGGCATAGGCAGTTTTGGGAGAAAATCCAGTGAAGCTTAGAACTTGGATATCTAGCATTTGCATTGGCGCCTTTTCAATCGGCGGTCTTTTGCAGACAGTGGCCAGTGGATCTGGCGACGCAATTCAAAGCGTCCATTCGACGACAACTGCCAACAATCACGAGTTGGGTTCGCCGGCAGTGCAGGAGACACCTGCACGGACCAGTGGATTCAAGCAAATGGCCAGGCAGGAGTATTCCCATATGTTTGGCCAAGACAAATCACTTACGTTCTCCGGGGGGGGAACCACCAGGTCGAAAGCCGCCGAACTTTCGTTTCTGAGTGTTGACAGCAGCTCGCTGCAAGTGCAGCCGACTTCACTTAGTGACTTCTACGAAAGTCCCGCAAATTACGGCTCGGCCTATTAACGCTTCGGCTTTGCCAATAAATTCAGCCGGTAAGGCAGCAAAATCCATCGGATGAAAGCTCCTTAACGGTTGAATGGCAAAGGCGATTCCCGCCCGCGACTCACTTCTGGCCAAGCGCCAGATCGCGTCGCTGCCGAGCGATCGAATTCTTCGGGTTCATACGTAACAGCGTCGTAAAATCCTTCGCTGCCTGCTTGTAGAGTCCCAGCTTCATATAGGCCAAACCACGATTGTTGTAAGCCGGCCTGTAGAGCGGATTTTGCTTGATGGTGGTGGAGTATTGTTGCGCCGCTTCGACATAATTGCCTTGTCTGGCCAACGTCGCTCCGGCCCAAAAGTTACCACGTCCATCTCGTGATTCGGCGGCTCGTTCGAAATCACCCAAGGCCAAGTCGAACTGGCCCATGTGATACCAGACAATGCCACGACGCAACCGTGCTTCGCTGAATTCAGGCGACATATCGAGCGCCTCCGAGAAGGAGTCAACCGCAGCTGATAATTCGTTGAGCATGCGCTGTGCAACTCCTCGTTGGTAAAACGCGGTCGGCAGCTGGGGACGCAAGTCGATAGCTCTATCACAGGATTCAATGGCATCGCGAAACAACCCGGTCTCGTCTGTTTTGTCGGCCAGGTTAATCTGTGCGGAGGCCAATCCTAGCAAGGCTTGTTCCGGAAGAATATCCTCGGGATCTTCTGGAGGATCCGCGTCGTCTTCTAGTAAACCCAAATCTTCAGCGATGGACAGATAATCCTTGAAAGCCAAAATTGCCTTCCGATAATCTTCGTGAAGTTGTTTTTCGTCAGGTTCGCGAGCCGCATCTTCGGCCTCGGCCCGTCGGCTGTAGACCAAGGCCAAACGAACGACATATTGAGCGTTGTCCGACTCGAGCTCAGCTGCCCGCTCGAGATCATCCACGGCCGCATCGGCATCGCCCATCCCGATGTGCACATTGGCGCGTTCCCCATAGGCCTCGGCATACTCCTCGTCCAGAAAAATTGCCCGATCCAAGGCCTTCATCGCCGTATCAAAAAGCCCCGCCGACGTGAACCCTCCGGACGCTCCAAGCTCCTGGGCCAATCTGGCCTGAGATTTCCCACGTAGGAACTGAAGCTCGGCGCTCGAAGGCATTAACTGGACGGCTTGCTCAAAATCATCCGCCGCCTCACGGTATTGCCGTTCCTCGAGAAAAATCTTGCCACGTTCGATGAACACCTCAGGAAATTGACTTCCGTAGATCACGGCCTGGGATAACGACTGTAGCGCCAGCTCGTTCTCCCCCAATTGGCCGAGTGCCCGTCCACGCAAAACGTATCCCGGAACATAACGCGGACTCACCGCCAGGATCGAGGAAAACTTCTGGACCGCTTCAGCCCACTCCTCTTTCTCCATGTGCTGCTGGGCCTCCTGTAGCACTTCCTCAGGCGTCTTTTGCGCGGGGGCTTCCTCACCCTCGCCGCTTTCGTCGTCCGCGCCTTCGTCTGGCTCAACCGAGACGACCGGATCGTCGCCGAAAGTATCTGCAAACGGATCGATGTCCAACGCGTTGTCTTGGGCCGGCAGAACCGAAACGCCAAAAGTAATTAGACACACAAAGGCGCCTAATAGCGCCGACACCCATAGTTTCTGGCCTTTTAGGGAAGCTAACATCAAGGGCACCTCTGGAATTACGCTAGAATGCCATCCGGCATGGTTCAGTGGGATCGCCTCACTCCTTTGTTATTGGCGCTTGACCAGCACGGACTTTCGCAAACCAGCAGCGGCCGTTCCAAAAGTCTTCTTTGGTGTGAACCGCGTTTTAGTTGCGGACCGTCCAGCCGTGATGATCCGAACACGCCCCCCGTTGCTGGAGTACTTGTGCTGGAATACTTGGCAACTTGCCTTTCGAAGTCAAAAATCAAGGCGGAATGGGCCGCCTAGATGACCGTTGGACGAGGCCGAATTATTGGGAGATTACCCAAGTTCAGGAGGATAGGAAAAGAGGCGGCAGGTGGGAAAGTCAATTTGACGCCCAGTGTGGCCGTTGAAAAAACAAACAATCTGGATTGCGGACCGTATCCTCGCCGGCCAGGAGATGCGCAAACTCGTAAATCCGGTAATAACTCGGGCCAGTGATAACTCGGGGACTAGGATTTGAACCTAGACTGACGGAACCAAAATCCGTAGTGCTACCATTACACCATCCCCGATCCATGGCGAAACTCAGGGGGAGACCACCGTTGCAAGCATAAATATAAGCGTTTCATTGCCGATTCACAACGTTGAAAGACAACTGTTCCAACTCAATCGCCAAGTCCACCCCCACTATGCTCACCCCTTCCGGGACAGAAATGGTCACTGGCGCAAAATTCAGAAGCCCCTCCACTCCGGCCGAAACAAGCGCATCGGCTACAATCTGAGCCGAGGCAGCGGGTACCGCGATGATCCCTAACTTGATTTCTTCCTCCTGTACGATCTGCGGCAGCCGATCGATGTGGTAGATGGGAGTCTCGTGGATTTTACGATCAACTTTGGTCAGGTCGGTGTCAAATGCCGCCACCACTCGAAAACCCTGCTCTGAGAATCCGCGGTGCCCAACTAGCGCTGTACCAAGATTGCCTAATCCCACAATCGCCACCCTCCATTGGCGATGCGTCCCCAAAATCCGCCTAATTTCCTGCACCAGCTCAGGACACCGGTAGCCGATGCCCGGATGCCCAAATTGGCCAAAATAGGCGAGGTCTTTGCGCACCTGAGCGTCAGTTAGGCCCAAACGGGCTCCCAGAAACGTTGAGCTCGTCGTCTCACGACCGTCTCGGATCAAATGCTGCAACTCACGAAGATAGAGGCTCAGACGATTCACAACGGCCTTAGGCACGCTGGATTCGGCACCAAATTCAATGGGTTTTTCCTCGGAATCAGTCATCAAACCGAAAAGCCTCTGGAATGCGAACGCCTCGCTACCGGCAGCAACGTCTCGGCGTTCCGCAAAGATCGTAAATTTAACCAGCTGACCGATTGGGCCAAGACCACTCCTGCTTCGCTTGCCGTTGGTGTGCCGTGCCAAATAGACACAAGAAGCACAACCGCGCCAAGATCCTCAACTCTCCATAAGCAACATATTCTTTGTTCTCAAAAAAGATGAACCATTCCACCTAGACTTCCGATAACCCCAATTAGCTTGTGTTGCGTTTCGCAATTTACAGAAACTGGGATGGAATTACCGATTCGACTCGTTTTGCGTTTCGAGGAAATTAGTTCACACAAGACCGATAAAAACGACGAAGGATAGCGATAGCGCTGTGCGCTGTGCGAGCCTACGGAGAGACGAAACAGCGGAACGCTGAAGGAGATTAAGAACATGAATACTCGACTGACTTTGACGATTCTGCTTGTCGCAGCAGGTACGTTGTCGGTCGACACAGCCAACGCAACGCACTGTGGGGCGGCTTGCCACCGATTGTTTGGCCGGTCCCAAGGGGTGGATTACGGTTGCAGCTCTCAGTGCTGCCATACCGTGATGAAAACCCAGCGGAAGGTCGTGTTCGAGAAACAGCACCAAACTTGCTACCGAACGGTCTACGACACGGTCATGGAGGATCGCACCGTCCAGAGTACGCGCATGGTGCGTCAGACGCACTGTAAGCAAGTCCCTTACACGGTTTGTCGCCCAGTCTATGAGACGCGAACGCGTTCCCATAGCTACACCGTAAATCGTCCGGTATGGGAAACCCGGACACGTGAGATTCCCTACACGATCAACAGGATGGTGTGGGATACCAGGACACGTGACGTCCCTTACACTACCTATCGAACCCAATGGGAAACCAAAACGCGCGAAGTTCCTTACACCGTCAATCGGACGGTTTGGGAAACTAAGACGCGCGAAGTCCCCTACACGACCTATCGAACCCAATGGGAAACCAAAACGCGCGAAATCCCCTACACTGTCAATCGGACGGTTTGGGAAAACAAGACGCGTGAAGTCCCCTACACTGTTAACAGAGTTGTCTGGGAAAACAGGACACGCGAGATACCTTACACGGTGTACCGCACCGTGACGGAGCAACGAACACGACAGGTACCCTATACGGTCTATCGTATGGTGACGGAACAACGCCAACGGGTCGTCACCCACACCTCACGCCGTCCGGTCCACTACACCAAGACGATTCAGGTGCCATCCGGAAATTGGAAAACGGTCGTCGAACAACGCCCCGGTCGTACGATTCGCCGCGTGGTTCAGGACCCTGGCACGTGGACCTGGGATCCCTGTTCTTGCCGCTGCGTTTACAAACCCGGCTGCTGTCATGTTGTTTGCTGCCAAGGGGCTCCCCGCCAATGCTGCCGGCGAGTCTGGTGCCCGTCTGTGTGCACCAAGCAAATCAATTGCGTGCGATACGAGTTTGAGACTTGCTGCAAGACGGTCCCCTACACCGTCTGTCGACGAGTCCCGGAAACTTGTTATCGGACTGTTTGCGACAACGTGTGCCGATGCGTACCTGAGACTCGCGTGCGGACTTGCTGCTATAAAGTCTGCCGATGTGTTCAGGAGACCCACTACCGGACGGTCTGCTACAAGGTCTGCCGATGTGTTCCCGAAACTCACGTGCGAACAGTCTGCTACAAGGTCTGCCACCGCGTGCCCGAACATCACGTGCGGACAGTCTGCTACAAGGTTTGCCGATGTGTTCCCGAAACTCACGTGCGAACAGTCTGCTACAAGGTCTGCCACCGCGTGCCGGAACATCACGTGCGGACAGTCCGCTACAAGGTTTGCCGATGTGTTCCGGAAACTCACGTACGAACTTGTTGTTATAAGGTTTGCCGCATGGTTCCGGAGACGAAGTGCCGTACGATCCCCTACACCGTATGTCGCATGGAGCGAGAAATGCGTTCTCGCACGGTTCACTACACGACTTGTCGTCCAGTGACCGATTGTCGGACCATCCAGGTTCCGGTCAAAGTACCCCGCCAAGTGCCTTACACCGTAACCCGCTGTGTCCCCCGTGTCGTATGCACTCAGGTTCCAGTGACGATTTGTACGCCGGCACCCGTTTGTTGTGACCCTGGTTGCGGATGCGAGCCCAATTGCGGGTGTGAACCGAGTTGTGGCTGTCATTAAGCATAATATCCACTCGATGTCGGCATCGGGTTCAAGAAAAAACGTCAAGGCGATCTGATATTTATTATCAGATCGCCTTTTTATTGTTGAGCGGGGCTAAATCAGCTTGTACGTGGATAGCACGTAATCATTCACGGTTCAGGCGTTTTATTCGAAAGCCCCTTTCGCAAGCCCACTTCTTCTCAGGCCCTCTTCTTCTCAGACCCTCTTCTTCTCAGGCCCTCTTCAGGACTGGATGTCGTTCGTTGACGCTTCGCGAAGGTATTGATAAGATCCTCCGTTCTTTCCAGAGGCAATCGAGGAAGTTAGCAACCTCCAATGCCTCAAGCCTCCAATGCCTCAAGCCTCCGTTAAGGCTGGCATCAGTAACTGCCCAGTCGCAAATCGACCCCACTGCAAATAGCCTGCTTTCCCACAAGGATTAAGACGATGGCCCGCAAAACAGCCGCGAAAAAGAATTCCGCGAAACAGCGGATGATTTATTACTTTGGCAAGACGCGTACCGATGGACGGGGGAAGGGGAAGGAATTGCTGGGGGGCAAAGGCAAGAACCTGGCTGAAATGACCAGCATCGGCCTTCCGGTGCCACCTGGATTCACGATTACAACGGAGGTATGCGGCCTTTACTACAAAAACGAACGTCAGCTACCCAAGACCCTCATGGACGACGTTCGCAAGAACATCGCCGTGCTGGAAAAAGAACTGGGCAAAGGATTTGGAGAAAGCGACAACCCGCTCTTGGTATCGGTGCGTTCCGGGGCCGCCGCGTCCATGCCGGGAATGATGAACACGATACTCAATCTCGGCCTGAACGACGATTCTGTAGAGGGTTTGGCCAATGCAACCGACAACCAACGGTTTGCCTACGACGCTTACCGCCGCTTGATCAACATGTTCGGTGATGTCGTCATGGGAATCGAACATAACGCGTTTGAAGCGGCGTTCGATAAAATCAAGAAGAAATACAGAGTCACCGATGATACGGATGTCCCGGCTACCGGAATGGTTAAACTCTGCGAGGCGTACAAGGCCGTCTATCGCAAGCACACTCGCCAGGACTTTCCGCAAGACCCCTATCGCCAGTTGGAGTTGGCAATCGAGGCGGTTTTCGCCAGCTGGATGACATCACGGGCGGTGCGGTATCGAGAAGTTGAAAACATTCGCGGCCTGTTGGGTACGGCGGTCAACGTGCAGTCAATGGTCTACGGCAATATGGGCCATGATTCCGGAACTGGCGTCGCATTCACTCGCAATCCATCCAATGGAGAGAACGAATTCTATGGCGAGTTTTTGATAAATGCACAAGGAGAAGACGTGGTTGCCGGCATACGTACGCCTCAACCGGTTGCCAACATGCCAAAGTGGAATCGCCGAGTCCACAAGCAACTGCTCGGTATTAAGGACAAGTTGGAAAAGCACTACAAGGACGTACAAGACATCGAATTCACAATCGAACGCGGTGAGCTTTTCATGCTACAAACGCGCACCGGCAAGAGAACAGGAGCGGCGGCTGTCCGCATTGCCTGTGAAATGGTGAAGGAACGTTTGATTGACGAAAAAACGGCCATCCGGCGGATTCCCGCCAACGACCTGACGCAATTGCTGCTTCCTAGCTTTTCTCCAACCGCCAAAAGGTCAGCCGAGGTATTGACGCGCGGACTGCCGGCGTCACCAGGTGCGGCGGTCGGTAAGTTGGCATTTACGGCGGAAGAAGCTGTCACAAGGACTGCGGCAGGCGAAGACGTTTTGCTCGTGCGCAAGGCAACCAGCCCTGAGGACATCGACGGCATGCACAGTGCCGCAGGCATCCTGACCAGCACCGGAGGCATGACCAGTCACGCGGCGGTCGTGGCTCGTGGCTGGGGACGCTGTTGCGTCGCGGGAGCGGGTGAGGTCCATATCGACGCCACAACCAGGACAATCAGGGTCCATGGCAAGACGTTTAGTCACAATGATGTTCTTTCGATTGATGGTGCGACTGGTGAAGTCATGGCCGGTTCAGTCGACACGACGACTCCGCAACTGTCGGGGGATTTCACTAAAGTCATGAAGTGGGCTGATAAGTATCGGACTCTTAAAGTCCGCACGAACGCCGACACTCCAGCAGACGCCAGAAGAGCCCGAGAGTTTGGGGCTCAGGGTATCGGGCTCTGTCGCACCGAACACATGTTCTTTGAAGACAACCGCATCACGCCGATGCGGGAAATGATTCTCGCGGACAATAAAGCCGATCGTCGCAAGGCTTTGGCAAAACTATTGCCATTCCAACGGAAAGACTTTGAGGGGATATTCAAAGCCATGAATGGACTGCCCGTGACCATCCGGTTGCTGGATCCACCGTTACACGAATTCCTCCCGCATGACGACAAAAACCAAAAGAATATTGCCAAAATCCTCGGCATCACCCCGGCCAAAGTCCGTTCTCGCGTTCACCAGTTAGTCGAGTCCAATCCCATGCTCGGCCATCGCGGCTGTCGTTTGAGCGTGACCTATCCAGAAATACTTGAAATGCAAGTGACCGCCATTGTGCAGGCTGCGATCAATTGTCAGAAGAAGAAGCTCAAGCCGATACCGGAAATCATGATTCCGTTGGTGGGCACGGATCGAGAATTGGAAGTCCTCCGCAAGCTAACGGAGGAAACAATCGATAAAGTCAAGGCTGACAAGAAATTCAAGGGCAAACTTAAAATCTTGATCGGAACGATGATTGAAATTCCGCGAGCCGCCTTGACTGCGGACCAAGTGGCACGACACGCTGACTTTTTCAGCTTTGGCACAAACGACCTCACACAGATGACGTTTGGCTACAGCCGAGATGATGTGAACTCGTTCTTGCCGGACTACCTACGGCAAGAGATCCTGACGGTGGATCCCTTCCAGTCACTAGACACGTGCGGCGTTGGGCAATTGGTGGAAACCGGAGTCCGGCTCGGGAGAGAGACCAAGCCTGATCTCAAATGTGGAATCTGCGGCGAACACGGGGGAGAACCAGCGTCGATCGCGTTTTGCAACCAGGTTGGACTAGATTACGTGAGTTGCTCGCCGTTTCGAGTGCCGATCGCGCGGCTCGCGGCGGCTCAAGCGACTCTTTGACGCAATACAGAACTAGGGTCCGACGACACTTGCGAGTCCGATTCGCTATTGCCATCGTGGTCAGATACCGGCTTATAGATCTTTAGCGCTGCCAGCGGCTGTGCGCGCCGCTCTCGTAAAAATCCCCGCTGGCCTTGCGACATGAAATGATAAAAAAGCGAAGCTGGACCATTGGGATATCGCCGGGACAGTTCGCCGAGCACTTCGCTCCAACGTAAGCCGCTGCGGTAAATCACTCGATAGGCCGCCTTGAGTTCGCGAATTTGCTCTTGATCGAATCCATTTCGACGCAAACCAATCAGATTCAGGCCCACGATCTTACTAGTCGAACCATCCACGGCAACGTACGGAGGAACATCCTGAATGATGCGAGCCGGACCGCTAACCATGGCGTAAGCGCCGATGCGACAAAATTGATGGATTGCCACGGCCCCTGAAACGTAAGCCCGATCCCCCACGATGACGTGTCCACCCAGCAACACGTTGTTAATGATGATGCAGTGACTTCCAACATGGCAGTCGTGGCCAACGTGAGCACCAACCATGATCATATTGCCATCACCAATTTGGGTGCGGTCTCCCTCGGACAAACCTATATGCATAGTTGCATATTCACGTATCGTATTACCGCTTCCGATGACCAGCTCACCCAGTTGGGCTCCTGTCTTGAGATGCTGGGGAACACCTCCCAAAATCGCACCTTCGTGGATGCGGTTCTCTGGTCCCAATCGAGTACCCGATTTGATCGATACGCGAGCGGCGATTCGGCATCCGTCGCCAATTTCAACATGGTTCTCAATCACGGAGAATGGACCGATCTCAACATCGGCGCCAATTTTGGCTCGATCGTCCACAACGGCTGAGGAGTGGATGAGGGTCACATCAAATCCCTTGGTGTCTGGTACCATGAGGAGGGACAACGGGTACTTGGCGCTCGGCATCGGACCGGTCTGCGCGGTGCACTACCGCGTCAAGGCGGAATGCACACGAGTGGCATATACACGGCGAGACCAGCTTGCCTTTTGGTTTAATCGGTCAAGCCTATTGAACGGCTTGATCGGAAGGTAATGATTCGCCAGATAAGGTGGAATAATCGCCATACCGACAACTTCGGACTGGTTGCCGGGTCGTCGGGAACGATCAATATGGTAAACTTTGACGATTATAACGGCAGGCATCGCCTGTCAGCTAGAAAACCTGTCGAGGAACGTATCATGACTGTGGATCAAATGTACAACGAGGCCGAAAAACTCAAAGACGATGGCAAGCTCGAAGAGGCAATTACCAAACTCACGGAACTTCTCAATGAAGATGCCAGTCACACGCTGTCTCACCTCGCTCTGGCCGTGCTCCTCGGGAAGGTTGGGCAGCACGATAAGGCCGTCCAGCACGGCAGCCTCGCTTGTGAGCTGGATCCCAACGACCCGTTCAATTTCACTGCCATGAGCGTCACGTATCAACGGGCCTGGCAGGGGACCCAAAACTCGCAGTACATTCAGCTGGCAGAGGACGCCATGGCAAAAGCGCACGAGCTCGAAGGCCGGCAGTGATCAAGGCGATGGCGAAAAAGGCGATGGGAAATATTTCCCTTGGGTCAAAGAGCCAATTTTTCCCATCCATCGATCAAAAGCTCCGCCGCCCTTTCGATCTCTTCAGTGGAAGTGGGCCATCCAAAAGAAAGCCGGACGGTTCCACGGGCAACCGCGGAAGATACTTGCATCGCATCCAGGGTAGCTGACCCAACACTTTCCCCGTCGTGGCACGCCGAGCCGACGGAAGCACATATTTCCGGAATACTTTGGAGCAAGTCGCGACCAATTATATCGG
>Ga0310121_10000763_pt1 | contig 34453 bp, 22 predicted proteins | sample CB27_Tmax_986_MG_FD_203504 | JGI IMG/M metagenome (GOLD analysis project Ga0310121, IMG submission 203504) | Marine microbial communities from Western Arctic Ocean, Canada - CB27_Tmax_986 | ecosystem: Environmental > Aquatic > Marine > Oceanic | place: Canada: Western Arctic Ocean | collected...
GATCCGGAAGTCGGAAGCAACGATTTTCGCATCAGCGACATGGGCGTCGACGGGAATGCCGCGTATGACGCCTCCGACCCCAGGGTCGCCTATAACAGCACGGACAACGAGTACCTCGTGGTTTGGCAGGCGGACGACGACACCGGGTCGCTGGCCGATAACGAATTTGAGATCTTTGGTCAACTGATCGACGGGGCGACGGGGGCGGAGAGCTGTAAATAAAAGGCTAAGTCCCATTGGTGGTATGGGCCCTCAGATCCCTCCCCCGACACGCGGTGAATGGGGTTGCGGGGAGGAATGCCCTGGCCGATGACCGAACCTGACAACGAGCGGCCAAGGCCAAGCGATGGAACGCGATTCCTGCCCCGTCACGCCCCGATGGCTCGCCGGGGTATATCGGCCGGCCCGGCTTGCGCTCTGCCCGTGGCGGTCGTCTGTGGCCCATGTCGCGCCATAAAGAACCCCCGGCCAGGGGAATCCCGACCGGGGAGAAGCAATGTTGCCAGGATGTTGCCAGAACGTAGGCGGAATCAAGCCGGAATGAACGGGAATGAAGGGGGGAATCGGGGAGTTGTGAGTTCGCGCGAATACCCATAAAAACACTGATTTTATTGGGGCTATCGATTGGTAGTGCCAAGGGGAATCGAACCCCTGGTTCCAGCCGGGAAAGCCGTTAACCCACTCAACATGGCCATTCAGATCTTCACGAAAATCATAAAATCTGCCGCCCAATCCTCCCAGTTTCCCCCACGCAATCTGACGGTGATCTTGTATTCTTGACGAAGGGGTGATATAAAGAGTAAGTGTCGTTGTGATGGGAGCGGCGAGATAATCAAGGATTTACGGAGATGGAAACGATTCAAGACCCCCCCGCAATGACCCCTGTGTCCGGCCTGCCCCAGCGGAGCCATCGGGTTTTCGAGGGCCTGCTCGAGATCAGCAACTTTGTCGGCTCGGTGATGCTGCTCGACGACATCCTCGACCGTATCACCCGTATCACCAGCCGCATCATGGGCGTGCCGGTGTGTTCGATTTACCTGTTGAACGATGAGAAACGGCTCGTGTTGCGCAGCAACGTCGGGTTCGAGCGCGACCTTCGCGGCCGGGCCGGGTTCGCGCTGGGCGAGGGTATCCCCGGTTGGGTGGCCGAGCATGGGGAGATCGTCTCGCTGGCCGATGCACGAACCGATCCGCGCTTCCGCCCGCTCCCGACCGCGCTCGAGTGCGACTGCGGGGCTTACGTCTGCGTGCCGCTGCGCATCCAGACCGAGATGATCGGCGTGATGACCGCCCGCAAGTGCGAGGTGTATACCTTCACCCACGATGACGTGATGATCTTCGAGACGATCTCCAAACTGGTGGCGGTCGTGATCGAGAAAGCGCGTCTGCATGAGGAGAAACTCAAGGCCGATCACCTGGCGGCGGTGGCCATCTCGCTCTCGGGCGTTGCCCATTATATCAAGAACGTCCTGATGACGATGCGCGGCGGCGAGCACCTGGTCGATCAGGGAATCGCCAAGGGAGAAATCGAGCACGTGGGCGAGGGCTGGGAAGTACTCAAGCGCGCCAATCGCAAAATTCGCGGCCTGGTCGAGAACATCCTCAACTATTGCGGTAACCAGGAGTTGATTCGCCGGCCCGCCGACCTCAACGCCATGGTCCTGGACATGCTCGAGTCGCTGGTCCCGCTGGCGCGCGAGCGTCGCGTCGACCTCATTCCGGAGCTGGACGAAAACGTCGGCGAAGTCTGGATCGACCCCGAATCGATCTACGACGTGCTGCTCAACCTGGTCACCAACGGCATCGACGCCATCGGACCCAACCGCCGGGGGACGGTGCGCGTACGGACCCTTCCGCTAGACGGACGCAGCCAGATCTGCGTCGAAGTTGAGGACAGCGGGAGCGGCATCGCCGAGGAGGACCGCGACCGGATTTTCAACCTGTTCTTCACCACCAAGGGCAAGGCCGGCACCGGCATCGGCCTGGCCGCCACGCGCAAGATCATCGAAGACCACGGCGGCGCGATCGAACTCCACTCGGAGGTCGGCGCGGGAACAACGTTTCGCGTTTTCCTGCCGGCGAAGGGGGGTTAAGCATCCGACGCCGATCCCGCGAACCCGGTCCCATTCACGCTGAATATCGCCGATGGTGAGCGTTTATTCGGCTCGGCCGGGATGGTGCATCCGCACCTCGATCTCATCAAACGATTTCCCCGGCTTCCTGGCCAGGGTCTCTTCTTTGTTGTGCTAAAAAAAGCCAGCATGTCTCGCAATTGAGAGACCTGATACACGTCCTGCGGTTCCAGATCATCCTGAACCGGACAACTCCACTTGATAATATAATCCAATGCCAGTGCGCCATCTCGAATTTGATCTATTACCTTCTGTAACATGGAGGATCACGATACCGAGCATTAGCGGCGCTGGTCATCGCGTATGCTGGAGGCCTTTGTTGGGGGGTCATCTTTTTCTTCCCGTTTTTCTGTTGACTTGTGATATACCTCCGGTATATTAGTACTATGTCGAAGGGGAGCCGGTCAGGGACTATGAAAGCAGCTCGGCCAAAGCAAATCCACATCAAGATGCCTTCTGGCCTTCATAAGGAAGTCAGGATACAGGCTGCGGTTCGAGAAACAACGATACAAGAATACGTCGTACGGGCTATCATGTTGCAGGTAGCTAAAGACGCCAAGCGCGAAACTGGACATGAGTGAAAGAAGATACACCAAAGAAGAACTCATTGGCCGATTTCTTCAAGGTCATGCCAGCCGTGAACTCAGTAAGTTTCCGGATGAATGTGTTGATTCAATTATCACTAGTCCTCCTTATTATGGTCAACGAAACTACGGCAATGGATCTCAGATCGGTGTAGAGGCGTCGCCGTCGGAGTACTTAGACAACCTGATCGATGTCTTCTATGAATGCAGACGGGTCCTGAAACCTACCGGAACACTATGGCTCAATGTGGGAGATAAGTATTTGAACGGTCATCTGGGAGGGTTACCTTGGCGTTTGGCGGTAAGGCTGGAAGATGAAGTGAAGTTGATTCTGCGATCGGACATAATCTGGTATAAACCGAATGCAATGCCGTCATCCGTCAAGAATAGGCCCACGACCGATCACGAGTATATATTTCTGTTCGCCAAGAGTGGCGATTACTACTATGATGCTGATGTAATTCGTAAACCACATATTACGTTCACTGAAAAGAGCCGCATGCGCGGCGGCAGAAACCATTTCGGGAAGGTAGACGGAACGCCGGAGAGCGGTAAGAATAAGGGGAAACCCAATTTACACGATGGTCGCTGGGACCAGGCTTTCCATCCAAAAGGGCGAAACAAGCGAACTGTGTGGGAGATACCTTTGTCTAAATTCCGAGAAGCACACTTCGCAGTATTCCCCGAGAAGCTGGTGGAAACGTGCCTTCTTTCTGGTTGCCCTCGTGGGGGCATAGTAATTGACCCATTCATGGGGAGCGGTACCACAGCTCTCGTTGCAATCAAACTGAATCGAAGATACATCGGAATTGATTCATCCAAGAAATACTGTGAGATGGCCAGAAAGCGCGTGCAGATCACACGGTTGAGTTTGGCCTTATGAAACACTTTTGAACACATCGATGATTTTCTCCAGCTCCTGCATCAGGACTGGCTCAATTTTGGAGACTTGGTTCGGATTGGCTCGAATGTACACAAAGTGCTTACAGGCCAGATCCTCAAGCTTGCCGCCCCAAGATTCAGCGATCACGATTGGGAGGCAACGATGTCCAGCTCCTTCAGCCACTGACACCGATTTGTGGATGTCCCGCGTGAACAACAAAGCATGCCCGCCACCCATGGTTTCTCTCGTCTTGATAGGAATGAGTAGCGTCTCTTTTAGACCATAGACAGGCACGTCATATGTCTCGTCCTCAATTCTGGCCTGTTTGTCTCCGATTCGGAGATCAATCTCATGCCGATCAAACACCTCAGCAAGCGCGCGTCGGACAACGGCCTCGAACAGGGTACCCTTCAAGGCACGGTGACTTCCCTCGATTCGTGCAATCAGTACCTCTGAAAGCGCAGACCATTCCAAACTTGTTGGGTCTGGAAACAAGTCACTAATATTCTTTCGAAGCTCATTAAGCAAGTTGGCCTTCTTGTCAATGGGCGTTACTCCTTTCATCTGTTTGACAAGCGGGGTCAACCGCTGTACGGGCGCATCACGAAAGATCCACGAAAGAACCACCGCGCCTTTGCATTACTGTATGGTTGGCCCAAACCATCAAGAAGTGTGGCGTCGGATTTACGTTTCAGGTATGTAGCGACTGTCGTGAGTGCTATCGTATCGTCTTTTTCATGGATGAAGGCCGGTAGATCGGTGAAGAAAGCTCGATTCTCGCGTATAACAGCCACGAGTTCTCTCAACCTAATGTTTTCGATCACAAAGTCCATATGTATCCCCCCTATCGGACCTCCACTATCGTATCAAAGGCCTCCTCATGAGAACCTTGGGCTCGCGAAATCACCGTATAAACCCCCACCTGAATCTGGATCACAAGCCATTTATCGGTCTTCGCACGCTTTTCCCACTACGATTCAGGAAATGGGTATAGAACATTGTGTTCTTAATATGTTGATGGCCCAAAAGATCCTGACCGCCCGAATCTAATAGCCGCCTTCGAGCATGTGGATGGCGAAGGAATGCCGAAGCGGGTTGCGGGCGGCCCGCTTCGTCAGGGCCGCCTTCGCGACCGGATGCGCCAAGAACAGATTATCAGCTTACGACTCGATCTGTCCAGCGAGACCCGCGATTTCGGATTCCAGGTCGATGATTTCCTCGATGTTCTTGAGGAACCAGGGGTCGATGCCGGTTAGGTCGTGGACCTCGTCGCGGGACATGCCGGTGGCCAGGGCGTGTTTGACGTAGAAGATGCGTTCGGGGTTGGGGGTTTTGAGCTGGTAGACGACCTGGTCGGGGTCGACCGGGTCGCGGCCATCGGCGCCCAGGCCCGCACGGCCGGTCTCGAGGCCGCGCAGGCCCTTCTGCAGCGCCTCCTTGAACGTGCGGCCGATGGCCATCGTCTCGCCGACCGATTTCATCTGGGTGCCCAGGACGGGCTCGGCGCCGGGGAACTTCTCGAACGCCATGCGCGGGACCTTGACCACGCAGTAGTCGATCGTCGGCTCGAAACAGGCCGGCGTCTTCAGCGTGATGTCGTTGGCCAGCTCATCGAGCCGATAGCCGACGGCCAGCTTGGCGGCGATCTTGGCGATCGGGAACCCGGTGGCCTTGGAGGCCAGCGCCGAGCTGCGCGAGACGCGCGGGTTCATCTCGATCACCATGCGGCGGCCGGTCTTGGGGTCGACGGCAAACTGGATGTTGGAGCCGCCGGTATCGACGCCGATGGCGCGGATGATCGTCTTGGCGTCGTCGCGCATGGCCTGGTATTCGCGGTCGGTCAGGGTCTGGATCGGGGCCACGGTGATCGAATCGCCGGTGTGGACGCCCATGGGGTCGAGGTTCTCGATCGAGCAGATGACGACGACGTTATCGGCGTGGTCGCGCATGACCTCCAGCTCGTATTCCTTCCAGCCCAGCAGGCTCTCCTCGATCATGATTTCGGTGCTGAGCGACAGGCGCAGGCCGCGGCCGACGATCTCCTTGAACTCCTCGACGTTGTAGGCCGTCCCGCCGCCGCTGCCGCCCATGGTGTAGCTGGGCCGGATGATGGCGGGGTAGCGGAGATGCTCGACGACCTCGAGGGCCTCGGCCATCGAGTGCGCGAACCCCGAGCGCGGCATGTCGAGTCCGTGCTCGATCATGGTTTTCTTGAACAGCTCGCGGTCCTCGGCCCGCGCGATGGCCCGCTCGCTGGCCCCGATCAGCTCGATGCCGAGTCGCTCGAAGACCCCCGCGCGCGCGAGCGTGGTGGTCAGGTTCAGCGCCGTCTGACCGCCGAGCGTCGGGAGGACGGCGTCGGGCTTTTCGCGCTCCAGGATCGCCTCGACGACCTCGGGCGTGAGCGGCTCGATGTAAGTCCGATCGCCGAATTCGGGGTCGGTCATGATCGTCGCGGGGTTGGAATTGACCAGGACGACCTCATAGCCCTCGGCGCGCAGGGCCTTGCACCCCTGAGTGCCCGAGTAATCAAACTCGCAGGCCTGCCCGATCACAATCGGGCCGGAGCCGATGATGAGGATTCTGTGGAGGTCGGTGCGTTTGGGCATTGTTTAATCATCCGATCGAAAGGATTTTTGTGGTTTTCATGTTTTCGTTGTTCCGAAAGGCGGCATCAGGCCACTTCGCTAATCTTTATTTCGATGCCATCGATGGCCGGTAAGGAGAGATGACGGGAGACCCGGAACGGAATCCATTTTCCCAGGACATCTTGCAGTTCCTCACGGCATCCCTCCAAGGTTTGCACTCGAGAATAGACGCCGTTGTAGGGCGCGATCTCTCCGTAATAGGCCCCATCCTCCGGCAATATCTCGTACCTCGCATGTCTCATAGCGGCCTGTATGTAATTGAGCAACACAATCATTCTCCTTGTACAAGGTCCGGGACATCGGTCGATAAAGTGTTTGGCCCTTTTTCAAGTGCGACCAGATATTTCACTCCAGGTCCTCCCCGCGCGATCCGCCTTGGCTTAGAATACTGACGCGTTTCGGTGGCTGCAAGTCGTCGTTCGGATTGCCGGGCACGGTTCAACGCTGAGCAACTGAACCCTACTCGATGAGCGCATGTTGATCAAGAATGGGTATCAAGCGACCTCATTCTTCGCCGCCCTCGATCAACTTCATGAATTCCGGGTCCTCGCGGATCGCATCGAAAGCTGGCTGGGTCTTGGCCATTTCGCGAGACTCAGCGTCCAATTCAATCGCCCGTTTTAAGCTCGCGAGTGACTCGGTTTTTTGACCGGTACGCGCGAAAAGGCAAGCCAGATTAAAATGGCCTAATGCATATTCGGGATCCAATTCGATGGCTCGGCGGTAGACCTCCTCCTCATCCGTCCGATCCGTCTCTTTCAATAAAACGCCAAGATTGGAATGGGCAGCCGCATATTTCGGTTCGAGTTAGATGGCACGGCGGTATGCAGCCACCGCCTCCTCATTCCGCCCCGTCTCCTTCAATAAATTGCCAAGATTGTAAGGGACAGTTGCCAATTTCGGGTCTAGTTCGGTGGCGCGGTGGTAGGCAGCCTCCGCCTCCTCCGTCCGTCCCATCTCGGCCAATAGAACGCCAAGATTGGAATGGGCCGCCGCATATTTAGGGTCCAGTTCAATGGAGCGGCGCCATTCCGTTTCGGCTGTATCCAAATCCTTTCTATTGTAGGCCGCGACGCCAAGAATAAGATGTTCCTCAGCCGTTTTGTCTTTCTTGTCGCCCAACGGTCCCGCCACTCTTTCAACTACAACTCTTGTCTCCGGCCGCGTGGCTTCGGGATCCTCTCTAAGCAAGCTCAGGGCAGTTTGGGTATCCCGGCCCATTTTCACGGTATCTGCTAAGGTCTGTTCCATCGATTCAATGATTTCCTTCTTCTTCACCTCCACCTTTTCTGTTATCTTCTCCACCAGGTTGTTCTTTGCATCTTCCCAGGACTTCAGGCCGAACCAGCCAAGGAAGCCCAAGGTAATCGTCACGATTGAAAACGAAACAGTGATGACCCACTTGACAGTCGCGAGGGCGCTGGAGTGGATATGCTCGGTGGCCCCGAGGATTTGGTTAGCCTGGTCGATCTTGCCGCTTTGGTTGGCTTGAGCGACTTTCAGTTCGGTTTGGGCTTCCTCCAGTTGGCGCAGGCGCGCTTCGTGATCAGGCAGTTGGGGGTCGAGATTTAGATGACCCATCGGTGAATTCCTTCACCTTTCTTTCCTGCACCCCTCGACTCTTTCCCGAGTCCGCAAAAACAGATGCGCGCTGAGTCTTGTTTTAAAGGACATTTGAAATTCATCGGGTTTACTCCCGCCCTTCGCGCTTGGCGTGATCGATGAATTCATCGGTGATCGGAATCGAGTCTTGATGGAGCGACGGCAGAGGCCGTGCGCCTCGTCTCGTCATTTGGCGCCACTTTTTAGCCACGATGTCATCCGAATGGAGCAGTTCGTCCTGAAGACGCTGCTCTTGTTTCTCATAGCCGAATTCAGCGTACTCTTCGGCCAGCCGTGCCTGGGCTTGGTTCTTCATTTCCACGCAGTCGAACGTCTTGTCTTGTTTCATGTTGGGATCACCTCCCTGGGAGTGCGGATTTCCATGAGGTCTTATTCTTCCCGCAAGTTGTCGGAGTGAAACCCCGTGCCCACATCCCGTCGGACGTGTTATATATTCTAACTCAGTTACGTATCCCAAGCCAACCCCTGAACGGCGTTTACCTCGCCTTCCACCCCTCCACCATTTCCCGAAACCGAGGAAACAGGTACGCGCTATCGTGGGGGCCGGGGGAGGCTTCGGGGTGGTATTGGACGGCGAATAGGGGGAGATGGGTGTGGCGGAAGCCTTCGAGCGTGTTGTCGTTGAGGTTCAGGTGGGTGGTTTCGGCTTCGGGGGGGAGGGTGTTGGGGTCGACGCAGAAACCGTGGTTTTGGGAGGTGATCTCGATGCGGCCGGTCTGCTCGTCGCGCACGGGGTGGTTGGCGCCGCGATGGCCGAACTTGAGCTTGAACGTCTTGGCACCCAGCGCCAGCGCGAGGAGCTGATGGCCCAGGCAGATGCCGAACATCGGACGTTTGCCGACCAGTTCGCGCAGAGAGTCGATCGCGTACGTGACCGCCGCGGGATCGCCGGGTCCGTTCGAGCAGAAGATCGCGTCGGGCTCCAGTTCGAGCACCTCGCGCGGCGACGCGTCGGCCGGCAGGACCCACGGGTCGAAGCCCTCTCTCCAGAGCAGTTCCAGGATGTTGCGCTTGATCCCGAAATCGAGCGCGGCGACCTTGAACGGCTTGCCCTCGCGCCGACCGTAGTTCTCTTTGGGCTCGAAGCGGGTGGGCCGGGCGCAGGTGACGCCCTTGACCAGGTCCTGGCCCTCCATGCTGGGCAGGGCCTGGGCCTTGGCGAGCAGCGAGGCCGAATCGAGGTCCGCGGTCGAGATGACGCCGTTCATCGCCCCGGCGGTCCGCAGCCTGAGGACCAACTCGCGCGTATCGATCCCATCCAGGCCCAGGACCCCCGCATCGGCCAGGTAGTCCCCCAGTTGCTTGTCCGAACGGTGGTTGGACTCGATGCCGGACAATTCCTTGATGATGAGCGCCGTGGAATGGATACGGGGGGACTGGTCGTCTTCAGGCGTCGAGCCGTAATTGCCGATCAAGGGGTAGGTGAGCGTGACCAATTGCCCACTGTAGCTGGGATCGGTCAGGATTTCCTGGTAGCCGGTCATGGCCGTGTTGAACACGACCTCGCCGCCGACCTCCCCCCCGGCGCCGAAGCCGCGGCCATCGAAACGGGTCCCATCGGCGAGCATCAGGACGGCGGGCGGGCGGTTTGCTGGTGGTGACTTCAATTCGTCTTCACTCCTCAAATTCTCACATTGTTTTGTTCGCCCGGTCCACTGTCAAGTTCGCCATGGCCGGGCGCCGCGGCCGCATGGCCGGGTCGGACCCCTCGCAAATCCTTTTCGCGTTGATTCTCGGGCCTCCAGGCCAAATGATGGTCCGAGGAAAACCTCTTTCGATCACGGATAGTCCGTGGCCATTTCATCTTGGGAGGCAACCGGCATATTGCTAAAGTTTGATCGCGTCGCCGCGTTGGTCCTTTTGGGTTCGGTTTTTGGTTGCGTTATGTCGAAGGCTTTCACGGAGCCGACCGTCAAGGGCTCGGCGGAAACCCAGGAGACCGAGGACCCCTTCATCGGGGTTTACGCGGGGACGTTTTTCCCCGGCCGATCGGAACGGGGGAATCATCATACGCCCGCCCCCGGGCCAAAGTCGGCATGAACTGATGGCGCGGCACGCGTTGCATCGCGCGCAACACCGCCGCGTCCTTCACGCCCCAGTTCTCGATCGTGCGGCGAACCAGATGCTCGCGCCGCTCGCCGTATTCGTCGGGCGCGAAACGGGGCCGCTCGATCTCCAGTGTGCCCGTCGCGGGGATATCCGCTTCCAGCAAGACAACCCCAGCGGATTCACGGGGCTCCTCCTCCGGCGCCTCCCTCCCGTTCGTGGGCGCGGCTTCGCAGGCCTCCAATCCCGGCCACAGGCCCCAGAGCAGAGTGAGCATCCAGCGACTGAGTTTGGATCTCATGAGCCGGCCACTCCCCACGTTGATCCATGACATAGTTCCCAGTGCTAGCATAATCCACCAGGGAGGGTTAGCGAAATCTGACTCGATTACCCGGGGGAACCTTGCGAGACCGGTCTCCATGGAGGATCCCCCAGACTCGACCCTTGCCAGAAACCAGAATCCTTGATTCGAGGGACGTAAAAAGGGATTATGATCTCCGCGAATTAGCAAAGGCGGCTAAAGGCGGTCGGGCGAAGGGGAATTCCCATGGCAAAGATTTTGAATGGAAATTCTTTCACGATGGACGACGCAGTGGATAACCTGGGGTTACCATCGCGGGTTAAGCGCCGCGGGGAGTTTGTGGTGCTGATCGCGGTCTGCGCCCTCGTTTGGGGCTGGACTTATGGCATGTGGGACCTGTGGGACGCGGACGAAGGCCGATACGTGCAAATCGCAAAGGAGTTGGTCGGGCGAAAAGACTGGCTGCTCCTGACGGTCCAAGGGGAGCCTTATCTTCACAAGCAGCCGCTGCCGTTCTGGATTCTGGCGGGGATGCTCAAAATCACGGGCGGCGAGCCCAGCCCTTGGGCGGTGCGTTTGCCTTCGGTTCTCTTCGCGACACTAACCGTTCTGATGACTTATTGGATCGGGAGACGGCTGTTCGGGGCAAGGGCCGGTTTGATTGCGGGCTTTGTTCTGCTCTCCGCTCCGTTGTTTGCAAAGCAAGCGCCAATGGCGGGACTCGATATGCAGTTCGCGGGCTGGACCACGGCCGCTCTGGTGCTCTGGCTGGTTCGCGAGCGGTCGGCCCCGCTGAGCTGGCCACGGGCGACGCTATTCTGGCTTTGTTTGACCGGCGCCTTCTTCACCAAGGGCCCACTGGCTTTAATCATCGTTCTCGCACCCGTCATCGCCGAAGCTTGTTGGAGTCGCTCCTGGGCCGTCTGGCGCAGTGTCAGGCCCATGTTCGGCCTGACCGTACTGGCGCTGCTGATCATTGGATGGCTGTGGTCTCAACAGCGGCTCGTCGACGCGAATCTCGTCCGAGGAGAACTTGTGTCGGAACTTTCCAAGCGTTTCGTTGATGCCGACCATGCCGAGCCGATCTGGTTTTATGCCGGGTCGCTCTTTTCCGGCGTGTTCATGCCCTGGACTCTGTTTCTCGCCGCCGCTTTGTTCATTTTATGGAAGCGTCGCAGGGGTAAAAGTCTAGGTGAACTGAGGCCGATTCTGCTATGGGCTTTCATTCCACTGCTGGCGCTGCACCTGGCGGTCGGCAAGCGGGCCCAATATCTCTTGCCTCTCCTGCCACCCATAGCGTTGCTGGTGGGATGGTATACCGACAGGAAGTTCCTAACGCGGGGGATCCGCCCGTGGATTGGCCAAACCGTCGCCGTTTTGGCGATGCTGGTTGCCGTGGCGGCCCTCACGATCGCTTATTTGGCTTACGAGAAACCTGAAATGTTTGCAGTGCTTGAATTTCACATCCGAAGGCCCCAAGCGGTGATTGCGGCGGTTGCGGCCCTCGCAATCCTGGCAACCGCTCGGTTTCTCTGGAACAAGCCTGACGCCCTGCAATTGGTCATTGCGCTGATTATGATGATGGTGACGGGCGAAATCGTGATGTTCGCCGCAATCAACCCGGCGCTGAATCAGCGCAAGAGCTCGGTCTTGTTCGCCCGCACGATCGAGGCGCTTCTGCCGGAGGACCAGATGATCGTCGGCGCCATTGACAAAGCGGCAAAGCCCCAGTATCACGTCGCGGGGAGCTACACGGTCAAGCCAATCCATTTGGACCGGGAACCCCGTGAAGACTCCGACATGACTCCTCCTATATTGGTTGCCCGCCGGTTGCGTCAGGACCCCATGGCCGACGCTTCCGAATTGACGGATTACGAGTGGATCGGCAACGTGGAGGCTTCGGGCGACCCACTCATGGTCTTCCGTAGATCAATCGTAACTGAATTAAATTTAACAACATCGGCCCCGACCCCTCTCTATTTTGCATTGATGGGGGACACCGGTGAACCCAGCGTCCATTTAAACCGGATCATTCAACAAGTGAGCGGGCTAAACAAAAATCATCCGCTGAGCGCCATCTTTCTGCTGGGAGACAATCTTTATGGGAACGAACCCTTTTCCGTCGCCCTACAAAAGAGGTTCATGGACCCATTCTGGCCCCTTCTGAGGCAAAACATTCCGTTCCATGCCACCCTTGGTAATCACGACGACAATTATCCGGACCGCTGGGAGGGCGAACTGGAGACACCCCTCTTCAACATGCGCGGCAAGGAGTATCACGCGAAGACGTTCGGGGACGACGCAGTCACTTTCATCGTTCTGTGTTCAAAAACCATAGCCCATGACCCAAACCAAATCGACTGGTTTAGGACCGAGCTGACCCGCTGCCGCTCAGATTGGAAAATCCTAATTCTCCACAAGCCCATGATTGCTAGCGACGCGGAGCATGGACCCTCTAAGTCGCTCTATAAGCTCCTGAAGGACATCATGCGGGAACCCAATGACATCGATGTCGTTTTTACGGGACATAATCATTTCTATGAACGGAGGCAACCGCTGGATGGTATTCTACACATTACAATCGGCGCCAGTAGTAAATCCACGTCGGAGACCCTACCTCCCGATCCCGGGAGGGTCGTCGGCTATACCGAATCAAGAAGCTTTGGCTGGATTAGAATCGATGGAAACATGCTCCATCTACAGGCGTTTAATGAATTGGGCGAAGTCATCGACGATGTGCAGTTTCGAGATCTCGAAGACCCTGACGGGATCCACGTGACGGAGCTTCGATAAAGTTCCATGCCTTTTCATGGTAACACTCATGAAAGGGGTGTTTCAAAGAAGAATTCCAAGGCATCCGTGACATCCGTGGCGGATCGTTACAATGGAGGAGACACACATGGTTTTTAAAGTACATGGCGCCGCCGCATGGTTACGCCTAACGATCATCGCGACCTACGCAAGCTGGGCGTTATGTTCCTGCTCGGGTCTGAGCGTTTCTGACCCGATCAAGGCGCCGGAATGGCCGCAATGGCTGGGACCGAACCGCGATGGGATTTCCACCGAGGCCGCCTGGACGACGGACTGGCCGGAGGAGGGACCGACGGTCCTGTGGAAAGCGTCGCTGGGCGAGGGGCCGGCGGCGGTGTCGGTCAAGGACGGGCGGCTGTTCACGATGGGGTACGTCGACGGCAGCGACGTGGTCTATTGCCTGGATTCGGAGACCGGCGAGGAAAAGTGGCGTTACGCTTACCCGTGCGCGAAGTTTGATCAGGCGCACGACGGCGGCCCTTCCTGCACCCCGTCAATCGATGGGAATCGGGTCTACACGCTCAGCCGCGAGGCGCTTGTCCATTGCTTCGACGCCGCGACGAGCGAGATCGTTTGGTCCAAGGACATGCGCGAACGGTTGGAGCAAGACTTGCCCGCCTATGGGGTCACCGGCTCGCCGCTCGTCGAGGGCGACCGCGTGATCATCGAGGCGGGCCGGACGTTCGCGCTCGATAAGATGACCGGCGATGTGATTTGGGAGAGCGAGGAATTCGTGGCGGGCTATTCGTCGCCGATCACGTTCGACTTCGGCGAGCGGTGCCGCGTGGCCGTATTCAATCAGTTCGGCCTGTTTATCTTCGATGTGGAGTCAGGCGAGGAAATCTTTCGGGACGAGTGGAAAAAGGTCAACCACTGCGTCACTCCCGTGATCCAGGGAGATCGGATGTTCCTCACCGCCTATTACGGCGACGGCTGTCGGCTCTACAAGCTCGACCCCGCCGGCATCGAGAAACTGTACGAGAACGATAACATGAAAAGCGTCTATGCCCAACCGATGGTGCTCGACGGATACCTTTACGGCTTCGATTTCGAAACGCTCAAGTGCATCGAGTTGGAAACGAGCGAGACGGTGTGGGAGAAGGAGGGTTTTAAATTCGGGCTCTTGTCGATGGCCGACGGCAAGCTGCTCATCATGAGCGACCAGAGCGAGCTGATCATCGCCGAGGCCACGCCCGAAGAGTTCCGCGAGATCGCCAATGCCCAGGTGCTGGGCGGCCTGTGCGTCACGATGCCGACGTTGTGCAACGGTCTGCTTTATTTGCGTAACGGCAAGGGTGAGATGGTGTGCTTGGACGTGCGAGCACCCTGAACGATTTGCTCGCTCAGGCCTTGGGCCTGGTTTGGATGAGTTACGTCTTTAGCGGGCGAATCTTCCGATAAAATCAAACACCTTGTCCACGTCGATCTCATTTTCCGCGTGTCCGCCGTCGAACCAGTAAACGTAGAGGTCAGTCGGGCGATGCTTGAGAACGAGGGCGATTAGCTTCTCCGCGTGCGAAGGGTAGACCGTTGTGTCGCCCCGACCATGACATATCAGCAGCGGCATGTCGGCCAGGACGGGGGCCTTGGGGAAGAGTGAGCGCGTCGCGTACTCCTCGGGCGCCTCTTGCGGCGTCCCACCGCACTCGCGCAGGATGTCGGGATTGATTGGCTCATAGGACTTCTCTTCCTCGTGCCAATCCTTGAGGTCCGAGATGCCCATGAGCAACGCCCCGGCGGCGAACTTGTCGGGGAAGTTTTCCAGCGTCAGGCCGCCGGTCAGCCCGCCCATCGAGATGCCTGCCAGATATATCCGGTCGCGGTCGACGTTGTAATCATCGAGCACTTGGTCCAACGCGTCGATCAGGTCTTGCTGCGCGCGCTGGGCGCCCAGGTTGGTTTTGCCGCCGGTCCGTTTACCGCGCATGTCGGTCGTCATCACCAGCCAGCCCTTGCGATCGGCCGCCGCCCCGGCGTAATTCATCCCATATTGCGCATCGGTGTACATCCCCTGGACCCAGACGAGCAACGGCGTCGGCGCGTCGGGGTCGTGGGAGCCTGGGAGCTGAAGCAAGGCCTTGAGCGGGGCGTTGTCCAAGCTGCTCGTGTATGAAACGCTCAGTGTCTCGGCCGCCCGCGCCGCGCCGGACCATACCGAGAGCATGACGATCAGGCAGGGGATTACGAAGTTCTTGGAGTGATTCATGGCGCCGCCCATTCGAGATTGCGTTGCATTATATTACGTCCTTCGCGAGTCGATGACCCGCCTTCGGACCCCTAGAATGCAATCCTGGCACCCACCATTGCAAGCCAATACCGCCGCAAACGTTTCAAACACCACAAAGAGCTCGGTTTTTGGGCGTCGGCTCTCGACTCCCGTCCTCGCCCTTCGTCCTCGGATTTCCTTGGACTCCGCCGGGTGATCCCAAACTGATGGCCTTTCTTTCGATTGAAGAATTCGAGGACGAAGGACGAGAGCCGAGAGCCGAGAGCCAATCAGATTGGTACACGGGGACCATTCACTGATATCGCGTTTACTCCCAAAACTGAATCACGGCTATCAAGGGTAGAGCGCCCAGTCCTCGACCGCGTTATCCACGATGTGAATGCCCGTGAAGCCGTCATGGGTGTATGCGCGGCCGGCGTTGGAGACCTCACCGGGGTCTTCGCGGGGGGCGCCGACGACCAGGTCGCCCTGACCATCCTCCGTGAAATCGGGCACACCGCCGACGGCGATTCCAAACCCCGCGCCCGACTCCGCGTTTGGCGAGCTGATCGTATGGATCGGCGTTCCGGTCGCCCCGGAGAAGACGTGCACCCGGCCCGCGTCGGCCACGCCGGGGTCGGGTTGCTCGCGTTCGGCGCCGATGATGAGGTCGGGGACCTGATCGTCATCGAGGTCAGGCACGAGGGCCACGGCGCTCCCGAATCGGCCTCGTGCTTCAGGCGTGGGTGAGAGCAGGATACGGAGCACGTCGCCGGTCGCCCCCGAATAGACGTATGCCTGGCCGCCTTGTTGGGTCGTCGAGGTCGTTTCGTCGCGCGCCGTCACCACGAAATCGCCCATCATGTCGCCGTCCAAATCGCCCACCCCGGCGACGGCCCAGCCAAAACGACCATTCAGTTCTTCGTTGGGCGAGACGAGATCGTAGAGCAAGCCGCCGCCCTGGCCCGAGAAGACGTAGGCCCGCCCCGCCCGTTGGGTGTCGGTGGTGCTTTCGTCCGGGACGCCGACGAGCACCTCACCCATGTCGTCGTCGTCCATGTCCTCGGCCCCTCTGACTGCGGAACCGAACCCCACGTCGAAAGTCTGGACCGGCGCGGCCAGCTCGTGGATGTGGTCGCCGGTGGCGCCCGAAAAAACATGAACCCGCCCGGCGCGCTCGGGACTTAGCTCGGGACTCTCGCCGGGCGCGCCGACAACCACGTCGCCCACGCCGTCGTCATCGAGGTCGGGAACGCCGGCGACGGACTCGCCGAAGGCCCCATCCGGTTCCTCGGTGGGCGAAAGAAGGGTGCGGATGAAGACGCCATCGACCCCGGAGAACAGATGGACCCTGCCCGCCCCCGAGGGGCTGGTTCCGGGGTCCTCGTTCGAGGCCCCAATCGCGACGTCGTCGAATCCGTCATCGTCGACATCGCCGATATTGGCCACGGCGATTCCGAATCCCCCGAAAATCTCGGCGTTGGGGGAGGCCAGCTCGCGGATCAGTTCCCCGTTCACTCCGGAATAGAAATAGGCGCGTCCGGCACCGGTGGGGCCGGGTCGCGGTCCCTCATCCGGCGCGCCGACGACCACATCGCCCAGGCCATCGCCATTGACGTCACCGATCCCGGCCACCGCCACGCCGAACATCCCGTTGTTCTCTTCGTTGTCCGAGATGAGTTCGTAGGCGGTGATGGGGCCATGACCGATCAGCCCCACGAGAAGCGCAAGGCGGAGAAGTCGGACGGCGGACCCGAGTGGCCGCGATCGGCGCGTTCTTGACGACCGGGAAACTTGGGGTGAATCGCCGAGGGCTGTGGTCAACATCTTCATCAGGCGGAGTCCGTGATCGCATTCAGGCGCCTGCGGTTGGCGTAGACGCTAGGCCCAAAGTATCCGGCATCGGAGCGCGATGGTCAACCGATGGGGCGCCGCCGAGTCGGGACATCTACCGCAACCTCACCCCGCTCGCGTCCCGAGGGGGGGCTGGAGTGAATATCTGCCTACGTTTGCCACCGCAATCGGTTTTCCCGATTCCTTCTGGCGGCGTCGCGGCGGTATAATGGACGCCACCATGGCACCTCCCCACCCGACATCCCGCGGCCGCCGCCCCCTGATGGCATTGTTCACCGTGACGGCGGTCGTGCTGATCGCGGCCTTGGGTCTTACGCTCTGGAACCTCGATCAGTTGCGCGAGCGTCGGCATCCGCGACGCATTCTGAACGCGAGGCTCGACACCATCACGATGGAATCGCTGAGCGCGGCGCTCTCGCCCCAGCGTCGCGAGCACCTGCGCGCCTGTTACAAGAATCCCGAGGCGATCGACCTGGACAAGATTTCCTGGAACCTGCTGTGCCGGCCGGCCCCCTTCTTGGGCTACGCTCCGGTCCCCGGACGCCAAGCCGAGGGCGAGTTCAACGCCCATCAGTTGCGCGACGCTCGGCCCCTGCGCCTGCCCAAACCCGACGGGGTTTATCGGGTCTTCCTGATCGGGGGCTCACTCGCCTACAGCGTTGGGGCGCCGGATCAGGAGTCGATGATTTCGTCTTATCTGGAACGGATGCTCAATGAGCGCGAGGTGTGGCCGGGGCGGCGGGTCGAGGTTTTCAATGCGGGGGTCTGCGGCTGGGCCAGCACCCACGAGCGCATCTGCATCGAGAACCGTCTCAGCGAATGGGAGCCGGATCTGGTGATTGCCCTGACCGGAGCCAACGACGCGCATTGGGGTTTCGAGGGGCACAACGTCCTGGATTTCCGCGGCTACGAGGACGAGATGTATTTCGCACTGATCAACGGCGCGATCCGCGGGGCCGGGGTCGAACCACTGGCCGCCGCGCCTCCCCAACGGTCGGATGATCCGGTTGCGCCCGAGCTGGTGGCGCGGCGATTCGTGAAGAACGCGCGCCTCTCGGCCCTAGCGCTGCAAGCGGTTGGCGCCCGCTACATGCTTGCGCTCCAGCCCGCGCTTTCGCCATTGACCAAGCCGCTGTCATCCGGCGAGACCCAATGGCTGGAGGACCATGAATTCCCCGGAAAAGTGCAGTACCTGGCCGAATGCCACGCGCCGATAAAGCGGATGTTGATTGAACGGGGAGGCCTCTCCACCCACTCACCCGACTCCGCGCGAGGAGAATCTTTTGCGGGCCCGCTGGCGACCAACCCTAGCAACATGGACGTGCTGGAGATCGGAAACGTCTTCAAGAACCGCGCGGATCCCATTTACTTCGATCTGTTTCACATGGGTGATAAGGGCAACGAGATATTGGCGCAAGGGTTGGTCGAACAAATTAAGCTCGCGGTGGACGCGGGGCCTTAAACACATCCCCCCGATCGATCACTGCGGATTTTTGTTCTCCGGGCTCTCCTGGGTCGTTTCCGGCGTCGTGCTCTCAGGCTCTTGTTGCGTTTCCCGCAGCATCAGATGCACGCGGGCCACGTCGCCCATGTAATGGCTGACCGGATAGTCCTTGTCGGCCCGCGTGATGTGATCGCGGGCGAGGGTTGGGTTGCCGATCGCCTCGTAATAGAGCCCGACGTAGAGATGGGCGTAAAACAGACGCTGGCGCAGGATCGGGACCGCGACTTGGCCTTGCTTGGCGGCGCGGAAGACGTCCTCGACCGACCCCTTCCCGCTGAACAATGTGTGAATCTCCTTCATCGGGACACGAGTGTCGCCGCTGATCGGTAGGATTTGCTCGCGGGCTTTCTCGATGCCGACCTCCGGCTGGCGCGCCATGCACAGCAGCCGCCAGACGGCGTTCTCGACGTCGTTGGGGTTGACGGTCTGGTGCGCGTCGAACTGGCGGGCGCCCAGGACATGGCGCTCGGCGTAGTAATACGAAATCCCGCGTTGCCAGTCATGGGGTTCGCGCTTGGGGTCCAGTTCGTTGGCCTTGTCGAAATCGGCGATCGACTTCTCGACAAGGCCGAGCTTGAAATGTTGCCCCCCCCGGCGACTCCAGGCGCGGACATGGGTGGGATCGAGTTCGAGGGCCCGATCCAGGTCTCCGATCGCGTCCTCGTGCCGGTCCATCGCATCATACACCTCGGCCCGCGCCAAATACGGGGCTGGATTCTCGGGATAGGCTTCAATAGCATCGTTGCTCAGATCGAGTGCTGCGGGGTATCGCGACTCGCGGATCATGACCTCCACGGGCCCCAGGTAGGCCCCGAGGGTCTTTTCGTCGGAGGCCCGGACGGGATCCCAACCGGTATGTTGGACCATCAGGACGGCCAAAACCAGGGCGGGCAGAATCGGTGTCGGTTTCATTTTACGTAAGTCCTCGTTTTGGGGTAACCTGTCGGGAAAGAATTCAGGCGTTCAATACCTATAGGTCTGTGAGGCGAATCATGCGCTCCCTTAGGAGTTCCTCCTTCAGACGGGCTTTCACCCTGATCGAACTCCTCATCGTCGTCGCCATCATAGCAATTCTGGCGGCGATTGCGGTACCCAACTTTCTGGAAGCGCAAACCCGCGCAAAGGTCAGCCGAGCCAAGTCCGATATGCGATCGATCTCGGTTGGCATTGAATCCTACAACATCGACTACTCCGTATACCCGCCCAATCCGGACGTCCGCTTCGGTTTCAACGTGACCCCCAAGGAGCTGACCACCCCCATTGCCTACATCACGTCGCGCCCGATCGATCCGTTCAAGCTCGGCAAGGGCCTGGGCCGCCTCAACCTAAATGCCAAGGGCGAGGAACTCAATTACGACTACTTCGAAATTATCACCGCCACTGATTTCATCGCCCGCTCGCAAGCGGGGCAGATCATCTTCATCCTGGGTATCGACGCCTCGGGGCCCCTGGCCAACGTCACCAACCAAGGGGCGTTTAGGAAGTACGGCGGGTGGCTCCAGTGGTCGGTCGGGCCCGACGGCGAGTTTTGGATACTCGAGGACGATTTCCAGGGTACGGCCCAAGGAGTCACCGGCCTCAAGCCACCCGCGCATCTGCCCTGGGGTTATAGTTTCGACGTCTCCTACGACCCGACCAACGGCACATCGAGCTTCGGCAATATCATCCGCTGTCAAAAACGAGCCGAAGGCGCCGAACCGTATCTTCCGTGATTGCGGCGTGGGGTTCTCGGATATGTCCGGTGGGGCACGACGCTCCCCGGCGGTGGGCCACGCGGTTCGGCCTTACCCTATGTGCAGATTTTGTCATAATCAAGATAATTTCCTTTCTGGCACCCATGTCGCAACCGGTCGGGGCCGACTTATTCGGCGCCAAAGCGCAAGATTTCGTGACCAAGCGAAAGGCAGTGTCATATAAGATAAGAGGGTTCGCGAGAACCCAGGGGCAGAGGTGTTGATGGGGGAGGAAACTTCTTCTGATCGGGCTGGTATTGTGAGTATGATGATTCAGGGATGTCGGCCCTAGACCCCTAGGCGTTTGCGGGAGTCGGCCGCCGCCCAACTTCCGTTGTCACAGGATAACGCCGAACCGATGTGGCCCGACCCCGTCCGGGTGTGCGATTTCCGGTCATTCGAGGGAAACACGGGGGGCAAACATTCCCCACATCGAGGGGCACACCAGCCAATCTGATTTGGATCGACCCATGGAGCGCCATCATTTTAGCAGTACGCAGGTAAAGGGGATTTCAGTCGGGGGACTGGCGCGGATCGTCAGCGTCTTGGTGCTTGGCCTGAACGCCATCCCCGGGGCTCTGGCGGACCAGGTCGTCTGGGACGGCGGCGGGGCGGACAATCTGTGGTCCACACAACTGAATTGGTCCGACAACCAAATGCCGGGTCCGACCGACGATATCCACTTCGACGCCACCTCGTCCAAGCCGTGCGTGATCAACGTCTCGCTGATGGTCCATCACTTCACGGTCGCGTCGGGATATGGGGGCATGATCACGTTCGAGGGTGATGGGGCCATCCCGGTGACGGTGCTGGGCGACTTCAACCAGGAAGTCGCCACGATCAATTGGATGAGCAGCGGCGGTGGGATCCTGCGCCTTCTGGGGGATTACAGACGTTCGGGCGGAGTCAGCATCGGTGGGACTTTCGCGCTTGCAAGTCCCGGCATTCAAAATTTCGATCCCGGCTTGGGACAAATGTTCGTCAATCAATTTTTGATTGAAGGGCCTGGGTCGCAGGTCCTAAACATCGAGGGGGGCTTAAGGGTCAACCGTTTCCTACGCGCTGAAACATCGGGCACTCCAGGCACGGTCAATTTGCTCGGCGGAGTCACGACGGTCAATCAGTCCTTTGAGGTCTTCTTTCCCGACATCACGCTGAACGTCTTGGACGGCGCCGTTCTCGACGCACGCGGGGCCAGGCTGTTCTTCAACGAAGGCGTGATCAACGAGATCGGGACCGGCAAGGTGCTGCGCGATGCGTCGTCGATTCAATTCACCGATTCGGTCGGCCACGTCGTAAACAACATCGTCGGGGGCGACATCTTCGTAACGGTGGTTGACGAGGACGAGAACTCCAATGGAAGTGTACCCGACACGCTCCTTGTCGAGGTTTTCGACATCGTCAACAACGACCGCGAGATGCTCGTTCTCGATGAAACCGGGCCAGCGACCGGACAATTTCGAAACATCAACGGATTGCCGACGACGCTTGGACCTGTGGCCGTTCCGTTCGACGGGATATTTCTCCATGACGGCTTGAACAACATCTTCGCAAGCTACGTCGATGAGCAGGCGCCCGAAGATGAACTCCTCGGCAAACTATTTCTCGACTTCATCTGGGACGAGACCGGTCCCAATACGAACTGGGAAAACAGCGGGAACTGGAACCTGAAGCAAACCCCCGATCTGAACGCCAACGTCGTCTTCGGCAATTTCAATTATAAGCCGTGCGTGGTCAATGTTTCGCAACGCTTGGCCAATTTCACAATGGAGCCACACTATCGCGGCGTGCTATCCATCCAACCCGGCGCCGGGTTTATCGTCGGTCAGCCTCCGGCGACGGGCGGTTCGGGCGTCATCCCGGGCCAGGAGAAGACTGGGATGACGCAAAGCAGCTTTGTCTTTCATCAACGGGGTGGGACAATCGTCTGGGGCGGCGTGACGGAGTTGTGGGGCGACCTCATACGCACCGGCGGCGTGGCGTTGGGGGCGGGCGATTTCATCATGCAGGGGCCGGACCCACGCAGTTTCGTCGCGGGTCCGCTCGGGATGCAGGTGCTATCCATTTCGGTCCGGTCCGACGCCGCTTGCCTGGTCGGCGACATCAGTGTCTTGAACTTGCTCGAGATCGCTTCGGTTGCGACGACTAAAATAATCGGCGAGACGCGGATGGTTTCGGGCGATCTCATCATCAGCCCCCAATCCCATCTCTTCATCCAGAATGGGTCGGTTTTGGATGCCCGTGATGCGAATCTCTTTCAAAACATGGGGCGGATCGATCAGGTGGGTATAGGCAGGGTGTTGCGTGATGCGTCATTCCTGGCCCCGATCGACATCGAGGGAACGCCCCTGGGCGATATCCTACCCGGTGATCCCCTCTTCGTAAGGCTCATCGATGAAGATGAGAACGAGGACGGGAGTCTGATTGATCACGTATCGGTCCGTGTGAGCAATCTGACTAACGGCGACGTCGAAACGATTCTGTTGCAGGAGACCGATCCTCTATCAGGGACCTTCCAGAACCCTCAGCCGATTCCGACCCTTTCGGAACCGCCCGTGCCCGGCAACGGCCAACTCGAGGGTCAACCCGGCGATCGCTTCGAGATTCTCTATGTCGACGACGAGGACCCCAAAGACATTCTGGCTTTCTTGACAGGCGCGTCCAGGATCTTTGCCACCCCGCGCATCCTCACGTTCGGCGCGAGAGACGTCAACGCAATCAATCAACCCAATAGGTTGGGGAAAGGCCTATCAAGTTCAAACCAGACGGTCGTCACGATCCGCAACGACGGGACAGAGGATTTGGTCTTCGATCCAATATCGGTCAACCTAATCGGCCCCGACAGTGATTCGTTTTCTGCCATCGACGAATTCCAATTCATGCTGGGCCACAAGGATGCCACGCTTGCCGATCTGCCGCCGTTGTCGAGAGGGGAAAGTCTGCGGCTTTTTGTTTTTTTCGATCCGTTCGAGGCGGGGATCAAGCGTGCGCGGATGGTCATCAGCAGTAACGATCCGAACGAGCCGGAGGCCCGGGTCGCGATGGGTGGCTTGGCTCAGGTCCGGCCCCACATCATCAGCGTGGTTTATCGAGACGTGGACCAAGATTTCTCGGTTGGATGGGGCGACACGCTCACTGTCGTCTGGGACCAGGCCGTTTTCGTTACGCCCGAGTTACTGAACCAAGCCAGTTTCTTCATGCCCTTCGATACGGACAATCTGGGTGACTTCGGTTTCTCGGTTGAACAACAACCGTCCAACGACCGGCAAACGATCATCACGCTCGGCAACAACGCCACCTTGTTTTTCAACCCTTTCAATCCGTTTGGAGACGGCAAAACGCCTTTGCCCGATTTTGGCCTTGATATCAACGCCAATTTGCCGTTCGGCGCGGTCTTGAACCGGTTCGGTCTGCCGGCCGTGGATAGCGGGATTCCGGGTGTCAACGACACGGCCGTTCCAATCATTGTCCCCTTTATACCATTGACTCAGATGATCGATCTCGTCGGGGGCGGGGAGATTCGCATTGAGGACGCGCCGTTTGTTTCCTATACGAAGCACTCGCTCGTCATACCCCCCGGCAACGGCACGAACCGGAAAGGCGGCGCCGATGACGCGGTGATCACCTTGGGACCGCCATCGATCGACACCGGTCAGCCGCAGGCCGTTCAAATCGAGTCCTCCGTATCTGGTTTGACGTTCGATCCTCCCGCGATTCTGACGCTGGAGTACCTCCCGAGCGACTGGGACAGTGAGCGCGGCCAGACCGAAGGCTCGATGATCCTCTGCCAACTGGTCGAGACCGAGGACGACGTTTTCGGATGGGTGGTCGTTCCTGGGATGCAGGACATCGATACGGATCCCAACATCGTCACGATTTTGATTCATAGCCTGGATCCGGTCGGCGGCCTGAAGGGCAAGTCCAGCACGAAGGACAACGGCGGATCGTTCGGGATCTTCGCCAACCTGCCGGGCGAGACGATCAAGCCCACGACTTTCCGCATGTCGCCCAGCCAGTCGCCGGAGGCGAAGGTCATCCTCAAAGGCGATGCCGCGGTCATCACGCTTGACCCCGAGAGATCGATCTACGCCGAGTCGAGCCTTGAAATCCCCGGTTACGAGCTGACCGATGAGACCGATCCCGACCGGATCGAGGTAACCCTGCGCTCGGTGCAACTGCTCGAGAAGTTGTCGATCAGCGGCGGCACGTCGTTCCCGTCGGCGAGTAACGCGCTGTTGGTTGTGGAGACCAGCGATGCGGTGGGCTTGCCCGTTGAATTCACGGCCCCTGTCAATTTCAACGTCGAGTTCAAGGACGGAACCGGCGAGGGCCTGGAGGATTTCTTTGACCTGTTTAATTTTGAAAACCAGCAGCAGGCCGCCATTGCGATGCGACTGGCCCGAGACATGGAAGACGAATTTGACGTCGATTTTGGTTACGCCACCGACCTGGAGCAGATGGTCGACTTGATCGACGGCGGCGGGCGAGTTCAGATCACGGGCATCACCAACCTGACCGGGCCGAGCGGCCAAGGGACTTGGGGCGCGGTGGCCAATCCCGACGCGGTTGAAAACAGTCTTGCCCATTGGGAGTTATTCGAGTGAGCGGCGGTTCCGATACCAAGACCTGCCCATGGTGCGGCGAGGATATTAAGGCGGCGGCGATCATCTGCCGGTTCTGTCGCAACGATGCCACGCCGCAGGCGATGGAACAGGCCCGGGAGTTCGCCTCGCGCGCTCGCCCAGCGCCGGCCCCGACGCCGCAAGCCCCCGCCCCGCCGCCAAAGATTCCCGCGGGCGATCCCACGCTCAACCGCATGGCCGGCTTCGTCCCGCGGACGCTTTTGCAGGGCATCATCGATAGCACCGACGCCGCCAACGAGGGTGAACGACGGCCGATCTCGGTCCTATTCGCCGACCTCGCGGGGTTTACCTCGCTGACCGAGGAGATCGGCGCCGAGGCGATGAGCGATCTGCTGCACGAGGTCCACGCCGCCATCCGCGACCAGGTTGCTAAGTATGGCGGGCTGGTTGAGAAATTTATGGGCGACGGGGTGATGGCGTTGTTCGGCGCCCCGGTGGCCCACGGCGACGACCCCGAACGCGCCATCCGCGCCGCGTTCGATATCCGCGAGGTCGTTCGCCGCATCGGCATGGTCCACGAGTTTGACCTCGACGTGCACAGTGGGATCGGATTCGGCGAGGTCGTTTTCGAAGGGGTGGGGGTGCAAGGCCGACCCGATTTCCAGACCATCGGCGACGCCGTGAACCTCGCCTCGCGCCTGCAGGGCATCGCCAAGGCCGGCGAGACCCTGGTCGATCACCGGATCTATGTGCAAACCCGCACGATCTTTGAGTGGAAAAGCCTGCCCGCGGTCGAGGTCAAGGGCAAGAAGGAACCGATCAAGGTTCACCAGGTCAGCGGGATACTCAAGCAGTTCTCGAAGGTGACACTCGGTGAGCGGATCGATATGGTGCCGCTGGTCGGTCGCGGCGCCGAACTCAAGAAACTGAAAGCAGCGGCCGACCGCGCGGCCGAGGGTCAGATCCAGGTCGCGGTCTTGCTGGGCGAGGCGGGCATCGGCAAATCGCGCCTGATCCATGAACTCAAGCGCCAAATCGGGGAAGATGCCACCCACTGGTTCAGCGGGAGTTGTCTCTCCTACGGAACCAGCATCCCGTTTCTCCCGTTTGTTAAGTTGCTGCGATCAGTGCTTGGATTGGGTGCCGAAGTCGAGTCGGCCGTGACCGTCGAGGCATTACAAGCGGCCGTCGGGAATGTCTACGCGGCGGTCCTCAAGCGGACACGGTCCGCCGCCGCGCGTAAAGATCTCAAACGCATGCGCGACCAGGTCCTCCACGCGCTCGCGATCCTGTTCTCGATCGCCGCTCCGGCCAATCCGCTTCTAGCACTCAGTCCCCGCGAGCGGCGTGAGCAGCTCTTCGAAGCCGTGACCGACCTGCTGGGCCGGTTATGCGGAGAGAAGCCGGTCGTCCTGGTCCTCGAAGATTTCCAGTGGTCGGATCAGGAGTCCTGGCACTTGCTCGATCACTTGATCCGGCGGATGCAGGACAAGCCGCTGGCGATGCTTCTGTCGATGCGGCCCGAGACCGAACAGACCCTCCCCGACCAGAAAGACCTGGTCCAGATCGAGCTGAAGGAACTGAACGCGCGCGACAGCGAACGCCTGCTCGCGAAGATCCTGCATATCGGTCAACTTCCCAAGGACCTGCGCGAGACAATCGTCCAGAAAGCGGAAGGCAATCCGTTTTACATCGAGGAGATCGTGCTCAACCTCGAAGACCGGGGCATCCTCGAGCGCAAGGGTGAGAAATACCGCCTTACGCGACTGGTCGATCAGGTCGAGATTCCGGATTCGGTCGAGGGCGTGGTCCTGGCGCGATTGGACCGACTCGAACGCCACGTCCGCCGGGTTGTGCAGTATGCGTCAGTCATCGGACAGGAATTTCAGTTTCAGACCCTCGCCCACGTGATCCGGGCGAACGAAGATTTGCGCCAACACCTGCTGACGCTACTCGATGAGGATTACATCCTCCAGCAATCGCTCCTGCCCGAGCTGATTTACATCTTCCGGCACTTGGTCTTGCGCGAGGTCGCCTATGGGACGCTGCTCGAGCGGCGCAAGCGTCAGTTCCACGGCAACGTGGCCCAGGCGATCGAACAGATTTTTCCGGAGCGAGCCGAGGAGTTCTGCGAAATCCTGGCCTTCCATTATGAGAAAGGCCGCGTCACGGACAAGGCCCTGCATTACCTGGAACAGGCGGCGCTCAAGTGCGAGAACATCTACGCCAATCACGCGGCGATCGACCACTGGCAACGGCTGCTGGCGACGATCCGGTCGGGCAAGCGGGAGGATGAGGAAACCCGGCGGCTGCGGTTGCGGGCGCTGCTGAGCTTGGGCGAGCTCTGTCGCCTGACGGGACGGATCGAACTGGCCATCCAGGCCAATGAAGAGGCTGAAGAGGAGGCGCGTAAACTCAAGGACAAGAATGGTTTGGGGCGCGCCCTGACAAGCCGGGCAGAGGCCCTGCGACTGGCGGGTCGGATCGATGAGGGCCTGGAGCTCCTCGCCGAAGCGCGCAAGTTGGCGCACGCGCTCAAAGATGACGCCCTGCTCGCCTACTGCATCAACATGACCGGCCATCTCGAACGAATCCGAGGCCGATTCAAGGCGGCGGCCAAGGCCTTCGGCGAGGTCCTTGAGCTGGGCGTCAAGACGGGCAACCGACAGTACCGGTTCCAGGCGCTCAATCACCTGGGGATCATCCGGATGTATGAAGGCCGACCCGAGGAGGCCAACACGCATTTCCGCGAGGCCTTCGAACTGGCCGCCGAACTCGGCTTCCAGGGTGAACAGGTGCAGATCCAACTCAACATCGGCATCAATCACTTGCGACTGGGCCAGTGCGAGCAGGCCGGCGCGACGTTGGCGGGGGCCCTTGAACACGCCGAGAAGATCGAATCGGAACGCGGCGCGCAGCTTTGCGCGTTGGCCTTGATCGACCTCCATCTGAAGATGGGCGACTTCGGGAAGGCCACTGCCCTCTGCCGGCAACTGATCAAGCGCAACGATAAGCATCCCTATACGGACGTGCGGGCACTCGCGTTGGCCAATCAGGCCCGGGCGTTAGTCGCTCAGCAGCGCCTGACCAAGGTGGACGAATTGGTCGAGAAGGCGTTGGCATTGAGCGAGTCGGACGGTAATTACGTCGGTCGCATCGATGCGCTGGCGGTGGGGGCTGAATTGGAGTTGGCGCGCGAAAACGGCCAATCCAAGCAGCAGGCCCTCTCGCTGGCCGATCAGGCATTGACGTTGGTTCAGAAACACAAGGAACAAGAGTTCCTGCCGGCGATGCAGAACCTTGGCGCCCGCGTGCGGCTGGCGCTTGACCAACCCGAGGAAGCCCGCAAGATCGCCCGACAAGCCGTCGACACATCGCGTAAAGCCGTGATTCCCCGCGAGGAAGGCTGGGCACTGTTAACACTGGCCCAATGCGAACGCGCGTTGGGTCGTCACGCCGCGGCCAAGCGTGCCCTTGAGGACGCCCTCGAACGCGCCAAGACGGTTCAGGACGCCGCGCTGGTCTCCCACGTCGTGCAGCTCTTGAATGAACAATGAGAAAGCGTGGTTGGGCGATGAAGCCTCGCCCGGCGGGTTTGGATTACGCCTCGCTTACGCCGCAGAACAGGGGGTTTTCGTAACAGAAATTCTCGCGACACGACTCGATGGACCATAGATGCCCCACGTTCGTGGTCATGCTGGCGTCTTGGCGTGAAAACTCCTCGGTATAACCCAACGGACGCAGGTGCCGGGCCGCAACGCGCAGGGCGGCGCGATAAACCACGTTATCGGCCGAGTCCTTGATTTCGGATTGGATTGCCGTGAGCCAGTCCCCGCGACGGATGGCCAGTTTCTCCAGGTGATAACGTTCGTATGCCCCCTCGAAGCCGAGCAGTTCTTCTTTAATCAAACCCAGCAGCTTGCACGCCCCGGCCTTGTCATCGGTCCAGTGGTAGACGTATATCCCGCCGCACAGCCCTAAAGTGAGCATCACGACGTTCTGATAAAAGGCGCGCTGGTCCATGTTCTCCCAGCCCGACCCCATCGAGCGACCGCTGTCGATGGCGAAATAGATGGCCTGGGCCGCGGCACCCGCCTTGGCGCAGTCGATCTCGCCCATCTCCTTCTTGAGGCCCGCCCGCAGATACTTGTTGACGATCTCGAGGATGTTGATATCGGCTTCGGCCAGGTCATGTTGGATGAAGTGCTCGCGCCAATAGATATAGGTGTAGTTGGCCAGGAAATCGTGGACGTTGCGCCGCGCCTTGTCCGGCTCAGTGTGTCCGCTCAGCCCGGCAAGCACCTCGGCCATCCCTCCTTCCAGGCTCTCCAAGTCGCCGACAAGGGCTTGGTGGCACTTGGCGCGCGCCTGGTTCCATGCGATCTTCCAGCACGAATCTCCTTTAACGATCTCTTTACCTTCTTCGGTCGTCCGCTCATAAGGCCGGTGCACCACCTTGGGGGCTTCAGCATCGCCTTCTTCGCCTTCGGTTCCGTTGCTCGTTTGACCAGACCAACGCCCGAAACAGGTGCTGTCTTCGAGGTTCCATCCGTTGCCGACGCTCTGTTCGGCCAGCTCGACCAGTTGCGGCTCCTGTTTGGTGCAGCCGAACTCCTTGCGCAGTTTGCCTCTCACGTAGAAGTCGGGCGAGAGGGGAACGTATCCCAGTTCAGTCAGCTTGATCAGTTTCTGTTGGAAATTGATAATCGAGCGGGGGGAATAGGTCATCGACTCCAGTTCCTCGAAATGCGCCCAACCGTAATGGACGTTTTGCGCGTTGATGTCCGAATCGACCTTGGCGATCGTGCGATCGAGCAACTTCTTGACCGAAGGGCTGGCATGGATGACCCAATCGCTGAAGCTGCGATCGCGGAAGAGGATCGAAGGCCGACGCACGCCCTCATGCAGGCCGGACTTTTTAGCGCGTCGCGCGCGCGGGCGGCCTTCGTCCGACGCCCCGTTGCCGTCGCGCACCTGGTTCCACATTTTCATCAAGACGTCGTTTTCGTCGAATTTGGCCTGGTGGTTATCGAGCAGGATGACCAGATGCCCGACCGAGACTTTCTCTTTCTTGCAAAAGGCCGTGAATTCTTCGCGCAGGATCTCGATCACGCGTTGATTGACACTGCATTCGGGCAGCCAGAAGGGAAGCACCATCAGTCCGCTCTCGCCGTTACGGCGCAGGTAATCGTGATAAATCCGCACGATGCGCAGGTAGAAGATAAACGCCGACCGGATGCAGATACGGATTTCCACGTCACTATTGAGCAGCGGCAGCATCGCGTGAAAGGGAGTGGTCATGCAGGGTGAGATAACCCCCTCGGAGTACAGTTTCATGAGGTTGCCATAGGCGGCCTCGCCCAATTCATAATCGGTTTCGATGATGCGATGCAGCGTGTCGGGGTCTACGCACAGCGACATGAACGGAACCCGGACGCCTTCGGCGGCCGATTGAGTCACCGAAGACTCGATGAACTGCCCAATCCCCCTAAACAGCTCGAACATGGAACGGTACAGCTTAAGCATCAGGTCGGGCGAATTCTTGCCCCGGATGATCTGATCGCCAATCTGCACGGCCAGGGGCGCATAACGCTCCAACCACACCGGCGGTTCCGAGAAGTTGTCGATCAGGTCCTCGGTGTCCTCCTTATCGAGGTCCACGGGGAGCCTGCGTTCGACGTCGGTGCGGTTACCGATCGGATAGGTGTAACAATGGTAAATCGGATGAAAAAGATGGATGGCGGCCTGGTCAAGTTGTTGAGAATCGACATCGGCGGCCATCGACTGGCGATATCCCGGCCGGGTGGCTTTGGCAGGACTCAAAATGTTTCTCCTGTATTTAGGCGCAAGGCTTGGACTCGCCGCACAACCACGCGCAGACCACCAATTACACGCACGATACGCCCCTATCGGTTAATCGGTGGGCCATCCGGTTCGCCTTCCCCCCAAAGATTAAGTTTTATCTGTTTCTACATACCTTACTACATCCACATTGACAATAGATTGAAGCACATCCCCCGATCAGCCGTCAACCGAAAACTTACATCCGCTTGCGGGCGGCTCCGGCGGGGGTGAAAGTCGGTTCGGGTGGCTCCCGGCGGCTCGGCGGCGTGAGTTAGGGCGGGGAAGGCTCATTGGACCTTGCCTGGCGTTGCCCCCCAGCCGGACGGGGTTTCCCGATTCCGGCCTTGCGACCGGTGTCTCGACGTCGCGGGGCCGGAGTGGCCGTGAGGGCCCAAAAACGCTTGTCAGCGTGGCACGCCGTGAATAAGACTAAAGCGTCATCAACGGCCGTGGCCTCGCCAAGCCCAGCCCCACGGTGAGCGGGGCTTTGCACGACCCGTGGATCGATTTCAGAGCTTACTCGCGATGGATAATATGTCACAAATACGATTAACCCTTCCGAAAAGGCGAAGCCCTCAGCGCCATCCGATCATTCCCTGCCCCGTGTCTTACGGCGTCGGTCTGATGATCCTCGCGGCCTGCGTGGTGATGAGCCCGGGCACCGCCGAGGAGATCGAGGCAACGTGCGACAAGGGCCGCCTCTTCAGGCTCTCGCGCAAACCGGCCGACGGTCTCCAATACGCCCCCGACCGCAACGTCGATATCCTCCACGTCAGCATCGAGGCGACGCCCGATTTTGAAAAACGGACGATCGCCGGCACGACGACGATCCGCTTCGCGCCCATCGCCCTGGCGCTGGACGAGTTGCGATTGGACGGTGTGGACCTGACCGTCCATCGGGCGGAATCCTCGGCCGAGTTGGCCGCCTATCAAGTGACCGCCGACCAAGTGATCTTCACCTTCGCCGACCCGGTCCCCGCGGGCCGGGAGACCACCGTGACCATCGAGCACGAAGCCGAGCCGGGACGCGGGTTCTACTTCCGCACACCCGAGATGGGCTACCCCGCCGGCAACGACCACTTCTTCACCCAAGGCCAGCCCTTCATGGCCCGTCACTGGTACCCGAATTTCGATTCGCCCAACGAGAAATTCACCTCCGAGGTGACCTGCCGCGTGCCCGAAGGGATGACCGTCATCTCCAACGGCCGGCTGGTTTCGCAGACCAAGGACGAAGATACGGGCCGGGTGGCGTTTCGCTGGCTGCAAGACAAACCGCATCCCAACTACCTGATCGCCGTTTGCGCTGGCTACTTTGAAAAAATCGAGGACGACCATCACGGCCTGCCCTTGGCTTTCTACACGCCGCCGGCCCACTTTGAACACGCGGCCAATTCATTCCGCGCGACCAAGGAGATGATGGCGTTCTTCGAAGAGGAGATCGGCGTCCCGTATCCGTGGGACAAGTATGATCAGGTCGTCGTCGATGATTTCATCGCCGGCGGCATGGAGAACACGTCCCTCACCGTCCTCACCACGCGCACGCTCTTCCCCGACGAAATCGAGAACGTCCGCAACAGCGAACCTCTCGTCGCGCACGAACTGGCCCACCAGTGGTTCGGCGATTACGTGACATGCAAGGACTGGAGCCACATCTGGCTCAACGAAGGATTCGCGTCATACTACGACCGCCTGTTCCACGGTCATCGGCACGGCGCGGATTCGATGCGTTATCGGTTACTGCAGGACCTCGAGATGATCACAACCCGTGAAGATTCCCCCCTGCCGATCGTGAACAAGCGATACGAAAGCGCGATGCACGTGTTTACTTACAGGGCCTATCAGAAAGGCTCATGGGTCCTGCATATGCTTCGCTCGCAACTGGGCGAGGACCTCTACCGGCGCTGCATCCGGACCTACGTCGAGCGACACGCGCTGGGCAACGTCGTGACCGAAGACCTGAACCGCGTGGTCGAGGAATTGTCGGGCCGCTCGTTCGACCGGTTCTTCGATCAATGGATCTATCACGCCCACCACCCGGAGCTCGAGGTGACCCACGAGTGGCAGGCGCGCAAGAAACTCGCGAAGGTCAGCGTCAAGCAAACGCAAGCGGTCAGCGAGCAGGTCTACCTTTTCAACTTCCCGCTCAAGTTGCGGTTCATGACCGACTCGGGCACGGTCGATCACGCGGTCGAGGTCACCGACGCCCGCCACGACTTCTACGTCCCGATGACTGAAGAGCCGCGGATCGTGCGCTTCGATCCGAAACTGACGCTGCTGGCCAAGATCACGTTCGACAAACCCAACGCGATGCTCCATGCGCAGCTCAAGCGCGAGGACGACGCGATCGGTCGCGTCCTGGCCTGCCGCGCGCTGGCGAAAAAAGACGACAAGCAGACGGTCGCGGAACTGAAACAGGCGCTGAACGCCGACCCGTTTTACGGCGTTCGCATCGCTGCCTCGCAAGCGTTGCGCGAGATCAAGTCCAAGGAGGCGTTCGAGGCGCTTGCCGAATCGACCGAGCAGCCCGACGCGCGGGTCCGGCGGCGGGTGGCCGAGGACCTGGTGAGCTTTTATCGCGAAGAGGCGTTCGAGGCGGCCAACGGGATGCTCGCCGCTGAAAAAAACCCCGAAGTCCTCGCGGCCGGCCTGCGCGGGGTCGGGAAGTATCATGCCGAGCCGGCGCTGCGCGACCTGCTGCTCGAAAATCTCAAGTCCAACTCATTCCACGAGATTCGGGCCGTCGCGGCATTGGTGGCGATCCGCTTGCTCGACGACCCCGCCTATATCAAACCGGTGATGACTACGCTCAAGGACCGCGAACGCGAATTCACCACCCACGGATTCACGGCCGGCCTGGACGCATTGGCCTACGTCGCCCGCAACGAAGATGACAAGTCGACCGTCCGCGACTTCATCGCCGCCTACGTCAACCACAAAAAGGAAGGCCTCCAAACCGGCGCCCTCAAGGCCCTGGGCGCGCTCAAGGACCCCAGCGCGATCGGCATCATCGATTCATTCATCGGCGACGACGACGAAGACGGCGTCCAACAGGCCGCCGAAGCGGCATCCAAATCGCTCCACGAGATCAAAAAAGTCCCCGTCGAACTAAGCGACCTGCGCGGCGAGATGCTCGACCTGAAAAAACAAACCGAGTCGCTCAAGGAACAGATCGACGACCTAGAGAACCAGCTGGACGCGGAGAAGAAATCGGGGCGCAAAAAGTTTTTGGGGATCTTTTGAGACGCGCTTCTTCCAGGAGAACCGTGGTCATCACCCCCCCCCGATCCGCCACCCCCCCATTTTCCTATGATTACGATCGTTTGCCAGACCTTCCATAACAACATTCCCCCCAGAAGGAGGCCCCCTAAGGAATAGGACAGTGCGCACACAACGCGCAGGCACCTGTGTTTCCAGGCGTAAGCCCAATAAAGGATCAGCGGCGATCTGTCTCGGTCACACCACTCATTCCGGCTGAAATCCTTAATACGACCAGGACACCAGATCGCATAGATCGTCGAAGCAACCGCCAGGAAGAACGCGGCCCAAAGGGATAGCGCAAGCGGCGAAAGGTATGAGCCCATATTTCCCATTTGAGAAATAGAAAGTCATGGTATAATTTTTCAAATGGCCGATGAATAAAGGCTGAAGTCGATGTTCGAGCAGCAAGAGTTGAGAGATCTGATGGGTGAGAGCAAAAAAGA
>Ga0310121_10000764_pt1 | contig 34449 bp, 23 predicted proteins | sample CB27_Tmax_986_MG_FD_203504 | JGI IMG/M metagenome (GOLD analysis project Ga0310121, IMG submission 203504) | Marine microbial communities from Western Arctic Ocean, Canada - CB27_Tmax_986 | ecosystem: Environmental > Aquatic > Marine > Oceanic | place: Canada: Western Arctic Ocean | collected...
TGAGACGGTGAACTGTGGAACTTCAGCCTGTTCGTTGGAGGAATGCAGATTGAAAAGCGCGGGGACTCAACCGTCATTTTTAAGCTCCCGCATGATGACCCGGGGCCGCCTGTCGCTTCTCGGATGCTGCGAAGTCTTCGGTCCCACAGTCTACGGACTATCGTCCCGGGTCCACAGTCCAGTGGGGGCGTTCGCATGTGCCCCTGACTCCAGTTTACGACGGGCGAACCGAATTGTGCGAGATTTGTCCGAGGAGAAGAAAAAGCCGAATTTCAGCCCCTCAGGAAAATTCCAGTGGAGAGAAGTTGCTGGCCTGTAAAAACGCCTGTAAGTCATGCGGGAACAACAGCTTGCAGCGAGGTGCTATCTTCCTTGTCGGGGGATCGGTATACTGTTTTGAGCAATTTGCGGACGGCCCAAGGTAAAATGAAGAGAACAGGCACCGTTGGGAGAATTTTAACCTAGTGCACGAGCTGGAACGGATCGACGTACGTTCTGAAGCCGCCATTCTGGTGGGTGTGATTCTACCCCAGCACCATTTTCTGGCCGAACCACTTGCCGAGTTGGAAGGATTGGCCAAAACCGCCGGAGTCAAAGTCAGGGGACGACTTTTACAGAAGCGCAACGCACCCAACAACAGTACGTATCTGGGCAGGGGAAAAGTTGAAGAGCTTACGGATTTGGTGGACCGGGAAGAGGCAAATGTTGTGCTCTTCGACAACGAACTCACCCCGGCCCAACGTCGCAATCTGGAAAAGCGCACGGGCGTCAAGGTTTTGGACCGCACGGAATTGATTCTAGATATATTTTCCAGGCGAGCCCAAACGTACGAAGCACGCCTGGCGGTCGAATTGGCGCAGCTCGAATATGCTTTGCCGCGATTAAAACGAATGTGGACTCACCTTTCGCGTTTGAACATGGGGGTCGGAATGCGCGGTCCCGGTGAAAAACAGTTGGAAGTTGACCGTCGTCTTGTCGTTAAACGCATCCACGATTTACGGAGCGAATTGAGAGTCATTGAGAAACGGAAGGAACGTCAAGTTTCTGCGCGGCGCGACCATATGACCGTTTCCTTGGTGGGTTACACGAACGCCGGTAAGAGCACGTTGCTGAACGTGTTGACGGAAGCAGGTGTGAAGGCCGAGGACCAGTTGTTTGCCACGCTCGATACCCGCACTCGTCGTTGGCAATTGCCGCATTGGGGTCCTGTGCTGCTTAGCGATACCGTTGGTTTCATTCGGAATCTTCCACACCGATTGATTGCTAGTTTCAAGGCAACGTTAGAGGAAGCGCGTCAGGCCGATTTGCTGCTCCACGTTGCTGACGCCAGTCACCCGAACGTACACGAACAGATTGCCGCTGTGGTGGAGGTGTTGGAGGAGGTTGGCATCGAATCCAAGAACACGGTGCTAGCTCTCAATAAGATGGATGCACCGGGCGCCCAGGATTTTGCCGGGGGGGTGCTTAACCGCTATCCTCATGCAGTTCCCATCAGTGCCTGCACGGGTGATGGTTTGCTGCAGCTTTCGGTGGCGGTGAGTGACGCTTTGAGTCGCAGTTTCCACAATATCGACGTGGAGACCAGTGTTGACGATGGGAAATTGATGGCTTACCTTGCCGCGCATGGCGAAATTCTTTCTCGACGGTTTACGGAGGACCGTGTGACGATTCACTGCCGCTTGCCACAGGCGTACCTGGGGCGGATTCGCAAGCCGGGGGTGATGATTAAGGAACGACCAGTCACCGGAACGTCGGTCGTGGACAAATCGACACCCGACAGCGAAACAGCCAGGGAAGACGTGGCGTAGCACATGTCCAGGCGCAGCATCGATGGGTGTCGAACTCTCCTGACTGGGGCATCCAGCGGCATTGGACGGGCGATGGCCCGGGCACTCTGCGATCGTAACGCCCGTTTGTTGTTGGTTGCCCGGCGTGAGTCGCGTCTGCAGACGCTGGCCGACGACATCCGCGAGCAGAACGGCGAAGTGTTTTTCGTGGCGGGTGACATCACCAGACCCGAAACACGAACTGCCGTAGTGGATCTGATTGGCCGGGAATGGGGCGGGTTGGATGCCTTGATCAACAATGCCGGTATTGGAGGTGTGGGCGCATTTCAACAGGCCGAGCCGGATCGTCTGCGGCGCATGCTGGAAGTCAATGTCGTGGCTCCTGCCGAGTTGACTCGCGAGGCATTACCCTGGCTGGAAGCAGGAACCAACCCGATCGTGGTGAATGTCGGGTCGGTGTTAGGGCATGTTGCAGTGCCTTGGAAGAGTGAATATTGTGCAAGCAAGTTTGCGCTGCGGGGTTTTTCAGATTCGCTTCGCGCGGAGTTTGCCAGGCAAGGGGTCGATCTCCTGCACGTGGCTCCCAGTACGACGAAGACGGAGTTTTTTGAGAAAGCAAGTCAGGACGGAGAACAAAAGAAACTGACGAATTGGAACTCGGTGTCCCCCGAGAATGTTGCCGGACAAATATTACAGGCAATGGTCAAAGGCCGCCACGAAGTGAATTTGACGGTCTCCGGAAAACTTGTCGTTACGGCGCACCGACTGCTACCGGGAATCACCCGGTGGTTGATCCGCAAGTTTCTGCCACAACCTCATTGATGGTTTCAGAAGGCGACAATTTCCCCAAGTTCGCCGGTGACCGGCTCCTCACCTAACCGGTCAGCGAGTTGGTGTTCACGACCCGGTCTGGCACGTGGGGAATGGAGAAAGTGATCGGGTCGGCGGACTCGGTAGAATCGTGTGTCTTGTGCATCGCGCGGGCTTGGGTAGTCGTTTCTAGACAGGTCGCTGCGAACTGACCGGCCTACTGCAAGACGACTTGAGCGATGGGACGACTCGCGTTTTCCGGATTGTGCTGCAGCCACGCGATCAGCGTTTTGTGCGAGTCCCAGGAACTGGCAATGGCTTGACGCCCCTGGTAGCGAACCATGCGGTACCGGGATTGATGGTTGGCAAACAGGGTTTCAATTCGACGCCTGTCAGTAGACAGCATCAGGGAATCGTCGATGTCGATGGTTGCCCACCGATGTTTGGAATGGGTCAGAAATTGATACAGGGTTTCCAGATCTCCCAGCGGGAAATCGTTTTCCGAAGAAGTTTCCCCTGTCTTGTCCCCGCCTTCTTGCGGATCACTCCAGTTGCTTTTGCGAGCACTGACTTGTTTCCCATAACGAGCTGCAAGTTTCAGCAAGAGCACCATTTCTTGCTCCCTTTGAAGCCTTTCGGGACCGAGTCCCTGTGCAGGCCGGTAGACAGGCCGGCCGAATTCAGGGTCTTGGACCCACCTGGTATAAGCCGCTTTCATCCGGGGGTTAGCCAGCAGACGGTCAACCGGAGTATTGGAAGCTTCCGGAACGTGCCAGGGTTGACTGCGGAGCAGCCCCCGTCGCGACCAGCGAGGAGGTGTTGCGGTTTTTCTGGGGGACTGAGTGTCCGTCATCTGGACGGTTGCCTTCAAGGCTTCGAAGAACAGCGGGGCAAATGCGGCGTCATTCGCACGAAGAAAATAGTGAACCGCGGCTGAGTTTCCTGCCGCATTGATTTCTGTAGGCGTGAGCCGGGGCTGGCTCACGTAGGTCACCAGCCCATCTTGAACCCAAGCTGGAAGGCTCAAGGAAAGTTGAGTCTTCTGCAGGAAGACGCGAGTCGCGGTCTCGCGAATTTCGGGTACCCGGTTTTTCCGGAGCGGATGCTCGAGTGAGTCTTGGAAATATAACGAGCCATAGTCACGGTGGCCCGTGGCAGCGGTAGTCTCTCCTGAACTTTGGCGGTTCGGTTCATGGGAGATCTGGACGAGAGTCGGGCCGACCGCAAAGCCAGGACCTCGGTGGACTCTGGTCCAGGGGTCGGCCAGTCGGCTCATGTCCTTCCAGGCTTCTTCGAGATGCTGGTGGGTCCATTGTCCCTGTTGAGGCCCGTTCCGAGACCAGACGAACCACCGAGGGGAGCGAACTTCCCAGCCACGATTTGTGCTTTGTTGGCGATAGGTTGGTTGCCGTCGTTCGGTGAACAAATTTTTTGGTGCTGCCGGCAGTGGAGTCCGGCGCCGGTTTTCCCCATTCACTGGACAGACCAGTAGTGCAAAGCAGACGACGCTGGCAGCCTTGGCGAAGCGTTGCACGCACTTTGGGGTGATCAAGTCAGACGGGGCAAACACAGTCGAGACCTTCCCGGGATTTGATACTATCGTCCGCCGCTACCGCTCGCGGAAGGGTCCCGGGCGGCTTTTGCCAGGCAGGAAAATTAGCAGGCAAGAGAGTTGGAAACGCAGAAAAGGACCTTATCCACCTTCGATTTCTTCGGCCTGACGAGTGAGTCTCTGTGACCCCTTCTGTCCGGATTTTCCGAGCGGCCCCGATAATCCCTATATTTTCTCAATTTGGACTGACTATACCCCGATACGAGATAGCAGGTCGTCCGGTGCGCCGCACGTGTACCTTGAATCAGGACATCGGAATAACGGCTGAAGACGCTACGCACGCGTTGGGGTGATTTCCTGCGTAGCTTGGTGTGAATAGGGGGGGTCCGAATGACTTCACGGTATCGCTCATCAAACAACAATTCTGAAAATGAACCATCATTTTCAACTTGCCAAAGAGCGCGAATCCTCGTCCTGGCTCTGGCTCTTTTGTTTGGTGGCTTTGTTGCAGTCCGTGCCGATGACGGTTCGTTCGCTGAGGAGTCGCAGCCTCCCGTTAGCCGCCCCTTCGAGTTAAAGGCGACGGCCCAGCGAAATCTTCCCGGTCGGTTCGATCGACGACTCCCCGCGGGCGCACAAGTCTACCAATATCAGACAACCACGCCCCGAATTACAGTCGAGGCACTCAATCGGTTTCCGATTCAACTTCCAGTTCAACTTGAGCCACCAGCGAGCGTTGTCCTTCAGCAGCCGCAGATGCGGCACAAAAATCAACCCGTGTTGGACCGTGCTGCGCTGACGGGGAAATCTCTACAGGGCACCGCAGGAAGTAAAGCACCTGAACCCGCCACGGGATCCGATTTGAGGCATTCAGATCGACTTGTCACCGGCTCTGAAATCGAAAATACAGGGGAGAAATCTCTGCCCGCAGCACCGGAAACAGGAAACCGGGTCGAGTACCAGGATCGCCTGGATTTTAAGAGCCCTCGTCTTACTCGGCTGCAGCCTGAGAAAGATGAGTTGGTCCATGACCAAGTGGACGTTTTCGCAGGTGTTGACAGCGAGACGCAGGATGAATTTAAAACCCTACCGCTTCCGGATGCGACTGACGCGGTGTTGATCAAAGTGACAGACTCGGATGTCCAGGCCGGTAACGCCCGAGGTTTGCAAGGCGCCGAATTTGAAGTAATGAATGTCGGGCCTTTTGAGATCATCGAGCCACTGTCCATTCCGATTCGCGTGAAGGTGCGCCGCGGGTTGCTCATGAGAACGGATTTTCCCATTTATCGTTCAGCAGTTGTCGATCCGGCGATTTGTGATCTGGTACAGTTTACTCCGCGAGAGGTGTCGATCATTGGAAAATCCGTGGGAACAACCAACGTCACCTTCTGGTTCCGGGGCGGACCTCAGCGTCCCATGATCTATGTCGTGAAAGTGGAACCGGACCTGGAAATCCGCCGGGAAGTCGAAAACGAATACCGTGTTTTGGCGCAGATCCTGTCCGAACTCTTCCCGGATAGCAAGGTCGAGTTAATCCCGGTGGCCAACAAGCTGATCGTTCGTGGCCAGGCGAAGGATTCGCAGGAAGCGGCACAAATCATGCAAATCGTCCGTCGTGAAATGATGTCCGGTTTAAACACGGGCGGCGGCAACTTTGGCTCCGCCGTCGGGCCCGACCTGTTCGACGCGGCCGCTGCGTCGGTGCTGGACCCCTACGAACTGGGAGGGAAAGTACGGGTGCGTAACGAGTTCCGGGTCGTCAACCTGTTGAAAGTACCCGGTCCCCAGCAGGTCGCATTACGGGTCAAGATTGCCGAACTCAACCGCTCTGCCACGCGTGGATTTGGAGTCAATCTCGATACAGAGATGAACATCTCGGAAACGGCGGGACTGTTCGTGGAGTCCATGTTGAACGCCGTGGGAGGAGATGCCCCCTCGGTTCTGGCACAGTTTGACGGAGAGGACATCGGTATCGGAATTCGTTGGCTCGAGCAGGAAGGGGTGATCCGCATGCTCAGTGAACCAACGTTGGTCACCATGAGTGGACGGCCTGCAACCTTTGTGGCCGGCGGCGAGTTTGCCGTACCCACGGTCGTCGGGGTGGGTGGTGTAGGTGCGGTCACCACCGACTTCCGCACCTTTGGTGCCATTATCAGCTTCCTGCCCGTCGTGATCGACAAGGACCGAATCCGCTTACAAGTTTCTCCAGAATTCAGTCAGATCAACTCGGCTCTCACCAACAACGATGCCTTCGGATTGGATGTCCGGGCAGTCACGACCACGGTGGAAATGCGAGAAGGCCAGACCCTGGCCATTGCCGGTCTTCTTGACGAAAGCATGAAGGGTACCAAGGTTGGCAATCTTCCTATTCTGTCTCACATTTTCGGGCGTCGTGATATGAACCGTACCGAAACGGAACTAATCATTCTGGTAACACCCGAATTAGTGCATCCCATGGAACCTGAAGAAGTACCTCCATTACCGGGATTTGACGTCACCGAACCGGATAACCGACAGTTCTTTCTGCACGGAGAACTGGAAGGATTTCCAACTCAAAATTACCGCAGCACCATTTGGCCCCGCTTGCGACATCGCTACCAGGGCAATGGTCCGGCGATGATTTCAGGACCGTTCGGACATGGAGCGTGAACCGGGAAAAAAATACGCCAAACCATTATTGCGACCGATTCCTCCAAACTGGCCGAAGTAAAAACGAGAAGTTCCTCAGGGCTTCGGAAAGCACGGCGGTTTCAACACCCCCGAAATCGATTCAGCGTTGTTTGCAAGTAGTTAGCGTTACAGAAGATCGTTGTTCCACTGAATTATTGTTTTAAACGTACTCGAGTCGTTAGGTCATTACGTCGAGGTTTCATCCATGTCCAGTCCGGATCAACCATCCGACCAAGGTTGGCGACCACGAAAAGTTATTCTGCTGCTTGTCGCATCGCTGCTAGGTGCGCTGGGTTGCCAGAAAACGCAACTCACCACGAATTTCGACCGCCCCTTCCCGCTAGGAGCCGTGAACGACGTTTTCTGGGAGACTCAACAGACCAACGCCGAGGCGGCCGACTTCATTTTTTTTGATCACGAGTTCAAGGGGCAGACGAGCGAGTTGGCCCCCGGAGCCAAACGGCACCTGGAAGCGGTGGCCTTGCGAATGCAACACGTTCCCTTTCCCGTGGTGATTGAACAAAGCCCTCATAATCGCCGACTCGCTTTAGATGAGGCCCGTCGGCAAATGATTGTCGGGCAGTTGGTCCGAATGGGCGTCTCCGATGTGGAAGGTCGTGTGGTGATTGCCCCGGCCTTTGTCGACGGAGTTAGCGGGGTCGAAGGCGAGCAGGCGTACTACTCACTTTTTAATGGAAATGTTGGGGGCTTCAATCAAAACATTGGGTCGATCGGTCGAGGCAGGCGGTGAATTGGTGGGTTCCTCTGTCAATCTCAGGCCTGTCTCGGGTTCCTAAGCAAGGGTCCTAGTCATGATTTATGTCCATTGTCAACGACGCGTTCTGTGGGTATTCCTGCTTTTTGGTACCATTGTCAGCGGTTGTGCGGCCCCGCGCGGAGACTGGTTCCATCTGAGAAGAGAGTCGGCTTTGACGACCATGACCAACGCTTCTCGTGCGGGAGGCTCGTCGAACTATTTTCGGAAACTAGCCAAAGCTCGCGCCACCGAAGACGCTAGCCGCCTGGATGATGCGCGGTCCATGTACCAGGAACTAATCCGTGATGATCCCGGCAAGCCGGAAGCCTTTCACCGGATGGGGGTGATTGCAGACCGCCAGCACCGGTTTGAGGAAGCACAGGGTTATTTTTCGGAAGCCGTGCGGATTGATCCCACCAATGCCGGGGTGCTGAACGACTTGGGTTATTGTTTTTACCTGCAGGGAAAATTGGAGAAAGCGGCGAGCGCCATTACCAAAGCGGTTTGTTTGCAGCCGGGGAATTCCCGTTTCCGCAATAACTTGGGCCTGGTCTACGGACACCAGCGTCGTATTCCCGAGGCGTTTGTTGAATTTAAATTTGGAGGCGGTGAAGCCGACGCGTATTACAACCTGGCATTCGTCCACGCAGCTCAAAACCAGTTTGAAGACGCCAAAGCCTGTATCGAACGAACATTGATTTTAAATCCCAGCCACGCGCAGGCACTTCGCGCCAAGGACACGTTTCAACGTGCCGGGAACGACTCGCTGGTTGCCATGGCGCCCTTTGGCAACAGCCGTCGAATCTGGGTGCCGTATGTGGAAGGTGAGTCGAACGAGCACTCCGACTTAACCGACGTTGCGAACAGTACCACGGTGACCTCCGGTGGTTCTTTGATGCCCAGTCGTACCGCAGGGGCCCGTACCCGGGCACTGCAGTCGCGCGCCCGCACGATGATGAATTCCTCTCTGAACCGGCAAACGTCAACGCTAGACTTGCAGGCTGGTCCCGCGGTTGTCGGCCTCTCCGGCTAGTTCAGCGGCAGTTTGTGTGCTGCGGGCGGAAATGGACGGTTTGAAAACGGGCGTCACATTATTTCGAAAGCGGCGCGAGCGGAAATCCGGCAAGTGGACCCCATCGGCTCGATTGCCCCGCATCCAGCGCTGGATGCGTCCGTCATTCGGAAAACGCGTGACGATCAATCCCAGCGGGCGGCCGGTGAAGGAAACCGGACTTCCAACGTCCGACCAGCCTTCAAATCTGTGCCAATGAGGGCAGGGTCCACGGTTTACGGTAGGTTCTCCGCCGCAGGTACTGGTCGGCTTCCTGGTCGCCGATGCAGGTATAAGTTTGCGGGTCGAAGCGAATTGTACGACCGGCTCGCCAAGCTGCGTTTCCCAGGTGACACATGAGACTGGAGGGATGGCCCACGGTCTCCAGGTCGGCCCGAGGCTTGTTGCGATTTCGCATGCAATGGATGAAATCCGCCACGTGCGGATGTGTGTTTCCGGAATAGTCTCCCTTCAATTCTTTGACGAGTTCGCCTCCCCTGGTATATGCCCTCCAACGCCGGTTTCCGATGATGATGTATCCCTGGTCACCATAGACCACTCCGCCTTCTTTTTCCCCTTCAAGCGGATAGGGAGTCCAGATCCGCATTTCGTAGGTCATCACGCGCCCGGCTCCGTAATCGTAAGTGATCAGCAAGTTGTCGGGCCACTCCTGAATGTCGTCGAAATAACATTTTCCACCGTGTGCGGAAACGGCCTGGAGCGTACCCAGTGGAGGATCACCGTGCGCTTCCAGCGCGGCTTCAAATGCCCAACGGGCGTAGTCGAGACGATGCACTCCATCGTTTCCCAGATCGCCCGCGCCGTAGTCAAAAAACCAGCGCCAGTTTCCGTGAAACCGCATGGGGTTGAAGGATCGTTTGGGAGCCGGTCCCAGCCAGGTGTCGTAGTCGACCCCTGAGGGAGGCGCGCTGTCGGGTGGATGTCCGAGCGAACGCTGTTTATCACTTTCCCAGGCTTTGGCAAACAGGGCCTGTCCCAGGTGCCCCTCCCGGATGTAGTCAATCATTTGCTGGAAATAGGGTCCACTGCGAGACTGGGTTCCAAGTTGGACCACGCGTTTATATTTTCGCGAAGCGGCTACCATCATTTGTCCTTCGATGGCATTGTGTGCATCGGGTTTTTCTACGTAGACATCCTTTCCTGCCTGGCAGGCCATGATGGTGGGAATCGCATGCCAGTGAGTCGGTGTCCCCAAGGTGATCGCATCGACTGCGGGGTCGTCCAGCGCCGTTCGGAAATCACTGATCATCCGGGGGCGTCTGCCGGTCTTTTTGGAAATTTCGTGAGTTCGTTTTTCCAGCACGTTCCGGTCGATATCGCAAACGTACTTGATGGTAACGTCCGAACGGGCGGCGAAGGCTTCGAGAACGGAAAAACCTCGCCCGTGAACACCCACGGCTGCAACGGTGATTTTGTCACTGGGCGACGTTTCGGCTCGGACTTGATTGAACAGGCTGAGGCTGGTCGCGGTGACAGCCGAACCTGCGAGAAATGCACGGCGTTTCATGGACGGGTTCCTTGCTACCGGATTGCAGGAAAAAAAGGTGTGTCGGCGATCCTCATTTCGAACTGCTCCGATTATAACGAAAATTATCTGGCAGAGGTCGCCCGGGGACCAGCAGAATCATCCACTTTTGGCAAAGGAGACAGAGGAAAGGATAATTTTCTCATGGCAACGGTCGCCAGCGGACCGCTTGCATACTGGGTGGCGCAAATCGCTCCGGTTGGCTGCGTTTCGAATTTTTACCCCCGCTGGCAAGGAGATGGCGATGTTCCAGACGGCGGTTACCAACGATCGTCAGAATCATGCCCGGTTTTCCGTCCGCCAGTTTTGGGGGCAGGAGACAACTGGCCGAATAGCCAGGATACGTGGGCGTGGTGTGCAGGTAATATTTTTCAGGCTGCCAGGTGTTGCCGCCGTCACGGCTCACCCGTGCCCGCTCGCCACCATGTTTCCAGGGACCTCGTGAACAGTGAATCAGCACAATTCGGCCGTCGGGCAACTCGACGGTTGAACCGTGCATCGTGCCCAGCATCCTGGTGACTTCCCGGGGGTTTTTCCAGGTGATTCCTCGATCGTCCGAGTCAAGCATTGCCAGGTTCTTGCTGTAGGCTGCATTACCTCCTCCCAGGGCCCGTTGCCAAAAAATCCAGTTCCACTTATTGCCCAGGTGGAGATCGAACCGGTCCGGTGGGGGGAAGACGTTGAAACGCACGACGGCCAGCAGGCGTCCGGAGCGGAGTTCACGCACAAACGGTTCGCCCCCGGGAGCCAGGGGGTAACTCGACCAGGTCTTTCCCCGGTCAGTCGATCGGTAGGCATAGTTCGCATGATAAAATCCTGCACGTGGCATGCCGATGGGTACGACATACGTCCCGTCCTTCAGTTCAACGGGTGGTCCTGTCTGCGCGTTGACGAAATCTGGAATCTCGCCGATGTCTTTCCAGGTGCGGCCATGATCCCTCGACTGTTTCACAATTCCTACACTCCGTCGACGATCAGGAGCAATACAGAGGAACGACCCGTCACGCATGACGCTCATATGGCCCATGGCTTCTGCAATGGGTCCTGGACCGTGGCCGGCCGCAAGGATCTGGCCGGGTGTCCCGGGCAGGCTGGCAAAACCGCTGCCCACTTCGTAGCTGGGATCCCATGTTCGCCCGCCGTCACGGGTGCAGAGGATGTCGCCATCGGGACAGCAGACAAAAATGGTCCCGTCTTCGTCGACGACCAGATGTTGCGAAGGTTCAGAGTACTTCGTCTGTTCGTTTGTCCAATCCAAGTCGATGCGCTCAGCCGGTAACTTGTCGACCTTTCCGGCAACCGCATACCAAATGGCCGGTTCGTGTTCGTCGATCAACGGGCGGACCAGAAAATGGTAGTCGGCGACGTCCACGGCAGAACCGTCACGGGTCCGGCAATTTGCCTGATACCGTCCGACGAGTCCGAATTCCACGTTCACGCGGCGTCGACTGAAACCGGGTGGAATGGGCGCGGTGATGGGGCGGGTCTGCACTTCCTCCCCACGCTCGTTGGAAAAGGTTAATGTCAGATCACTTGGGGCCGTGCTTGTCCGGTTGTTGTAGAGCTTGACGTCCAGTTGGAGCGGGGTCCCGTAGGCATGGAGCATTCCATGGTGAGGCTGGTCCTGGGCTGAGAGACTGACTTCCACCGGGTGACGCGGCTGAAAGTCGGAGACCAGGGAGGCCGCCTCAAGCTGCACGGCGTCGAACCAGACCTGTCCCGCCTGGTCCGCCTCGCTCACCAAGTCCACTACACCGACTGTGGTGTCGCGCCCGGCACGGTATCCCGCAATGAAGCGAAACTCGTAGCGCTTCCAGCGGCTGGTCAACTTCCATTCCGGACTCAATGCATCGGGTGCCCGAGACCAGTCCAGCGGACGCGTCCAGAGAGATAAGCGGAGCCGGGCGCCGGGTGTGTCACTGCGCGCATAGGCCGACAAGACATGGCCCCGCGCTCCATCCAGGGTTACGACGGCGGACGTCAGATGCCGGGGTCGATCGGGTGGCAGGTCAAGGCGTGCCACCAGGCTGCCGTGAGGGGCCCGTTGATCACGGACCAGCGACGGAGTCGCCAGAGGTCGGTTTTGAAGTCGGAGGGAGAAGGTCAGGTCATTCAAAGGGTCCGCCCAATGGGTGGGTATCCCCTGGCCGAGGCCGAGTTCAAAACTTGCATTGGGCAACAGATTCCGCGGACCTTTCTCCGCAGCCCCTGCCAAGGAGACTGACCAGATCAGCAACAGAACAAAGTTGCGGAAAAGTGGTTGCACGGATCACCATCCTTTCCAACTACCATCGGCATGGCGATACTGCCGAAAGGGATAGGGTTGATAGGGCAGCTTCGCGATGTCCGGTTCTTTGACTTCGATTCCCAGCCCCGGACGGTCAGAGACATTCACATAGCCGTCCTGGATGGTCCAGTCGTGATCGGCGTAGCGGTGGAAATAATCGAAACCATGGGTTTCCTGAATGAGGAAATTATTCATCACGCTGTCGGCGGTCAGGCTGGCAGCGTAAGCCAGGGGTCCACCGGTCATGTGCAGAGCCATCAACATTTGGGCCTCCTCGGCCGCTGCGGCAATGTCAAGAATGTGCGAGATGCCAAAGGAGTGTGATAGGTCCGGTTGCAGGAATGCGCAGGCTCGTTGGTCGATGAGGGGCCTGAAGTCGCGCAAGGTGAATAACTTTTCTCCCGTAGCAATCGGGACCGGGCTGCGGCGCGACACCGCCAGCAGCGCTGCGACGGAGCCGACTTTGACAGGTTCCTCCAGGAACAGCGGTCGGTAGGGTGCGATGCGCCGGGAAAATTCCAGACTTAACTCGGGGGTGGGACTGCCGTGCGTGTCGAGAAGGATGTCTGTTTCTGATGACACAGCTTGACGGGCCGCGGCCAGGCACTTCACGCAGTGTTCCAGAACCCGTTCGTCCATGGGGCGTGTCCGCGCTTCCAACGGAACGCTCTTCATGGCCGTGTACCCGTTGTCAACGGTGCGTCGTGCTGCTTCGGCCGCCTTTTCGGGTGACTCGAATAGAGAGGCACCCGTATAGACGCGCACACGGTCACGACGTTTACCTCCCAGGATCATGTGCACCGGGACTCCCCACGCCTTCCCCGCGATGTCATAGAGTGCGGAATTGATGGCGGCAATCGCAGTACCGAAGACGGGGCCCCCTTTCCACGGAATTCGGTTTTGGATGTCCTCGGTGAGTTCGACGACCTGCAACGGATTGCGGTCGACCAACAACGGAATCCAGTTCCTCAAGGTGGCTTCGACCGGTTCCACCAGCCATTCGCCGCTCCCCTCTCCCCAGCCTGAAATTTCCGAATTGGTCTCGATTTTCAAGTAGAGCCACGGTTTGCCCGAATAGGTGGAAAACTTGTACGTTTTGATTCCCGTGATTTTCAGGCCACCAAGCGATCTGGGGCGTGCGCTTGCGGTCGAGGCCATCCCCGCAGCAGCGGTGGAAACAGCTGTCTGCAGAAAATGACGCCGGGAAGTTTGACGTTTCAAGCGACGCATAGGAGGCTCCTTTGGTTGGTGTTTGGGCCGGTGGGCACGATCAATGACTCCTGGCTGGTCACCTGGAAGTCACGACCGAAAATTTCCAGGACCAACTTGATCGGCTCGCGGTTTTCATCCGGCGTTCGCCGCAAACGTTTTGGCGGGCGAGCGCGGGTTTCCGTACTCTAGCATTCACAGCCCGGCAAACAAGGAACAGACAACTCGAAAAGCGACTGGAAGGGCGAGTTGTTGTCACCGGGCAGATGTGAGCTGGACCTTCTTCACTGCAGGGAAGTTTGGCGACGTCGTCGGGTTGACGAGTTTGGAAACCGGGCCAGTGGTGCTGGAATCGGAGAGGACGACGGTGACCGTGGACAGAGTGTCCGGTCTTTGATTTCAGAGAGAGGTTTATTCCGGACTCGTTGCGTCAGGTGGCAGTTCAAAGTCGATGACGCCGTTTCCACCTTTTACCTCAATGGGGATCGAGTAAGTCAGGAATGGAACGGCTGACTTGCTTTCAACTTTGCCGGGATGCGGGGTTGTCTCCAGGTCCGCCGTCATGATTTTTAACACCGCCATGTAATTCCCCGGGGCGGGGCCACGATCGGGCCGTATCTCGTAGCTACCGTTGTTGACGATCGTTCCCGTTGCAGGTCCGACCGTTCCCTGACGAGGCTGTAAATTGATCACACCTCTGGTAACCGGTTGTTGCTGGTACGTTACAATTCCCCGTATGCCAACTCGCTGGGAGCCGTCCTGGCCGGACCCGCATCCCAGCGTCATTCCGCCGGCTAAGAGGACCGACAGGAATTTGACAGGAAACGCCGTCGACCAAGAAATTCTGTGTTCATCCATTTTAGAACTCTCTAATAAATGTGCCACCGTTGCGGGTGCTCAAGTCGAGCAGGATGGTGTGATCCATGGAGTAGGGTAGGAATTGTACTCTTCCGTCGACAAATAAAAACTGTGCACCGTTGGCATGGTAGCTCCACCAATGGAAAACGTCGACATAGCTGTCCTTCTGACCCTGGTAGAGGCCTTCGGAAGAATCAAGAATATTGTCGCCCCGTCCCAGGGGGGGCCAATCGCTTCCCTGGCCAGCCGCCCACCAACCGAAATCACCCTCCTCGGTAGCAAAAATGAAGTCACTGACGGGACGCTCGCCGACAAACAGCGTGTTGGATGATCCGTCGATCACGTGGCTCAACTTGACCGATTGGTTGGTGTCGGGGAACATGCCATTACGCAGGTAATCGGTCCAGGAGACCAGTTCGCCACCTTGTGACCCGGAGACGCCCAGGTAATTTGTAAAGCCGAATTCGCAGGGGGTGCCGCCACAGTCTGCCTGCCCGGTCTGTTTACTGGACACATCACCCGGGCACAGGAGTACGGGTAACACCTGGTTCGTCAAACGGTTGTTCAGCGCAGGGCCCGCTCCCCAGAATGCCGCATAGTTGAAGTTAAGTTCGTCGTAGAGCGATTGTTGTTCGAGGTGGGGTAACAGGAAAGCGATCCAGCTCCAGAAAGCCGTCAGATCACCAGTCCGCATGAAACGACCTGCCTCGATGATCAGGTCCGGGTGCACCACGTGAGCCGGCGGGAATCGTTTGTGGCTGGTGTGGTAGTTGTGTAAGGCGGTCCCGATTTGCTTGATGTTGTTTCCGCAGGCAGTGCGGCGCGCGGCGGACCTTGCCATCTGAACGGCCGGTAAAAGAAGTGCGATGAGAATCGCGATGATCGCAATCACCACGAGAAGTTCAACCAGCGTGAAACCACGATTTGTCTGACGGGCTCGAGCCATTTCACCAATCCGTTGTCGGCGCAAAACCCTGAAGGTTAACATTTTGTGCGCTCTCGCAGTTTTTAGCGGAATCCCGATGGGGAAATCTGGCACGGAAAAATTCAGGAGTTGGCGATGGTTCAGCTCCGTAGTTAATATTTTACGTCGCAGTAAAAATTTTTGTGAGCCATTCTCCGCAGAATGACGTAAAAATTCGACGAAAACCGGGGCGACCAGTTCGGGGATTTTCCGGAACGTTTTTTTCTGCGTAAACGTCCGGGATTGCCAACCACGGATCGACGCCAAATATGGAAATGTTGTTCACGCGAGGCGGTTCAGCGCGGGGGATATCCGAGCGCTGAAAGCGCCTCCCGGATCTCGTCCAGAATTTCCGGCTCGTCGATCGTGGCGGGGATGGCCAAGTCGGCTCCATCGGCGATACTCTTCATGGTTCCCCGGAGAATCTTTCCCGAACGTGTTTTGGGGAGTCGTTTGACGACGGTGGCCGTTTTAAACGATGCCACCGGACCGATCTGTTCGCGCACCATGCGAATGAGATCGAGAACGATCTCCTTGTCCGGGCGATCGACGCCTGCTTTGGGAACCACGATGCCAATCGGTACCTCTCCCTTAATTTCATCATGAACTCCCACCACGGCGCACTCGGCCACATCCGGGTGGGCAGCAAGAACCTCTTCCATGCCCCCTGTTGAGAGCCGGTGCCCGGCCACGTTGATGATGTCATCCGTGCGGCTCATGACCCAGACATAGCCGTCGGTATCGACGTAACCGGCATCCGCCGTCGCATAGTAGCCCCGGTGGGCGCTCAGGTACGACGCTTCGTAGCCCGCATCATTGTTCCACAGCGTCGGCAAGCAACCCGGTGGCAGGGGCAGTTTAATGGCGATGTTTCCGATGTCTCCGTCTTTCGTCTGTTGACCCGCCTCATCCAGGATGCGGACGTCGTATCCTGGCACGGCCTTGGTGCACGAGCCCGGTTTGACAGGTAGAAGGTTCAACCCGACACAGTTGGCACCAATCGCCCAGCCCGTTTCCGTCTGCCACCAATGATCAATCACCGGTACTGCCAGCTTCGTCTGTGCCCAGTCCAGGGTATCGGGGTCACAACGTTCACCGGCCAGAAACAGGGTGCGGAACGAACTCATGTCGTATCGGCCAAGATATTTTCCCTCTGGATCTTCGCGCTTGATCGCTCGGAACGCGGTCGGCGCCGTGAACAAGACGTGGACACCGTGTTCCGAGATGACACGCCAAAATGCTCCCGGGTCGGGCGTGCCAACCGGTTTGCCTTCGTACAACAAGGTGGTGCATCCTTGCAGTAATGGCGCGTAGACAATGTAGGAATGGCCGACGACCCAACCTACGTCCGATGCGGCCCAGTAGACGTCCCCCGCGTCCACACCGTAGACGTTCTTCATGGTCCACTTGAGGGCGACCGCATGCCCACCGTTGTCACGCACGACACCCTTGGGAACACCGGTGGTTCCGGACGTGTAAAGGATGTACAGGGGGTCCGTTGCTAGCAACGGAACACAATCGGCGGGCTCGGCATCGGCAACTACCGTTGACCAGTCGAGGTCTCGCCCTGGAAGCAGTGAAGCCTGCACCTGGGGTCGTTGAAGAATGATGCATTTGGCGGGCTTGAATTCGCAAGAATCGATTGCCTGATCGAGGAGCGGTTTGTAAGGCAGAATCCGTTGTCCTTCGATGCCGCAGGAGGCCGAGACAATCAGCTTGGGCTTGGCGTCATCAATGCGGGTTGCCAGTTCGCTGGGCGCGAATCCACCGAATACGACGGAGTGGACAGCTCCAATGCGGGCGCAAGCCAACATCGCGATGACCACCTCCGGCACCATCGGCATGTAAATCACCACCCGGTCGCCTTGTTCAACACCCTGCCCGAGAAGCACCCCGGCGAACCGTGCTACCTGATCCAGCAGTTGCCCGTAGGTAAGCGTTTGTTGTGTGTTGGTGACGGGGCTGTCGTAGATCAGGGCCGCTTGCTCGGAGCGGCCCGCTAGGACGTGCAGGTCCAGGCAGTTGTAACAGGTATTCAGTCTGCCACCTGCGAACCAGCGATAAAACGGGGCGCGAGAATCGTCAAGCACGCGCTCCCATCGCTCGAACCAGTGAATGTCTTCTGCAATCTCCGCCCAGAAGCTCTCCGGATCTTTCAGGGAACGTTGGTGAAGTTCCTCTTGAGTGGCCACCTGTTGCTCCGCTTCCGGGATTCCTGGACGCGTTCCGTCAATGTCAGAAGTTCTACCAGTTTTTGGTGCCAGTATTGTACTCTGAGGTCAGTCGAGGTGCGACCTCAACAGACGAGCCGGGTGGTGACGGTTTGGTGAGCCGGGGGTGCGATGGCGGCGGGACGTTGAACGGTCCCGGAATCCCGTGCTCGTGGGCCCGCAGTTCACGTTGTATAACGTGTGCACCGCGTCACATGTTTTTACTTGCAAGGAGGTCAGACCATTCAATTACAGGTCAAGGTGATTCCGGGTTCGTCCAGGACTTGCGTTGCAGGCTGGTTGGGCAAGGTGCTCAAGGTGCGGGTGAGACCGCCCGCTGAGCGCGGCAAGGCCAACCAGGCGGTGGAAAAGACGGTCAGCCAGGCGTTGGGAGTCTCCGGGTGTTGCGTGCGGATTCTCAAAGGGTTGACCTCCTCTCGAAAAGTCCTCGAGATTACCGGTCTGTCTGAAGCGGAGGTCTACGAAAGACTTCCGGCGGCCGGCGGCCGCCGCGGGGATCCGGGTGAGCGCGAAGTCGATTGAGGGGCTGCCACTTCCGATTTGCCTTTGGTCACGGGCACCTCGGATTGACCGGTGCTGCCACCACGGGAAAAATCATTGCCGACCTGGTGGTCGACCGCGCAGCACCGATCGACATCCCCCCCATCCGTGCCGACAGGTTTTAGCTGTGGGTCCGCAGGTGGACCTCGTATCGCATCACCAGCACCAACACCCGCCGAAAATTCTGGCCCAGGGCCAGAATTGCCTGTTGTTTCCCGGTAAACTCCTAGAGGAAATTAAATTTCCCATCATCTTTCAAGCGGCGGAAGACCCTCGACGGGGTCTTGCTAAATCAAGCCAGGCGCCGCCTGCTCCCTGCGAGCAGCGTCAACACTCCAGCAACGGTCAATGTCAGCATGCCAGGCTCAGGCACACCGACGCCGCAAAGCGAGAGTTGCACGTCGTTGAAATTGAGATGGTCGCCGACCCACTGTCCGCAGCCTTGGGTGTTGTCCATGTTGATCTGGCCTCCGTCCCCGGAGAGATCCCAAAAGGCGGCTCCGTTGACGATCACCTTACTAAAGTTGAAGTTGCTGCCGTTGCCACCATCGAGCATCGCGAAGAGCACTGCATCCGTCCCAATTCCACTCGGACCGATCGTAATCGAGGCGTTGGAAAAGAGAAAATCATTTGATTGGTTTTTTAACACAAAGGTCACGCTGGAGTCCGCTGGACCGTCGATCACCAAGCCAGTATTGTCGATCTTCATATCGTCCGAGCCGGTATCGATCACAATCACGTTCAGCCCACTGGCCAGGGTAATGGTGGTGTTGTTGTCCACGCCGTCCGAGTTGAGTTTCCAGTGGCCGGTGGCGGCTTTCTTCGTGCCTTCGCCGCTCAAAGACCAGTCCATCGTACCGGAAAGTCCACTGATCGTCGTGTGAGCAGCATCGAGTTCGGCCTCGATCGCGGCCATTCCCGTGGGATCGTTGGCGAACGACCCGGTATGCAAAGTTGAGCCGCTAAAGCTTTCCCGGCATCGCCCCGTCACGTTATTGTCACAGCGAATACCGATATCCGACCAGACGTCGATATCCGCGAAATCATAATTCCCGCCAGGATGCGTGACCGCTATGTTTCCGTCGTTGGATATGCCCGCGACCGGTGGAGTCGCACCTGTCGGTAACGGCCAAGGTGGGTTGTCGTCGACATCAGGGTTCGTGGGGGATGGCACGGTAAAGATTCTTCCAAGTGAATTGCTACTGCTGACCTTCACACCCACAGCAGTACTAGAAGAACCACGCCCTACGAGTAGATAGTCGGAAGTGGTTGGTGCATCGATCGGTGTCGCCTCGGCGGTTTGCCCTGCGCCACAGAACACGGTTAGCATGCTGAATACCACAATTCTGGCCGTATTGTGATTCAGTTTCATTAGACTTCCCCAAATGTTTTGAGATAAGTTACAAATGATTGGCTGCAGTTTTGAACGCTCCAGTGTTCAGCTCTACACAAAAACAAGCCGCTGGCAGCCTGCGCTATGTGCGTAGACCATTAGCGGCCTGTTTTGAGTTGAACGAACTGTTGGTGTCCACATTAGCAGCCTTTCGTGATAGATACCCTCAGTATACTTGTGAGCTTCTGCTGAACAAACAGTTAATTCGCCCGAGTTGCATCGTGCGATGGCCCGGCAGGGTGGGCGTGGCTACGAAGGGGGTGAAGGTATTAGCCATTGCTCGGGAACGGCAGGTTCGATCGCGGTTCCTGCAGGAGGGGGGGGTGGTGTGTGGGTAAGAGATGAGATCCCCGGCCTGACACCGAAAACGAAATGGTGCTGATGCGCCGAGCGAAGTACCACCGAAACAACCCGCAGGATCACTCTGTCTGCCGCGCTGATGATTTGTGATCACGAACCTGTTGCTGGTCTTTCAAACTGGCTACCTTGATACCGGTTAACAATATCTTGGTGGCCAACCAGGAAAGGAACAGCACAGGAAAAGACATTGCCATAAACGCCAGCACGGTTGTCGTCGGGAAGAAGTTGTCGTAACGTTCCGGTTCGATTCCCTCCGGTATGATGATGCCCCGCCACTTTTCGAAGACGTGTTCCAGAGTGCTTGCGTCATCGAAAACTGCGATGAAAACGGCATTGAACAGGGAGACCAAAAGAAAGATTCCGATGAGGGTGATCCCGAAACCGAAAAGCATGACACCTGCCCGGGAGACTTGTCCTAGCGAAACACCATTGCCGGCCGAACCACCGGCGTGGCGCCGGAAAGGATCATCACGGTTAGGCATGTGAAAAGCGCCTCAATGAAAGAAAAGAGGACAATCACCTGAGGGTGATCTTTCCTTGTATTGTAAAACGTTCGTCTGCCGGGCACAAGTTTGTTAGAAACCTTGCGGACGGTGAAGCGTCGTGGCGGCGCGTATCGAAATTTTGGAATGTCATGCCCGTGCCGGATGAACCCGGGGACGGTCGGGGATGTGCCGGAGCCTGATCGGATGGTGGAAAACAAATCAGCTGCCGGAACCTCCTGCCGCGCAGGCGCGTTGGTTCTTGCCTGAGAAGGTGCAATCTGACGGTTCCCCTGATGTGAAACTCCACGGTCACCTGTTGTCTCGCGGTATTCCTGGGATGCTTGATCATGCTAAAATAGGTTTTGCTGTCGGCTACAATCCGGTTTTGGATCGCGAGCCCGGGGGGGAATTGGAAGATGCAGTTTCGTTTCAGGAAGGTTTCGATCGTCGTTCATTTTCTGTTGAGCGTCGTCTGGAGCGTGAGTGCCTGGCCGCTGCCGGTGTGTACCGCGGACTCGCCTGTCTCTCAGGAACTTGGCGGTGTCGATTTTGAGCGGGACGTGCAGCCCATTTTTCGAGAGCACTGCCACACGTGTCATGGCGCGGATGTCCAGGAGGCTGACCTGCGGTTGGACCAGCGCGATGGGGCGCTGGCCGGTGGCACCAGTGGACCGGCGATTTTGGCTGGCGAGAGTGACCAGAGCCTGCTGATCCGGTTGGTGACAGGAAGTGAAGACCAGGGTCGCCGCATGCCACCCGAGGATGAAAGTGAGCCCCTCTCGGACGCCCAGGTGGCGATTTTGCGGGCCTGGATCGACCAGGGTGCCAGCTGGCCCAGGGACCACGCGACCGTGGCTGAACAACAGAAGGCCATACAGCACTGGTCGTTTCAGCCGCTTCGACGGCCATCGCTGCCGGGAGTCGCGAATGAGGTCTGGTGCCGAAACCCGGTGGATCGTTTTGTTCTGGCGCGTCTTGAATCCCACGCACTTGCCCCGGTTTCCGCTGCCGACCGGCGGTCACTGGTGCGGAGAGTGGCTTTTGATCTGCTGGGACTGCCGCCATCGCCGGACGTCGTGGCGGAATTTGTGGACAACCCGGCCGTCGATGCCTATGAACAACTGCTCGAATCGATGTTGTCCGATCCCCATTACGGTGAACGCTGGGGTCGGCACTGGCTGGACCTGGTGCGGTATGCCGACACGAACGGTTACGAGATCGATGGTAACAAACCGTTCGCCTGGAAGTATCGCGACTACGTGATTGCCGCCTTGAACGACGACAAGCCGTACGACCGGTTTGTGTTGGAACAGCTTGCCGGAGACGAATTACGCGACGCATCGACGGAAACCGTGCTGGCGACGGGCTATTTACGAGTCGGTCCCTGGGATGCCGAGCGTGGAGCTTCGGTGCAGGAGAGCGAATTAATTGCCGAGCGTTACAACGAATTGGATGACATGGTGAGCACCACGTCGATGGTCTTTTTAGGGTTGACGATGGGTTGTGCCCGTTGTCACAGTCACAAGTTTGATCCCCTGACGGCTCGTGATTATTACAGCATGGCAGCCATCTTCCATCCCCTGGAGCGGTCGCGCAATCAACGTATTGAACTGTTTGTACCGGCAGTCCCGCCATCGGTCCTGAAAGAAAACCCGGAACTCCAGACCCCGCGGGGATATTTTTTGCGAGAAGTGGCTGGAAAGATTCCGGAAACGCGGATACTGAAGCGTGGAAACCCCGCCCAGCCAGGCGCAGTTGTGGCGCCGGCGGTCCCGGCGGTGTTTGTCGAAACGCCGGTCAAGTTTCTCAGTCCCGACGAGTTCACCAGTCGTCGCCGCTTGTCGTTGGCGCGTTGGATTGTCGACAGCGGAAATCCGCTCACCGCGCGGGTGATCGTGAACCGTGTGTGGCAACATCACTTCGGACGCGGACTCGTGCGGACCTCCAGTGATTTTGGTCTTCGCGGTGACAAGCCGACCCACCCCTTACTGTTGGATTGGTTGGCCCACTGGTTCAGTCGCGAGGGAGGGTGGTCGCTCAAAAAACTGCATCGCCTGATCATGACCAGCAGTACGTACCGCATGAGCAAACGACCGGAGGCAACGACCGCCGGGAAGGCAGTTGACAACCGGTTGCTCTGGCATTTTCCCTACCGTCGCCTGGAAATGGAAGCGATTCGAGATTCGATGTTGGCGGTCAGTGGCCGGCTGAGCCAGCAGATGTATGGTCCCGGTATGTATCCCCAGGTGCCGGCGGCCGCCAGACGCAGCGGATTCAAGCCATCGAAAGTCTGGAAGCCTTTTGACGAACAGGATGCTTCCAGGCGAACCGTGTACGCGTTCCTGAAGCGCACCTTCATACCTCCCATGTTTGACGTGTTGGATTTTTGTGACACGGCCCGCAGTGCAGACCGGCGCGAGATCACGACGGTTGCGCCCCAGTCCCTGACGCTGTTCAACGGTGATTTTGTCAATCGGCAGGCGCGACATTTCGCTGACCGGTTGGAACGTGAGGCGGGACCGGTTCCTGAAAAACAAATTGAGCGCGCCTACCAGCTGGCGCTCGGTCGGCTTCCTGACAAGCTGGAATTGGAGGAGATGCGGAAGTTTCTCGTCGAAGAAGCAGCGAGTCTGCTTGCTGACGATGCGGAACCGGTGACGGTCGGGGATCCGCGTCCACCGCTCGATGACTTAGTCCTTTGGTTGGATGCAACATCGAGTGTCGAAGCAACGGAAGACAACGTGGTCCTGGCATGGCACGACAAAGCCGATCGGGGGAACCATGCCCGGCCGAAGGGTGATCCGGAGTGGGTTCCGGCCGGCCTGAAGGACCGGGCGGTGGTGCGGTTCGACGGGCAACACGACTGGTTCGCGCTGAGCGATCAGGTGGTCTACTCGCCGCGCTATACCATCCTGGCTGTCGTCAACGACACCAGTGAAGCCGGTGCACGCAACCTGATCGGCAGCCGGGCAACATCGGAAGATGAACCGGAAGACCAGCAGGAACCGGTTTTCGATCTTGCGACCGTCCCTGCCAAGGCGGGCGGTCGCACGGTACGTTGGCACGGTGATGAAAAGCTGTCAGTGGATTTGAAGCATCCCCGCAAGCATTTTCTGCTGACCGCGGTCAGCGAAACGGACCACGTCCGCGTTTTCCATAATACGAGCCAGATCGGTGTGACAGCGACGTCAGTCGCCGGTGACCATACCCACTGGGTCGTCGGACGTCACAGCACTCTGGAGGATGAGTACTGGAAAGGCGACGTCGCGGAAATTCTGGTCTATCATGCGGCCCTTGACCAGCAGCGACGAGCCCGGGTGTGGCGATACCTGGGCCAGAAGTACGGGCTGTTCCCGGTTGGACCGGCATGGCAACCGCGAAGGGCTGCTGACGCCCAACGACTGGCGTTGAGCCAGATGTGCCGGGTGATTTTTAACTTAAATGAGTTTGTCTATCCGGATTAGACCCTCCACGTGAAGAAAACGAATGGTTGGCGCGGTGGTTTGCTATCATAGAATGGTGGTCGCGGGACTTTCCAATCATGCCAGCCCGGCTTGTTCTCTGTCACTTGGAGACATGGTTGTCGGGGCCCGTAATGCTACACGTCCGTCAAGGCTTGCTCAGACTGAGCCACCTTGTTGGTTCGTCCGTGACAGGTTTTGGATGATGGTTCACCCATGACTCAGTTCCTATCCAACCGGACTCCTTGCGGTCGCACGCGCCGTGAGTTTTTTTGGCAGTTTGGTGGCGGGTTTGCATCGCTCCCGTTGATCCATTTGTTGTCGACTGACGGGTTCTTCGACGGGCGCTCAGCGGCCGCAGTGTCAGGTCTGCCGGTGCATCCGGCTGTACCAGTTGCTCGTCCCCACTTTGTGCCCAGGGCCAAACGGGTTGTCTTTTTTTTCATGCAAGGCGGTCCCAGCCAGGTTGATACTTTTGACCCGAAACCGGCGCTGAAAAAATATGAGGGCAAGTCCTATTCAGGGGATCTACAGATCGGTTCCAACGGTCGACCCATCGGGCACGCGATGCCGTCGCCGTTTCCATTTCAAAAGCATGGGCAAAGTGGATTAGAAATCAGCAGTCTGTATCCTCACGTCTCCAGGTTTGCCGACGACCTGTGCGTGATCCGGTCGATGTATTGCGATACGCCGACGCACAGCCCCGGTGTATTACAAATGAACACCGGTAGCGTGGTGGTGGGCCGGCCCAGTCTGGGTTCGTGGCTGGGGTACGGATTGGGAACAGAAAATGAAAACCTGCCCAGTTACGTGGTGATGGTCGATCCGCGTGGTGGACCTCGGGGTGGGGCGGGGGCCTGGTCGGCTGGATTCATGCCGGCCGTTTATCAAGGCACGCTCTTCCGCAGCCAGGGATCGCCGCTGTTGGATTTGGAAACGCCTCGTGGCCTGGCGGAATCGAGTCAGCGGCGCAGTCTGGATTTGCTGGCGCGTCTGAACCAACGACACCTGGAACCACGTTCCGCTTATTCGGAGCTTTCTGCACGCATTCAATCCTATGAACTGGCCTACAACATGCAGACGGCCGCCACCGATGCGGTCGACCTGAACGCGGAGACGGTAAACACGAAACAGGAATACGGACTGGATCGACCTCTGACGGCCGACTACGGTCGCAAGTGTCTGCTGACCCGGCGCCTGTTGGAGCGTGGTGTACGATTCGTTCAGCTTTACTCCGGAGGTGGAGGGGAATCCTGGGACGCACATGAGGATTGCATCACGAACCACCGGTTACATGCCGGTGAAACGGACCAACCGATGGCAGCCTTGATGCGGGATCTGAAACGCACCGGCATGTGGGAAGACACGTTGCTGATCTGGGGCGGAGAGTTCGGGCGTACGCCCACCAGCGAAGGTGTCGGAAAGCCGGGTCGCGACCATAACCATTATGGTTTCAGCATGTGGTTGGCGGGTGGTGGTGTCCAGGGAGGACAGTCGATCGGTCGTACCGATGAACTTGGCTTTGAGGCTGTCGAAGCGAGGTGTCACGTGTCTGATTTACATGCCACGATCTTGCATTTGATGGGCCTCGATCACGAGCACCTGACCTACTTCCACGAGGGCCTGGAGCAAAGGCTCACCGGTGTCACGCCGCGTCGCGTTGTGAAAGAGGTGTTGGCCTGAGGTTGCTGGCGACCGGCCTTCGGCCTGTTGCCTTTGCGGGCGATTTTGTCCGTGAAACGTTTTAGCGGCCAGGCCTTAAACGGGTGGTGTTGATTGACAAAAGTGAGCCTGTTTCTCAGACCAGTCCACGGACCGATTTGCCGACCTCGCCCGGGATCCGCAGAAGCTGTTAGAGGCTTGCCGCTGGCAATATGCGAATCATTACGACAGGAAGAAAGCCGTGTAGGATTGACAGGACATTTGTGATTGCGCACCGTAGTAAGGTCCAACCAAGACACCTCAGGAGGTTGACTTTTTATGATACCGACAACACCAGGATCTCTGCTTCCCTCCGGCCCGTTTCAGCGGCGCCGATTCCTGGCTGCCGGTGCTGCTTCGCTGGCCGGTGCCATGGCCATTCCCTGCGACCGGAAACGGATCTCGGCAGCCGAAGCCAGGGCAGATGTACTTCACGGACCGATCACCATCCGTGACATTGAAGTGCACGAGATCGCGGAAGAATATCAAGACTGGCTCGCCTATCAACTGAATCATTACTATGGCCCGAGGCGGCGCACGGTGTACGTGGTGCACACCGACGGTGGCCTGGTCGGGCTGGGTGAAGGACACGAGACAGAGCCGGACGAGGTTCTCGAAAAATATATCGGAAGTAGCCCCTTCGATTGGGTGGGTGACGAGACGTCTCTCGCACTCGGTACCGCCATGTACGATCTCATGGGGCAGGCGGCCGGCATACCGGTCTACAAGTTGTTTGGGCAGCGACGTCGCCAGTGGGTGCCCACCGCCGCCTGGACGGTGTCGACGCATCCGGACCGTATGGTCGAAGCGGTCAAAAGATACTCGGCCCGTGGATTTACCTGGATGAAGTTTCACCTGTCTCCCTTTGAAAATATCCTGGATCAAATGGAGGCCATGCAGGCGGTTGCTCCGGAGGGTTTCAAGGTTCACTTTGATTTCACGATGCATGGCACGAACGACCACATGTTCGAACTGCTTGAAAAGATGGGCCGGTACCCGATCGCCGGTTGCTTTGAAGATCCTCTCCAGCCCAACGACATCGAAGGCTATGCAGAACTGCGGCGTCGCGTGCGTTTACCGGTTGTGTTACACCATAGCCCCCTGGGAGCCACTTTCGAGGTCACAAGGCGGGCAGCGGACGCTTACATGCTGGGTCATGCCCGCATTGGCACGGCCATCAGAAGGTCGGGACTCTTCGCGGCGGCCGGAATTCCTTTCATGCTGCAGAATACGGGTGGCCACATCACCCAGGCGATGACTTGTCACATGCAGTCGGCCATGAAGACGGCGAATTTCCACTTCATCAGCCTGGCCGAGACGCGGAAGTCGGACGTGGTCCACGAGCAGCGTGACCCGGTCAACGGTTTCTTGCGCGTTTCCGAACGGCCCGGTCTGGGAGTCACCCTCAACCGTGCGGAACTGGACCGTCTGCGACAGCTGAAACTACCACAACAGCCTAAGTGGATTCTTAAAACCAGGTACAAGAACGGCACCCTCATGTACAACATTGCCGACACGAATAATTCGATCTTCATGGTCCTGCCCATCGTCAGCCGGCTGATTCCCATGAGCTACGACGCGCCGCTGGCGACCGAATACTGGGACAACGACGGGTCCAGCCAGTGGCGGGAGATGTTTGCACGCATCGAGCGCGAAGGAGTGGTCCTGCTGGGCGGATAAGCAGCGCCGGTCCTCAAGGTGAACCGTACTCGGAGGGTCCCAGATCGACATCCTGTCCCCGGTGGAAATGTTTTCCCATCAGGTACTTGGTTTCCAGTTCCACGTCACGGATGAAGGGTTTCGGCGCGGCGCCAGGGTCACGCTGCGTCAACGCGACTTCGATCGTGTTTTCCCCCTGGTGTGGCCAGTGGGCTTTGTCCAGTTTGAAGATGAACCAGTAGGCCGAACCGGTGCGATAGCGCGGTGCACTCATGCGGTACATCTGGTTGAGTTTACGTAAGAGGGAATCCGGAAGCGGTTGGCCGTTAAGTTGAAAAGTCAAACGGTCGAGTTCCGTAACATTGCTGATACGCAAACGCAGCAGCACTTCATGCACCCGGCCCACCTTGTCCCAACGCGGCAGGTCGTCACTGATTCGCATCTGGAGCGTGACCGGCTTGTTCAATTTCAGGTCGGCAGGAAGCTGTCGGGTCAGGCCCGGTTCCAGGACGGGTTCCTGGTAGCGACCGGTGGTGGTCAGCAGATGGTAGTGCTTGTCCTTGGGAGCCATGATGTCGGGGTGCGGTAATTCACGGAGTTTTTCGTAGAATTCGGCCTGATAGGGCCAGTATCCGAACCAATGAGCCAGGTAGAGTCCGTCGATTCCCTGGTCCCAGTAATTGCAGGCTGCGGCGCGGATGATTTCGGTGTTTCCGTTGGCCAGGCGATCGGAGTCGATATGGCTGTGGAGTGCGGGATAAAGGCCGCAGGGTGAGTCCTTGGTCAACCGGGCGAAAGGCCGAAAATCGATGTTGGAATCGATCAACTCCGGGCCCCCCGCACCTTGTGGAATCAACAGGTCAACAATGCCGCGGCGAATCCACTCCTGCACATCCAGCCCGACCGACCAGCATCCGTCCAGGCTGGCCGGCACACGAATGGCCAACTCGCGCCGGGAACCGCTTTTCTTGACGGCCCGGTAAACCCGTTCAATCCAGTCCGTCATGATCTGGCGGCCCGCCTCCATCTGTTCGGGGTGGAAGTAGTAGGGAGAATAATTCAAATTCAGTTCAAATCCATCGACGGGATATTTGTTCAGGGTCTCTTCAATCAGCGCGAAACGCTCGTCCCGCACTTCCCGGTGCTTGAAGTCCAGGTTGGTGGGCACGGGGAAGTCGGGGTCCAGGTCGCCAGCGGCGCCGATTTCGAGATGCGGATTGTCAAAGCGAAAATTGGAACTGCGCGTGTCCTGTCCCCGCACACCACGTCGTTGCTGAACCAGCAGCACCGGGTAGAGCAGGAACCCTTTTGCGTGTGCCCGCTCACAGATGATTCGTAGCGGGTCATGTCCCTGTTCGATCAGGTGCTTCGCGTTCTGGTGGGCCCGGCGAAAGATCAGGTGAGGCCACTTGTCCACGTTGTGTCCCCACAGTTCTCCCACCTGTGTGTCGTGCAGCACGGTGCGACCATCTCCCATGCAAAACATGATGATCTGGACGGGAGTGCCCGCCAATTCGTCGACACCCGCCTCGAACTCCTCTTTCTGCATCGGAGGTTCGTACATGTAAATCAGCGGGTGCCGCCCGTCGTGATAAAACAACAGGCGCGGCGCGGCGTGATGTTCCTGGGCGGGCGCTGTTCTGATTTGTCCTGTGACCAGGTGGATGACCATGACGACAGTCATTGAAATGATGGCGAGTTGGTTTCGACAGGGCATGGAAAATGTCTCCCGTGAAGCGATTTCAATGGGCAGTGAGGCAGGTGACCGGGACACGGGCGGTTGGGAAGCGCGCAGCCGGTGGGATGCCTTTGGCTTCTGACGGAAATACTAATCCCGTCGGCGAAGGAATACAACGGCCCGGGGCGTCCGATGAACTTCCGGCACGCCAACGACGGAGGTCTGTTGAACCGGTAGCGGGGTACTCGTGCAGTTCAGCGTATCATTTTGATATCGAGGGAAGGTCGCCAGTACAATTCATGTAAATCGGTCACCCGCGGATCGACATTTTGGGGCAGGCGAGTTTGCGCGTGACCGTCGGTGAACAGCATGTTGAGCGTGCCCTGGTGTCGCGGAGCAACCTCATCATGCCAGACGTCCCGGGCATCGGGACCCACCACGTCGGCCATCGACTTGTGATATTCGACCAGCAAGATCTTGTTGCTATCTCCTTTTTTGAATTTGTGGGCACGAACATTACAGGCATAGCTGGTTAGTTTTCCAGCGCCCGTGACAAGACCTCCCCGGGGTGGTTTGAAGTCTTCGAAAAGGATTTCGCCGCTGGGCCCTTTCAGATCAAACGTGTAACTCGCGTTCTTTTGCAGGCATATGACCACCACGTCCGTCGCGGAGATGTATTCGATGAACACTTGGCAGTCCGGGGCTTTATTCCAATCCCAGTCGGTACTATCTTCGAATTCGAGACCATAGCTGGTTGCAGTTTGCGGTATTTGGGAAGATATTCGACAGCGGGGAGTACTTGGGTCAAAGGGAATTTCGTGGCGGTTGTCATATTCCTCGTAACCCCGATTGCGGACGTGCAGGTAGGCATCGATGCCTACCATGGCTCCGGCGTCATGTTTTTCGTCCAGCGGACACTTCAGGACCGAGTCGTTGTTCTCTGAATGTTTCAATAAGTCGCTGGCCCAGCCTACCGCCGAAAACTCCTTGGGGTGGAGCATTCGATGGTGATAGGCGATACCAAGCTGCTTGAGGTTATTCAAACAATGCGTGCGCCAGGCGCTCATGCGGGCGGCCTGGACAGCAGGCAACAGCAGAGCAATCAATAACGCGATGATGATCACGACGACCAGAAGTTCGATCAGGGTGAAGGCGGTATGTTTTGGGCGGCCCATGGAACTAGCGTTCGGTTTCTGGTGGACGAGATTCTTGCATGCGTGCGTATTCCGCTCGCATGGATTTTAATACCGCAGACTGCTGTTGTGAACTCGTATTCACGCTGTAGGGGTAATAGGCTCCCAGTAAACGAGAAACGGCGACCGCGGCACGTCCCTGGACCAGTCTGGAATCGCTTTGCTCGATGGCATCCAGCAGGTGGGGCATACCTTGCCAGTCCTTGAGGGTAGCGATGCCGTCAATAGCTGCTGCCTGAACATCATAGGAATCGCTTTCGGCAAGAATGCGGCGCAGGTAAGGCCGCCCTGCAGGGCCGAACTGGATCAGCTCCAACGTGGCCCGCTGGCGAGCGACCTGGTCAGCGTCGTGGAATGCGGTCTGCAGGAGATCTGCGGGTGAGGGCGTCCGGGAATCTGAGAGCCAGCGGTTTGCGAAATAGGCGGCGGCGAGTACCAGCAAGATGCAGAGGACCACCGACAAGGATTTCGTCATCGTCTCGACAAGCCTTGGAAAAGCGTTGGATCAACCCCAAAACCTGCCCGGGTGGGTGCTCACTGCAGGGAACGAGTGGCTCGCTCGCTAAGGAACAGCCGCCGGGATTTGGCTAAGTATACTTGGTTGAAGGGGTAGTATCAAGCTACGCCACCGGGAACTCGGCGACGAAGCCCGCTTCGACGAGCATGCCCGCTTGCAGGTCGACACCGTAGCAACGGCGGTTCACGGGGTGGTCTCCTAAATACTCCTTCCAGACTTGATTGATCTGGCCCACGTCCCGGTTGACTTCTTCCAGGTAGATGCGTGCAGAGCAAAGGTTGGATTTGGATAGACCGGCCTCGGCGAGAATTGCATCGAGCTGTCGAAAAATTTCGCGCATCTCCTCCGCGGCACCTCCCTCCACTGGCGTGGTGCCGCCCTGCGGGATACTGGTCAGGACGGTTTCCAGCACCTTGCCGCTGTGGATCACGGCGGAACTGAACGGTTTGCTGGTATTGGATTGTAAAAATTCCATGGTGTGATTCTCCTCAAGCTGTTGATTGCGGTGATGAGCCGTCCGTTCCGTTGGACCGCGCTTTTGCTGCAGGTTTCCGGTTGGGATATTTTAACGGTTCGCAAAAGTTCTGGCGAGAGACCGGGTGTGATTTTTCTCGATCGGGGCACGACCTATTGAGCCACCGGTCGGTAGAGGAACGGCCTGCGGAACATGCCACCCACGTGGTGCGTGCAACGCGTGCGGAGCGTGATGTCGTTTGTGCCCGGCTGAAGTTTGCCGGTCAGGTCGACATCCCATTCGAACGTATAATCGTTATTCCACCACATGCCCCTCTGCTCGCGATGTTGCACGAGGTACCCGTTCACGTACAGCCACGCTTCGGCGAACAGTCCCGGGAATTTCAGGTGAACGGCTCCTTTCGCCTGGTCTTTATGCAGCTTGACGTCAGTTTTTGACCACATGAAACCAGTGAAGGCCTGCCAGTCAGGATGCAGTACGCCTTGCGCCTGCGGGTACAAGTCGGTGCGAACCATCTCCCATTGGGTAGTGGGGTAGTCCTTGCGACTGCCCGGGGTGGCAAACCGTGTGCGGTTGGCATTCCAGAACGTCAGGTCCGCCGGCTGACCGGCGAAATGTCTGGAGAGGCCCGCATCGTGCGGATCCCGTCGAAACGCCCATTCCAGGGGCAGCTTTTTCAGAAGTTTTCCCTGGGTACCGTTGGTGAATTCGTGAAGCGTGGCATACTGCTGCGTCTCGCCGAAAAACCAGGCCGGGCCATTTTCCATGATCTTGGTTCCCGGCTGACCGGGTAGACGGTAGGTGGTCGTGGTGCCGTTGAGCGCGGTGAGCTGGTCGCGCAGTTTCAAGGCAAGCTGTCCTGAGGCGGCGGCCGCCTGGTAATCGACCTCGGTGGCCGCCTTGCGGACCATCCGCATGTAGTTGTCAATGATGCCGAAAGAGAGGCGGGTAAACTTCATCCTTTCGAGCCAGCGCTGTTCGTTGAGCGAAGGTTGGGATTTGCCCGCCAGTGGTTTGATCGATGCTTCCGCCCGGGCGAGGTGTCCTCGCAACGTTTCAATTAACTCCGGTGTGTAAATCGCCGGGGCGACAAAGTATTCGTGTTCCTGGCAGATGGTGTTCTCCCAGGCGTCATAGATGGCCGTCCAGTAAGCCCGCATCGGTTCAGCGGCAAGGGGGCCGTAGAAATTGGGAAAGAACCCGGCCATCTCCGCGTCCACATCGACGTCCGGATTCCACAGCAGTTGGGCCCGGAAAAAGAGATTGGTGAACACCGTGGCCGTGGCATGCCGACTTTCGGTGTCGACGCCCAGGATGCCCGCGTCGCGGTAGTGCTGGACATCCTGGCGGAAGGCCATGTGCGACGGGTTGGGTAGGTCACGCCAGACGAGCATCCCCTGATCGTAATCGTAGATTACCACCCGGCCTTCCATCACCTCCGACCAGCGGTACATGACTTCACGGTACTCCTGTCGCGGGGGTGAGCGGGGATCGTCCATGCCGTGAATCGGATCGATGTCGATCGGCGCCAGGTAGCTCACCAGAGGTTTGGCGGCGATGATGTTGCGTTGTGGCGGGACGGTCAGATTGATGTAGGCCAAAAATCCGATTTTCGCCTTGCTGTCAGGATGCGCTTTGATCAGGTGACCCGCCAGGTTGTTGTAAAAGACCAGGAACGAATCGGTCAGCACCTGTGTCTGAAAATACTTGTCGTAAAGTCCCGCTTTTAGTTCATTGTCCAGCGGGAAGTCCGACGTGTAGGTGCCGTCCTCCATCCCCATCATGACGTGCTGACCCCTGCCGTACTGGTCCACGACCTGTCGGGCGACGTGCTCTGCGGTCTTGGGATCGGCAACCGGAATGTTGTAGGCGCTCTTTCCCGGGGGTACCAGATCGCCCACGTATTTCGCCAGGGTGTGTCCGCATGGCACCACCACGCTGCTCATGAAGTTCCGCAGGCGGAATTCGGAGGAACCGTTGCCGTCGCCGTTCCAGGAGATCCAGTAGCGGCGTGCTTCAAACGGTGGTGCGTAGGATTCGTCCAGCTTGCCGACTTCCAGGCGGGAGTGTTCCGGTATGCACTCACCCAGTTCAGTGGCCAGGTACCAGCGGCAGCCCCACAGGTGTAGCAGCCGCGAGACAGCGTAGTAGTGCGACTCGTCATTGGTGCCCGCCAGGTAGACCCGGTTTCCCTTGCGCCGCAGCACAATGGCATCGGCGCGCAACACCGGATCCTGCTTGGCGACCTTGTCCAGTTCCCTTTGCAAAGCGGGTTCGGCCCGCAGGGCCACCTGTCCCACGATCAACAGCACCCCTTTGTGATTCGGACTCAGCGCTGCGGTGACTTCATCATCGTCGGTGGTGATGTCCACCGGTGTCCGGCACATCATGGTCACGTATCTGGCCAGATCCCGGGCGGCACTTTTTTCGCTTGGTCCGGCCGTAGAAGCCACCACAACCACGGGTGACGGCTGGCCCGGCGCAATCACCAGGTCCCGCCGGCTACGTTGCCCCGCCAATTGGCCTGAAGCGGATGACGTCATCTGCATCGTGATGATGACCAACAGCAGGGGCAAACGGCGGTGGGTGTGGATGGCGCTCATGGAAGATTCTCTCCGGTGATCACTAGACGATTTCAATGGTGTTTCGAGATCAGATGGCCGGGACCCGGCGACAGACGTCGCTTCGCAGCCAGCGGCGTTTTCCCATGGGTGTTGTGGCTGAGAACGGAGCGGGGCCAGGTCGCCTCGCTGCCCGTTCTATGACAGGGTCCACCCCCGACGGTATTCTTTGTGGACGAATGAATCGAGTTCGGGCATGTTTTTAACCTTCAAATTTTTGCTGTCCCACTCTAATCGATTCCCCGGTGCCCGTTGAGCCAGGACTCCCAGTAAAACGGTCTCGGTCAGGGGGCCAGAGTAGTTGAAATTGGACATGGCGGTGCCCTGGCCTCGACAGGCCAGCAGCCATTCCCGGCGATGTCCGGGCGAACGTGGAATTGTTTTTTCCACCCGCCTGGCAGTTTCATACAGACCTTCCGGTAAAAGACGCGGCACGCGGTCCTCGCGATCGTGATACATTTTGCCGTGGCTGCCGATGTACAAAATGCCATTGGCGGGCAATTTCTGCCCGGGTGGCATCTCGGCGGGGGTCGGCGGCATGAGGCCTCCGTCGTACCAGGTCAACTTGACCGGTGGCAGATTGCCGCGGGCGGCAAATTCGTAGTAGACCAACGCCGCCAGCGGGTATGTTTCACGATTGGGGG
>Ga0310121_10000766_pt1 | contig 34329 bp, 35 predicted proteins | sample CB27_Tmax_986_MG_FD_203504 | JGI IMG/M metagenome (GOLD analysis project Ga0310121, IMG submission 203504) | Marine microbial communities from Western Arctic Ocean, Canada - CB27_Tmax_986 | ecosystem: Environmental > Aquatic > Marine > Oceanic | place: Canada: Western Arctic Ocean | collected...
TCGGCCGGAAACGCCGGCGCCACCACCTTCAGGCCGGGCATGTGCGCGTAATACGCCTCGATGCTCTGCGAGTGGTGCTGGCCGCCATGGACGCCGCCGCCCCAGGGGGTGCGCACGACCATCGGCAGGTACTGCTCCCCCCGCGTGCGGTACGACCAGCGGGAGGCTTCGCTGCAGAGCTGGTCGAAGCCGGCGTGGATGAAGTCGGCGAATTGGATCTCCGCGATCGGCCGCTGGCCGTAGTGCGCCGCCCCGATCGAGATCCCGATGATCGACGATTCGGCGAGGGGCGTATCGATGACGCGGCCGGGGTGCTTCCCCGCAAGCCCATCGGTCGCGCGGAAGACGCCACCGGCTTCGAGGTCCTCGCCCAGCAGGAAGACGCGATCGTCCGCAGCGAGCGCCTCGTCCAGCGTTTCGCGGATGGCCTCGATCACGCTGACCTCAGCCATCGGCGGTCTCACGGTAGACGAAGCCGAGGGCGTCCTCGGGAGCGGGGTCAGGTTGCGTGATCGCCCAGTCCGCGGCGGCCCGCACTTCCGCTTCGACCTCGGCCTCGATCGTGTCGAGGTCCTCCTTCGGGAAGAGCCCGTCGGACTCGATGCGCGCGCGGAAAAGGCCGACCGGGTCCTTCTGCGTCCAGTCCTCGAGCTCCTTCCGCGGGCGGTAGCGCGTCTGATCGTCGTCGCTGGAATGGGCCCAGAGGCGATGGCACTTCGCCTCGATCAGGAACGGCCCAGCGCCCCGGCGCGCCTGATCGACCGCCGGCCGCACCGTCTGGTAGACGGCGATCGCATCGAGTCCGTCGACGACCGCGCTCTGGATGCCGTAGGCCGCGGCGCGGTCGGCGACATGCGCCACCGGCATCTCCTTCTCCGTGCTCTCGGAGATGGCGTAGCCGTTGTTCTCGACATAGAAGATGACCGGCAGCTTATGGATCGCGGCGAAGTTCAGCGCTTCGTGGAAGTCGCCGCGGCTGGTGCTGCCCTCGCCACAGCTGGCCAGGGCCACGATCGGGTCGTCCCGCATCTTCGCCGCCAGCGCGACCCCAACGACGTGCACGAGCTGCGTGGCGACGACGCTCGACTGGGTGAGGACGCGGCGCTCCACGCTCGCCCAGTGCGAGGGCATCTGCCGACCGAAGGCGTTGGGGTCGTCCCGCTTCGCGAAGGCGTTCAGCATCGCTTCCCGCGGGGTCATGCCGAGCACGAGCATCACGCCCATGTCGCGGTAGTAGGGGGCGACGTAGTCGACGCCCGCCTGCAAGGCCATGCCCGCCCCGACCTGGGCCGCCTCCTGCCCCGCCCCCCCGATGACGAAGTCGGCGCGGCCCTGGCGGTTGAGCGTCATCATGCGTTCGTCCAGCCGTCGCGAGAGCAGCATGTAGCGGTACATCGCCTCGAGCTGCTCCTCGCTGAGGAGGTAGTCGGGGAGCATCTGGCGGGAGCGTTTGGGGCGGGTCTCGCTGGCGGTCATGGGGCGCGGCGTCCTCGCGTCCATGCTAGCAGGTGGGCTTTAGCGGCTCGGTGAGGGGGTAGCGACCCTAGACGAACACCGCCAGAGGGAGGACCTCTAGCGAAGGACCAGGTACCTCGACCGAGGCGACCGGAAGCTTGATTGCCCCACTCGTCTGGAGCTCGTCGAGAGCCTCTTCCAAGACCGCATCAGGGAGGTAGGCCGAGAACGAGCGCCGCAATAGGCTCACGGACTCTCCCTCAAGATGGCGTTCCGTGACCTTCCCAAGAACCTTAAACCGCCCAAATCTGAGCGATTCCAAGATTTGAGCGGTCGCAACATCACGACGCAGCAGGATGATCGCATGTGCGCCGCCCGCGGCCTCCAAGACAACATCCTCGTATGGCGCGTCGGCGAGATCCTCTTCGAGCGCTCGGGAAATAGCGAGAGTCTCGTCTTTGTCAGAAGATCCCTTCGGTACTGCGGCGGGTGGAGCAGCGGGCTTACCTTTGCTCCGCCGCTGTGCCCGGGACACAGCAGCCGCAGGCGCCTGGGCTGCACCCGTCGTCGCCGCGAACTTGAAAAACCGCTCTAGCGCCTTCAGTGCCTCCCCAAGCGACGACCTTCGGACATGACCATCGATCTCAACGAAATCGCCTGGCACGAGGCTGGGGGAGTCGATCGACCGAATTAGGTTCTCGGCCCGGAGTCTGCTTCGGAGCTGATTGAACAAAGACGCCTCGGTTTGGCGCCGTACCAGGCCAACGACTGTCTCCGACCCTGCAACACCGGATGACTGTCGGCTCCCACCTAGTTCCAGAGCGAGGATCGGGGAGAGGAGGCCACCGGCTCCGAGTTTCCCCCCTTTCGACGAGTCGGTAGTCTGGGACTCTCCCGCGGTCCGCTTGACCTCCGCCTCGAAGGACACCCCGCCTTCGACGGATGCCAGGAGCGAGACGACCATGTCCGAATCCAAGTAGATAGGGTAGACCGGGGCTTCGCTCATGCCGTCGTCTGTCATCGAGTGCGCCTCCTCCAGAGAACATATGTTCTCTGGCCGCCCCTCTGCAACCCTATAGTGATTGTTAGCCTCCCTGTGTCTCCCCGACTTACCCCCAGTCCCGCGCCAGGAGGCAGTCAGCCCAGACGCTCGCCACCCTGAGATTCGGCTCGCCGAACGATGTCAGGCGCACGGGCGGTAACCTGGCGGAGTGTCCGAAGACCCAATTCATCAAGCGATCCACGAGAACTTCCTCGCGGCCATTCCTCGCGTCGGGGCACTCACGGAACGTTCCGCGGTCGAGCGAGTCGGGCCGTGGCTGCTCGTGGCGACGGGCGAGCCGCGGTTCCAGGGAGGAAACGCGGCGGCGACCGTGGGGGCGGCCAGCGAGGGCGATCTCGATGCCGCGATTCGTTGGTTTGAGGCGCGTGGTTCGCGGCCGAACTTCCGGCTACGGGAGCCGCACGACGACGCGCTCATCGCCCATCTCGAAAGCCGCGGCTTCGAGCCGGAAGTCACGGAGCCGGCGCTCTTCCTCCGGCGGCCGGCCCCGCCGGCCTACGCAGGGCCACTCCGCATCTCCACCGTTGACAGCGATGCGGAGACGGAACGGTACGGTGCGGTGAACTGGCCGGACGACCTTCGGGACATCGGCGTGGGCATCGCGAAGACGGCGCGAGCGCTCGGCTTCGACCTGCTCCTAGGAACGCTCGATGGCGTCGCCGTCGCTTGCTCGATGGCCGTAACGACGGGGAATCTCGTCGGCGTCTACAACGTCGCCGTTGAGGAGCCCTACCGGCGACAGGGGTTCGGCGAAGCGATGAGCTGGGCGGGCGTCGAGGGCGGGACAGCGGCGAGGCGCGGAGGACGCCTGGCTCGGCGCCTCTGCGATGGGGCTCCCGCTCTACGAACAGATGGGCTTTCGTCGTGTCCTCGCCTACGAACACCTCGTCCACGGAGGCGGCGACCGACCTGGGCCCGCAGGCCCGGCTCCCCTACCCTGGCCCCATGTGCGGACGCTTCACCCTCGCCGCTGCCGATGTCGCCTCGATCGCGCACGCGCTCGGCGTGCAGGTCGAGGACCTTGGGGCCGCCTACCAGCCGCGCTACAACCTCGCCCCCACGGACCCGCATTTCGTTGTCCGGAACAAACTCGAAGAGCGCAAGGTCGTGCCCGCGCGCTGGGGGCTCGTCAAGTACGACTCGAAAGACCGCAAGCAGGCGGCGCGCGGGATCAACGCGCGCGCCGAAAGTGTCGACACCCGCCCACTCTTCCGCGAGGCGTTCAAGAAGCGGCGCTGCATCGTGCCCGCCGACGGCTACTACGAGTGGACCGGCACGAAAGAGAACCGCCAGCCCTTCTGGTTCCACCGGCCGAACGGACAGCCCATGACCTTCGCCGGGCTCTACGAGTGGTGGCAGCCGCAACCCGATCAGTGGGAAGCGACGTTCACGATCGTCACCTGCCCGCCGAACGCGATGACGGGGCAGATCCACGACCGCATGCCCGTGATCCTGCCCGAGGAGCGCGTCGACGACTGGATCTTCGCGGGCGAAGAAAACGTCGACACGCTGAAGTCACTGCTCGTACCGGCGCCGGAAGCCTACCTCGTGTCCCGCCCGGTATCGCAGCGGGTCAACAGCGTGAAGAACGACACCCCTGATCTGATCAACGAGCTGACCGACCAAGTGAGCGGAGAATTGCCTGCGGAATCGGGGCAGCAACTCGGGCTCTTCGAGCGCTCCTAGCCCCCTTCCGAAGGTCCTCCAGCTTCGGTTGACACGCCTCCGACCCCCCCTATCATTGGACCCAAGCGGGGGTGTGGCCGCTCGCAAATACGCGAATGGTTTGGGCATCGACACACCCCCCGGACGGCGCGTCGGCTCCGCCTCTGGACGCTCGTCGTAACACACCAACGCCCCCGAAAAGCCTTCGGGAGAGGAGCGCGAGCGAGTGACTACGGCCGATCGACCCCGCACTGTCGGTGAACTAAAAGCCTCGGGGTACGAGCCCCTGTCCGTGCGCGACGAGATGCGCAAGAACCTGATCGCCCGGATTCGCAGCGGGGACGAACTCTTCCCCGGTGTCTACGGCTACGACGAAACCGTCATCCCCCACATCGTGAACGCGATCCTCGCGGGCCAGGACATCATCTTCCTGGGCGAGCGGGGGCAGGCGAAGTCGCGGATCATCCGCTCGCTGACCGCCCTGCTGAACGAGTCGCTACCGGTGCTCGCCAACTGCGAGATCCCCGAGGATCCGCTCGACCCGATCACCATGCAGGGGCGGCAGATCGTCGAGGACCAGGGTGATGCCGCCGAACTCATCTGGCTCGACCGCGACGACCGCTATGGCGAGAAGCTCGCAACCCCGGATATCACCATCGCCGACCTCATCGGCGAGGTCGACCCGATCAAGGTCGCCGAGGGGCGCTACCTTTCGGACGAGCTCACGATTCACTACGGCCTCGTCCCCCGCACGAACCACGGCATCTTCTGCATCAACGAGCTCCCCGACCTCGCGGAGCGCATTCAGGTCGGCCTCCTCAACATCATGGAAGAGCGCGATGTCCAAATTCGGGGCTATCGCATCCGCCTGCCCCTCGACGTCTTCGTCGTCGCGAGCGCAAACCCCGAGGACTACACGAATCGCGGCCGGATTATTACGCCGCTGAAGGACCGCTACGGCGCCCAGGTGCGCACGCACTACCCCCAGAAGATCGAGCACGAGATGGACATCGTCGAAGCGGAACACACGCCCGTTCCGGCCGACTTCGCCGTCGCCGTGCCCCCCTACATGAAGGAGATCATCGCGGAGATCACGCGGCTCGCACGACGCAGCCCCGACGTGAACCAGCGCTCCGGCGTGAGCGTGCGCGCGAGCATCGCGAACTACGAGAGCATGCTCGCGAACGCCCTGCGACGCTCGATCATCAACGAGGAAGACGAAGTCGTGCCGCGCGTGAGCGACCTCCCCTTCGTCGTTCCCACCCTGAGCGGCAAGGTCGAGTTCGAGACCATCGAGGACGGCCGCGAAGAGCAGATCATCGACAAGCTGATCCAGGGAGCGGTCGTCGCCGTCTTCAATCGGCTCTACAACCTGGGCGACCTCGAGCCGGTCGTCAGCCGGTTCAAGGCGGGCGTTTCCGCCGAGGTCGGCGAGATGACCGCGAGCAGCGACTACAAGAGCCTCGGGGGCGATATCGAGGGGCTGGCCGAGGCGCTCCAGACGGTGGAGGCGAGCTCGCCCGGTGAGGTGGCAGCGGGGATCGAGTTCATCCTCGAGGGGTTGCACCTGAACAAGCGACTGAACAAGGACCGCGTAGGCGCCAAGATCCACTATCGGGGATGAGCTGGCGCATCGAACCGCTTCCTGAGGATGGCCCCCTGTTCGAGGGGGCCATCGACGTGTACGCCGAAGCCTTCGCCCTGCCCCCCTACAGCGATCCGGACCGGGGCGAGGAGATTCGCTTCCGCCTGCGGCAACTCCATCGCGAGCGACCCGGCTACCGGGGCTTCATCGCGCTCGACGAGGCGGGCGCGCAGCTCGTCCCGCCGCACGGCGTGGTCGGGATGACCTACGGCTACCGCAGCCAGCGCGGCCAGTGGTGGCGCGACGCGGTCGCGCGCGAGCTCAGCGAGGTCCAGGTCAAACGCTGGCTCGGCGATGCCTACGAGCTCGTCGAGATCGCCACCCATCCCGACTTTCAGGGCCACGGTATCGGCGCGCTCCTGGTCCGGACCCTCCTCCAGGGCCGACCCGAGGCGTCATGCGTCCTCAGTACGCGCACGGACAGCCGCGCGCACGAACTCTACGGCCGCCTCGGCTTCGAAGTGGTGACGGAGATGACGTTCAGCCCCGGCGGCGCCCCGTTCTACGTGATGGGCAAGCCGCTGATCATCGGCGGCTGAGGATAGCGGCCAGGATATGTGGCCAGATTCGGGCAGCGGGCAGCGGCTCCGATCCGCCATCCCACGGTTGGATTCCGCCAACGGGACCTGCTATTCGCCTCCAGCCTTCCGCTGAACGACTCGAGGTACTCGTCCCGCTGAGAGCTCGGAGGGGTCGCACCGCAACCCAGTCCCACTAGGGTATAACTCTCCCAAGCGTTCCCGAGTCCCACGCTCTGCTCGGGCCGATCTCTGAACCCGATGGAGCACACCCCGATAGGTGTGTGGTGCTGCTATGCATTTACCAGGCAAGACCATTGGGTATTCTGATACCTTTTAACAACGAAATGCACCCGGTTCAGTCTCGTCTGCACGGGAGATCCTTCCGCTTGTGGTGGATCTTGTGCAGCCGCAACAGGTTTTGGCTGTCGGCTGAGGAATCGGGACGTGGATTAAAGTTTTCTTGGAGTTGGGGATAGAAGATATTTGGGGGCGCAGATGGCAACTGGGTTGATCCCAAAATGCTGCAGATTCCTGAGCAGAAGTTTCAATCGGTCGATCTGAGACGACCGCTCGAACTCAAGAAGGAATTTGATCTGGTCATTTCATTAGAGGTTGCCGAGCATCTTCCCAAGAGCAGTGCCGAGACCTTCGGAGACTCCTTAACCCGACATGGACCGGTGGTGCTTTTCTCCGCAGCCATCCCTTTTCAAGGCGGAAGGCATCACATCAATGAGCAATGGCCTGGATACTGGGCCCAATATTTTGAACATCGAGGATATGTAGGGATAGATTGTTTACGCCATAGGGTCTGGGATAATCCTAAAGTCGAATGGTGGTACGCATAAAATATTTGCCTGTTCGTAAGACTTACAGATATCGATAGATATCCGCTTTTGAAGAAGGAGTACGAGCGTTCCCCCAACGCCCCGCTAGCTTTAGTCCATCCTAGGAAGTACTCGAGAATTGCGGACCAGAGAATGGTCATTCGAAAAATGGGATTGAAGATTGTCATCGCGAATCTTCCATGGATCACTTGGAATTCCATTAAATCCCGGGGATCGCGGCTGAAAGGTACCTTCCGCAAGCTTCTCGGGAATTAGAACCTCGTGGAGCTGATTTACAGCGCCAAACTCGCCGGGTTCTCCAAGATCTCCTGGATCTCCTTGAGGAAGCGCGCGCCCTCGGCGCCGTCGCTGACGCGGTGGTCGGCGCTGAGCGCGAACTTCATCAGCTGGCGCACGACGACCTCGCCATCGCGGGCGGCGGGCTGCTCCATCACGCTGCCCACGCCCAGGATCGCGGCTTGGCCGGCGTTGATGATGCCGATCAGGGTCTCGATCCCGTAGGCCCCGAGATTCGTGATCGTGAAGGTACCGCGGGAGTACTCCTCCGCGCGAAGGCGGCCCGCCCGGGCACGCTCGACCAAGGCCTTCGTCTCCTGCGCGATCCGGCCCAGCGGCTTGGCCGTCACGTCGAGGACGGCGGGCGCGATCAGGCCCTCGTCGAGGGCGATGCCGATGTTGATGTCGACCTCCGCGTGATACTGAACGCCGCCGTCCGTGAGCGAGGCGTTGAACTTGGGATGGCGGCCCAGAGCGAGGGCGCACGCCTTGACGATCAGGTCGTTCACGCTGACGCGCTGGTCGTCGCTCGCCACCCGGTTCATCGCCGTGCGGAAGGCCATCGCCTCAGTCATATCGACGTCGACCGTGAGGTAGTAGTGGGGCTGCTGCTGCTTCGACTCGGTCATGTTGCGCGCGATTGCCGCGCGCATTCGCGTCAGGGGGTCGACTCGGTCGGGGGCCGATCCCGGACCTGCGCCCGGCGCCGTTTCCGTGGCTGGCAGGGGAGGAGCGGCGGGCGCTGCCGCGCCGACGGTCGGGGCAACCGTAGGTGCCCCCGGGGGCGCGGCGTCGCGCGCCTCGATCGCAGCTTCGACGTCACGGCGCAGGATGCGGCCGTCGGGACCGGAACCGGCGACCGTCGCAAGATCAACCGCGGCATCGCTGGCGATCCGCCGCGCGACCGGGGAGACGCGCACTCGCCCGGCGGGGAGCTCCGCGGCGTCGGTGGCCGACGCTCCGGTCGCCGGCGCGCCGGTGGCGGCAACGGAGCCATCAGTTGAGGCGACGGCACCGTCGATCGCCCGGCGGGCAGGTGTCTCCGCCGCTGGCTTGCGCGCGACGGCCGGTAGCGGCTCGCCCTCGTCGCCGAGCAGGGCGATGATCTCCCCGACAGGAACCGTCTCCCCCTCGTCCACGACGAGTTGGCGGAGCGTCCCACCTTCGAACGCCTCCAGCTCGACGGTTGCCTTATCGGTCTCGATCTCGGCGATCACCTCGCCGCGGGCGACCTCGTCACCCACCACTTTCAGCCAGCGCACGAGCGTGCCTTCGGTCATATCCGCGCCCATCTGGGGCATGGTGACTTCGCTGGTCATCGGCCGCCCCCTTAGAGCATCGCGAGAACGGCCTCGACCACGTCCTCTTCGGACGGGAGGGCGGCGAACTCGAGATTGCGGTTGTAGGGCATCGGTACGTCCGCACCGGCAACCCGGGCGACAGGCGCATCGAGCCAGTCGAACGCCTGCTCCATAATCTGGGCGGCGAGCTCCCCGCCAAACCCCCCGAACTTCCAGTCATCCTCGACGATGACGGCGCGGTTCGTGCGGCGGACGGATTCGAGCACGGTGCCGATGTCGAGCGGACGCAGCGTGCGCAGGTCGATGACCTCCGCGCTCAAGCCGTGCTCCTCGGCGAGGAGATCGGCGGCGCGGGTGGCCTGGTGGACGCTGCCGCTGTAGCCCACGACCGTCACGTCCGCTCCTGGCCGCACGATCGAGGCCTGGCCGAATTCGATCAGGTGATCGCCATCGTCGGGCACTTCTCCGCGGGAACCGTAGAGGGCCGTGTGCTCGATGAAGACGACCGGATTGGGGTCGCGGAAAGCGCGCTTGAGCAAGCCCTTCGCGTCTGCCGGGAAAGCTGGGCAGGCGACCTTGAGACCGGGGAAGTGCGCGAACATGCCCTCGAAGCTGTGGCTGTGCGTCGCCCCCAGCTGGCTGCCGCCGCCGCTCGCCATCCGCAGAACCAGCGGCACGTTCACCTGGCCGCCGCTCATGTAGTGCAGCTTCGAAGCGTTGTTCACGATCTGGTCGATCGCCACGAGGCTGAAGTTGATCGTCATGATCTCGACCATCGGGTGGAAGCCGGCCAGCGCGGCGCCAACCCCCGCACCGACGATGACCGACTCCGAGATCGGCGTATCGCGCACCCGCTCGGCGCCGAACTCATCGAGGAGGCCGCGGGTGCAGGCGTACGAGCCCCCGTAGGCGCCGATGTCCTCGCCCATGAGAAAGACGCGCTCGTCCCGCAGCATCTCCTCCCGAAGGGCCTCGCGGATGGCGTCGCGCATGCGCAGCTCAGCCATCGAGGCCTTCCTTGGAGACGTAGTCACGCAGCGTGTGAAGGCCGGGCTCGGGGCTCGCATCGGCGAAGGCGACGGCGTCGTCGACCTCAGCGTCCGCTTTCGCCGAAAGCGCTTGGAAGCCCGCGTCGTCGAGCAGGCCGTCCGCGATCATCGAACGCTTCAGTCGCTGGATCGCGTCGCGCTCACGGAAGGCCTGGACCTCCTCCTTGGTGCGGTAGAGCTCGGGGTCCGCCATCGAGTGGCCGCGGTAGCGATAGGTCATCGCCTCGATGAAGTAGGGGCCGTTCCCCTCGCGGCAGTGGGCAACGGCGAGTTGGGTCGCGTGGTAGACCTCGAGGGCGTCCATGCCGTCGATACGGATACTCGGAATCTGGTAGGCCGCGGCGATCTTGTAGACATCGTTCGCGAGCGATGCGTCGAAGGGCACCCCCATTCCGTAGCCGTTGTTCTCGCAGAACCAGACGACCGGGAGCTTCCAGATCGAGGCGAGATTGAGCGCTTCATGGAACTCCCCCTCACCAACGCCACCGTCGCCGAAGATGCACATCGTGACCCAATCCTGGCCGCGCATGGTGGCGCCGAGGCCGAGGCCGACGGCGATCGGCATGTGGCCCGCGACGATGGCGTAGCCGCCGAGGAAGCCGCGCTCAGCATCGAAGATGTGCATTGAGCCGCCCCGGCCCTGGTTGGTGCCGTCCACGCGCGCGAAGAGTTCGGCCATGATCCGATGGGGCTCAACGCCGCGGGCGATGGCGTGGCCGTGGTCACGGTAGTGCGTGACGATCTTGTCGTCGGGGCGAAGCGCGTTGATCGCGCCTACGGCGCAGGCCTCTTCGCCCGTGTAGAGGTGGAGGAAGCCACGGATCTTGCCGCGGGTGTACATCTCGGCGCTCTTCTCCTCGAAGCGCCGGATCAGGAGCATCTCGTAGAGGAAGCGCTCCCGCAGGGCGGCGTCGGGGGCCCCGGCGGTCGTGGCGGTAGTCACACCCTGGCTCACGCTGGACGCCCTGAGAAGAAAGTCATCGCGAATCAGTGTAGGCGACCACGGTTGTTCGATCGCCCTGATCCCTCGCCGGCATCACCCCGAGCTCGGCACGGTGATCATGTGCAGCGCGTGCGTGCGCAGGAACGGCAGTGCCGCCAGGGGGCCGTACGCCCAGGGCGCGCGGCTGCCCGCAGCGCGCGCAAGCGGAGGCGCCAGCGTGAGCGAACGCGAGCGGATCGGGCAGCGAGGGAACCATGACTGAATATCGGCACGGCTCACCCTCCGCACGGAAGGGTTTGGACTGCGGCGACGCATGTCGTAGACGAGGACGAGCCCCCCCACGCGCGTAATCCGCACGAGCTCCGCGGCGATCGCGCGAGCGGGCTCAGGCCCGCCCGCACTACTGAGCAGCGTGAAGGCCAACGTCAGGTCAAAGGCGCCGTCGGGCTCCGCGATCGCTTGGGCCTGGCCCTCGTGGATGCGAATCTCCGGCGAGCGCGAGTGGGCGTAGGCGACTGCGTCCGGATCGAGGTCGATGCCGGCGAGGTGCTCCGGGCGGCAGCCCCACTGCACGAGCAACCGCAGGTTGTAGGCGGTGGAGCAGCCCGCTTCGAAGGCGCGCAGCTCCTCGAGCGGCCCGAGGCCACTGGCGGAGAGCAGGCGCGCAAGGAGCCGCTCCCGTTCCTGCACCATGAGGAGATTGCCGGGCCGGAGGATCGAGTGGCGGTCCATGAGGCGCGGGCACTGTAGCGCTCGCCCGCAGCGCGCGGAAGCGCACGCGGAACGCACCGCCTCGCTAGACTCGGGCGGTGGACGCCGAACTCGCAGAACTCCTCGATCTCGCCCGGCGCGCGGCTGCGCTTGCGGGCGAGATCGTGATGCCCCTGTACGAGCAGGACCTCACCGTCGAGCTCAAGGAGGACGGCACGCCGGTGACCCTGGCCGACCGGCGCGCGGAAGAAGCGATGCGAGCGCTCCTCCAGCGCGAAACGCCCGACTACGGCGTGCTCGGCGAGGAGTTCGGCGAAACACCTGGAGACGGCCGCCACCGTTGGGTGATCGACCCCATCGATGGGACCAAGACGTTCCTCCACCACGTGCCCCTCTTCGGCACGCTCGTCGCGCTAGAACGGGACGAAGCACCCATTGTCGGCGTCGTCGCCTGTCACGCCGTCGCAGAGACGGCCTGGGCGGCGAGCGGCGGCGGCGCTTTTCTCAACGGTGCGCCAACGAAAGTGAGCAGCGTGGCCTCCCTCTCGGAGGCGACCGTGCTCACGACGTCGTCGCCGAGCCTGCAGCGCCGGGCGCCACGCGGCTTCGAACGACTTGCGCAGGAAGCGCGGATGCTGCGCTCGTGGGGCGATTGCTACGGCTACCTTGCGGTCATCGCGGGCCGGGCAGAGGCGATGATCGACCCGATCTTGAGCCGCTGGGACATCGCTCCCTTCGCCGTGCTCATCGAGGAGGCCGGGGGGCAGCTCAGCTCCTGGGCGGGGGCGCAGGGCGCGGCCGACGACGCGGTCGCAACCAACGGCCACATCCACCAGGCTCTCCTAGGGGTGCTGGCCCAGGACTGACGAACGCGGCCAGCCGCGCGGGCGACTAACGCAGATCGAGGCTCTTAGGTTTTCCCGATCTTGAACATCTTCGTGCTGCACTCCGGGCAGGTGCCCTGTGTGGCGGGCTTTCCGTTCTTCATGGTCATCGCGGCTGGGTTCTCCATCTCGCGCTTTTCGCGACATTTGAGGCAGTAGGCTTCCATCGTTGCACGACACCTATTCGGCGGAGCCGAGGGCGAATTTGTACTTGCGCTTAAGCAACTGCGCAATACGCCCAGAAACGATGATAGCTGCCTAGCCTCGCTGGTCAAGCCTGCGAATCGCCGCGCCACGGGGCCGGCTACCCCCGCCCGATCACCTTCAACGCGCGGATACGGCCCGGCTCGTCGACCTCGCCAACGCCCACGAAGGAGCCGTCCGTGCCGTAGAGCCGGGCCAGGGCGGCGGGACGGATGAAACCGCCTCGGCTCCAGGCAAGCTGGCCTCCCGTGAGCAGTCGTGTCTGTTCAGGCTGGAGGATCGCGGCCGCCGCTTCGGCGACGCCTTCATCGGCGGGGCGCACCACCCGGTCGAGTTCGCCTGCCTCCGCAAAGGCGCCCAGCGACTCGATCGGAACGGCATCGGCGACCCTAAAGGGGCCGCTCTGGGTCCGGCGCAGGCTGGCCAGATGCGCCGCCGATCCGATCGCGCGACCGATGTCGCGGGCGAGGCTGCGGACGTACATCCCCGGTCCGCAACGCACCGCGACCCGCAACCGGTCGCGGCCGCGGCGCTCGAGGCGAAGGTCGTGGACCCAGACGGCCCTGGGCTTCAGCTCAGGAGTTTCGCCGCCGCGCGCCATTGCGTAGGCCCGCCGGCCCTCGACCTTGACTGCGCTGTAGGCGGGGGGCACCTGCATGATCTCCCCCCCAAATTCGCGCGCGACCGCCTCCAGGTCCGCATCCTGGTCAGGTGGGTCGGCCCGGCGGGTGGCGGTGCCCTCGCCGTCATCGGTGTCGGTTTCGTGGCCCAGAGCGATTTCGCCCTCGTAGACCTTCTCGCTCGCCATCATGTACTCGACCAAGCGCGTGGCCGGGCCCAGGCAGAGGAGGAGCAGGCCCGTGGCCATGGGATCGAGTGACCCGGTGTGCCCGATCCGGCGCTGCCCCGTGAGACGGCGCGCGCGGGCAACCACATCGTGGCTCGTCCAGCCGGGTTCCTTGTCGATGAGGAGGATGCCTGTCAGATCGGACTCGCTGTGACGGCGCCGGCTCATGGCTCCTCGTCGGGAGGCGGCCCTTCGTCACGATCGCGCGCGAGGTCCGCGATCGTCGAGGCGAGGCGAGCGCCGCGCTCGATCGAAGGGTCGAAGCGAAAACTCAGCGAGGGCGTGCGGCGCATCCGCAGCCTTCGCCTCAGCTCCCGCTCCAGGAACGGGGACGCGCTCGCGAGTCCGGCGAGGGCATCTTCGCGCTCCTCTTCACTGCCAAGGTGGGAGATGAAGACGGTGGCCGTGCGCAGGTCGGGGCTCACGTCGACCTCGGTGATCGAAACCAGCCCCTGGCCGACGCGTGGGTCTTTGAGCGAGCGCTGGACCAGCTCGCCGAGCTCCTGCCGGAGCAGCTCGCTGACGCGGCTCGTGCGCCGGCTCATCGCGATTCCGCGCTAGTTCACGCGCTGCTGATGGTAGAACTCGAGGACATCGCCCTCTTGGTAGTCGTCGAAGCGCTCGAGAATGATGCCGCATTCAAAGGCCTGTTGGACCTCGCGGACATCGTCCGTGAAGCGGCGCAAGCCCGCACAGGTGGTATCCGCGACCTCCTCCCCAGCACGAAGGACCCGAACGAGATCGCTGCGGTGGAGGGTGCCGTCGGTGACGTACGAACCCGCGATCCGGCCCACGCGGCTCGATCGGAAGAGCTGCCGCACTTCGGCGTGGCCGTCGATCGCCCGTTCGTACACAGGCTCGTAGAGGCCCTCGAGCGCCTGGTCGACGCTCTCGAGGAGAGCGTAGATCACGTCGTAGGTCCGGATCTCGACGCCGGTCAGCTCCGCTTGCTTCGTCGCAGAGGTCTCCGTCTTCACGTTGAAGGCCAGGATGATCGCCTCCGACGCGTCGGCGAGCATGACGTCGGACTCGCTCACCGCACCGGTGGCGGAGTGGATCACCTTCACTTTGATCTCGCCGGTGCCAAGCACCTCGAGGGCGCCGCGGATCGCTTCACCACTGCCGCGGACATCGGCTTTGAGAATCAACAGGAGCTCTTTGACCGTCCCCGCGCTGACCTCATGGAAGAGCGTGTCGAGAGCCACACGACCGCGGCGGCCATCACCCTCGCCCTCGGCCTTCCGTCGCGCCTCATCGACGAGACGGCGGGCGGTGCGCTCATCGGCGACGGCCGTGATGACATCCCCGGCGGCAGGAACGTCTTCGAGGCCCATGATCCGGACGGGGCGGGAGGGGCCCGCTTCTGTCAGACGCTCGCCACGCTCATCGAACATCGCCTTGACCTTGCCACTGATGAGGCCGCTCACGAGGGCGTCCCCCTGGTGGAGGGTGCCGCTCTGGATCAGGATGGTCGCGAGCGGTCCGCGGCGCGGATCGAGCTCCGCCTCGACCACAACCCCGGCCGCGGGGCGATCTGGGTTGGCCTTCAGCTCCTGGATCTCCGCGACGAGGTCGATCGACTCCAGCAGGTCGCTCACGCCGGCGCCCGTGGTGGCGGACACCGGGATCGCGAGGACGTCACCGCCGAAATCCTCGACGACGACGCTCTGTTCGGTCAGTTGCTGCTTTACGCGGTCCGGGTTGGCAGCGGGCAGATCCGACTTGTTGATCGCGACGATCATGGGAACATCGGCCGCGCGCACGTGGTTGATCGCCTCGATCGTCTGGGGCATCACCCCGTCGTCTGCGGCAACGACCACGATCGCGACATCTGTTACCTGGGTGCCACGCGCGCGCATCGCCGTAAACGCAGCGTGGCCGGGCGTGTCGATAAACGTGAGCGGTTTGCCGTCGCGCTCGATCTGGTAGGCGCCGATGTGCTGGGTGATGCCACCGGCCTCGCCCGCAACGACGTTCGTCTCGCGGATGGCGTCCAGCAGGCTCGTCTTGCCGTGGTCGACGTGCCCGAGAATGGTGACGATCGGCGGCCGCGGGAGCGCACCTTCATCTTCCTCCTCGGCAGCAGGCTCCCCCTCGGGCTCGGGCCCGGCTTGGGCCGGGGCGATAGCGCCGGCCGCAGGCGTGGGTTGGGGGGAGATGCCGAGCTCGTTCGAGACGAGCGAGGCGGTAGCGAAATCGATCGTGTCGTTCACGGCCGCCATGATGCCGTGCGTCATGAGCCGCTTGATCGTGTCGATCGCGGTGATCCCCAGCAGCTCGCTGAGGTCCTTGACCGTCAGGGCGGCCGGAATCGTGACCGAACGTGCGCTCGGCGCTGGCGCGCTCGACGATGGTGTGGTCGTCATGCTTCCTCCGCGCCGTCGGCCGAAATCGTCTCGAAGTAGTGCTGGAGCCCGGCCAAGTCATCGGCGTCGGGCGACATCCGGAGCGCATGGCCTATGGTACCGCCTCCGAGCGCCTGCTCCCAGCAGGCGCGCTGGCGATGGAGGTAGGCGCCGCGGCCGTTGAGGCGCTCGCGCGTCTCAACCACGATCCGGCCCTCGGCGGTGCGGACAATCCGCACGAAGCCTCGCTTGCCGCCGATCTCGCGACAGCCGATACAGGTCCGTTGGGGTTCGCGGCGAAGAGTTGGCATCTCCGGTCAATGGATGCGACCGGAGTAGTCGATCTCCTCTTCGTACTCCTCCTCTTCGTCTTGGACGCGTGGGCCCCGGGGGCGCTTCTTCTTGGCCTCGGGCTCTTCCTTCCGCGTAGGGAGCACGTCTTCGGCGAAGCGAATCGCGGTCGGTCGCTCCTCGGGGAGGACCAGGGTGGGCACTTCGTACTCCTCGCCGTCGTCCTCGTCCCGCGCTTCCTCGCCGTAGTCCTCGGCCTCGCGGGTTTCCTCGTCGGGGATCTCCATCTCCGCCAGGGCAGCGGGGAAGGCGACATCCTCTTCGCCCTCGACGAGTGCAGGCGCCTCTTCGACGCTGGCGGCGGGAGGGGCAACCATCGGTGCCCGTGACTCCGCGATCTCGGGCAGTGGGGGCGCCTGTGCGAGCTGCAGGATATCGAGGTCGGGCTCGGTGCCCGGCAGGAAGGCGTCGAAGGCCGAGGGCGCCTCGACGATGCTGTCCTCCTCCCGCTCCGCGCCGCTCTGGCTGCGGATGCTCACGCGGTAGCCGGTCAGCTTCGCGGCGAGCCGCGCGTTCTGGCCCTCCTTGCCGATCGCCAGTGAGAGCATCGAATCGGGAACGACGACCACGGCTTCGCGCTCCTCCTCGTCCAGCTGCACTTCGAGCACCTGGGCGGGACTGAGCGCGTTCGTGACGAACTCCACGGGATCTGGATCCCATTTGATGATGTCCACGCGCTCGCCCCCGAGCTCGTTGACGATGTTCTGGATGCGCGAACCACGCATACCCACACACGCGCCGATGGGGTCGACGCTGGGGAGGCGGCCGTGCACGGCAACCTTGCTGCGGTGGCCGCCCTCGCGTGCGATCGCCTTGATCTCCACGCGGCCCTGCGCCACCTCTGGCACCTCGACTTCGAAGAGCCGCCGCAGGAGCAGCCGATGCCCCCGGCTCACGATCACCTGCGGACCCTTCGTCTCGTCGTTGACCTCGAGCAGAAGGACCTTCACGCGCTCACCCGCGCGCAGGTGCTCGTTGCGCACCATCTCGCTGCCGGGGAGGAGGGCCTCGGTACCGCGCCCGATCTCGACGATCGCCTGGCGGGGTTCGACCCGCTGGACGGTGCCCAGCAGCACTTCGCCCTGCTTATCGGCGTACTCCTCGTAGACGGCGCCGCGCTCCGCTTCGCGCAGGCGCTGCAGCACTACTTGCTTGGCGGTCTGGGCGGCGATTCGACCGGCGTTCTCAGGCGGCTTCACCTCGAACTCGAGGACATCGTCGATTTCCGCGTCGCCCTTGTAGCGTTTCGCCTCATCGAGCGTCATCTCGAGATCGTCATCCTCCACGCTCGTGACCACGGTCTTCTGGATGAACGCGCTGATATCGCCGGTTTCGCCCGAGATCTTGACGTGGACCTCGGGGCCTTCTTCGCCTTCGCGGCGGTAGGCCGAAGCAAGGGCAGCCTCGACGGCCTCGAAAATCACCTCGCGAGCGAGGTTCTTCTCGGCCGCGAGCTGACCGATCGCGAGCAGAAAATCGTTCTTCATGTCCCTAGTCTTCAGTTCCTTATCAACAAAAAAGGCGGGCGTCGCCGCCCACCTCTCCTCGGAGAAGCAGTGCCCAGTGTAGCAGATACGGTTAGTCCCCCAGGTTCAGATCGGCTTCGCCGTGCGGCTGCGGCTGCGCTCCTGGAGACGCAGCCCGCCGGCCGATCTGATGCGACGCTCGGCCCGATCGATGGCCTCCACGAGCGGCGTGACGCCGCGCGCACGGCTCCGCTCGAGGAGGTCCAGCGTGGTCGCTTCGAGCCGGTCCACGCGGCGATCGGCCCGCTCTGCGCGGTACTCCTGGCCCACTTCCTCGGAGATGTTCACGACACCGCCGGCGTTCACGATGAAGTCGGGGACGTAGAGGACCTGACGCTCCGCCAGATCGACCGCGATCGCGTCATCGGCGAGCTGATTGTTCGCGCTTCCCACCACCGCCCCACAGCGCAGCTCGGGCACGGTCTGCGCGGTGAGCGCCCCGCCCAGCGCGCAGGGCGCGAAGAGGTCGCACGCGGTGGCATGAATCGCGCCGGCGCCGGCAACCTCGGCGCCGACCTCAGTCGCCACAGCCCGCAGCGCTGTCTCGTTCACATCCGCAATCGTGAGCCGCGCGCCGGCCTCCGCGAGAAGCCGAGCGAGGCCGCCACCGACCTTGCCCACGCCCTGAATGGCCACATGCCGTCCCGCGAGCGCGGGCGCGCCCCAGAGAAACCGCGCGACGCCGCGCATGGCGGCGAGCAGCCCCCGCGCGGTTGCCGGCGAGGGGTCGCCGGAACCACCCGCATCCTGGCCGGTGCCCGTTACGAAAGCGGTTTCGCGCGCGATCATCTCCATGTCCGCCTGCGTCGTGCCGACGTCTTCTGCGGTGATGTAGCGCCCGCCGAGCGAGTCGATCGCGCGACCGTAGGCGCGCAGCAAGCGCTCACCCTTCGCCGTTCGTGGGTCACCAAGAATGACACCCTTGCCACCGCCGAGGTCGAGGCCCGCGGCCGCGTTTTTGCGCGTCATCGCGCGCGAGAGGCGGAGAGCGTCGGCGAGCGCGTCCTCCTCTGAGGGGTACGGATAGAAGCGCGTTCCGCCCAGGGCCGGACCGAGCGCCGTCGAGTGGATCGCGATGATCGCGCGCAGGCCTGAGTCCGCGTCCATCGCGAAGAGCACCTGCTCGTGCCCACCCTCAGCCGTTGCTTCAAAGACTTTCATGCGCCACCGCTCCTGCGCGACGCATCGATCGTAGCCGAGCCGGCCGTTCGAGCGCGCTTGGGCGAACCCCCGAGTGGGTTCTGGCGCTGATACGATCGTCGCCCTGTGGCCAGTGGACTCGTGACGGCAGTAGCTGGCGAAATAGAAGCCGGCCTGCGCGCGGCCGCGAACCCGAAACGCGCGGCCAGCGAGAAGCGCTACCTGAAGAGCGACATCGAGTTCCCGGGGGACCGGTGTCCCGGCTCTGCGGCGCGTGACGAAGACCGCCCTGCGCGACCATTCCGACCTCGCGAACCTGCTCGGGCTCACCGAGGAGCTGTCGGGAAACGGGTTGTTCGAGTTGCGGGCGGCGGCGGTGCAGGTGCGCGGCTTTCGCAACACGCTGTTGGAACCGCGGGATGTCGCTGCGATCGAACCGCTCTGGCGAGAGGCGAAGACGTGGGCGCTCATCGATTCATTGGCGACCACGGTGCTGGCGCCACTCCTCGAGCGACACCCCGCGACTCGACCCTCGACCGCTGGGCCCAGGACCACGACTTCTGGGTGCGACGTGCGGCCATGCTGGCACTGCTTCCGGCCCTGCGGCGGGGCGAAGGCGACTTCGCCCGCAAAGCGATCGACTGGCTCCTCCGCGAGGTCAGCAAGAAACGACCCGCGCTCGTCTCCGCGTGGCTGGCGCCACGCACCCGCCGCGCGTCCGGCGTAACCGTACGCGAGGCGGTGAAGCACTTGCCGGACGCCGACCGCGAACGGCTGATGGCCGCCTACCGCGAGCATCGCCCCGCCCAGCTGCGCTGACCACACACCTAGCTGGACTGATTACAGCTAGCTTGAGTCAGTTCGCCTCGGCGGCGACTTCGAGGAACGGCTTTGCCGTCGCGGCTAGGCCGCGATGCTCGGGCCGCTGAAGCTGCGGATCGCGGGCGAGGAGCTCGGCGGCCATCGCCCGCGCCCGGATGAGCAGATCGCGGTCGCTCAAACGCGCGACGCGGAGCATCGTGTTGGCCCCGCTCTGGGCCATGCCCCAGGCCTCGCCTTCGCCCCGCATCCCGAGGTCGATCTCCGCGAGCTCAAAGCCGTCGGTGGTGCGCTCCATCGCCCGCAGACGCTGTTGCGCCTCCGGGCCGGGGTCCTCCTCGCTGCTGAAGAGGAGGCAGTAGCCTTGGCGGTCGGAGCGCCCGACCCGGCCACGGAACTGGTGCAGCTGGCTCAGGCCGAAGCGCTCGGCGCCTTCGATCACGATGGTCGTGGCGTTAGGGATGTCGATGCCTACCTCGACGACGCTGGTCGAGATGAGCACCTGCGTTTCGCCGCCGCTGAAGCGGCCCATGACCTCGTCCTTCTGGCGGCCGGGCATCCTGCCGTGGAGGAGATCGAGGCGGTAGGCCGCGAGCGGGCCCGCGCCGAGCCGCTCGTACTCCTCCTCCGCGGAACGCACGTCGAGGACCTGGGACTCGTCCACGAGCGGGCAGATGACGAAGGCCTGCTCACCCTCATCGAGACGCTCGCGAAGAACGTCATAGGCCTCGTCCCGTTCGTTCGGCTCCACCCACACGGTGCTCACGGGCTTGCGGCCGGGCGGTAGCTCGTCGATCGTCGAGACTTCGAGATCGCCGTAGACGGTGAGGGCGAGGGTGCGCGGGATGGGGGTCGCCGTCATCACGAGCAGATGCGGATTCCCGCCCTTCTGGCGCAGCTTCGTGCGCTGATCGACGCCGAAGCGGTGCTGCTCGTCGATCACGGCGAGGGCGAGCCGCGGGAGCTCGACCGCGTCCTCGATCACGGCGTGCGTGCCGATAACGATGTCGGCGCCACCGTGGGCGGCGTCCTCGCGGACCTGCGTCTTCTCCGCGGCGGTAAGCGAGCCCGTGAGCAGAACAGCCCGCAGCGGCCGGCCGAGCCAGGCCGGAGAAAAGACGCCTTCGAAGGCCGAGTCCTCGCCACCGCTGAGAATCTCGATCAGCGAGCGGTAGTGCTGCTCGGCGAGGATCTCGGTGGGCGCCATCATCGCCGCCTGCTGGCCAGAGGCGACGGCGGCGAGCATGGCCGCGAAGGCGACGACGGTCTTGCCACTCCCCACATCGCCCTGGAGCAGGCGGAGCATCGGTACCGGGTCGGCGAGATCGTCCAGGATCTCGCCGAGCGTGCGGCTTTGCGCCGCGGTGAAGGCAAAGGGCAGCGACGCGAGATAGCCGTCCAGGTGCCCGCCCAGCGAGAGCTGGGGCGCGCGCCTAGTGCCTTGCCAGGCGGCGCGGCGGAGCAGGACGGCCACCTGGATCGCCAGGAACTCGCCCAGCGCGAGGCGCCGCCGAGCCTTCTCCACGTCTTCACCTGATTCGGGGGCGTGGAAGGTGCGCACGCAGCTCGCGAAAGGCGCGAGCTCCTCGTCCTTGGCCAGCCAGGCCGGCACCGGATCGGGGAGCTTCGCGGCGAGCGCCTCGACAGCCGCGGCCACGGCCCGGCGAATCGCGCGCTGGCTGAGGCCTTGGGTCGCGGGGTAGGTGGGGAGGAGGCGCCCGGGCCGCATGATCTCCGAATCGAAGGGCTCGTACTCGGGGTTGTCCATCTGCAGGCGGCCGCGGTAGACCCGCGCCCTGCCCGAGACGGCGAGCTGCTCCCCCTCATTCAGCCCGCGGGCGACGAAAGGCATGTTGAACCACACAACCCGGAGCGAGCCCGAACCGTCGGTGATCACGGCTTCGCTGCCCCGGACGCGGCGCCCGAAGCGCATCTGGCCCGCGGAAAGGATCGTGCCGACGACGGTCTGGGGAGTGCCATCGGGCGAGAGCTCGGAGATCCGCCGGACGTCGGTGAAGTCGCGAAAGCGCCGCGGGAAGAAGAGCGCGGCTTCGCCGGCGGTCGTCACGCCAAGCTTCTCGAAGCGCGTGGCGGCACTCTTCCCGACCCCAGGAAGCCTCGTCACGGGATCGCCGGGGGCCAGGGGGCGCTTCGGCGCGGGCGCGGCGGGCCGTTTGGGGCCGCTCGCTGCTGGCGCCCCCGCGCCACCCATCGCCCCCAACGTGGCCTCGATCCAGCGCCGTCGATCGGCCGCCTCCAGTGAGCGGTAGCCGCCGCGGGGAAGCGCGCGCACACGTTCGGCCAGTGGGTGGCCCAACGGCAGAAGCCCGTCTTCGGCCATCTGGATGAGCATGCGGTCAAGCCCGCCCACGACGGTGCGGTTATCGGCATCGCGCTCGAGCTCCAGCTCGAACACGCGGCGCAGGCGCGCGACCTCGGAGGGCGCGGACGCCACGCTACCGCTCCCGGCGCACCGTGCAGATGCCGGTCGCGTTGGGGCCCACGTACGTGCCCACGGTGGGGCCGATATGCGCCACCTCGAGCTGCGTGTGCGGGAGCAACGGACGGACGCGTTCCAGCAGCGTAGCGGCGGCCGCGTCGTCCCCCGTCCAGACCACGTGGAGTGCCTCGATCGTGCGATCCTCGGTCGCGATCTCTTCGATCCGCCGAATCGCGCGGGCGTGGGTGCGCACGCGCTCGAGCGGCGCAACCTCACCGCCATCGAGGTGCACGATGGGCTTGATCCGCAGCGCGCTGCCGAGGAAGGCGCCCGCTCGCCCGATCCGGCCCCCGCGCCTGAGGTACTCCAGCGTGTCCAGCGCCACGACCACGTGCGCGCGCTCCATGCCGCTCCGCGCAGCGGCAGCAACCTCCTCGAGCGAGCCGCCTTTTTGCGCGCGTTCAGCCGCCGCCATCACAGCAACCCCGAGGCCGATGCTTACCGTGTAGGAGTCGATGAGCTCGACACGGGCGTCGCGATCGCCGTTCTCGCGCGCGACCGAGGCGGAATTGAGCGTGCCCGAGAGTCGCGAAGAGATGTGGATCGACACGATTTCGTGGCCCTCGGCCGCGATCGCGCGGTAGACAGCCAGGAACGCCTCGACCGATGGCTGGCTGGTCTTGGGCAGGTCCGGCGCCGCCACGAGGCGGTCGTAGAACGTTGTCGCGTCGATGTCGATGCCGTCCTGGAGGGCTTCATCGCCGAACAGGACTGTGAGGGGAATGACGGTGATGCCGAGTCGAGCCACCGTCTCCGGGGCGAGGTCGCAAGTCGAGTCGGTGACAACACGCACGGCCATACGAAATGCTTAACCGCCTACACCTTGGAGTATAAGGGGCGCTTCCGCAGGCGGCTGGCGTTCCCGGCGTCTCTCCGCGGGCTCACCGCCTAGAATCGAACCATGCGCACGCTCCAGCTCGCGCCTTCGATCCTGACCGCGGATTTCGGGCGGCTCGCCGATGAGGTGCGGGCGGCAGAAGCGGGCGGCGCCGATCTCCTCCACCTGGACGTCATGGACGGCCGCTTCGTCCCCAACATCACCTTCGGACCCGGTCTCGTCGACGCGCTCCGCCGCGTGACGAACCTGCCCTTCGACATCCACCTCATGGTGATGGAGCCGGAACGGCAGGTGGAGGCGTTCCTGGAGGCGGCGACGACCGTGAACGTCCACGTCGAAGCGACGAACCACGTCAACCGCACACTCGATCAGATTCGAAGGGCAGGGGCGGAGGCGGGGATCTGTCTGAATCCGGGCACGCCCCTCGCGGCCATCGAGGAGTCACTGCCCGAGGTGGATCAGGTGATGGTGATGACGATCAACCCGGGCTGGGGCGGCCAGCAGATGCTTCCCGCACAGTTGGAGAAGGTCGCGCGGCTGCGCCAGCTTATCGACACCCAGGGCCACCGCGCGCGCATCGAAATCGATGGAGGCGTGAAGGTCGAAAACGTGGGGCACTGCGCCGTTGCCGGGGCCGACGTGCTCGTCTGCGGGAGCAGCGTCTACAACACCGTCGCGAGCGTAGCCGAGAACCTCGCCGCGCTCCGGCAGGCGGCTGAAGTTGGGCGCTAGACGCTCTTCGAGAGCGTGCGCAGACAGCGGGTGCAGATGTTCAGGCGCTTCCACGTACCATCGATGAAGACACGCTGCTTGTTGATGTTCGGCTTCAGCTGGCGGCTCTTCTTCGGGGCCTTGCGCTCCCAGCGCCCACCGTGGCGGTGCCGGATGTGGCGACCGAAAATCGTCTTCTTGTCGCAGACATCGCAGGCGCCGCTGGCCATCGGAAATCGCTCCCTCGGAAGGCTGGGAGAACGATGCTAGCACCCGGGTTGGCTATCAGCCATCAGAACTCGCGCTCATGCCCGAACGAATGCCCGAACTAGTGAATCGCGCACCCGAGAGTGCGCTCTCGGGTGCGCAGCTGCGGGCCGCGATCGCCGCAGCCGCAGACTACTTGGCCGAATGCGCGAAGGCCGTGGATGCGATCAACGTCTACCCCGTGCCCGATGGCGACACCGGTTCGAACATGGCCGCCACCCTGCGCGAGGCCTGCGACTACGCCCTCGCGCTGCCCGAGCCTTTCGGGGCCGGCGGGGTGCTCGAGGCACTTGCGCTGGGGGCGCTGTACGGGGGCCGAGGGAATTCCGGCGTCATCCTCTCGCAAACGCTGCGCGGTCTCGCGGCGGGCATCGGCGGGGCCGAAACCGTGGACGGCCCAGAACTGGCACGGGGGCTGGAGGGTGCCGCGGAAGCCGCCTACGGCGCCGTCGCGGAGCCGGTCGAGGGCACCATGCTGACCGTCCTCCGCGCTGCGGCCGAGGGCGCGGCGGGAAGCGCGGACGGAGCGCCCGTGCCCGTTCTCGAGGCGGCCCTGGCCGCCGCTGAGGTGGCGGAGACGCTGACGATCGACCAGCTGCCGGCACTCCGCGAGGCCGGGGTCACGGACGCCGGCGGCGAGGGCATCTGCGTCATCCTGCGCGGGCTCGTGGCGGCGCTGCGGGGCGAGCGACCCGCGCCAGTCTCCGTCCCGGACCGGCCGCTGGCCACGCTGGCCGGGCACAGCCCCGACGGTTTCGGCTACTGCACCGAGTTCGTGCTCGAGGCGCAGACGCACGCGGTCGACATCGACGGCGTGCGCGAGCACACGCGCCGCGCTGGGCTCGGCTCCATCGTGATCGTGGGTGACGAACGTGCGCTCCGGGTACACGTGCACACGGACGAACCCGAACGGTTACTGGCAGAGGTTGCCGCCTTCGGGAGCGTCACGCGGCCGAAGTTCGAGGACATGACGGCGCAGCACCGCCGCTTCCGCGCCGAAGGCAGCGGCGCGGGCGCCCGCACGGCTCTGCTCGCGCTGAGCAGCGGCGCGGGCTTCGATCGTGTCTTCGAGAGTCTGGGGGCGAGCGTGCACGTGCTGGGCGAGATCGTGAAGCCCGCTGCAGGCGACATCGCCAAGGCCGCCGACGCGCTCGGCGCGGCCGACGTGATCGTGCTCCCGAACCACCAGAACGTGATCCCCGCGGCCGAGCAGGCCATCGGCCTCGCGCGCTGCACCCTCCGGGTGGTGCCTACGACCTCGCTCGCCGAAGGCGCCGCCGTTGCGGTCGCCTTCAACGCCGACGCCTCCGCAGCCGACAACACCGCGATCCTGACCGAGGCGCGCGCCGCCACTCGCAGCGTGGAGCTGACCCGGGCGGCCGCCGCGCGCACCGCGGACGGCGTCGCCGTGCGCGCAGGCGACGTCATCGCGTTCGTCGATGGCAAGCTGGTCGTGGCCGGGGACGACGCCACGAATGCGCTGCTCGCGGCCCTGGCGGAGGCGGGAGCGGCCGAAGCGGCGATCGTGACCATCTACACCGGCACTGACTTCCACGGCTCCGCGAACGAGCTCGAAGAGCGCTGCGAAGCGGCCTTCGATGGCGTTGAGGTGGAGGTCCTGGAGGGCGGACAGCCACTCTACGAACTGGTGGCGGCAGTCGAGCGCTGAGCCCTAGCGGCGCTCTTTGATGCGCGCGGCGCGGCCAGTGAGACCGCGCAGGTAGTAGAGGTTCTTGCGCCGCACCTTGCCGCGGCGCACAACCTCGATCTGGTCGAGGCGGGGGCTGTGGATGGGGAACGTGCGCTCGACGCCTACGCCGCTCGCGATCTTGCGCACCGTGAAGTTCGAGGCCAGCCCCTTGCGCCGCCGGCGGATGACCACGCCCTCGAAGATCTGGATGCGCTCTTTGTCGCCCTCGACGACCTTGGCGTGGACACGGACAGTGTCTCCGCTACCGAAGTCCGGGAGGTCGGTGCGAGGGTCGGCTTCGGTCAGGGCATCGAGTTGGTAGGCCATCGTCGTAATCCGCGCGAAGCTTGGGCTCAACCTCAACTCTAGGCCACGGCCTGCCTACCGCCAACGGACTAGCGGCCGGTACTGCCATGCCCGCCACCGCCCCGGGGCGTCTCCGGGAGCTCGTCGCGGGGGGCGAAGGTCACGTCCGCGAGGCGGGTAACGACCATCTGCGCGATCCGATCGCCGTCTTCGACCACGTGATGGATCTCGGGCGTGAGTGTGCGCAGGGTGACGAAAAGCTCACCGCGGTAGTCGGCGTCAAGGGTCCCGAGGAAAGAAATGACGCCCCGACTCGCGAGACCGCTACGCGGGCGAATCTGGGCGTCAAGCCCCGGCGGCACCTCGAGGGCGATGCCGGTACCGATGCGGACGCCCTCGGGCCGCACCTCGACGGACCCGTCCGGCAGGGACGCATAGAGGTCGAAGCCCGAAGCGTGCGCGCTCGCGCGCTGGGGGAGCCTGGCACCCGCGCGCAACAGCTTCACCCCGATTTCGTCCATTGGGTCGCCTACTGATCGCCGCTCAGCGGAAGAGGTCGCGTTCGCTCTCGCGAATGATGTCCTGCATCGAGGCCTCGTCGTCCGGCTCCCAGTCGTAGCCGCGGATAACGGCGACGGGCACGCGGCTGAGGTTGCCTTTCACGAGCTCGCCGGCGCTCGCGAGCTCGTCCGCCCGGCAGACCGCCTGGACGAGGAATTCGTGACCGTGCGGGTCGTGCTCACCGATATAGCTCACGACGGGAGCGAGCCCAGCGATGCCGATCGCAATGTCCGTCTGACCCTCTCGCCAGGGCCGCCCGAACGTGTCAGAGATGATGACCGCAACATCGGCGCCCCGCTCCTGGAAGCCCCGGCGTAGCCCGCGGGCGCTGGCATCTGGGTCTTCGGGCAGCAAGACCGCGCGGCCAGCGGCACCCGAACTGGATTGATCGACGCCGCTGTTCGCACAGACAAAGCCGTGGCGTGTCTCCGTAATCAGCACCGGACCGACCTGACGCACGACGCGGCGGGACTCCCGCAGCACCAGCTCGACGATCGCCGGTTCCTTCTCCCAGGCGTCGGCGAACTGCTGCGCGAAGGGGGAGGGCGTGACGGAGTCGAGCTCGACCGTGCGGCCCTCCGCCTTCGAGACGATCTTCGAGGTCACCACCACGATGTCGCCATTGGCGATGGGCGAGCCCTCGGCGGTCGACGCTGCGGCGATCATCGCGGCAAGGTCGCTGCCCGCCGCGATCTCGGGGAGGCCGGGGACGCCGAAGATCGAGATCGTCACCGGCGATTCCTAAAGACCAGCGATTTGGACGCTGGTCTGGGTCTTGTGGACGCGGTTGAGGTTGATCAGCAGCGAGGTGAGCATCTCGACGTAGCGGCTGTTCGCCAACGCCCCGCCATCGACGCCGCGTACGCCCTCGATCTCGTTCGCGAGACCGATCAGTGCGGCCTTGGCCTCCGCATCTTCGCCACAGACGATGACATCGGCCGCGACGGGCTTTTCGAGGTCCATGAGCTTTTCGGCGCTCAAGTTCTGGAAGGCGGACACGACGCGGGACGCGGGCAGGGCCGCAGCCGCTTCCTCGGCGGCGCTGTTGCCGTCGACGTTGAGGGCGACGGCACCTTTGCCTTTCACGAACTCGAGGGGGGCGACGACATCGCAAACGATCCTGCCGGCGAGCGCTTCGCCCAGATGGGCGAGCGTCGGCGCCTGGCCGCCGTACGGGAACGTCAGGAAGACGATATCAGCGCCAGCGACCACGGCCTCGTTCGCACCGCCGCTCACCTTCGCCATCGCGACCGCCGCCGCGACCTTGCCTGCTCCCTTATCGCCGCGCTCCTGGGAGCGTGAGCCGATCGCGACCTCGTGGCCCGCCGCCGCGAAGCGCATCGCGAGGCCGAGCCCCTCTGGTCCCGTGCCCCCGACGAACGCGAGTTTCACGGCGCGGAGTCTAGCGGAATTACCCTCGCGGAGGTCTGCCGGGGAGCGTGCGCCGTGCGCGTTTCCTGCGGACGTGACGATGGCCACGGGGGAGACGGGGACGTATAGGCGCGCTTACCCAGAGGGGCCTGGGCCCTCTGCTATACTCGGTGCCAAGAGCGTTCTACGTCTCTAAGCGGCCGCTGACGCCGCCTGGAGTTTCCTTTGTACTCCCGCTGGCTTCGTAACGGCTTCATCTGGCTCCTCGTGATCGTCGCGGTGGTCGCGATCGGCTTCGCCTTCTTCTCGGGTGGCGATTCGACAGAAGAGATCGCGTTCGGCCAGATCGTCGAAGACATCGAGAACGGCCGCATCGAGACTCTGGAAGTCGACGGCAAAGATCTCAACGCGATCTACTTCGACCAGATCGATGGCCGGCGCGTCGAGCGCAAATCGAAGGTCGCGGAGAACACGGATGTCGCCACCTTCCTCACGGACAAGGGCATTGCGCTAAGCGGCGCGGCGCCAGGCACCGTCAACACGGTCAACCTCGAGTTCAAGGAGAGCGGCGGTTTCGGGCCCTGGCTCGGCCTCCTGCTCAACCTCTTCCCCTTCCTCCTCTTCGGCGCCTTCCTGCTGCTGATCATGCGGCAGGCACAGGGCTCGAACTCCCAAGCGATGAGCTTCGGGAAGAGCCGTGCGCGCCTCTTCACCGGCTCGAAGGTGACCGTCACCTTCTCTGACGTCGCCGGCGCGGACGAAGCGAAAGAGGAGCTCGTCGAAGTCGTCGAGTTCCTCAAGTACCCGGAGAAGTTCGCCGCACTCGGTGCGCGCATCCCCAAGGGCGTCCTGCTGATAGGCCCACCCGGCACCGGCAAGACGCTGCTCTCGCGAGCCGTGGCGGGCGAAGCCGGTGTGCCCTTCTTCAGCATCTCCGGCTCCGAGTTCGTGGAGATGTTCGTGGGTGTGGGCGCGAGCCGCGTCCGCGACCTCTTCGACCAGGCCAAGAAGAATGCCCCCTGCATCGTCTTCGTCGACGAGATCGACGCCGTAGGGCGCCAGCGCGGCGCGGGCCTCGGCGGCAGCCACGACGAGCGCGAGCAGACATTGAACCAGATCCTCGTGGAGATGGACGGCTTCGACACCGGCACGAACGTCATCGTCATCGCCGCGACGAACCGCCCCGACATCCTCGACCCCGCGCTCATGCGCCCGGGCCGCTTCGACCGCAAGGTCATGCTCGATTCGCCCGACGTGCGTGGCCGCGAAGCCATCCTCGCCGTCCACGTGAAGGGCAAGCCGATCGCCGAGGACGTAGGCCTGGGCACGCTGGCGAAGTCGACACCGGGCTTCAGTGGCGCCGATCTGGCGAACCTCGTGAACGAGGCCGCGATCCTCGCCGCGCGGCGGAATAAGAAAGTCATCGCGATGGACGAGTTCGAGGAGTCGGTCGATCGCGTCATTGCCGGGCCGGAGCGCAAGAGCCGCGTGATGAGTCCCCACGAAAAGAAGCTCACCGCCTACCACGAAGGCGGCCACACCGTGATCGCGCACTTCCTCGAGAAGCACGACCCGCCGCACAAGGTCACGATCGTCTCGCGCGGCATGGCCGGCGGGTACACCCGCTTCCTCCCCGACGAAGAGGCGCACTACCGCACCCGTGATATGTTCAAGGACCAGCTCTGTGCCGCCCTCGGCGGCCATGCCGCGGAGGAGCTCATCTTCGGCGAGTCCTCGACGGGCCCCTCGAACGACCTCGAGCAGGTCACCCGCATCGCCCGCTCCATGGTGACCCGCTTGGGCATGAGCGAACGCCTCGGGCCGCGCACCTTCGGCCGCAGCGAGGAGCTTGTCTTCCTGGGCCGCGAGATCTCGGAGACGCGGAACTACTCGGAGAAGGTGGCCGAAGAGATCGACGACGAGGTTCGGCGCATCATCGACGAAGCGCAGGGCCGCGCGCGCACGCTTCTCACCGACCGCCGCGAAATCCTCGACAAGCTCGCGGCCGTGCTGCTCGATGTCGAGACACTGGAAGGCGAGACGCTCGTCCGTCTCCTGGAAAGCGATCCGAACGACGCCTGGCCGCCACCGGACCTCAAGCGGAAGCAGAACCCGCCGGAGCAGCCAAGCGGACAAGAGCCTGCCGAAACGCCGAGCTTCGAGCCCACACCCAAGCGCGGCCTCGCCTGGGAGGGCGGCGCCCAGGCGACTACCGACCAGGACTAGCGCGGGGGCCCCTCGTTGACCGAATGGCACCGCCCTTCCTAGACTGAAGGTCCCCGATGCGACGGGATTCTGGAGACAACGTGCAGGCGATCGTGCGAGCCGATGGGCGTCAGCTGATGCTCACCGAAGGTCAGGAGTTCGACTTGGGCAGCCTTTCGGGCGACCCCGGCGATACGCTCGACTTCGACGTACTCCTGCTGATCGACGGAGCGGACATCGAAGTTGGAACGCCCACCGTGCCCGGCGCTTCCGTTCGGGCCCGCATCGAGCAGCACGGCCGGGGCAAGAAGCTGCGCTTCATGAAATACAAGAACAAGGTCCGCTACCGGCGCACGCTAGGCCATAAGCCAAAGCTAACCCGGCTCGTGGTCGAGTCGATCTCGAAGGGGTAGGCGATGGCGCACAAGAAGGGCCTCGGCAGCACCAAGAACGGCCGCGACAGCAACAGTCAGCGGCTCGGCGTGAAGCGCTTCGACGGTGAGCTCGTGACCCCCGGAACGATCATCCTGCGCCAGCGGGGCACGCGCTTCCATCTCGGCACGAATGTCGGGCTGGGGCGCGATCACACGATATTCGCCAAGATCGAGGGGCGGGTGAAGTTCGCCCCTCACGCCAAGGGCCGGCGCAAGCGCGTCAGCGTTCTCCCCAACGAAGACTAGGAGCAGGCAGTGAAGGCCGAAATCCATCCCGAGTACGTAGACGCGGTCATCACCTGCTCCTGCGGCAGCCTCATTCAGACGCGCGCGACGAAGCCCGCCATGCACATCGATGTCTGTAGCGAGTGCCACCCGTTCTTCACGGGCGAGCAGCGCATCGTCGATACCGCCGGACGCGTCGAGCGCTTCCAGCGACGCTTCTCGCTGGGTGACCCGCTCGCGCCGGTCGCACCTGCCGAACCCGACGCGGACGACGCGGACGCGCCAGCTGCCGACGCTGCCGACGCTGCCGACGGCGACGCTGCTGACGACGCCTAGGACCGACCCCGTGCGGAATAGCTCACCAGCCCTGCTGCTACGGGCCGCTTGAGCGCGCGATGACCAGCGAATCGCCCCAGCGACCGGATGTGTACTACGGCGGCCAAGCCGTCATCGAGGGCGTGATGATCCGCGCGCCCGCGCACATGGCCGTGGCCGTTCGCCACCCCAAAGGCAACATCGTGCGGCACGTCGAGCCCCTTCGCGGGCTCTACACCGGGCGCGTGCGCCGTATTCCCCTCGTCCGCGGCACGGTGGTGCTCTGGGAGACGCTTGCGCTCGGCATGCGCGCGCTCACCTTCTCCTCCCGCATCGCCTTCGAGGAAGAGGACGACGAGGGTGAGGCGGTCGAATTCCCCGAGGCCGTCATGTGGGGATCGATGGCGCTGGCGATGCTCTTCGCCGTCGGCATCTTTTTCGTCGGTCCGGTGCTGCTCGCGAACTTCCTCGAATCGCAGGGGCTCGATCGTGCCCTGGTGGTCGTGATCGAAGCCTTCTTGCGGCTTGGGCTCCTGGTCGGCTATCTCGCGCTCATCAGCCTGATGCCCGACATTCGGCGGGTGTTCCAGTACCACGGCGCCGAACACATGACGATCCACGCCTACGAGGCCGGCCTGCCCCTGACCGTCGCCGAGGTGCGCACCCGGGCGAAGGAGCACACCCGCTGCGGGACGAGCTTCCTGCTCGTGGTGGTGGCGATCGCCCTCGTCACCCTCCTCGTTTTCGACCTGCTCGTGGACGAGGGGCTCATCCTGCGCGTCGCAGCGCGGATACTGCTGCTGCCGCCGATCGCGGGCCTCAGCTACGAGGTCCTGCGCTTCGGCGCCCGTTTCGGCGCGAACCCTTTCGTGCGGGCGATGTTCGCCCCGAACATCGCCCTCCAGGCGCTGACCACGCGCGTGCCTGCAGACGACCAGATCGAGGTCGCCATCGCCGCCTTCGAGACCGCCCTCGAAAGCGCCACCGGAGGCGAGGCTGGGGCGTGAGCCGGCCGGGCGTAGTGCCCCTGGATCTCGGGGAGGTGCGCCTCCCGAGCGGCACCCCGCTCCCGGGACCATCCCCTATCATCGACCAGCCCCACAACGGCGTTCGCAGGGAGGCGATCGATGTCCGAAGAACAGAAGGCGATAGTCCGGCTCATCCGCGCGGAAGCCCTCAGCAAGAACCGACACGACCTCCTCGACGGCCTCTACGCGGACGACTACGCGTTCCACGGCGGCGCTGCCTACGGTGAGCTCACCGGTCCCGAAGCGTTCAAACAACTCCTCCAGGGGATGAGTCAGGTGGTCGGCGACTACGTCGAGACCGTCGAAGACCAGATTGCCGAAGCCAACAAGGTCGTGACCCGCCCTCGAGGGCATGGCAAGGCCATCGGCGAGCTTCTCGGAGTTGCGGGAAACGGCAGAGAGTTCACCGCAACCGCGATCCTGATCACGGCGTTCAACCCGCCGGGCTGATCGAGGAGGAGTGGGTTGAGGGTGACGCGATCAGCATCCTCCAACAGCTCGGGGCTGCTCCGGGAAGCTGAGGCGTGACCGATCGGGGCGTCGTGCCCCTGGATCTCGGGGAGGTGCGCCTACCGAGCAGGACGCCGCTGGCGGGGACGTTGCTTTCGATCCGGGCCTTCGTCATCCGCCACAGGGCCGGTCCGATCCTCGTCGACACCGGCATGGCGGCCGATGTCCCGGAACTGAACGCCCTCTACCAGCCGCAGATTGTGCCTATCGCCAAGGCACTGCGGGCAATCGGGCTGCTGCCCGCCGATATCGTCGCCGTCGTGAACACGCACCTGCACTTCGACCACTGCGGCGGCAACCGCCTCTTCTCGGGCACGCCGGTCTTCGTCCAGGCGAGCGAGCTGAACGCGGCGCGCGAGCCGGGCTACACGGTCCCAGAGTGGGTCGACTTCCCCGAGAGCGACTACCGCCCGATTGAAAGTGACACAGAGATTGCCGACGGTGTGCGGCTGCTCGCGGCGGGGGGACACACCGCAGGCACGCAGGCCGTCACCGTCCAGAGCGACGAGGGGCCCCTGCTGATCGCGGCCCAAGCGGCCGCAGACGCCCGCGAATTCGAAGACCCCACCTACCGCCACCCCCGCGGCCTCGCGATGGCCTGGGACGAATCTGCGTACACGCGCTCCCTCGAACGACTGCGAGCGCTCTCACTCACGGCCGTCTACTTCAGCCACGACGCCACGGTCCTGCGACCAAGCCCTGAGTAGCCCATCGCCTGGCGCGCTTCCGCATCGGTCCGTACTGTTGCCGCGTGACGGCAGCGACGTACCAGGTCGGCGAGTTCGAGATCGCCGTGGTCTCGGATGGCCACATCCGCCTCGACGGGGGGGCGGTCTTCGGGCTGGTGCCGCGCATCCTCTGGGAGCCCGTGCTCGGCAGCGAGAACATCGACGCCGAGCACCGCATCCCGTTGGGCCTGAACTGCATGGTCGTCCGCCGCGGGGACGACACCGTGCTCGTGGAAACGGGGATGGGCACGAAGCACAGCGAGCAGGTGCGCGCGCGCATCTTCCCCGGCGAGTACGGCCACCTCCTCGACGAGCTCGCCGCGGTTGGCGTCACGCCGGCCGACGTAACCGCTGTCGTGAACACGCACCTCCACACCGATCACTGCGGCTGGAACACGGTCGAGCGTGAGGGCGAAGTCGTACCGACTTTCCCGAACGCCCGCTACTTCATCCAAGCAGGGGAATACGAGGCCGCGAACAACCCCAACGAGCGCACGCGCGCGACCTACTTCCCCGAGAACTTCGTGCCGCTTGAGGAAGCGGGGCAGCTCGACCTGATCGACGGCGAGCGCGAAATCCTCCCCGGGATGACCTTCCTCCCGACCCCTGGGCACACCGCCGACCACGCTTCGCTGGTGCTCAGCTCCGCCGGCGAGACCGCGATCTACACCGGCGACCTCGTGCATCACGCCGTGCAAGTCGAGCGACCAGCGTGGATAGCCGCCTTCGACATCCTCCCGCTCGTCTCCCTGGAGACGAAGAAGCGGCTGGCCGAGCGCGCGATCCGCGAACGGGCGCTCCTGATCTGCGTGCACAACGCCTTCCCCGGCGTCGGGCGCCTGACGGAGGTCGACGGGCGCCGGCGCTTCGTCGAAGAATGAGCGTCGACGCAGGCACGAACCGGCTGGCGCTGCACGTCATCCACGAAGAGCGCAACGCGGCTTTTTCCGTTCATGGCGGCTGGCAGTTGCCGGAGCATTACGGCGACGTCGCTGCGGAGTACCAGCAGCTGCGCTCGCACGCGGTCGCCTACGACCGCTCCGACCGCAC
>Ga0310121_10000767_pt1 | contig 34325 bp, 37 predicted proteins | sample CB27_Tmax_986_MG_FD_203504 | JGI IMG/M metagenome (GOLD analysis project Ga0310121, IMG submission 203504) | Marine microbial communities from Western Arctic Ocean, Canada - CB27_Tmax_986 | ecosystem: Environmental > Aquatic > Marine > Oceanic | place: Canada: Western Arctic Ocean | collected...
TCGCAACCACGGCCGACATGAAGGAGGGGCTCGGGGCGTTCCTCGAGAAGCGTAAGCCCGAGTTCACCGGCCGCTGAGTCCGGCGCCGCGCTCCCACCTCGGAGCGGTGGCGGCGCGGCCCCAATTCCAGCCCAATCCTGAGCCGTCTGACGGGCCGGCTGCCACGCCGGAAAGCTGCGGCCTGTCAAGGGTTTTCCGGCCTCCGAGGTGGCTGGCGTTCGGCGGCCAAAAATGCTAAATTCTCCCATGCTGAAACGGCCTCTCGGAGGCGCCAGGCGCGGCTGCCTAGCCTCCCCCTGCCGTGGGGTCCGTGAATGCGCCTGAGGGAGGTCGGGATCCGGCATTTCCGGAACCTGGCCGCGCAGGAGTTGGAGATCCCCTCCGCGGGGCTCGCGCTCATCGGCGAGAACGCGCAGGGGAAGTCAAACTTCCTGGAAGCCGTCTACTACCTGGAGACCTTCCGGTCCTTTCGGGGGGCTCCCGACGAGCAGCTGGTGGGGGTCGGGCAGGAGGCCTTCCGCGTGTCCGGCAGGCTGGGAGGAGCCGAGGGCGAGCACCGAGTCACAGCCGCCTATCAGCCGCGGGGCAGGCGCAAGAAGGTCACGGTGGACGGCGCCGAGGCCGAGCGCATGGGCGATGCGATCGGCTCGCTCGCGGCCGTGATCTTCTCGCCCGCGGACGTCGCTCTGGTGAGTGGCGGGCCGGCCGAGCGCCGGCGCTACCTCGACATCGTTCTCTCGCTCAACGTGCCCGGGTACGTGCGCGCGCTCCAGCAGTACCGGCACGTGCTCGCGCAGCGGAACGCGGCGCTCCGGGAGGCGGTGCGCGTGGGGACGACCAAGGCCGTGGAGTCGCGCGTGCGCCCCTGGGACGACGGCCTGGTTCGCTCGGGTGCGCGGCTCGTCGTGGAGCGCCGGAGCTGGATCGAGGGGCGCTGCGCGCTCTTCCGGTCCCTCTACGAGGTGGTCGCCGAGGACGGACACGGCGCCGCGATCCGCTACGCCCCCGGTCTCGCCCTTGAGGGGGCGCTCGGCGAGGAGGATGTCGTCGCCGCCTTCCGCGCGGCGCTCGCCGGCAGCGCGGAGCGGGAGCTCCGCGTCGGGAGCACGGTCGTGGGGCCACACCGGGACGATCTCGAGGTGACCCTCGAGGGCCGGGCTGGGCGCCTCGAGGCACGCGCCTTCGGATCGAGCGGGCAGCGGCGCACTGCCGCGCTCGGGCTCCGGCTGCTCGAAGCGCGCACGATCCGGGAGCGGCGTGGGCGCGCGCCACTCGTGCTCGTGGACGACGTGTTCGCGGAGCTGGACGAGGGGCGGAGCGAGCGTGTCCTGGAGCTGCTCGAGCGAGAGGAGACGGGCCAGGTCATCGTGACCGCGCCCAAGGCGAGCGACGTGCGACTCGGGCGCGACGCGCTTCCGCGCTGGCGCATCGCGGCCGGGCGGATCCGGGCGTGAGCAGGCCGGAGCGGGCCGGCCCCGAGCGCGTGGGGCTCGTGGTGGAGCGCTTGCTCGAGGCGAGCGGAGTCGCCGAGCAGGTGCGTCGGCAGAGTGCGCTCGAGGTGTGGCCGGCGCTCGTGGGCGAGGCGATCGCGGCGGTCACGCACGCGCGATCGCTCTCGGAGGGAACACTGTTCGTGGAAGTGCGCTCGAGCGCCTGGCTGATGGAGCTCGAGCTGATGAAGTCGGAGATCCTCAGGCGGATGAACGCCGGGCTCGAGGGCGCGTCCCTCGACCGGATCGTCTTCGTGCTGGGCCAGACCGAACGCTGACCGAGGCGAGCATGGCGGAGAAGAAGCAAGATAAGAAGGGCGCCGACTACACGGCGGGCCAAATCACGGTGCTCAAGGGGCTGGAGGCCGTACGCAAGCACCCGGGCATGTACATCGGCTCGACCTCCGGGCGCGGGCTCCATCACCTGGTCTCCGAGGTGGTGGACAACGCGATCGACGAGGCGATGGCCAGCTTCTGCACCGGTGTCTGGGTCACCGTGCACGAAGGGAACAGCGTCACCGTCGAGGATGACGGCCGCGGCATTCCGGTGGACATCCATCCCACCGAGAAGATCCCGGGCGTCCAGCTCGCCATGACCGTGCTGCACGCCGGCGGCAAGTTCGACAAGAGCACGTACAAGGTGTCGGGTGGGCTGCACGGCGTCGGCGTGAGCGTCGTGAATGCGCTCTCCGAGTGGCTCGAGGTGGAGATCCGCAGGGACGGCAAGCTCCACCACCAGCGCTACGAGCGGGGCGCTCCGGCCAAGCCGCTCGAGGTGCTGGGCGTGGCGAAGGGGACGGGCACCAAGGTCACCTTCAAGCCCGATCCCCAGATCTTCACCGAGCTCGAGTTCAACGCCGACATCCTCTCCAACCGGCTCCGTGAGATGGCCTTCCTGAACAAGGGGCTGACCGTCGTCTACACCGATGAGCGCCCGGGTCAGCAGCTTGAGGAGGTCTACCGCTACGACGGCGGCCTCGCCGAGTACGTGGCTTGGCTGCGCGGGAACCGCACGCCGCTGCACGACAAGCTGATCTACTTCGAGGTGAGCCGACCGGAGGCCGAGATCGAGCTGGCGATGCAGTACGACGACGGGTTCGCGGAGAACACGCACACCTTCGTCAACAACATCAACACGCACGAGGGCGGCACGCACCTGACCGGCTTCAAGACCGCGCTCACCCGCACGATCAACGACTACGCCCGGCGGGCCGGCCTCTTCAAGAAGGACGACTCGCTCTCGGGCGACGACGTTCGCGAGGGGCTCACCGCGGTGCTGTCCGTGCGCGTGATGGAGCCGCAGTTCGAGGGACAGACCAAGGCCAAGCTGGGGAACAGCGAGGTGCAGGGCGCGGTGGCGGGGGCGGTCAACGAGAGGCTGTCCGCCTTCCTCGAGGAGAACCCGAAGGCGGCGCGCACCATCGTCGAGAAATCTCTCCAGGCAGCGCGCGCGCGCGAGGCCGCGCGCAAGGCGCGCGACCTGACCCGCAAGAAGAGTGCGCTCGAGAGTGGAGTGCTGCCGGGAAAGCTGGCCGATTGCTCGATCTCGGATCCGGCGATGTGCGAGCTGTATATCGTGGAAGGGGATTCCGCGGGGGGGTGCTTTGACGGCGATACCAGGGTGGCCCTCGCCGACGGCCGCTCGCTCACCTTCCGCGAGCTGGTCGCGGAGCACGAGGCCGGCAAGCGCAACCTCTGCTACACCATCCGGCGGGACGGTACGGTGGGATTGGAGGAGATCCACCATCCTCGGATCACGCGACCGGCCGCCGAGGTGATGAAGGTCGTCCTCGACAACGGCGAGGAGATCGTCTGCACTCCGGATCACCAGTTCATGCTGCGGGACGGTACGTACCGCAGCGCCGACCGGTTCGAGGCCGGCACGTCCCTCATGCCGCTGTACCGGAAGCTCTCGACCAAGGCGGAGCCCGGCATCACGATCGACGGTTACGAGATGGTCTGGGATCCGCGGTCCGAGAGCTGGCTGTACACGCATGTGCTGGCGGATTGGTATGACCGCTGGAAGGGCGAGTATGAGCTGGAGGGGCGGGACCCGGAGCACCGGGAGTTCATGAAGGCGCGGTGGGTCGAGTTCTACAGCTCCAATGAAGGGTATCGCAGCGAGCTGGTGCGGCGGTTGAATCACAGTCAGCGCGACTACTGGAGCAACGCGGCTAACCGAGTTTGGCAGGGTGATCGAGTGCGACGCTTCTTCCAAGCCCATCCGGAGCGCCGGGAGGAGCTGTCCACGAGGGCGATCGAGCAATGGAGTGATCCAGAGCTGCGCGCGTGGCGCGCGGCCGAGACGAACCGGCAGTGGACTGCGGCGTTCCACGCGCGGCGTAAGGCCGCCCTGGAACGCACCTATTACCGAAATACGATCAGAGTCCTCAAGGCCTTCGAGCGCGACAGAGTAGTGAATGGGGAGGCGTTCCAGGAAGCAAGGCGGGTTGCCGGCGACAAGACCGTCCTACGGCTCGAGACATTCTGCGAGCGGTATTTCGCGGGCGATGCGGCGCGGGCGACCGAAGCGGTGCGCAACGTCAACCACTCGGTGGTGCGGGTCGAGCGTCTGAGTCGCCTCGTCGACGTGTATGATCTGGAGGTTCCAGGAACGCACAACTTCGCCCTCGCGAGCGGCGTATTCGTGCACAACAGCGCCAAACAGGGCCGGGACCGCTCCTATCAGGCCATCCTGCCGCTCAAGGGCAAGATCCTGAACGTGGAGCGCGCGCGCATCGACAAGGTGCTCTCGAACGACGAGATCCGCGCGATGATCACCGCGATCGGCGCCGGCATCAAGGAGGACTTCAACTTGAAGAAGGCGCGGTACCACAAGGTCATCTGCATGGTCGATGCTGATGTGGATGGGGCTCACATCAAGACTCTGCTGCTCACCTTTTTCTTCCGTCAAATGCCAGAGCTGATCGAGGCTGGCTACATCTACATCGCAAAGCCGCCCCTCTACCGCATCGCCAAGGGGAACAAGGAGTACTACGCGTACTCGGACAACGAGCGGGAACAGGTGATGAAGCGAATCACCAACGGCAAGCCGGAGGACGCCAAGGGGGTCAACATGCAGCGCTACAAAGGGCTGGGGGAGATGAACCCTGACCAGCTTTGGAAGACCACGATGGATCCCGACGCTCGGACTTTGATGCAGGTGCGGATCGAGGACGCCGCAATCGCGTCGAAGCTATTCGACCAGCTGATGGGCGACGAGGTCGAGCCGCGCCGCCAGTTCATCGAGAAGAACGCCAAGTACGTGAAGAACCTGGACGTCTGAGTGCTGGGCGGTGGGCCGCTGGCCCGGCGGCGCTACTGGGTGGCCCGGTCGGCGTCCAGCCAGAGATCGCCCGCGAGCCAGTCCGGATCGCGCGGCGAGAAGTGGAAGACGAGTGATCCGCCCGCGAGCAGAGGCAGCAGCAGCTCCGCCCGCGCGCCGCGCGGTGACATAGGGCGCCCTCGTGCACGACGATGCCACGGCTCCGGGCGGCGCCGTTGAACGGCGCCGAGAGTCCCCTCAGTCAGAGCCCGGTCGAGCGGTACGCGCGTCCGCCCGCCTTCCCGCGGAATCCGTAGGTCTCCAGGGTCAGGTAGAGCCCCAGTGAGGTCGCGTTGCTTCCCGGCCGGTTCGAGAACCGGGTGGGGACGGCCGTGCCGCCCGGCGGGGACCCGCTTCCGTGCGAGACCGTGAACGGTCCCTCGACGAGCCGCAGCGCATCCATGTCGAAGATGTAGCCGCGCGGCTCGGTCGCGGGCAGCCCGAAGTCCACGTAGTACAGATACGGCTTGGCGACCTACTCCGGGTGTGCGCCGCGGTAGGCAAAAGATGCCTCGAAGGCCGAGCGGAGCGCGGCGGAGTGGCTCTGGCGCACGATCGCTCCGTTGAGCGCGTGGAGCGCGCGCTCCGCGAGGGCGTCCACTCGCGACCGGAGCCCAACGGCGCTGGCGGCCGGCGCGGCTGGGAGCGTCGGCGGAGAGGAGAAAGATCCGGGTCCGGCGCCCGTGCGTGCGGACGGAGGAGCGGCGGGGGAGAGCAGTCCCAGGCCGGGGAGGAGCGCCAGCAGGAAAATCTTCATCACGCGGCTCGGTGGGCCCGCTCTGGCGGCGACGCCGAGGCGGTGGGTTTGGCAGATGCGGTTTACGCGTGCGCGCGGCCGGATTGGCCGCGCCCTCTTCAATAACCGGGAACGGGGCATTCCGTTTCCGAGCGATGCCCCGGCCTCACTGCCCGCGCGCTTTCTCCACGCAGGCGCGGAGCCTCTCGGTCAGGCGATAGGGAGATGCTGTTCGTGAAGTGAGGCGGCCGGGAAACTTACGAGAGCGTGGTCGGAGGGCGCTGGTGCCTTTCGGCCCAGCTGCCGTTCCGGCCTTGCGCGCGACCTTGCGTAAGTCTTCGTCCGGGCCCATTCATGGGCGAGAATCTACAGGATCCCTCGGCCCTGACAGTACTTGCCACCGATCTCACGCTGCGGCGCAGTGCTCGCGCTCGTCCTGCTCGTGTCCGGCTGGTCGAATCCTTCGAGACGAGCCTCGTCCGCGCGCAGGGCGCGTGGGACGAGGTGACCGCCCACGGCACCGGGGCCGCTGGCTGACGACGTTGACGGACGCGAGGCATCGCCAATCACTACCACGAGGAGGAACGCTTCCATGACCCCCAAGGAATTCTTCGACTTCGCCAAGAAGCACAAGGCTCGCATGGTGGATCTGAAGTTCACCGATCTCCTTGGGACCTGGCAGCACTGCTCCTTCCCGATCGAAACCTGGGACGTGGGCACCTTCGAGGACGGGGTGGGATTCGACGGATCGTCGATCCGCGGCTGGCAGAAGATCAACGTGTCCGACATGCTCGCCATCCCGGATCCGGACACCACGGTGATCGATCCGTTCTTCCGCGAGCCCACCGTGAGCGTGATTGCCGACATCGTGGATCCGGAGACCCATGAGGACTACTCGCGCGATCCGCGCTACGTCGCCCGCAAGGCGACCAAGTACCTGAAGAAGACCAAGATCGCCGACACCTGCTTCGTGGGCCCCGAGCCGGAGTTCTTCATCTTCGACGAGGTCCGTTACGAGCAGAACCAGCACCGGGGACTCTACGAGATAAACTCTTCGGAGGGCGCCTGGAACACGGCGCGCCACGAGGAGCCGAACCTGGGCTACAAGCCCAGCTACAAGGGCGGCTACTTTCCGGTCAGCCCCACGGACACGTACCACGACCTCCGCGGGGACATGGCCTACGCGATGATGAATATCGGCATCGTGGTCGAGGCCCATCACCACGAGGTCGGCACCGCGGGGCAGGCGGAGATCGACTTGAAGTTCGCCGAGCTGCTCAAGATGGCCGATCAGTTCATGTGGTACAAATACATCATCAAGAACGTGGCGCTGCGCGCCGGGAAGACCGTCACGTTCATGCCCAAGCCGATTTTCGAGGACAACGGCAGCGGCATGCACACGCACATGTCGTTATGGAAGGGTGGCAAGCCGCTGTTCGCCGGGAAGGGATACGCGGGGCTCTCCGACCTGGCGCTGCACGCGATCGGGGGGCTGCTCAAGCACGCGCCGGCGCTGATGGCCTTCGCGGCGCCTACCGCGAACTCGTACCACCGACTGGTGCCGGGCTTCGAGGCGCCGGTGAACTTGGCGATGTCGAAGCGCAACCGCTCGGCGTCGTGCCGGATCCCCATGTACTCGGACAGCCCGAAGGCGAAGCGCGTCGAGTTCCGGTGCCCGGATCCGAGCTGCAACGGCTACCTGACGTTCTCGGCCATGCTCATGGCGATGATCGACGGGATCCAGAACAAGATCTCTCCGGGCAAGCCGCTGGACCGGGACATCTACGAGATGACGCCCCAGGAGCTGGCTAAGACCGAGAAGACGCCGGCGTCGCTCTGGGAGGCGCTCGACAACCTCAAGAGCGACCACAAGTTCCTGACCAAGGGCGACGTCTTCACCGACGACCTGATCGAGACGTGGATCGACTACAAGATCGAGAAGGAGCTGGAGCCGCTGCGCCTGCGGCCCCATCCCTACGAGTTCCACCTGTACTACGACAACTAGGGGCGTCGCGGCGCAGGCCGTGACCGGCGGCGGCGGCGGATCGCTCTGCTCACGAGAGGTCCGGCCAGCGCGCCTACGGTGAGCCCAATCAGCGCGAACACAAGGATCGGCTGGATCACGCCCGCGAGGTCGACCTCGGCGCGCACGGCCTGGAGGGCGGTGACCCCACCGAGGAGCGTCGCGCCCACCGCCATCCCGCGCACCGTGTCGCGTGCTAACGTGCTCACGTCACCTCCTCCTCGCGTCCCGTGCGCGTCCACAGGATCACCCGCTCCTTGACCGGCTCGCCGGTGAGGCGGCTCCACGCCTCCCCGTAGCGGCGGAGCTGCTCGCGATAGCCGAGGCGACGCGCCGCGAACTCCGGGTCGCTTCCGCGGTCCGTCTTGTAGTCGACCACCACCCAGCCGTCCGGCTCGCGGAAGGCGAGGTCGATCACGCCTTCCAGATAGGTATCCGGCTCGAGCTCGAGCGTGAACGGAATCTCGGCGAGCCGGTGGGAGGCGTGCCCCGCCCGGCGCCAGAGCGCGGAGTTCCGGACCCCGTCGACGGTCGCCATCAGCGCATCGAGCTCGGTCGGCTCCCCCGCGCGGCTCGGCCGGTCCAGCTCGAGGAAGAGCGAGCGCGCCAGCGCGCGCAGCCGGTCCTGGGTCGCTCCGGAGGCCGCCGCCTCGAGCACGGCGTGCACCACACTCCCCCACTCGTAGCCCCCGGGGCCGCTCGAGGTGGGGCGGAGCGGTGGGAGCGACTCGTCGTCCTCCTCCGCGCCCACGCTGGACGCTTCCTTGGCCTCCGCCGTGACGGTGGTGAACCCGGTACCCGGCCGCGCGCACGCGGCACGCGCTGCGTCCACTACCGCGACACGTGTGGCGATCTCCTCCGGGCCCAGGTCGAGACGCTCCCGGGGCGGCGCGGGGACCGGTGCCAGCCGGAGCGCCTCCGCGTGTGCTGGGGACGCGAGCCAAGCGTCGAACTCGCCCCAGGGAGACTTCCCCACGGCCTTCGGATTCCCGGGCCGCGCGATCACGAGCTCCTCGCCGGCGCGCGTCGCGGCCACGTAGAGCAGCCGCAGCTCCTCGGCCTCCAGGAAGCGCGCCTCGCGCTCCGCCTTCTCGCTCCAGCGCGCAGGGCGCGCCAGCGTGCGCGTGTCCCAGCCCTCCTCCTGCTCGACCACCAACCAGCCCCGCGCGCGACCGTCGGGGGTGCGCTCCACGTGGCGCTTCACGCGGTGCTGCCACGTCCCGTAGGGCGCGGCGAGGACGACGACGCTCGCCTCGAGCCCTTTCGCCTTGTGCAGGTTCATCAGCCGCACCACCTCGCGGCGACCCGGCTCGAGCGGGGCCTCCGCCTCCTCCTCGGAGAGTGCCGCGGCCAGCGCCTCGAGCGCGCCGGTGAGCGAGGTGTCACCCTCGAGTCCCGAGGAGCGTACGGCGTCGAGTACGAAACCGAGCGCCCCCGCGCGGATAGACCCGAGCTCGCCGGCAGCGGCGTGCGGCAGTAGGCCGAGGTCCTCGGCGATGCGGCCGACAGCGACGTCCGCCGGCTCCTTGCGCGCCAGCTCCCACCACCCGCGCAGGCGCGCGAGCGCGGCTTCCACGGGGTGGTCCGGTCCGGCCGGACCGTGGAGCGCCCAGCGCAGGTCGAAGGAGCGGCCCGCTTCGCGGTGTGCCAGAAGCTGCTCGTGGTCCAGCCCGAAAAAGAGACCGATCAGCACCGCCACGATAAGCGCGGAATCCGACGGATCGGTGAGTGCGCGCAGCAGCAGGGTGAGCTCGGCGACCTCGTCCTCGACCCAGACGCCCGCTCCCGAGACCTGCACGGCGAGCCCGCGCCCCTCCAGCGCCCTCGCCAGCAGGCTCAACGGCTCCTTCTTGCGCGTGAGGATCAGGAAGTCGCCGGGGCTGCGCTCCCCGCTCGCGATCCGGGAGGCGACCCACTCGGCTACGGCGTCCGACTCCCAGGCCGCGATGACCTCGTTTCTCACCCGTCCTTCGATCGGCACCGCGTACTGGAAGACGCCCTCACGTGTGGGCTGCTCGCGCGGCTGCGGGACGAGCGCGGCGAAGCCGGCCTGCCTCTCGTTGCCCTCTGCCGGGAAGCCGTCCGGCGGCGCGAACCGATCGTTCACCAGCCGCGCGATGGGCGCGCCGGACCGGAAGTTCGAGGTGAGCGTGAGGACCCGGCCGAAGCTCGCGAAGCGCTCGCGCACGCGGGTGTAGAGGGCGATGTCCGCGCGCCGGAACCGGTAGATCGACTGCTTCGGGTCGCCAACGACGAAGAGCGCGCCGGCACGGGGCACGGCGTGCGTCCAGTCGCCGCCGTCCGCCCCGTCCGAGGCGAGCAGGAACAGCACCTCCGCCTGGAGCGGATCGGTGTCCTGGAACTCGTCGACCAGCAGACGTCGCCAGCGGCGCCCCAGCTCCGCACGCGCCGCCGGGCTGGTGCGGAGGAGTCGGGCGGCCAGGTCGAGCAGGTCCTGGAAGTCGAGGCGTCCCGCAGCGCGCCGGTGCGCGAGCAGCCCGTCGGCCGCGCCCTTGGCGAAGCGCATGGCCGTCGGGTAGCGATGCGCCCACCACTGATCGAGCACGCGCTCCGCCGTCGAGCCGTCCTGCACGAGCTCGTTGAAGCGGTCGCACAGCCGCTTGGCGGCCTGCTTGCCCGCGTGGTCGTCCGCCGGCGCGATCCCGAGCACGTACCTGTAGAAGTAGCGCAGTGGACAGGTACCGAGCGCCTCGAGGCGACGGCTGCTGAGCACGTTCCTGTAGTCCGAGCGCAGATCGAGCACGGGGCGCGGACACACGACGCCGTGGTGCGGACCCGCGCGGTCTCCCGCGCGCGCCGCGCGCGCGTAGAGCCCGGCCGCGAGGCCACCGAACGCCGCGCGCACCACGGCCTCTCCGTCCAGCCGACGTCCGTCGCTGCGGAGCGCACTGAGCCAGACGTCCTCGGTGTCCAGCCGGGCGTCGCCCCGGGGGATGCGTGACAGGGGATCGCCGAGGAACCGGTCCAGATCCTCGAACCCGGCGGTCGGGCGCTCCGCGACTCGGCGGTAGAGCTGAAGCAGCAGCGGCGAGGGGGTGAGCGTGCGCCCCTCGAGCGGCTCCCAGGCGGCGTAGCTCAGCGTGACCGAGCCGCGCAAACGTGCGAGCAGCGCGGCCATGCGGAAGCGGCGCTCGTCCAGGCGATCGGCGGACGTGGGGAGGTCGCTCCCGGTGAGCGCGGCGCGCTTTCCGTCCAGCAGGATCGGATCCTGGGAGCCGACGCCGGGGAAACGTGCCGCGTCGAGCCCCACCACGAACGTGACGGGACGCCCGGTCTACCCACCGTGCTCCACGTCCGCCAGATGCAGGTGTCCGCCGTGCGAGCCCCAGGGTGCGCGCCCCTCCGCACGCGGCGCGGGCACGCGGATGGCGAGATGCTCGGCGAGCGTCGCGAGCGCCGCGCTGAACGCGGTCGGGCGGTTGAGCGTCGCCGCCACCCGGTCGAGGATCCGGCGCAGCCGCTCGAGCGCGGTCTAATCCACCGAGCCGCCCTCGGGCACGTGCTCCAGGAACACCGCGAGCGCGGAGGCGAGCGCGCCGGGCGCCACCGGAACGGGCGCCGCGTCGATGCGCGCCGGGACCGGCGGCACCGCCCGCTCGATGGGAGCGATCAGCGCGAGCAGCGCGTCCAGCTCGCGGCGGTGGCGGGCGGCCGCCTCCTCGGATCCTTCGCTCCGCTGCGGTCGCGGGCCAGCCGCGAGCAGCCGGCGGCGGGCGGCCTCGATCCCGGATACGTACCGCTTGCGTCCCCATCCGATGCGCAGCCGGCGGAGCCGCCGCGCGAGCGTCGCGCCGTCCAGCTCCAGAAACGGAGGCGGGGGCGCGAGGTCGCCGGACTCGAGGAGCCGGCGGAGTACGGGCTCCGGGAATCCCTCCCGCACCCAGCGGAGCCAGGTGGCCAGCGCGCGTCCGGCGCGCGTCCGCTCGACGGGCAGCCCGACCGCGAAGGTGACTGGGATGTCCAGCCGCGCGGCCAGCGCGTGCACCGCGGGTCCGTACACCCCGGGATCCGGGGTCACGATCTCCACCTCGTCCCAGCGGATGCCGCGGGCGACGACGCGCCGTAGCACCTCGCGCAGCTCCTCGGTGATCCCCGCGGCGCGGAAGAGCGTGACCCCGTCCAGCCGCGCGGCCGCGCTGCCGTCGCCGTCGTGGATCGCCCCCAGCGGAGTGGGCTCCTCATCCGCCTCGTGCCAAAGGAGCCCGTGCGGGGCGGGCAGACTCCGCACGGGATCGTGCGGGAGGCGGACCGCGCCGCGCGCCTCGAGCGCCGCGAGGAAGCGTCCGGCGAAGCCGCGTGTGCCGAGTCCCGGCGCGAGCAGGATCCGTTCCGCGCCGAGCGGCGCCCCTTCGTGGACTGCGGCCTCGGCGCGTGCGAGCACGCCCGCGGTGTCGATCAGCCGCTCCGCGCTCAGGCAGTGCTCGAGCCGCTCGAGTAGCCCGGTCAGCAGCGCGCGCTTCGCCGGATCGGGGATCGCGCGCTCGGTGATCCGGCGCGGTGACACCCCCGTGAGCCGGAGCGCACCGACGGCTTCGCGCACGGCCTTGCGGAACCCGACCCCCGCGGAGAGCTCCACGAGATGGTGGGCGCCGCTCCCTTCGGTGACCGTCGCGAGCGCCTCGTCGAGCAGCTCGTCGAGCAACGCCTGCTCGGCGAAATCGTCGAGCACGGTGCGCCCCTCTTCGCCGAGCTCAGCGCCGACCAGCTCGAGCGCGAGCGGGCGGATGGTGGTGACCTCGAAGCCCAGCCACCGTCTCCGCAGGCGCGCGAGCGCGCGCAGGATCTCCCGCCCCGCCCCGCGCGTGGGCGCGACGACCAGCGTGCGTGTCCCCACCGGGGCGCGCTCGGCCTCGCGCGCGAGCGCCGCGAGCAGGGCGTACGTGTCGGTTGCGGGTGCGGACATGGACGGGTTGCGGAAGGAACCGGGAAGGGCCCCGAAAGCTAACATGTGGCCTCGTTTCCTTCTGCCCAGGACTGCGCTCGGAGGCCTCATGCGCCCGCTCGCCCCGCTATTGGTGACCGCCCTGTTGTCGACGACCCGGCCGCGGCTCGGCTCCGCGTCGGGGGCCACCTCGGCCTCAACCGAGCGGACGTCTCCTCGGAGCAGGCTGGCAGCCTCACCGACGTGAGGAACGGGCTCGTCGTGGGCGCTTTCGCCGAGCATCGGCTCGCCGAAAATGTTCGGTCTGCGCGTGGGTGCCCAGTACGCGCAGAAGGGGTTCCGGGTGGAGGTTCCATTCGATGGGAGGAGCTGACGCTGCCGACCACGGGAACGCTCGGCACGCACCTCTACGCCGGAGGCGTGTCCGCGCTCGAAGCCGGGTGCGACGTGTCGTTCCGGGTCGAGGGCAGCTCGTTCGCGACCTTCGCAGAGGAAGACGACGCGGAGCCACTCGATCCGACCGCTGATCCGGACGCCCAGCACCGCGTGCTCGGGATCACGGTGGGGGCCAGTGTCCCGCTCGGCGGCTGACTAGCGGAGCCGCCCCTTCACGCCGCGGTCGATGAAGACGCGCGGGCTCTCCACCCGCACGCCGTCGATCGTCATCCCATCCCCGTCCGCGATCAGCTCGTGACGGCGGAAGTCGTCGATCGTGATCTGATCGGCCGGGGCGGGGAGGCCGGGCGCGCTCAGGTGCGCGCCCGGCGGCGCGTCGGGCGCGAGCAGCAGTCCCAGGCCGCGCTCGTCCTCCCCGGCAAGCAGCATCCCCTGGCTCATCTCACCCCGAAGCTTGGCTGGCTGGAGGTTCGCGACGATCACGATGTCGAGCCCCACCAGCTCCGCGGGCGCGTACTTGCCGGCGATCCCCGCCACGAGCTGGCGCAGCATCGGCTCGCCCGCGTCGACGATGAGCACGAGTAGTCGGTCGGCGTTCGGATGCGCACGCGCCTCGAGCACGCGCGCCACGCGCAGATCGAGCGGTGGCGGCGGATGCGGCGGCTCCTCGACCTCGCCGTGCTCCCCGGTGGTCCAGGCCAGATCGCTCGGCGGCTCGCCCATGCGTTGGCTCCGGCGCCGGCCCGGCTCAGCGCCCCGAGCTGCGCCGCACGGGCCGGCAGGGGGGCCGGGGCTGCGGCTCACCCTGCGCGTTCACCTGCGGCTCGCGCGTGCGCGGGAGCCGCTCCGGCTCCTCCGCCGCCAGATAGGCGAGCATCGCGGCCAGCGTCGCGTTGTTCCTCAGGTCGTCGAAGATGATCTTGTCGAGGGTGTCCAGGTTGGTGTGCCACGTGTACTGCCGGTAGTCCGGATAGTTAGACTGGAGCCGCACCACCGGCGCCCCGTGGCAGGTGAAGGAGGTGTGGTCGCTGCCGCCCTCCTGCTGCGGACTCGTGAACGCGACCGTGTCGGAGATCTCACCCGGGATCTGGCGGAGCCAGCGCTCGACGATCGGCTGCGCCGCTGCGAAGTCCTGCATGCGGATCGCCTCGATCCGCCAGGTGCCGTTGTCCTGGTTGAAGCCGAAATGGATGTTGTTCACGATCTCGGGATGATCGGCAGCGAATGCGCCCGAGCCGATCAACCCCTGCTCCTCCCCTCCCCAGTGCCCGACCAGGATGGTGCGGCGCGGGTTGGGGTAGGTCTCCTTCAGGAGGCGCATCGCCTCCATCATCATGACCGACGCCGTTCCGTTGTCGGTGGCGCCCGAGGCGCCGTCCCACGAGTCGAAGTGCGCCGAGAGCAGGATGTACTCGTCGGGCAGCTCGGCCCCGCGCAGCTCGGCGATCACGTTGTAGGCGGGGACCTCGCCCAGGTGCTCGGCCTCCGCGTCCAGCCGCATGCGCGGGCTCTGGCTGTTCTCGGAGAGCCGGTGCAGCAGCCCGTTGTCCTCGCAGCTCACGTCAAGCATCGGGACCTGGCGGGTGTCGGCGCTCTGGATCTTATTCACCCCCCACCCCTGAAACCAGGCAGAGCTGAGGACGCCGGCAACCCCCGCGGCGTCGAGGCGCCCCGCCAGGCCGGTGCCCGCTCGCTGGAAGCGCCCGCCCCACACCGCCTCGATGCTGTCGTCCAACGCGCGAAGCCGGTCCACGGTCTCGGGGCGCGCGTGCGCGACCAGGTTCTCGTCGGGGCGGCAGGTCGGCTCGGGCGGCGAGACCAGCACGAACTTGCCGCGCGCCTCGGCGAGCCAGCGATCGTACGCGGCGGCATCCGGGAGATCCGGCAGCGCAACCACCTCCCCCTCGACCGCGCCGCCGGTGCCGCTGCTGTAGGCGAGCAGGGTCGCGTCCAGGTCTCGCCGGCGGGGCTGGATCAGTTCCGCGTGCGTGTGCCCGCGCCGCCAGCCGCTCCAGGTGCCGTACTGCTCGCGCCGGGCGGGGATCGCGAAGGACTCGTACTGCGCGAGCGCCCACTCCACCGCGGCGGCCTGCTCGGACGTGCCCATCAGCCGCGGCCCGATCGAGTCCATGAGCTCCTGTGCCAGCCGGTACGCATGCGAGCGGTCGGTCATCCCCTCCTCCCGCATTCGGCGAAGGACCTCGTCCTCGGTGGGGACGGATTGGGCGGCGGCGCCGGGCGCGAGCAGAGGCACGACGACGGCGAGCCGGAGGGCGAACAGGAGGAGGGCTGGAGTCTTCACGAGCGGCCCCTGGCTGGGAGAGATGGAGTGCACTATACTTATTACAGGCGCAAAAACCTCCGGCAGCTTCACGGCACATCCGGAGACCGGCGACGAGCAATTGGACCTGGGCGCTGTCAGCCCTGGTCCTTTTTTTGCATCGGGCGCCCGTAGACAACAGGTGAAATCGAGTGGAACGGAGATACCGCGCCCCGAGAGCACCGGTCAGAAGAGGGAGCACGGTATCATGCGTACCACCGGAACGGTGAAGTGGTTCAACGACAACAAGGGCTTTGGCTTCATCACGCCCGAGGACGGCAGCAAGGACTGCTTCGTCCACCACTCCGCCATCCAGGGCAACGGCGGCTATAAGAGCCTGGCCGAGGGACAGAAGGTGGAGTTCGACGTCGTGCAGGGCCAGAAGGGCCCGGCCGCGGAGAACGTCACGAAGGTCTGACGGCCTTCCACTTCGCGAGGACGCGGCCGTCCCGGCTCACGCCGGGGCGGCCGTTCCGCGTTCAGGCGCCGGACGCGCCGCGCGCCGAAGGGCGACCCGGGCGCGCGCCCCCTCTCTCGGGCGCAGCGTGATCGTGGGGAAGAGGCCCGGCATCCGGTCCGGGGCGAGCTGGACGCGGAAGCGGCGCGCGACCGAGGCGAGGAGGAGCACCGCCTCCATCATGGCGAAGCGGTTGCCGACGCAGAGGCGCGGTCAGCCGCCGAAGGGGAGGTAGGCGAAGCGGGGGAGCCGCTCCGCTAGCCCGTCCGCCAGGCACTCGGGGCGGAACGCTTCGGGATCGTCGAACCAAGCGCGGGTCGCGGTGCATCACCCAGGGCACGATGACGAGCGTGGTCCCCGCCGGCACGTCGAAGCCGCCGACCTCGCAGTCGGCCAGCGCCTCGCGCCCGAATGCGTAGGCCGGCGGATCGAGGCGCGTGGACTCGGTGATGACCCGCTCGGTGTAGGGGAGCCGCGGCAAGTCCTCGACGCGCGGCGGCCGGCCGCCCAGCACCTCGTCCAGCTCCACCTCGAGGCGCGCCGCGACCTCGGGGTGCCGCGAGAGCCGTCCCGCCAGCCGTCCAGCATCCGCTCGGTATAGTCCACCATTACGCGGCCGTACCCGGTGATCCGCTCCCGGTGGAAGGCGGGCTGGATCATGCGCCGCTGCGCCAGCCAGGCGTCGCCCTCGCTGGTGATCAGTCCGTGGCCGAAGACGGCGGTCACGTGCCGCCAGAAGAAGGAGTGCTTCACGAAGTTCTTCTGCTGCGTGACGAGCACCTGCTCGATCAATCCGGATGGCTGAGCAGGTACGCCATGCGGCCGCCCAGCTCGCCGCGTACCACGTCGCCGTACTCGCGCGCGCAACGGGTGAAGAAGCCGAGCACATCCCGCGCGAACTCGGGGGAGGTTGCCGAGCAGGCGGTGCGGCGGCGGGCCCGGCGGCAGCTTCAGGGTGCGGGCGCGGTCGGGGCGCCGCCGCGTCAGGGCGCGCGGATCACGACGAACGAGTCGGAGACCGCGAGCGGAGAGCCGTTCGCCTCGGCGATGAAGAAGTAGTAGGTGCCCGGTCGGGCGGTGGCCGGGACGGTGACGGTGGTGGAGACGCGGCCTTCGGCGTCCCCGTCCGTGTGATCGATGATCTCGTGGCTGGCGAAATCCCCGAAGCCGATCTCCAGGTCGCGCGCGTTCATGACCAGCCCCCCCATTTCGAGCGTGACCTCGCTGCCGGGCGGTCCCTGGTGCGGCTCCATCCGGATGGGGGATTCGCGGGGCGGGGCGGGAGGCGGTGCGCTGTCCTCGGGCACGGCGGGCTCGCGGTCCTGCGATCCGCACGCGGCGGCGATCAGCGTGAGCACAACGGCAGCAGCCTCGCGCGTTCTCATCGCACCAGCTCCTGTCCCCAGGTCTGGATCGCCTCCGCCACCTTGTTGAAGGCGGCACCCTGCGGGGTAAGCGCGTAGCCCACGCGCACGGACGGACCCGGCTCGACGCGGCACACGACCAGCCCGCGCGCCTCGAGCTCCTTCAGCCGCGCGGAGAGCATCTTATCCCCCAGCCCCTCGCCGCGCTCGCGGATCTCGCTGAAGCGGAGCGACCACTCCTGGAGGATCCCGAGGAAGAGCGCCGTCCACGGGCGGCTCAGCACGTCGATCGCCTCCTGAAAGGCCCTGCAGCTGGTGTCGAGCTTGGATGCTATGCAGACAATAGTGAACTTACCAAGTGATAGCTACGATACATAGGGAAGTGCCTCTGCTATCGTCCCCACGTGGCGAGCGTGCCGGTCCGGCGCGAGCCGGGGGTGGAGGTGCGGCTCTACAGTGGACGCTCGGGGGGGCTCCGCTCGCCGACGCGGAACCACGTGCCCGTGACGCTCGCGGACATCCGGCTGGATCCGGGTGCCACGGTCGCCCAGGAGCTGCCCGCGTCGTACAACGGCTTTCTGCTGGTGCTTGAGGGCTCGGTCGGGGTGGGTCCGGACGCGGTGCGGGGGTCCGCGGACCAGGTCGGCTGGCTCGACCGGCCGAGTAGTCCGAATCCTAGCCCGGAAACCGCCCATGGCGAGAGCGTGCTCGAGATCACCGCCGAGGTCGGCGCGCGCGGGCGCTCCTCTACGCGGGCGAGCCGACCGGCGACGCGATCGTCGTGCAGGGGCCGTTCGTCGGGGACTATAGGCAGGACAACACGCGCTCCTTCCAGCGCTACCTGCGGGGCGAGTTCCCGCGGATCAGCCAGTTGGCGGAGAGGGCGCCACAGGGCCGAGGGCCGCGATCGCATCAGCCTCGGGCGGGCCGCCCGAGGCTCCCATGCCCGCGCGTGCCCTTTGCAGCGGGCCCCTCCCGGCCCGATCTTGCGGCGCCACCGCCTCCGGGAGGGCACGATGGACTGAACGCTACGCGCGGACCGCACGCTCGCCGGCGCGTACCGGGTGGGATCTCCAGCGAATGGGCGACGCGGTGCGCGCGCTCTCCGAGACCATTCTGACGCTCCAGGGCAGGGGGGATTACGAGGGGGCCGGGCGGCTGCTCGCGGAGCGCGGCACGGTGGGCGCCGTGCTCCAGGCCGATCTCGACCGGCTCGCCGAGCTGGGCATCCCGGTGGACATCGTGTACGAGCAAGGCCCGAGCGTCCTGTTCGCGAACCCAAACAAGAGGTAGCGGGCGATGACCAGGAAGATCTTCGTCGAGGGGATCGGCACGTTTTTCTTGATGCTGACGATCGGCCAGGTCGCACTCGATCCGGGGGCCAGCCCCTTCGGCCCGCTGGCGATCGGCTCCGTTCTCATGTGCATGGTCTACGCGGGTGGGCATGTCTCGGGCGCGCACTACAATCCCGCGGTGACGCTCGCCGTGTTCGTCCGCCGCCGGGCGACCGTGCATGACCTGATCGGCTACATCGTTTTCCAGATCGTGGCCGCCGCGCTGGCCGCGTCGCTCGTGCTCTGGCTCAAGGGGGCAGGCCCGCTCACACTGCCGGACTTCGACACACCGACCGTGTTCGTAGCCGAGCTGGTCTTCACTTTCGCGCTCGCGTTCGTGGTGCTGAACGTCGCGACCGCACGCGGCGTCGAGGGGAACTCCTACTTCGGGCTCGCGATCGGCTTCACGGTGATGGCCGGCGCGTTCGCAGTCGGGCCGATCAGCGGGGCGCACTTCAACCCGGCGGTCACGATCGGGCACCTCGTGCTTGGCAACATCGGGGTCGGCGACCTCTGGTTCTATCTCCTACCCGAGCTGCTGGGCGGGGCGGGCGCCGCGCTCGTCTTCAACGTACTCGACCTGGGGGAGGACAAGCTGACGACGGCTAACCCTGCGGAGCAGGCGGGACTGGCGCCGCCGGCGGAGCCGGAAGCCTAATCCCCGGCAAGGCCGGGCGTGCGGCTCGCGCGGCGCCTCATCCCCGTGCCATCACCTCCACCCGCTGCGTCAGCCAGCGCAGCTCCTCCGGCGAGAGGTGCCGACCGATGCGCAGCACGCGCGCGGCGGTGCGGATACGGAGATCGCGCGGCGCGTCCTCGGCGGGGCTCCGCGCCTTGCCGAGGCCGTGGCGCCTGACCCGAGCTGGCGTGTTCGGAGCGGCGGAGAGGTCGATGCTCTCAATCTCCCGCTTGGGGAGCGTCCTCACGCCCCCGCTCATCCCCCAGCCGCGGTAGCCCACGATCAGGCTGCCCCGGGCGTCCTCGATCCACTCGCTGGCAGCGGCGCCGATCAGGGGTGCGAGCAGGATCGCGAGCCCGATCAGGGCGAAGATCCCGCCCATGAGCGCGAGCCCCCAGACGGGCTCGGTGGGGATCTCGCTGTTCACGCGCACGTCGCCGAGGAGGCGGAGCGCCGCGGCCGCGGCGCTGCCGCCGAAGGCGAGCCCGAAGAGTGCGAGGAAGAGCACGCCCCCGTTGAAGCCGATCGGCGGGAGGAGGATGCGGGTGCGTCCGCGCTCGCGGATCACCGCGATGCGAGATCCCGCGGGCGGGTGCTCGGAGACGTGTGCTTCCGCTCTGGGCGCGAATGCCGCGGAGAGCGCCACATCTGCGAACGAAGTGGGCGGGGAGCCAGCGGGTGGGGGGCCCCTTCCACGTCACGACCGTGCGGCGACGAAAGGCTAGGGGGTCAGGTCAGAGGCAGCGGCCCCACCTCGTCGAGAGAGTCTCGCCGCCGCATAGATCTGCCTGGCGACACGCGGCTGGCCGTTCTTGACCAGGAGATCACCAATGTATGCAGCAGCTCTACGGCCTGTTTCGCCGCGCGTATCGAAACCTCGATCCGAATCCTCAGCCCTTCCGGTCGGGGGAAACGGTCGTCCGGTGCAGGGAAGGAGCGTTCTTTCTGCGGTAGGCGGATGCGAACACCACGAGACGTGGAGAGAGCCGTGAGTCGGTGCCCGCCCCCGATCCGGTCGCTACGCCAGCTCTCTCCCGAACCCTTTCGTTGCCAACCGCTCGCCCTCCTTGCTGACGAGCACGCCCTCGACGCCGTCGAGCGTCTCTAGGAACGCGATCCCGGCCTCGGGGCCGAGCACGAAGGCCGTGGTCGAGGCGGCGTCCGCATCGAGCGCGGTGGGCGCGAGCACGGTGGTGCCGCTCGTCCGCTCGGGGGAGCGGCCGGTGCGCGGATCGATGATGTGGTGGAGCCGGCGATCCGGCGTGAAGGACTGCATGTAATCACCCGAGCTCGCGATCGAGCGGGAGAGCGCCACCACGCCGAGCACGCCCTCTGGCACATGCGGGTCCTGGATCGCGACCGCCCAGGGGTCGTGCTCGGAGCCCGCTGCCGCCATGTCGCCGCTCGCCTGCACGAGCACCCGCTCCGCTCCCCGCTCACGGAGCGCCGCGACCGCGCGGTCCACGACGTAGCCCTTGGCGATCCCGTCGAGGGTGACGGCCATACCCGGCCGCGCGAGCCCGATCGTCGTGCCGTCCACGTGCAGCTCCCGCCAGTCGACGAGTTGGTGCGCCGCCACCAGCTCCACCGCGGTAGGGGGAGAGGCGCCCTCCGCGAACCGCGCGAGATAGAGGTTCAGCACGGGCGCCACGGTCGGATCGAACGCTCCGTCCGAGCGCCGCGCGTAGTCGAGCGCGCGCGCGACCACGTGCACCATTTCTGCGGGCGCGTCGCGCACAACCCCCTCGCGGTTGAGACGCGCCACCGGGGTCGCCGCGCGGTAGCGGCTCAGAATCCCCTCGAGCCGCTCGATCTCGGCGAAGGTCCCGGCGACCAGTGCGCGCCCCTCCTCGGCGGACGGATGCAGCACGGTCACCGTGACCCGCGTGCCGAGCTGCGTGCGGCTCACGCGCACCCGGTGGAGCGAGGCGCGCTCGATCAGCTCCTTGAGGATCGCCCCGGACAGGGCGACGCCCACCCCCGCCACCGCGGTGATGCGGACCGCCTTGCGCCGCGAGGGGCCGCGCCCCGTCCGTCCGTCAGTCACCACTGACCCCTTCCGGAAGCGGCATGCGGCCGGTTCCGCGCCTGATCTGGATCAATTGCGAGAGCCGCTCGAGGTCGTGTGGCGCAGACGCCCGCCTCCTGCTTGAGCCTGGTCTCACAGGCGTTGCAGCGTGATGCACTCGCGGGAATCGGCGTTCTCGCGCAGGATCGCCGCGGTCAGGCAGCTGTGCTCGCAGACCGTGCACAGAGTGCCGTGCGGTACGTGCTTGATGCAGAAGCGCGAGAGCAGCGACGCGAGCGAGGCGCCCAGCGGACACATGTACCGGCAGTCGAAGCGCGGGATGATTGCCGAGGCGACCAGGATCCCACCCGTGATCACCCAGAGCACCGTGGAGCGCTCCAGAAGAACACCGTCCCGAAGGGCTAGAAGTACTGAAGATCGAGATCCTGCTGCCCGCGATCGCGGGCAGCAGGATCACCCCGAGCACCAGGGCCGCGGATGGGGAGATCTTCCGGCGCATCGACTCCTCGGGTCGGGGGCGCTGCAATATGCCGGTAAGGAACTACACCGCGACAGGCGGGGGCGCCGGTCCGGCGGGACGGACGGCCCCGCCTCGATGGCGGTGGCCACTAACGGTCGTAGTACAACAGAATCAACCGTTTGTGCGCTCCGGCCCTATCTTGAACCGACCGGGCACCACTCGTGCCTTACCTCCGGGCCGATCGGCCCTCGGGATCCTCCCTCTCGTGGAGCCCGACATGCGTACCCGCCCCGCCGCCCTCGCACTTGCCCTGGTTCTGCTTCTGGCCGCTTGCGGTGGGGACGACAGCACCGGTCCCCAGCAGGAGAGCATCCTCGGCAGCTATACGCTCGTCACGATCAACGGGAACGACTTCCCCTTCCTGCTCTTCAACACCGGAGTCGAGCGCGTCGAGTGGACCGGAGGGGCGATCACCATGAGCGAGAACGCGACTTACTCGGAGGCGCGCAGCTATCTCACGAGCGAGAACGGCGTCGAGACCGCCGAGGAGGAGCAGTTCACCGGTACCTACACGCGTATCGGGACCGACCTGACCATCAGTCTCGGACGGGTTCATGTACCCACTCAGGCTGGAGGGTCGAACCATCACCGAGCAGAACGGGGAACTCACGCTTGTGTGGAGGCGGTGAGGGGTCCACGTCGATCGTCGCGTTTCTCGGGTCAGAAGAGCCGCTCATCCCCGGGCAAGTGCCGACCGCTCGATTCTGCTGATGTCGGGTGGGCGGGATTGATCAGCACGGGAGCTGCGGCTGGACGTGGGGGGGGGGGGCGCCGCTGGTCGCGGCGCCGTACTCAGGCGCGCGGATCCGCGGAGGAGGGCTCGGGCGCTACCAGGATGTTGAGCGTCTCGGCGAAGAACGCGGGCCTGCGCCCGTCGTCCATCGAGAGCTCGAGCAGGTGGCCGCGCGTCGTTCGCCCGCAGACGCGCACCACCACTCCCAGTCCTTCGCTCGTGAAGACGCGCTCACCCTTGGCGGGGAGTCGTTCGGCGCCGTTCACCCAACCGGGACAGAGGTCAGGATCCACCTTCACGTCACGGAGGCCACGGGGCTTTCCATGGTGCGACGGTGCCATCGAGTGTCCCCCCTCGGCACGCGGCCGGCTCAGATGTGAAACAAATGTAGCACTTTTGCGCTGATTTTGTGAGGATCCGGTGCGCCTAAGCGCTGCGCACTCAGCGGCGTGCCGGGGGAGGCGTCCCCTTCTCGAGCCCCCTCAGCGCGGTACCGCCCGCTGCTCGAGGAAGCGGTCGAGCTGAGTGGTCGGCTGGGCGACCAGCGCCTCGCCGCGTACGCGACCAACTACCTCGGGATGACGTACGCCGGCGCGGGGCTCGCCGAAGGCGCCCCGCTGTGCGCGGCCGCCGCGGAGTGGCTCCGCGCCGACGGCGATCGGGCTCCGGCTCGCGCTGCTCCTGCAGGGGGCCATCGCCGCGTTCCAGGACCGGCTGGACGAGGGCGAGCGCTTCAACGAGGAGGGGGGTGTCGCGGTGGCGCGCCGCTTCGGCCTGCCGCGCGATCTCGCGATCTCGCTCCAGAACCTCGCGGTCGTGCACCTGGTCCGCGGCCGCTTCGACCGCGCCGAGCCGCTCGTGCGCGAGGCGTTCGAGGGCGCTGTGCGGGACGAGGAGCTGGACGCCGAGCCCTGGAGCTACGCAAGGCCGAAGGATCTCCTCCTCTGGCTGCTCCTCCAGAGGGGCGGCGGCACGCGCTCTGGGAGCGGTTCGAGCAGGCGGCGCGGGCGGCGTTGAGCGAGGACGGCGACGAGCCTGCCGTCCGCATGGCGCTCGCGCGCTATCCCGGCGATCTGGCCATAAGGGGAGGTGGTTGGATCCTGGCTGCTCGAGGAACGTGACCGACTGCGCGCGCTCGAGGTCGCGCCGTCGATGGTGCTCGGTGCACAGGTGGAGCGCGACGACCCGGCCGCGGCAGCGGAGATCTACCAGGGCATCGTCCTGCGTGAGGACCTGAACGAGGAGGCGCACCGGTGGCTACGAGCAGCTCCGGAGCCGCTAGTCCTCCGCTTAGTCCGTGCGGCGGCGCGGGCGGGCCACGGCCAGCCCCGACAGGCTTGCCGTGCGTGCGGTGTAGCGCGCGTCGCCGACACGCACGACCGTGTCGGCCGGCTCGATGCGCCAGTACGGAAAGCGCGCCCACACGAGGTAGTGGGCCACGTCGGGGTGCGCGCGGGCGCGCTCGACCAGGACGGCCGCGTCGTGAGCCTCCGGCGCGATGCCGGGGAGCGGCGGCGGCTCTCCGAGCACCACCCTCGGCGCGCGCGTCCAGCGGTGGCTCCCGCGCACGTACCGGTCGGGCGTCCGTACCACTACCTTGGAGGCGAGCGGATTGGCAGGGAGCGGCTGGATCATGACGCTGCCGACGCCCATGCCGGCTGCGCGGAGCGCCTCCTCGACGTCCGCTTCGGCTGCCCGGCTGAGTCCGACCATCGCGCCGACGTACAGCACGGCTGCTCCGGTGAGCGCACGGGGGAGGGCGGTCCGAGTTCCAGGCGTGCCGCGCGCCGCCGCGGATCCGCTCCTCCACCACGCCAGCGCGATCCCGAGTGATCCGGCGAAACAGATCCCCCTCGCCGCTGGCGGCACCATCCCACTTAGCACCACCGGCAAGGCGGCGAGCGCGGCCAGGGCCGCCCATCCCAGCGCCGCACCGCGCGTCCGCGCGCCGCCCAGGGCCGCCGCACCACCGAGTGCCAGCCAGAGCCAGGGATCGATGATGAAGAGTGCGTCCACGTAGCTCCACGCGTCGTCGAAGGGCATCTACCAGCGCATCCCATACGTGTTCATCAAATCGAGGGTGGGGTGGGTGAGCACCCCGACGAAGGACAGCAGCAGCAGGGCGGGGAAGCGGGCGGGGAGCGCGTCTTGGCGTCGTCAGCGCCGGACGAGGCGATCCCATGCGGCCATGGCGCCGGCCACCGCGAAGGGGAGCACGGCCATGGCGGGCACCCCGTGCGTGATCCCGCGGCGGAACGCGAGCGCGAACCACTCGTCCTGCGTGTAGGCTAGGACATCGACGTCCGGGGCGTTGGCCGCAACCACCAGCGTCGCGGTAGCGAGCGGGGTCGTGCCGTCGAGCCCGGCCCGCGCGAGCGTCACCACGCGGACGTCACATGGTCTCGGCGGCTGGCGTGGGCGACACCTCCTTGATGACCACCCGGTTCGGAGTGAACAGCGGCACCAGCACCCGGTTGCGCTGACTGTCGTAGCCGATGTCCGCGGGGCTCTCGACGTCCTCGAGCAAGCGCGTGGTCGCACCCATCGCATCCACTCGGTGCACCGCGCGGTCCCCCCAACTCGAGAACAGGTAGCCGCCGTCCCGCGTGAACACGATGCCGTCGAGCTGCCGTCCCTCCGTGCCGGGGAGCACGACGCGGCGCTCCCCACCAGGTCCGACCTGGTAGATCTCGCCCGTGCCGAACGTCACGACGTATCCGCCCTCTTCGTTGAACGCGATCCCGTTCGGGTTGCCGAGCTGGGTGCCATACGTGAGGCGATTCGTCTGGCCGTCCGTGCTGAAGCGCCAGATCGCGTCCGTCCCCGACGGGGTGAAGTCGGGGTTCATTCCCGAATCGGTGGCGTAGAGGGTGCCGTTCCCGTCCACCGCGACGTCGTTCAGGAAGGTCGCGCCCTGCATGCACACTTCGCCCGCCGGCACGCCCGTCGTGCGCACGAACATCCTGACGCAATCGATGTCGGCGACGTAGAGCGTGTCCCCGCGGATCGCCATCCCCTTGGGGGCGTGCAGCGTGACGTTCGCGGAGTCGCCGGTGATCCACTTGAGCTCTGCGATCTGCCCGTCGGGGGTGAGCCGGGAGATGAAGCCGTTGTCGTCCTTCTCCGCGGGTGCGCCGTTGATGTTGGAGACCAGGTAGACGTCGGCGGTGGTGTCGTGCAGGACGGATTCCGGCGTCTGGAAGCCAACGTCAGCCACCTCGATCACGGCGCCGCCGGCGCCGCCCTCGGCCTCACCCCCCTCGTCGCCGCATGCGGTGAGCGAGGCGGCGAGGAGCAGAGCGCAGGAACGCGCGTTCATAGTGGTCCTCTCGGGCTGGAGTGAGCACAACGGTCCAAAACTCTACCCCGCGTGGGGACCATGCAAGTACGGGAGTCCGGATCAGCGGATGCGGGCGACCACCCGCGCCCCGAAGGGCAGTAGCGCGCCACCGTGTCCAGCCAGTCGTCGAGATCCTCCTCGACCATGCTCGGCCCGCCGTAGTACACCTCCATCGTGACGTCAGCCACCCGCAAACGTGGCGGGGTCCAGGTGCCAGCTCCACAGCTGGTTCACCCCGCCGGTCCCGGGTGCGAGCGTCCCAGTAATGTTACCCTCCACGCCGGACGCCACGCGTGCAGCGAACGAGTCGATCTGCACCGGATTGTCGACGCCCACCCGGAGGCTCTCGTCCACCACGCGCAGCTCGGAGACGGCCTCCGGCTCGGGGCCGACTGCGTCGGCACAGGTCGCGAGGTTCGCCCCCAACAGGATGAGGAGCAGGACGTGGGCCGGCTCGGCCGGATTTTTCATGGTCGACTCCTTCGATCTATATGAATGGTTTGTTCTGGTGCAGGAGAGAACGATCCGGAGCTACCCCGAGTGACAGGGGTCGGCGGGACCCTATGTTATCGCGCTATGACTGGCACCATTTCTGACGCGATGTCCGACGTGTTCGTCACCCGGCGCATCCCCGACGCGGGGCTCGCGCTGCTCGCCGGGGGCGGCGCCTCGATCGCGATCGGCCAGGAGGACGAGCAGAGCGGGCTCGACCGCGCCATCCTGCTTGCGGGCGCGCGCGGGGCGCGCGTGCTGCTCCCGCTCGTGACCGAGTGCATCGACCGTGAGGTGCTCGAACAGAATCCGCGGCTGCGCGGCGTCGCCAACTACGGGGTTGGCTTCGACAACGTTGACGTGGCCGCCGCGACCGAGCTGGGCATTCCGGTCTCGAACACACCGGGCGTCCTCACCGAGGCCACGGCCGACCTCACCTGGGCGCTGCTGCTCGCGGTCGCGCGCCGAATCCCGGAGGCCGACGCGTTCATGCGCGCGGGCCGCTTCAAGATCTGGGGGCCGACGATGCTCCTCGGCGCCGACGTTGGGCCGGGCCCGGACGGGCGCCGCAAAGTGCTCGGAATCGTGGGGTTCGGCCACATCGGTCGGGAGGTCGCGCGGCGTGCGGCGGGCTTCGACATGGACGTGGTCGCGCACGACCCCAAGCCCGAGGTCGTGGAGGCGGCAGGGGCGCGGTGGCTGGAGCTGGATGCGTTGCTCGAGCACGCGGACTTCGTCTGCCTGCACCCGCGCCTCGCCCCCGAGACCCGGCATCTCATCGACGAGGCGCGGCTGCGGCGCATGAAGCCCACCGCCTATCTGATCAACGTCGCCCGCGGCGAGGTCGTGGACGAGGGCGCGCTCGTGCGCGCGCTGCGCGAGGGATGGATCGCAGGGGCCGCACTGGACGTGTACGAGCGGGAGCCGGCAACGGCGCCCGGCCTGGCCGAGCTGACCAACGTCGTGATCGTCCCCCACATCGGGAGCGCGACGCACGAGACGCGTGCGCGCATGGCCACGGTGGCCGCGACCAACGCCCTCCATCACCTCCGCGGCGAGCGCGCCCCCCAGTGCGTGAATTCCGCGGTCTACGAGACGGCGACCTGGAGGCGGCGGATGACAGCGGATGGCTGACAAGGACCCGACTGCCGCGGGCGCGCACCGCGCACTCGGTCGAGCAGATCGACGAGGCGCGCGCAGTGGGGCGGGAGCTGGCGCGGCTGGGGCGGCAGATCCGCGATCGGTCCGGTCCGGTGACGCCCCCCGCGGGCTCGATCCGATCGCGAGTCTCGAGCGGAACGATGCCTATGCGTTCCTTGACGCGCTCGACGATCTGGTGATCACCGGACCGACCGGAATCAACGTGCTGGATGTGATGACCGTCATGGTCGAGGGGTAGGTGTGCCCGGGGCCGTGCGGCCCCGGGCGCCTGGATCTACCGGACTGGATCTGCCGGAGAAGAACGCCGGCTCAGTTCTCCTCTTCCATCGCCCGGCTTACCTTGCGGATAACCGGGAGGAACGTGATGCTCTGAACCGTCCCGCCGGTCGGAGGCGGCTCCTGCCCCTGGATCACGAAGCTGTCGTCCACGTTGAAGTCCAGGAGCAGCGTCGTGGTAGCGCCCTCCTCGGCCTCGACATTGCCGGCGAGGTGCACCTTCAGCCCGCTCGTGCTTCCCGATGGAATCTTTAGCACCGCGGTGGTGGCGCCGTCCGGGAAGGTAAAACCGTCCTCGAGCGTCACGAACGAGCTGTCGACCACGATGCGGAGCCCCTTGTAGCTTCCCGGCGCGATCTCGATCGGTGCGGCGAGGTTCGCGGTGACGCCGTCCTGCAGCACGAGCAGATCGACCTCGAAGGGGTTCTCGGGATCGTTGAAGAGATCCACACGGCCCTGGGGCGTGTCGCCGTCCTCGTCGTCCTGGTTGTCGTCGTGGGGCCCGCCCTGCAGGTAGACTCGGCTGATCCAGACCTCGGCGCTCTCGATGAGATCGGAGGGGGCGTCCGTGCGCTGGATCGCCACCCTGGCTCCGTCCTCCGAGGTGACCGAGTCACATCCCACCAGGGCGAGGAGCGCGAGCGCACCGAGCACAAAGGTCCGCCACCGGGCAAAGGTTTCCCGCTTCATGTCCGTGTTTCTCCGGTCTGCGTGGTGTCGCGCATCCCGGTCGGCGTAACTCGGCCCCGGAGGAGTACGAGCCCGGTCGCCGCCGCATGATGCCAAGTTGGCCGGAGTCCTTCTGGATCCGGAGCCCCCCCTCGGATGCACGTTCGGTGCCCGAACGACGCCTGTCGTGGCACGTGCGAAAACGACGGCTGTTCGGTCGAAATGGTCGGAGGGGGGTTCGGGAGCGGTCAGGAGAAGAGCCAGCGCACCTCGGACTCTCCTGCGCCCGGTCGAGAAGGTCGCGAGAAGGTGGATCAGGACACGCTGGGTCGCTCAGCTCTCGCACACGCGGGCCAGCCGCCGGAGGAACTGCCGGCTTTGGCGCGGGGGAGCCCACTCCGGATCCACGCGCAGCCGGATCAGGTCGGGATCGTTCGCGTCCAGCCTGCGGTCGAGCACGCGGAACGCCTCGTCGGTGTTCCCGAGCTGGAGCCAGAGGAGGGCCCCGACCACGCCCGTGTCGGCGCGTTCGGCCGTATCCTCGAACCGGCTGCGTTTGACGTCGGTCAGGTCGCCGCCCTTGGCGCGGAGCTGCGCGTACGCGTGCCAGGGCCAGACCGCCATCGACCCGAAGGCGTCGCTCAGCACCTTGAGCGCGTCGTCGTATTCGCCCCGCTGGATCTTGGAGCGCGCGAGCAGGATGCGCGTCGCCGGGGCAGCGCTCGCGTCGGGGGCGGGCTCGCTCGCCGGCACCGGGGGTCAGGGAAGGAGCCTGAACGCGGAATCCGAGGCCGGGAGGGGGAGCGCCGCCGGAATGCCTCCCTGGCTGCTTCCGCCGATCGCGGTCCAGATTTCCAGCCCGGCGAAGGCGACACCCCGGTGGCGATCCCGGTCCCGATCGCGCGCGGCACGCGAGCACTCCTGAGGCTCGGCTGCGCCGCGAGCGACCGCCGCGCTTGGTTGCGGTGCCCCGGATGCCGGCGTCTATTGGCGCCGGCGTTTCTTCTTTCGTTCGCTTCGCGCCGCTTCCATGGAAACCAAGCGCCCCACCAGCCCCGCCGCCGAGGAGATCCTGGGCGGCTACTTCCCGGTGCTCGACCACGGCTTCGTCGCGCTCGTCGACTACATGGGGAGCGACGAGGACGTCGAGCGCGCGGCGCGCGTGAGCTACGGCTACGGCACGCGCAAGACGTCGCAGACCCGCGGGCTAATCCGGTACCTGCGCCGTCATCATCACACCACGCCCTCCGAGATGGTGGAGCTCAAGTTCCACTGTGTCATGCCGATCTTCGTCGCCCGGCAGTGGGTACGACACCGGACGGCCTGTCTCGCCGAGGGCACGCTGGTGCACTTCGACCTCCCCGGTGGGATCGACCGGCGGGGCAATCAGCTCTACCAGGTCCCGATCGAGGAGATCTGGCGACGATTACAGCCTACCCGGAACGCCACGAAGCCGAACAAGCAGCGCAATCCGTTCTTCCGCCGCGATCACATCCGCGGTGTGCACCTGCGGCAGTTCAACGAGGATACTGGCCTGCTTCAGCACACCCGGATCGCGGACGTCTTCCGCAACGGGCCGAGACCCGTCTTTCGAATGACGCTCGCGGACGGCAAGCGGATCGAGTGCACCGCGGACCATCGGTTCCTCTTTGGGGACGGATGGAAGACGCTCCGAGAGGCCACCGGCCTGATGGAGGCGAGCGGCCGTGCGGTGTGGAGGGACGGCGACTGCTACCTGCACGTGAACGGTGAGGTCTATCCTGTTCCGGCGATGGTTCAGGATCGCGAGTGGTTGGTGGAGAAGGATCATCTGATCCGTCCTCAGATCGCCGCCATCGCCGAGGATGGCGGCATCCTGCTGGAGCGGTCCAAGCTCGTACGCGTCGAGAAATTCGAGTACGTCGGCATCAAGGAGACCTACGACCTCGAAGTCGAGGGACCGCATCACAACTTCGTGGCGAACGGGATCGTCACCCACAACTCCGTCAACGAGCTGTCGGCACGCTACAGCCTAATGCCGCTGCTCTTCTATCGGCCGGAGGCCAAGCAGTTCGCGCTCCAGAGCCGCTCGAACCGGCAGGGTCGCGCGGGTGGAGCGCCGCCGCACGTCTACGAGGAGGCGGTGCGACGGTGGGAGGCGCTACGTAAGGAGGCGGGTGACGCGTACGGCTGGATGCTCGAAGAGGACGTCGCGCGGGAGCTCGCGCGCATCGATCTGCCACTCTCGACGTACACACAGTGGTACTGGAAGATCGATCTCCACAACCTCCTGCACTTCCTGACGCTGCGCGTGGATCCGCGCGCGCAGTGGGAGATCCAGGAGTTCGCACGCGCGATCGCAGCGATGGTCAAGCGGGTCGCGCCCCTCTCCTACGAGGCTTGGATCGACTACGACCTCTGCGCGCGCCCCTTCACCCGGGCGGAGCGGGAGGCGCTCGTGCAGCTCCTCGACGCGAGCGGGGAGGAGGTGCGCGCGCGAGCGGGCGCGTCGCTCTCGAAGGCGGAGCTCACCCAGCTAGGGCTCTCCGCGCGCGAGATCGCCGAGCTGATCGAGAAGCTCCAGCCTCCGGAGCGCCCGGGCTTCGAGCTTGACCTCGCGCGCATGCGCTGGGCGGATGACGTGGGGAAGGAGATGTCGGAAGTGGTGCCCGGCGCGAAGTTCGAGTAGGCGCTGTCGCCCCAACCTCCCGTTCGTCCTGATCGAGATGTGCCTGGTGATCGGGACGAGCCTCGCGGCGGTGCTCGTACTCTTCGAGCACGCTGAACGGCTGGACGCTGCCGCAGATGCTCGTGCTGCTCGGCGTCTACTACCTCGTGCAGGAAGCACTGCGCTGCTCTTCGATCCGTCCTTCCAGCGGGTCATGGAGCACATCCGTCTGGGCACGCCGACTACCATCTACCTAGTCAAGCCGGTGAACGCCCAGTTCCTGGCGTCCTCGTGCCATGTGCGGCGGGTACGCTCGGCGGATGTGCTGCTGGGCCTCGGCGTCCTGGGTGTGGGGCTCGCGTGGATCGGGGAGACGGTCTCGTTCGTCGAGGCGGCGCTGTTCGTCGTGGCGCTCTTCTGCGCGCTCCTCCTGTCGCTGGTCACGCTCACCCTCTGGTTCGTAGCGAATCGGCTCAAGAGCTACACGGGCGTGAGCGCGTGAGCCGTCAGTCCACCCACACCGTCTTCACATTCACGAACTCGCGGATCCCGGGGGTGGAGAGTTCGCGCCCATAGCCACTCTCCTTGATCCCACCGAAAGGGAGCCGGAGGTCCGAGCGCACGTAGGCATTCACGAAGCAGGATCCTGCGTCCAGGCGGTCACGCGCGATCCGCTCCCCGCGCTCGCGGTCACGTGTGAACACGGCCGCACCCAGCCCGAAGACGGTTCCGTTCGCGATACGCACGGCGTCGTCCTCGTCCTGCGCGCGGATCACCGCTGCCACTGGACCGAACAGCTCCTCATCCCACGCGGGCATGCCGGGGCGGACGTCGGTGAGCACGCTCGGCGGATACCAGGCGCCGGGGCGCTCGGGGACCTCTCCACCCAGCACGCAGCGCGCTCCCGCCTCGAGGCTGCGCCGGACCTGGTCGTGCAGCCCGTCGCGCAGGTCGACGCGCGCCTGGGGGCCGACCTCGGTGCGCTCGTCCATCGGATCACCCAGCCGCGCGGCCGCCATCCTCGCTACGAAGCGCTCCAGAAACGCGTCGTGGACCGTATCCACCACCACGAAGCGCTTGGCCGCGATACAGCTCTGTCCCGAATTGATGAGCCGGCTGTGCGCGCAGATCTCCGCCGCCCGGTCCAGGTCGGCGTCTTCGAGCACGAGATACGGATCGCTCCCCCCCAGCTCAAGCACGCTCTTCTTCACGAGCCTGCCCGCGCGCTCGGCGACCGCGCGGCCGGCAGGGATGCTGCCGGTCACGGTCACGGCGCGCACGTGCTTGTCCTCGAGGATGCTGCCCACCGCGTCGCTCCCCACCATCAGGGTACGGAGGAGGTCCTCCGGGAAGCCGGCCTCCCGAAAGATCTGCTCGATCACGAGCGCGCATCCCGGAACGTTCGACGCGTGCTTGAGCACGCCTGCATTGCCGGCCATCAGATTGGGCACGGCGAAGCGGAAGACCTGCCAGAGGGGGAAGTTCCAGGGCATGATCGCGAGCACCACCCCCAGCGGCCGGTACGTCCAGTAGCTCTGGCGCGCGTCGGTCGCCGCCCGCTCGGGCGTGAGCATTTCCTCCGCGTGATCGGCGTAGTGCTCGCACGCCGTCGCGCACTTCTCGACCTCAGCGTGTCCGTCCCGTACGGGCTTGCCCATTTCGTGCGCCATCAGCTCGGTCAGCTCGCGCTGGCGCCTGCGGAGGACGGCGGCGGCCTCGCGCATGTGGCGGCGGCGCTCGGGGAACGAGCTGTCGCGCCAGGAACGGTACGCCAGATCGGCTCGTTCCAGTACAGCGCGCCACTCGCGCTCGCTCATTTCGGGATAGCGGTCAAGCAGAGTGCCGTTCGAGGGATCGATCGCTTCGAGCATGGCTGTCTCGCTTGTGGGTACCGGCACGCTTCCTGCTAGGTGGCCGGCGCCGGGAGCCTCCGCCCCCGGACATCCGCCCGACAGGAGAGAGGAATGGTCCACCCGTCCGTCTACCACGTGGCGTAGCGTCTAGGTCGCTGGACTCTGGAGGAGGAGGGGAGGGCGCCGATCTGCGCCGAAAAGGACGCCGCGCTCCGCCTCGGCAAGGAGCTTGCGCGCGTCCGTCGCGCCCACGTGGTCGTGCATCGGGAGGACGGCTCGATCCACGCGGAGCACACCTACTGACCGGCCGACCGCGGCTAGAGGATCAACGGGGCGAGCACCTTGCCGTGCCGGCGCAGCACCGCCTGGACGCGCAGGACGAAGCGGGGTGGATCGATCGGCTTGACCACGTAATCGTCTGCGGCGGCGGCGAGCAACTCCAACTCCATCTCCGGATCGTCGGAGCCGGTGGCCGCGATCACCGGCAGGTGCGCGGTGTGCACGGCGCCCCGGATGCGGCGCAACGTCTCGAGCCCGTACAGCTCGCGCATCGTGAGGTCGAGCGTGACCAGCGTGATCGGCTCCTCCCCCCCGGTGAGTCGCGCCAGCGCCTCCGTCCCGTCGCTCGCCTCGCACACGCGAAACCCGCGCCCCTCGAGCGCGTGCCGGAGCAGCGCCCGGGCATCCGGCTCGTCGTCCACGACCAGCACCAGCGGGTCGCCCTGATCCTCCGGGAGCATGCGCGGTAGCTCGTGCGGCTCTTCCGGGTAGATGGTAACGAGAGTCCTCCGGATCGCGTCGGGCGGCGCGACCTCGGGCTGGACCGTCCGCCCGGCGATCGCGGTTAGCTCCCGCTCCGCCTCCATCGCGACCGGATCCGCCGAGGCCACGACGAGCGTGCGATCGTTGTGGCGGAGGGGAACCACGTTGAGCCTGCGGGCCACCGGGGCCGGCACGAGTCGCTCGGCGTGAGCGCTGCGGTCCTCGAGGTCCGCGACCTTCAACCGAAGTTGGGCGGCTACGTGACGCGCCAGCTCGTCCAGGTCGACGCGCTCGTCTCATGGAGACGAGCGACCAAGCGTCCGCGACCGGCATGTCCGAATCCACGCGGAGATCATCCCCTTCGATCAACCCCGCCGTGCGCGCTACCGCGACAAGCCAGTGCTCGATCACCGGTCCGGTCATCGTGACCTCAGCTGGTGTTGCTGCTGAATGTCCGGGGGCGGCCCCGGCGCCGGGAGCTCGGGGAGCTTGTGGCGCAAGTATATGCGGGGACGATCGCTGCGTCACTAGCTCTTGTACGGCACTAGCTTTGTGCGGCGTTTCTCGTGCGGCGCGCCCAGCTCCTCCGCGCCGGGTCGGCCTAGACTAGCAGGTCGCTAAAGAAGTAGAGGGGTACCGCGCGCAGGAGACCGGCGCGGTTCAGCCGAGGAACGACGACGAGTTCGTACTCGTGCGGTACGGCAAGGAGCAGTGACGACGGATCAACCGCGCCGGTCCCCTGCGCCCATTATCATGAACGAGATGATCTTACGGGTTGCGGGTTACCAGCGGCACGGCCCCATCTCCGTCGCTCCA
>Ga0310121_10000768_pt1 | contig 34325 bp, 22 predicted proteins | sample CB27_Tmax_986_MG_FD_203504 | JGI IMG/M metagenome (GOLD analysis project Ga0310121, IMG submission 203504) | Marine microbial communities from Western Arctic Ocean, Canada - CB27_Tmax_986 | ecosystem: Environmental > Aquatic > Marine > Oceanic | place: Canada: Western Arctic Ocean | collected...
AGTGCGGACCTGGTTGCGGATCGTGGAAGCGAAATCGAAGTCGCCGTGGATCGACTCGCGGAGGTGGCCGCGGGAACTGGCCTGCTCGAAAAGAAGTCCGATTCCGCCGTGCACGTCCGGATAGGTGGATCCCTTTCCGTAATAAAAGTCGTCGAAGCGCTCTTCGTTGTAATAGAGGGTGCCGATCTCATCGAGGGTTTTGGCATGGTGCGCCGCGAATCTCCTGGTGAGTTCGACGTTGCTTTCGGGGGTGAGGGGATTCTTGCGGGCCGGGACCCCCGGTTGGAAGAAGTAGGTCGAGTCGCTGCCCATCTCGTGAAAGTCGGTGAGGACGTTCGGAGCCCAGGCGTGGAACTTGGCGAGGCGGGCCTGCGATTCCGGCTGCTGGGCGAGCAGCCAGTCGCGGTTCAGATCGAACCAATAGTGATTGGTGCGTCCGCCCGGCCACACCTCGTTGTGTTCGCGGCTGATCGAGTCGGCGATGGGATGCTTGCCACGGTGCGCGTTGGCCCACTGCGCGAAGCGGCTGAACCCGTCCGGATTGAGGCAGGGGTCGAGGAGGATGACGGCGTGGTCAAGGAGCGTGCCGACCTCGTCCGCCTCGGAAGCGGCGAGGTGATACGCCACGAGGGGGGCGGCATTGGAGGCGCTCGGTTCGTCGCCGTGCACGCCGTAGCCCATGTTCACGATGACGGGCATCTCCTCGAGCGGTCTGGCGGGCTTGCGGGCGGGATTGCTGTGTCTGAGATGTTGTCGGCGAATCTCTTCCAACCGCGCGAGGTTTTCGGGCGAGGAGATCGTCAGCATCACGAGCGGACGCGCTTCGTAGGTGCGTCCAATTTCTTCGTACACGACGCGGTCGCTGGAATCCGCGAGAGTCTTGAGGTAGGTGACGAGCTGATCGTGCCGGAGGTGCCACTCACCCAACTCGTGACCGAGGACTTGCGAAGGAACAGGGATCCCGTCCCGGTAGTTCTTGGCGGGCAGGAAATACGAAAGCGGAGCTGCCGTGCCGGTCGCGATCGTTCCGAGGACGATAAGGGTGAAGAGGGTGAAGGGTCGGATGCAAAGATCTTAACAGATCTCGGATGTCGGGACTACCAAAACGATGTTAGTTAAGATTCCCGAAACACTTGGGACCTGGGTGCCATCGGCAAGCGGAGCGCTTGCCCTACAAATTCAACTGCGGCGGGGAGAATTGTAGGGCGGCCGCGCCGGCTGCCATGTTTCAGTGAGTGGACTTACTACGGCACCGTCACGTTCACGTCGTCGAGGTACCACCCGGCCTGGGCGGGGTCGTTCAAGTCATCGGAGTGGAACCGGAACTCGAACTTGACGGCACGATGACAATTCCTCCGCGATTGATCGCGGGGGAGGTTCGGGGAAAGCGGCGCCGCGATGAGGGTCGGCCGGTTTCCGGGAGGAGAGGGTGGGCCGCTGCCCGGTGGGACGGCAATCCCGGAAGTAAGGAGGCGGAGAATGTATGCATTCTCGGATATCACAGCGTCCGGTCGGGCGGGAGGCCGGGCGCCTCGCGCGAGATTCCCTGTTCATGGCGCGTAGCATCCGGTAGTCAATTTGCTCATGAAGTCATTGTTTGCACTGGGAGTCCTGGCGGCCATGACCGTCACCATTTCTGCCGAGAACCTGCGTTGGCCGGCCTGGCGGGGCGCGGACGGGTCGGGAGCGGCGGCGGGGGGAAGCTACCCGGCTCAGCTTGGAGAGAAGGAGTTGATCTGGCAGACGGAGTTGCCCGGGAAGGGATGCTCGACGCCGATCGTGTGGGACGACCTGATCATTCTGACCACCCCGCTGGGCGAGCAGGACGGCGTGATGACCTACGACTGGAAGGGTAGGAAGGTATGGGAAGCCACGATCGGACCGCTGCGCAAGGGGAAGCATCGCAACGGATCGAGCAGCAACCCGTCGGCCGTGACGGACGGGAAGCGCATCTTCGCCTACTTCAAGAGCGGAAACCTTGCCGCGCTCGATTTCAAGGGCAAGGTGCTGTGGAAGACCAACCTGCAGGAACGCTACGGCAAGGACAGCCTCTACTGGGACATCGGAACTTCGCCGGTCCTGACGAGGGACCACGTGGTGTTGGCGGTCATGCACGACCGGGAGGGATTCCTGGTGGCTTTCGAGAAGGTATCGGGAGAAGTGGCGTGGAAGGTGGCGCGCACTTACAAGACGGCGGTGGAAGGAGACCACAGTTACGCGACACCCCACGTCGTTGAGCGGGATGGAAAGCAAGTGATCGTGGTGTGGGGGGCGGAACGGGTTACGACCCACCAAGCGACGGATGGGAAACTTCTCTCCGAGTGCGCCGGATTCAATCCGAAGGCGAAGTCCAACTGGGTGGTGGTGGCCTCTTCCGTGATCGCCGGTGACATGGTGGTGGTGCCCTACGGACGCGGCAGTCACCTGGCAGGGGTGAAGGTGGGCGGAAACGGCGATGTCACCAAGACGCACCGGAAGTGGGAGCGCGGGGACAACAAGGGCTGCTTCGTGCCGACCCCGGCGGTGCACGACGGCAAAGTCTATGTCCTGGGCGACCGCGGCGAGGTCCACTGCCTCGATCCGGAGTCCGGGGAGACCATTTGGAGCGGGAATCTGCCGCGCGGGGCGCAGAGTTACTACTCCTCACCGACCTTGGCGGACGGCAAGATCTACGCCGCGCGCGAAGACGGGAAATTTTTTGTGGCGGAGGCCAACAAGGATCTCAAGGTCCTCTTCGAACGCGAATTCGGGGCGCGCATCATCGCCTCGCCGGTCCCGGTCGGGGACAAGATCCTGCTGCGCAGCGACACGCACCTGATGTGCTTCGGGGCGAAGTGAGTCCACCTCGATATTCACGGATGGTGGTCACCTTGTTTCCTGGGGCGGGCCTGCTACCCGGAGCCGGGCAGGATGCCGGTGCCCCGGCAAGGTCCCGTGGTTCCCGGAAGATGTTATGAGACGAATCCTGATTGTCATTCTCGGCATCCTGACCGTGCCCGCTCCGTGCATGCTGGCCCACGAGGTGAAACCTCTCAGCGAGGCGCAGGCGAAAGAGTACAAGCTGGATTCGAAGTTCTACAAGAAGGCGACCGTGGTCGAGGACGTCCTGATTGCGACCTCGGAGCGGGTTTCCGATCTGGCGCATCTGGAAGCCGCCTACCAGTTCGAGATGATCATAAAGAGCATCGACCAGGACGTGGCGCGACGGGTGCGGGACCGCAAGGTTCTGTGCGTTCTGATCGGTCACGGGGAGCTAACCTCGCAGCTTCCGCAGTTCACGAGCGACAAGACCGGGAAGGAACTCGACTACTACAACTGGCGGAGCCGCGGCTTCCTGACCTGGAAGGGTGGACGGCCTACGGTAGTTTTTGCGGAGGAGGATGTCCTGGAGTACGAAGGCGGGATGCAGTTGGAGAGCATTCTCATTCACGAGTTTGGACACGTGATTCACGGGGCGGGATTCACCAAGGAACAGCAGGAGCGGCTGACCGCCGCTTACAAGGCGGCCAAGGAAAAGGGGATCTGGAATGACGGCCGAGCCGCGCAACGCTTCCGGCGAATCAAGAGCAAGGAGCCGGTCAGCTTGCGCGAGGCACTCGTGAAGTGGTTCCCGAGAGAGTCGCCGGAATTGATCCGGAAGTGCCTCGATGCGGGCGACATCCTGGTGAACGGAAAACGGGCCGATTCCGAGGTCAAGGTCACGGGGGATGACAAGGTCCTGATCGTATTCGGCGGTGAGAAGGAATGCTACGCCGGAAAGAACCGCTCCGAGTACTGGGCCGAGGGGTTTCAGAATTGGTACGACACGAATCGCACCATGGATCACGACCACAACCACATCCACACACGGGCCCAGCTCAAGGAGTACGATCCGATGCTGGCCAGGCTCTGTGCCGAAGTGCTGGGAGAAACGGAGTGGCGGTTCGTTTCACCCCGCGAGCGGGCCGGCAAGGACCACCTCGCAGACTTCGATCCGGAGGACGCCCCGAAGGTGGTGGATCCCGTCCACATCGAAATCGCCGCCTACGACTACTACGACAAGTACTGGTCCGCCTACTGGCAGCGGCTCTATGACAAGCACGGGCTGAAACGGCCGGAGTGAGGGGCCACGGAGGAAAGAAGGGTGCGGTCGGATTCCAGGACGCACCATCATGTGGTGAATGGGTTGGTGTCTTATCAACGTAATTTGGTTTAATCGGTGGAGAGCTGCCACCGCTTCCTGATTCATGCCCCCGAGTTTACGTCTCACATTGATTGTTGCGGTGATGCCTCCGACGGCGCCGGCGGCCGATGACGGAGTAGCCTTCTTCGAGTCGAAGATCCGGCCCCTGCTCGCCGCGAACTGCTACAAATGCCACTCGGCGCGGGCCGAGAAGCTGAAAGGGGGCCTCCGTTTGGACACGCGGGAAGCGGTCCTGAAGGGCGGAGATTCCGGGAAACCGGCCCTCGTGGCGGGAAAGCCGGAGCAGAGCCGCTTGATTAAGGCCGTCAACTACCGCGATTCGGACCTCCAGATGCCACCGGACGGGAAGCTCGACCAGGCCTCGATCGACCTGCTCCACGAGTGGATCGTGATGGGAGCGCCGGATCCGCGGGACGAGCCGGCCCGCGAGGTGGCAAAGGAGAAGGGAATCGACTACGAGGCGGGGCGCAAGTTCTGGGCCTTCGTGCCGCCGGGAGATCACGCCCCTCCGGCCGTAAAGCACGAGAGCTGGCTGCAGGCCGATCTCGATCGCTTCATTCTCGCCAAGATCGAAGGGGCTGGCTTGGAGCCGGGAGTGCAGGCCGATCGGCGCACCCTGGTGAGACGGGCTTATCTCGATCTGCACGGATTGCCTCCGACCACCGAGCAAGTGCGGGCCTTCCTGCTCGATAACCGGGCCGACGCCTGGGAGCGGCTGATCGACGAGCTGCTGGCATCGCCCCGCTACGGCGAGCGCTGGGGCCGGCATTGGCTGGACGTGGCGCGCTATTCGGATTCCAACGGGATGGACGAGCACATCGCGCACCCGGAGGCGTGGCGTTATCGCGACTACGTGATTCGTTCGTTCAACGAGGACAAGCCCTTCGACCAATTCATCGTCGAGCAACTGGCGGGCGACCTCTTGCCGGCCGAGAATCTCGCGCAGCGCCGCGCGCAGACGGTGGGGATCGGGTTTCTATCGATCGGGCCGAAGATGCTGGCCTGTGACGATCCTGACAAGATGCGACGCGACATCGTGGACGAGCAGATCGATACCACCGGCCGGGCTTTCATGGGGATGACGCTAGGATGTGCGCGTTGCCACCATCACAAGTTCGATCCGGTCGCCACCGAGGATTACTATGGGCTGGCGGGAATCTTTCTCTCCACCAAGACGCTCACGAAGTACACGGTGGTGGCGCAGTATCATCAGCACGACCTGACCGAGCCCGACGCGAAGGAGCGGAGGAGAAAGATCGGCGAGCTCGAGAAACGCAAGGGCGACAAAAAAACACCGGCTGAGGAGAAAAAGAAACTGGAGACCGAAATCGCGGAGCTTCGCAAAGACCTCGCGCCCGCCCACATCGTGATGGGAGTGACGGAGGACAAGGTCAGCGATGCCAAGGTGCATATCCGGGGAAACTACCTGACCCTGGGGGAGACGGTTCCACGGCGGGTTCTTCCCGTGATCGCCGGGCCCGCGCCGCCGGCCATGCCGAAGGGGCAAAGTGGCCGCCTCGAGCTGGCCCGTTGGATCGCGGGGGCGGATCATCCTCTCACGGCGCGCGTCATCGTGAATCGCCTCTGGCGATGGCACTTCGGTCGGGGAATCGTCGCGACGCCCGACAACTTTGGAAAACTCGGGGCGCGGCCCACCGATCCGGCCCTCCTCGATCATCTCGCGAAAAAACTTGTGGCGACGAACTGGTCGCTGAAGGCCATGCATCGCGAGATCATGAAGTCGGCGGCTTACCGGCAGGCGTCGAGGGCGCCGGAGACGCGGGAGGCCGACCCGGAGAACAAGCTCTTTGCGGGCTGGAAGCCGCGCCGGGTGGAAGCGGAAGTCCTGCGCGATTCGATCCTGTACAAATCCAACCGGCTCGATCTCACCATGGGGGGCGGATTGCTGAAGAAGAAGCCGACCGAGTACGTGGACCGCGGAGCGCAGGCTGAGTGGGTCAAGATTCCGCGACGCACCATTTACCTGCCCGTGTTGCGCAGTGTGGGCTACGACGGACTCAACGCCTTCGATTTCGCCGATCCCTCCGTGGCGGCGGGCGACCGGCGCACTTCGACCGTGACTCCTCAGGCCCTCTTTCTCATGAACAGCCCGCTCGTGCACGAATCGTCGAACAAATTGGCGGAGGTGATGCTCGGTGCGACCAAGGAGGCGACCGACGCCGATCGGGCGGGGTGGATGATTCTGCACCTCTTTGGGCGGGCGCCGCGGGCGGGCGAGATATCACGCGCTGAATCTTTCGTGAGCTCCTACGGGGCGGCGGCCGGGGAAACCCCGCAACGCAAGGCCTGGGCGGCGTTTGCCCGGGTGCTCTTCGCGAGCAACGAATTCCTGTATATCGAATAGCTTCTCGCCGGACAACGTATTCCAATCCTCACCATGACCCGAGACGGACAGCGCCCCACGTTCCGGCTTGGAGCGGGAGCCCTGATTCTCGTCCCGGTCCTGAGCTTCGGCGCCGAGATCGGGGTCGATTACCTGGGGGAGGAGAAGGGAGACGATGATCCGCGCCAGCACTGGGCCTTCCAGCGGATCGAGCGTCCGGCGGTTCCGGCCTCGAACGAAAAAGATCCGATTGATGCCTTCCTCGCGGCCAAGTGCGCCGGGAAAAAGCTGCAGGTGCAAGGGGAGGCGGAGCGCTCGCTGCTGATTCGCCGTCTCTCTCTCGACCTGGTCGGACTCCCTCCCACCTTGGAACAATTGCGCGACGAGCGTCCCTGGGGGGAGATCGTCGAGGAGTTGTTAGAGAATCCGCAGCACGGTGAGCGTTGGGCCCGGCACTGGATGGACGTGTGGCGCTACAGCGATTGGTACGGACTCGGAAAGCAACTGCGCAACAGCCAGAAGCACATCTGGCACTGGCGGGACTGGATCGTGGACTCCCTGAATGCAGACAAGGGCTACGATCGGATGATTCACGAGATGCTGGCGGGCGACGAGTTGGCCCCCGGAGACCTTGACGCGGTGCGGGCCACCGGCTTCCTGGCCCGGAACTACTACCTCTTCAATCGCACCACCTGGTTGGACAACACGATAGAGCATACCTCGAAGGCCATCCTCGGGCTCACGATGAATTGCGCGAAGTGTCACGACCACAAGTATGACCCGATCGAAATGACTGACTACTATCGCATGCGGGCAATATTCGAGCCGCACCAGGTTCGCCTCGATCCGGTTCCCGGAGAATCGGACTTCGAAAAAGACGGAGTGCCGCGCGTGTTTGACAACCACCTCGAGGCGCCGACCTGGCTGCATTTGCGCGGCGATCCCAAGAATCCCGACAAGGAGAAGCAGATCGAGCCGGGCCTCCCGGTCATTTTCGAAAAATTCGCTCCCGAGATCGCGGTGGTGGAGCTCCCCTATGCGGAGTGGGCGCCGGGGGCGCGGAGTTATGTGCAGGAGCACCGGCTGCAGGTTGCGGCTGAAGCGGTGGAGATGGCGAGGAAGGATGTGGCACGGGCCGGGGCGGAGATCGCGAAGCCGCAGCCGAATCAGGCGCCTCCGGGCGGGGAGCCGGGCTACCTCATCTCGGACGAGTTCGAGGGCCCCGACGAAGCGACCTGGGAACTTTCCGGGGACAATTGGGCATACCGCGACGGGGCCCTGCACAAGACGAAAGCCGACCGGGAGAAGAATGTGCTCCAGACGCGCCAACCCCATCCGCGCGATTTCGAGGTGACCTGCCGCTACACCGTCACAAGCGGCACCACCTACAAGTCGGTGGGAATTTGCTTTGACCGGATCGACGGGGGAGTCAACCAGCACCAGGTTTACACGAGCGCGCACGAACCGGAGCCCAAGGTCCAGGTCATGCACGTCGTGGACGGAAAGGATCAGTACCCGAGCCATGGCAAAGTCAAAAGGCCGGTTGTGGTTGGGGAAACTTACGAGTTGAGATTCGCGGTCCGCGACCGGCTGCTGAACGTGTGGCTGAACGGGGAGTTTGTCCTGGCCTACGCGCTTCCACGGCGGCTCGCCAAGGGACGGCTGGCGCGGTCGGGATTCGATGCGGTGGTGGTTTTCGATTCGCTGAAGATGCGGGCCCTTCCCGCTGACATCGAGTTGCGGGAAGCCGCGGACGGACCGGCCGGGCCTTCGCTCGAGGTGGGGAAGGCGATCCTGGCGGCGGCCCAGGCCGAACTGGCTTCGGTGCAGGCCATCGTTGCGGCGGGCCGGGCCCGGGCCGCAGGAGGGGCGGAGTTTGATGCGCTGGCCCGCGCGGCGGTGGAGCGGGGGGCGGAAGCGCGGGTGGCAAGGGCCAGGGCGGACGTCCTCCGCGAGAAGGATGAGAAAAAACTGAAGGCTGCAAAGGAGCGGCTGGCGAAAACCGAAAAGAATCTCACCGAGGCGCAAGGGGGCGGTGGGGAATACCGGACCTTCCGAGCCTCGCGGAAAGCCCTCGAAACTCCCGAGCACAAGGAGGAGCAGTATCCCGCAACCTGGCCACGGACCAGTACGGGCCGGCGCACTGCTCTCGCGAAATGGATCACGCACCGCGAGAACCCGCTCCCCGCACGGGTGGCGGTCAATCACGTCTGGATGCGACACTTTGGAGAGCCCCTGGTGGAGACCGTCTTCGACTTCGGCCGCCGGGCCAGGCGCCCCGAGCAGGCCGAACTGCTCGACTATCTCGCGGTGGAATTCATCGAGTCGGGATGGAGTTTCCGTCACCTGCATCGCCTCATGGTGACCTCGCAGGCCTACCGCCGGAGCTCGTCAAAGGCGGGAGCGGATCCCGCCACGATGGAGGCTGATCCCGAAAACAAATACTACTGGCGGATGAATCCGCGGCGCATGGAGTCGGAGGTAGTGCGCGACAGCCTCCTGCAGCTGGCCGGGGTCCTCGATCCAAAACGGGGCGGGCCGTCCATCGATCCCAAGGCGGGAGGGATGCGGCGCAGTCTCTATTTTCAGCACTCGCGAGACCAGAAGGACAAGTTTCTCTCCATGTTCGACGGGGCGGATCACTTACGCTGCTACCGGCGCAGCGAGAGCGTCAAACCCCAGCAGGCCCTGGCGCTCTCTAACAGCAAGCTGTCCCTCGCGATGGCGCAGAAGATCGCGTCGCGGGTCGGTGCGGAGCAGGATCTCGATCAGTTCATCGCCGAATCGTTCGAGGCCATTCTTTGTCGTCGCCCGGACGAAGAGGAGCGGACCGCCTGCCGGGAGTTTTGCGAGGCCCTGCGCAATACGACCAAGGGGAAAAGCCCCGAGGGGCGGGTGCGGACCCGCCTGGTCCATGCCTTGCTGAACCACAACGACTTTGTTACGATCCGATAGGATGAATCCCGAGATCCAGAGCGCCATCAGCCGCCGCCGGTTTCTCCAGCGGCAGGCCCTGGGATTCGGCGGCCTGGCGCTCGGGAGCCTCTTGCAGCAGGACGGATTCGGTGCGGAGGCGTGGACTGCGCCGGACCGCATGCCGCACTTTGCACCCCGCGCCAAGAGCGTGATCTGGCTCTTCATGCGTGGCGGGGTGAGCCACATGGAGAGCTTCGACCCGAAACCGGAGCTGACCGAACTGGCCGGCAAAACAATTGCGGAGACTCCATACGCTTCGGTGCAGGATCCGGAACGCTTGAAAAAAGTGCGGGTGGTGGTGGTGAACGACGCCAACGGCCACCAGCGCAACACGATTTACCCGCTGCAGGTCGGCTTCAAGAAGTACGGGGAGAGTGGCATCGAGGTGAGCGACTGGTTTCCCCACATCGGTTCCTGCGTGGATGACATCGCGGTGATCCGGTCGATGTGGACCACCGACGACAATCACGGCGCGCAGGTGCAGTTTCACTCGGGGCGGCACATGCTCGACCCGCCGGTGCCGACCATCGGGGCGTGGGTGGGTTACGGGCTGGGAACCCTGAACGAGAACCTCCCGCAGTTCATCAGCATGGGCCCGCGCTTCTTTGACATCAAGGACGGCCACTACCTGGGGCCGTCCTACGATCCCGTGATGCTGAAAATCGATCCGAAGAATCCTCTCGATTATGCCCGGCCGGAAGGGGACTTGCCTCGTGACGAGCAGAGACTCGAGTTCGACCTCGTGAACCGGCTCAACAAGTTGGCGGGGCGCAGGTATCCGCACGATTCCGCCCTGGAAGCGCGCATCAAGTCCTACGAGCTGGCCTTTCGCATGCAGACCGCAGTGCCCGGGGTGATCGACTTCGGGACGGAGTCCGAGGCGACGAAGAAGCTGTATGGAATCGACCAGAGTGCCACCCAGCCGTTTGGGCGCCAGTTGCTGGCGGCCCGCCGCTTCGTGGAAAAAGGGGTGCGCTTCATTCAGATCATGCACGGCGACGGCGCGGCCGGGGCCTGGGACCAGCACTCCGGCCTGAAGGCGGGGCATTCGAAGCTCGCCGGGCAGGTCGACAAACCGGTGGCGGGACTCCTGAAGGACCTCAAGCAACGCGGCCTGCTGGATGAGACCCTGGTGGTGTTCGCCACCGAGTTTGGCCGAACGCCGGGCACCCAGGGCAAGGACGGGCGGGATCACCATCCCTATGGCTTCAGCGTGTGGATGGCCGGGGGCGGGGTGAAGGGAGGCCTCGTGCACGGCGCCACCGATGACATCGGATTCCACGCGGTGGAGCACCCGCACTATGTCACCGACGTGCATGCGACCCTCCTGCACCAGCTCGGCCTGCAGGCCGATCGCATGACGGTGCCGGGGCACAAGCGGCTGGAGCGGGACTTTGGCGAGGTGATTCATGAAATTCTGGCCTGATCCCCGCCGTCATACTCTCGTGCTCTTGAGAATTCAGCGTCCCTTGGTATTACTTGCACTGTCATTTCGATGAACCACCTCTGCAGCCAGCGCGAACCGCATCCTCTCACGCGCCGTGAAATGCTTCGCTCCTCTTCGGCCGGTTTTGGGGCCCTGGCATTGCAGGGGCTGCTTGCCCAGGAATCCCGGGCAGCCAATTCGGCCCTGGCACCGAAGGCGGCGCCCAAGCCGGCGAGGGCCAAGCGCGTCATTTTTCTCTTCATGCACGGCGGGCCCTCGCAGGTGGATCTCTTCGATCACAAGCCGGCCCTCACGCGCGACAACGGCAAGCCGCTTCCCTTCGACAAGCCGCGTATCGTCTCGGCCAAGACCGGGAATCTCCTGGCCTCCCCGTGGTCGTTCAAGAAGCATGGCGAGTCGGGCGCAGAGGTGAGCGAGATCCTCCCGACGATCGGCTCGATCGTCGACGACTTGTGCATTGTGCGCTCGATGTACGGATCGAATTCCCGGCATGGCGGAGCGCTGCTCGAACTGCACACCGGATCGGACACCTTCACGCGACCCGCGATGGGATCGTGGATCAACTACGGTCTGGGAACCGAGAATCAGAACCTGCCCGGGTTCCTCACGATCAACCCGACCGGCACGCACGGGGGTTCGAATGCCTGGTCCTCGGCCTTCCTGCCCGCCCATTTCCAGGGAACGCAGATCGGCGGGAACGGACCCATGAAGGTTCCCTTCATCGAGAATCCTCTCAAGAACCCCGACCTGCAGCGCAAGGAACTCGACCTGTTGAATTCCATCAATCGCGAGCACCTGGAGCGCAGTGCCGGCGACGACGAACTGGAAGCCCGCATCGCCTCCTACGAGCTGGCCTTTCGCATGCAGATGGAGGCTCCCGGCGTGCAGGACGTCTCGAACGAGCCGGAGTCCATCAAGAAGCTCTACGGCCTGGATAAGGGCAATACCAAGGCGTTCGGGGAACAGTGCCTCATGGCGCGGCGCTACAGCGAGGCGGGGGTGCGCTTCGTGCAGGTCACGCACCGCTACTGGGATCAGCACAGCGGATTGAAAAAGGACCACGCCCGGCTGGCGGGGGAGATGGACCAGCCCGTGGCGGCCCTCATTACGGATCTCAAGCAGCGGGGCCTACTGGACGAGACCCTCGTGCTGTGGGGCGGGGAATTCGGGCGCACCCCGGTGGCGCAAGGGAAGGACGGACGGGATCACAACCCCCACGCAATGACGATGTTCCTGGCGGGCGGAGGGGTGAAGGCCGGGCTGCAATACGGAGCGACCGACGAATACGGCTACTACGCCACCGAAAACCGGGTGCACTTTCACGACCTGCACGCCACCATGCTGCACTTGTTGGGAATCGACCACACCGAGTTGACCTATCGCTACGCGGGCCGGGATTTCCGGCTCACGGATGTGCACGGACGGGTGGTGCGGGATCTCCTGGCGTAGGGTTCGCGGCGCATTTCACCGTGCCTTCGAAGCCTTGGCGAAATGCAAAGCGCCCGGCTTGATGAGGTCGGGTCGGGCTTGGCGCTCGGAAAGCGCCGCCACGTTCGGCCTAGAACAAAACCGCGCTGAGGAGGGTCAGGATGAGAGCGAAGGTGAGGTTCAGCACGAGGCCGACGCGCATCATGGTGCGTTGGGGGATTTTGCCGGAGCCGAAGACGATGGCGTTGGGCGGAGTGGCGATGGGAAGCATGAAGGCGCAGGAGGCCGCGATGGTGAGAGGGAGGACGAGCTTCCCGGCCGGGACTCCAATTTCGGCGCTGACTGCGATGAAGATGGGAACGAAAACGAGGGTGGTGGCCGTGTTGGATGAGAGCTCGGTGAGAAAGATGACAAAGACCACCACTGCGCCGACGATGAGAAAAAACGGCCATCCCTCGGTGAATCCCACCAGGCTTCGGGCCAGGAAGGTGCTGGCGCCGGTGAGCTTGAGGATGCTGCTCAGAGTGAGTCCCCCGCCGAAGAGAAGAAGCACGCCCCACTCGGTAGTGCGGTCGATCGACTTCCAGGTAACGAGCCCGAGGGCTGCGAGGAGAATGAGCGCTGAGATCGCCACCACGCTGTCAAAATTGTTTTCGATACCGAAGAGCTGGGAAAGCCAGGCGCTGCTGAGCCAGGCCACCACTGCGAGGGCAAAGACCCCGAGGGTCGCGATGCGCTGCGGTGTAAAGGAGAACGGCTCGCGGGAAGCTTGAATTTTCGAGACCTTGCCAGGCCGCATCACGAGGAAGAGAAGTGCGATCAAGGTGGGCAACAGCACCGCCACGCAGGGAACGCCGAATTTCATCCAGCTCGCGAAGTCGATGCCGAGTTCCTTGGCGGCGATCGCATTCGGAGCGGTACCGATGATGGTGGCAATCCCGCCGATGGTGGCGGAATAGGCCAGGCCGAGGAGCAGGAAGGGAGTCAGCCTGGATGCCCGCGCTTCGCCGTCCTGGGCCTGCACGTCGGCAAGCAGTCCGAGGGCGACGGGATAGAGGAGAGCCGTGGTGGCGGTGTTGGAGATCCACATCGAGATGGCGGCGGCCGAGAGAAAGAGACCGATCGCGGAGAGGTGGAAGCGGCCCCCGGCGAGGGTGAGAATGCGCTCGGCGAGCCAGAGGTTGAGACCCTGGCGGGTGAGCGCAGCGGCAATTCCGAAGCCGCCCAGGAAGAGGAAGATGAGGGGATGGGCGAAGCCGGCAAAGGCCCGCGTCACGACCGGGCCCGCATCTCCTGAAAAGGCTCCGGCGAGAATGCCGGCAATGGGGACCAGGAGGGCCGTGACGGCCAGCGGGATCGCTTCGGTGAGCCAAAGGATGGCGGCGAGGGCGAGAATGGCGAGCCCGGATCGGACCTGCGCGGCGGTCTTGCCTTCCGGCGGATCGACGGGGAGGAACCAGTGGATGAGACCAAAGGCCACCAGGGAAAGGACGACGAAGATAAGTTTCCGGCGCGGGGCCCACCCGGGGTGGGCTGCCTGTCTTTCACGGCTGGTTGTTTCCTTGTCCTGGTCCGGCATGTGGGTGACTGGTTGTGAAGAGGGCGACGAGGGTTGGCAAGCATCGTGGCGGCGGTTTTCAACCGCCTGACCCAGATCGCGGGGAGCGCGTCTGAACGACTCCTTCGGGCGGAGGGCCGATTGGATGGCTTGGCGCTTCCGTCTACGCTACGCTTCGCCGTGACAAGTGGAAAGCAGGTCCCTATTCGAGACCATGGAAATTCGCCAGCTGGAGGCCCAGGAGCCGTTCACGACGAAGGATGGCTCGACGATCCGCAGCATCCTGGACCGTGCCAATGCACCGGTTGAGAAGCAGAGCCTGGCGGAGGCGAGGGTGCCGACGGGTGGCGCCACGGAGCGGCACTACCACAAGCTCAGCGAGGAATTCTATTTCCTGTTAGAGGGGGAGGGGCGGATCGAGATCGACGGGGAGTGCCGGGAAGTGGGCCCCGGGGACGCCATCCTGATCCCCGCCGGGTCGTGGCATGAGATTCAGGCCAGGACCGGCCTGCGCTTTCTGTGTTGCTGTGCACCGCCCTACTCCCATGAAGATACGTATTTCGAGTAGCGAGGAGCGGGCAGCGAGGAGGACGGGATGCCGCTACTTTTCCTTTGCAACGAAATCGATCACGAAGACCTTGTCGAGGATGGGGAGAACGGATTTCATCGGCTCGAAGGGGGGTAAATACGGAGATTGCGTCAATGGAGGGCTGGATTTTTTACCGGAAAAATGTGACCGCCCCTAAAGGACGGACTGGCGGCAGGGTGGAAAGGTTCTCGCGGTCCGGCACGACTTCTGCTATACTACCACACAATGGAAACCCCCAGTTTGTTCACCTGCACGGGCCGTTTCGAGGAGCGGGACTTTATGTTCCTGGCTTCGGCGGTCGCCGAGAAGGCGGACGAGAGCGCCTTTCGCGCCTTCGTGTCCGACCGGGACGAATTGTTGTCCATGATGGATGACGAGCGGGTTTTCCGAGCCCTCCTGGAGTCGCCGAACCTGCTCAACGTGACGGCTTCCTTCTACTTTTACGTCCTGGTGCGGCACAGCTTGAAGCGCAGCAGCCTCGATGACTTTGCGCTGGCGGAGTACCTCGGCGCGATCCTCGCGGAGCGGGTTCCGGTCGGTCCGGCGCACGCCTTGAAGGGTATTCCGGCGGGCTTCGTGCACACCGTCGATTTTCTCGGCATCCTCGACCACGCCAGTGGGAACACGCGTTACGAACTCCTGGTGGCTGCGGGGAACCAGTTCCTGGTGCTCACCGGGATCTTCCCGGACTACATTCGCCAGCGGAGCGAGCGGCACGGCGCGCCGGGCATCGCCTACTACGAGAGCTTTGCGCGCTCCTCTTTTTGCCAGGCGCGGGACTATCCGATCGCGAAGCGGTGCGGGATGAGCGACGTGTTGACTACTCTCACGCAGGTTTTGCCGGAAGCGCGGCGATCGTTGAACCACGTGGCGGATTCGCTTCTTTTCCTTGCGAGTTGAGGGCTTGGCGGCAACGAGGCGCAAGGCGCGAAGGGATTGGCGCCGTCATCTACAAGGTCTTCAGGAACGCGTAGAGATCCGCGAGATCCCGGGCAGAGGCCGGGAGGAGGAGACCCGGGGGCATGGGAGATTGGTTGGGCTGGCGCTGGCTGATGATATCGCGGTGCGAGAAGCGAATCGTTTCGCCTGCTCCGGTTTCGAGGATGGTCTGAGCCTGCGAACTGTAGATCGGGACGCCGACATAGGTTCCGTGCCTGGTCGTGATCTGGACGGCCTTGTAGAGATCGGAGACGGCGAGATTGGGCTCGTTGATGTGCCGGAAGAGGTCCTCGCGATTGAAACGCTTCGCGATGTTTTTCAGGTCGGGGCCGAGCCGCGTGTTTCCCGAATGGCAGGCGGTGCAGGTGAAGCGCGCATAGGCGGCCTCACCGCGCCTTGGATCGCCCTGCGGCCAATCGACCTTTTCGAGGCGCTTGTTGAAAGGAGCCAGGTCGATGCCCGCTGCGGGCGGACGGTAGAATTTCTCGACGAGTTTCTTGTCGTTTTCGTTGCCGTGCCGGGTGAGGAAGCCGGTGAGAACGGGCCGGAGAGCGGGGGCTTCCCACTGGGCCCGGTAGAGGGGGAGGAGGACCTCCGGGGGGAGGTATTGCTTCACGAGAGAGAGGGCTTCGGGGTTCCATCCTTTTTGTTTCTCAACCATCGCCAGTGCGCCGGCCGCCTGGATGTTTTCGGGAAGGAGCTTGAGGAGATAGGCATGGGCAGGATGACCGAAGGCGGCGTCTTCCCGCATCGCTTCCCCGAGCTGGGGGTCGAGTTCGAGATGGGCTTTCAGGGCATCGAGAAGATTGATGGTCCAATTGCGGTCGGTGAGCAGTTTGCGTTGGGCGATCTTTCGATCGATTTGCAGGAAGGCCGCCGCGATCTTGGAGCGGGATTCCTCCTTCCGCGGGCCCGGCATCTGGGCCAGGCAAAACAGGATGTGGGCATCGTGGGTGGGATGGGAGGTGGGTTCGATCGATTCCGCGAGCATCCGGATCGCCCCTCGGTCGTCCATGTGCAGCATGGCGAGGAGTCGTGCGGCCTCCCTGTTGAGATCCTCGTGTTGCGGGGGGACGGGGGCCAAGGCGAGGGGCACGACATCGATCACCTCCCTGCGGAGTTTCGGATCCAGTCCCCCGGGATTGTTTGCCGTGTATCCGGCGTCGATCCGGCGCTTCGCTTCGCTGGTGCTGATGTCGCCGAGGGCGAGCATGAGATGTCGGATGGCGGTGAGGCGTGATTCCGGACCGGGATCACTCTTGAAGCGGGCCAGGGCTTCGGCGGGTGAAAGCGTAGGAGTGGCTTTGATGGCCTGGGCGTGGACCGACCAGTCATCGGGCGTCTCGTAGAGAGGAAGGGATTTGGCGGCATTTCGTCCGTCCGGATACGAGACGCGATAGATGGAGCCCCGCGTGCCGCGTCCGCCGACTGCCACGAAGAGGTCGCCGCTGGGCGGATGCACCGCGAGGTCGGAGGGGGCGAATCCGAGATTGTCGGTGGTTTCCAGGAAGGTCTCGGGTTCGACGCGCTTGTAGCTGTCCTGTTCTCTGACGAGCGGCGTGAAGTAGACTCGCCCGAACGTCCAGCACGCGAAGAAGAGACCGTCGCGATACTTCTGTGGGAACTGCGTGTGGCGGTAGACCTCCACGCCGGTGGGCGAGCCGCGGTCGATCTCGACGAGGCGATCGACGGAGTCGAAGAAGTAGGGAGGGCGATTGAAGGAGCGCTGGTGGCCGGGCAGGAGCCAGCCGTGGTGGCCCCCGACGCGGACGTGGAAGACCCGGCAGTAAGAATACCAGGGGAGCTGGTGGTCCCGCTCGCCATCGGAGTCGAAGGTGAAGAGGTGGCCGTGCTTGTTGAAGGCGAGATCGTAGTGGTTGCGGAAGCCGTGGGCGATGACCTCGCTCTGTTTGCCGTCGGGGGAGATGCGGAGGACGGTGCCCTGCGAAGGCTCCCTGATGGGAGAGGTCTCGGTGGTGACGTTGCTCCGGCTGACTTTCGTGTTGTTGCCGCACGCGACATAGAACCAACCGTCGGGCCCCTGGCGAATGCCATGCGGCCCATGCTCCCCGCCGCCGCCGGGGAGCTTGTAGAAGAGTTCGGGAGGGCTTTCCGGGAGGCCGTCGCGATCCCGGTCACGGTGCCAAAAGATGCCGTGGGGTTGCACGCTGAGGAGGTTGTTGCCCACGAACAAGAGCCCGTGGGGATTCCGGGCAACTCCGGGGAGGAGGTGAGCCTTGTCCGCCATACCATCGTTATCGCTGTCTAACAGAATCTTGACGTAGTCCGGTCCCGATACCGCGACGCGGCCATTTGCGTCGATCGTCATGGCCCAGGTGTCGTGGGTCAGGGCGTCGTCGGCGAACCTGGTGACGGTGAAGCCCTCCGGAACGCGGAAGGGGGCACCCTTGGCCAGCGAGGTTGCGACCGAAAGAGTGACGAGTAAGGCGAGGCGCATGGGAATTTACTAGCGTTTCGCAGGGGAGTTGGCACAGCTGACTTACGTCTTCAAGGGGTCGGAGCCGTGTAGGTCGTTTCCAACCGCCCGAAGAGCATGCGAAAGTTGTCCCGGTTGCCGAGGTTGCGCTCGAACTCGACCCATTCGTAGTCGGTATTGATGGGAACGGTGGACAATGTACCGGTGAGCGGATCCCATGTGACGAGGTCCGCGGTGGACTGGGCGAGATAGGTGAGACCGTTGTCGGGGGTGATGCGGCGCACGTATTCGACGTGGGCCCAGACGTTCATGGCGCCGAGCGGGAACAAAGCGGGGCGGAACTCGAACCAGATGTTGGGCATTCCGCCCGACACTCCGCCGCCCGGTGGAAGGAGAATCGAATCGGGGATGGTGGGGTTCAGGTTAAAGGCGTACTCCTCGATCAGAGTGGCGAGATCGCCGTCGGTGTTGGCCAGCGGTAGGGTGTCGTCCCCACTCAGTCCGAAGGACTCCGCGTAGAGCACGAGGGGATCGGGGAGGTCGTTGATCTTGAGATTCTCGTACCAGTAGATCGAGGTCTGCCCGGAGCTGCCGACCAAGATGTCTTCGTCGCCGTCCGCGTCCACATCGTGAGCGTCCACGAAGCTGGAGCGATAGGCGGTCTTCTCTCCGGAGTTCAGGGTCTGGACGAGGCTGAAGCTTCCGGCACCATCGTTTTCGTAGATCTTGATGCTCCCATTGGTGTCGCCCTGGACCGTCACGCAATCGGGATCGCCGTCATTGTCGAGGTCCACCGCGGTGGCCTCGCGGGTGGCGGAGCCGGGAGAGGCCAGGGTGTGCAAGATCGTGAAGGTGCCGGTGTTCACGCCGTCGTTTTCGATCCAGTGAACCGGCCCGCCGGTGCCGCTGGTCTTGAGAAAGAAGATGTCGAGGTCGGTGTCGCCGTCGATGTCAACCAATTCGACGCCCTCCGCGCCGCTGGAGAGGTCGGCGACCTTGACTCCCGCTGCGAAGGAGCCGCTGCCGTTGTTCTTGTAGACGAAAACGTCGCCGTCCACCCAACCGGCGGCCACCACTTCGTTACCGGCCAGCCCGTCGAGGTTGGCAGCTGCCACCGATCGGCAGCCGTCGGAGGTCCCGATGGTGGTGGGTGCCGCGAAGGTGCCATTGCCGTTGTTCATCATGACTTTCACCTCGTCGGTGCCGGACCAGGCCAGGATCACGTCAAGGCCCGGGTTCCCGTCGAGTTCGGCCACGGAGGACGACCACGGCGCGTCGCTCGGTGGGCCGGCATCGAGAATGCTGGAGGAGGGGAAAGCTCCGGAGCCGTTGTTGAGGAAAAGCAGAAAGTCGTCATCATCGGGCGGATTGGCATCTCCAGTGAGAGCCGCGATGAGGTCGTTGCCGTTCAGGCCGTCGAGGTCCGCGATGGTGACCTGGCTCACTTCGGGGGCACTGGTGGTGAGGGATTCGAGGGGGCTAAAACCGGAGCCGGTGCCGGCCATGCGGGCGATCGTGTTGTCAGTCAGCGAGCACGTGAGGACGTCTGCTAGGGAGTCTCCGTTGGTGTAGAGGACGTCCAGGTCGGTATCGCCGTCGAGGTTGGCGACTGTAACGGAAGTGGCGATTTCGAGGTTCGGCACGACGTCCTGGGCTGCCGCGAAGGTGCCGGACCCGTTGTTGGCGAACCACACGATCCCGCCGGCCTCGCCGCTCGGGAAGCCGAATTCGCTGGCAGCCACCACATCGAGACCATTGACGCCATCGATGTCAGCCAGGGCGATGGAACTTGCCGCATTGAGTTGGCCGACGGCGCTCTCGGTGGCCGCGAAGGATCCCACCCCCGGGGCCAACGGATCGGTGGTATTCTCGATCCAGAGGACGCGGTCTTCCGGCTGGGCCGTGCTCAGCCACTCGATGGAAACCACCACGTCGTTGTCGCCATCGCCGTCGAGGTCGCCGGCCCGCACCATTTCGGGATCGCGAAAGTCATTGCCGCTCACGATGGTCTGCTTCGCTCCAAAGGTGCCGGCCCCGTCCGTGTTCTCCGCCCACTTGATGGCATTGGCGATGGGGTTGCCCCATACCACGTCGACGTCGTTGTCGCGGTCGAGATCGATCGCGAAGACGGTGGTGGATTGCTCGGCGGTCGCGATGATCTTGCGCTCGCTGAAGGTGCCGGCGCCGTCCGTGTTTTCGAACCAGAAGATCTTGTCGTCGAATCCTATCGAGCAGGCCACCACGTCGAGGTCGGTGTCGCCATCGATGTCAGCGGGGTAGATTGCGCGCGTCTCGTGGGTGTGATCGATGGTCTGGGGCGGGCCCCAGGTCCCATTGCCGTCGGTGTTCTCGAGCCAGATGATGGTATCGACCTGGTTGGCGGTTCCCAGCGCGAGGATGTCCCGGTCGTTGTCGCCATCGAGATCGACTGCGAAGATGGCATCCGGGTTGGTGACCGGATTGCGATAGACGAGATGCTCGCCGTCGTTGGTCAGGTCACCGATCGTGATGGTGGCGGCAAGGGGCAGGGGGACGAGGAAGGTGAGAAAAGTGAATGTACGGGAAATCATAATACAGCGGGTGAATAGCTTGGAACGTAGTAACCGGGAGAGGGTGGGAAACCAACAAGGATTTAGGGAATACCCGCCATGGCTTGTTGGTGGGACAGTGCTCACGTGTCGAGGAGAGTCGCCTCGGGAAAGCGGCGCTGAAACACCAGCGGTCCATGGGGTCCCGGACAGGCCCTTCGTTGGAGTGGGGCCTTCAAGCCCATTTGGAGTTCACCCGGGAATCGGCGTAAGGCCCCCAACGGCTCAAGGCGTCACTCGAACTCAATGACGCGGAAGCTGCGGTGATGGCGTTGGTGGGACCAGCCGTAAAGGGCCGGGGGGAGGATGCGGAGCGAAGTGGCGGGAGATCGCAGTTGCTCCGCCCACTTGAGGAGCTTTTCCTTGCCGGCGCGGGTGTGTTCGCGTGGAGGGCGGGCGACGGTGAGATGGGGAAGCGGCGGCCGGTCGTCGGGGGCGCAACCAGCGGCCTCGAGGAGGGGCCCGCGCCAGGTGGCGATGAGTTCGGCAAGCTCATCCCGGCCGTCCGCGAGTGCGAAAGCGAGGGCCGTGCAGCGTTGCGCCTTGGGCAGGGCGAGGAGGGGACCGAGCGTGACTTCCGCGCCCGTGAACGGAATGCGCGCCAGCACCTCTCCCACGGCCGGGTGGCGCTCCGGATTCTCGTGCCCGAAGAAGGCGAGGGTTAGGTGGAGGTCCTCGGGGTGCATCCAGCGCAGGTCCGGCGGGGCGTCCGCTCTAACAAAATCGATCACGTCGTGCGGAACGTGGGCCGGGAGGGCCGCGAAGTAATTGCCGGGGGCCGAGGGCATGACGCCATTTTGAGATTTCTTCCGCAAAGTCAAGCCCGCGGCGGACCGGGGCTCGCGTTCTTGCCAGGGCGCCAAGGACAACTTGCTTCACGACCTCGGGTGGGATGACGGCCGCGGGCAGGGTGTTCCAGGAAAGAAGGACGACCTGCGGGAGGAGCCGTGAGAGTGCATTCATGGATCCGGAGGACAGTGGTCATCCAGATGAGGGGGTGCCCGGCCGCGGTGGGGGCCGGAACCCCGCATGCGGGAATCGGCTGCGCTGGAGGCCGAATCAGTGCACGGGAATCTCGAGCCAGGCCGCGTTCAAGTCGGGACCCGAGACCGTGACGGTGATCACGGCGTCCTTGGCGACCGAGATCGGGAAGGTGGCGTTGCCGGTGTCGTCGGTGACCTGCACGCCGTAAAGCCCGTGGGTGTCGAGAATCGAAATGAGGGCGCCCGGAGCGTCGGTTTCGATGACGAGGTTGAGGTTCCCGGCCTGAAGAGATTTCGGTCCGAAAAGCTTCGGACGGCGTGGGTCCTTGCGGCGAAGGGGCAGGGTGGGATCGCCTAACAAATTGAGTTCGCAGAGACACAAGTGGAAGGTGGCGGACTTTTTCGCGTCCTCTGCCATGCCGGCCTTGGTGGTCATGAGGGCCTCGCCGGCAGTGAGGTTTTTCCCGATCCCGTTCTCCCAGAACTCGGTCATGGTGCGGGTAGTTCCATCGAGTTTGCCCTCTTTCACCATGAGAGGAAAGTCGCGCTCCGGATCGTGGAAGTGGGGCTTGCCTTCGCGGGAGGGCGCGACGATGACGATGGCCCCCGCCCTGGGCCGGCGCAACATGGCCTCCGCGATACAGGGATCCCGCTTCGCATCGAACTGGCCGGTAAAGCACGAGACGGTTGTGATGACTGGGTAGGCGCCCACGTTTTTCAGCAACCCGACGTGTTCGGCGGTGAGCGGCTCGTCGTTCTCCAGGATCCAGGAGGGAAGATATCCGTGACCGTGGAGGTGCAGCTTCCCGGTGGTTTTGGCGTTCAAGAGCCTTACCCAGTTCGTGGGGCTGAGGGCGTAGTCGCCTGGTTTATCCCGGTCCCAGGGAGTCTCGTCCGCGAAGAAACGCTGGACGGACCCGTCCGGCAGGACCTTCGAGACGTGCCGGTCCCAACTGGCGCGGACCTTGGCGTAGGCCGCGGGCACCGTGCAGGTGTAGGTCATGCGGGTCGCGAAATTTCTTAGCGGGTAGTGCGACTCGTAGGAAATCACTTTCTCGGTGTAGGCCTTGACGTCTTTCACGCTGCGCACCGGGATCCGGCCCAGCCCGACCCGGCCATCAGGATAGGAGATTGATTCGCGGTCGTCCTCCCATTCGCCATAGACGCCGTCGTCGTCGGCGTCCCAATCCTTCTTGCCAAGGTAGTAGAGGTCGGTGGGGATCCGCTCGTTTTTTCCCCACATCGTCTCGTGCGCCGTGTCTCGATCAGGCACCACCCCTTTGCGGTCGGGCTGGCTGTCACCCCCGAGAATGACCCAGCGAGTTCCGAGGTGATCGACGTGATTGCGGACGCAGCGCCTGATCTTCTCCTGCAGGTCCGGCGCCTCGTAGCGATCCGCAATTTGGGTAGTGGTGAGAATCCGGACCGGCTTGCCGAGTTTCCTCTTCCAATCCGCGAAGGGAATCCAGGCCTCCGCAAGTTCCGGGGAAGTAATGAGGAGGACCGTTGCCGGCGAGGGCGCGCCCAGGCCGCCCTCGAGCTGGTGGGAGGGGTGGGCCAGGGCGATCCCGCTGATTGCCAGGACGGCAAATGTACTCAGGCGGACGGTGGTCATCGTCGAATATTCTCAACTGAATAGCGGGCTGGCGAGGCATTCCTGTGCGCAATCTTGTCAGCGGCGGGTCCCTTCTGTCATGGTTCTGTCGTGCTGAGTGTCGAGGAACAGATCGAAATGGAGATCCGGGCGCGGGAAGAACTGGAGCGCCTGAGGGAGGAGGCCGGCAACGAGGAAGTCGATCCGCAAGCGGTGGCGGTGGATGTCGCGATTGGCCGGCTTTCGCGCCTCGACTCGATGCAGATGGAGGAGGTGCGCAAGGACGCCGTGAGGCGACGCAACGTGCACATCCACGAACTGCAGGAAGCGCTCCGGAAGATGGACGAGGGCAGCTACGGCTTGTGCGAGGGCTGTGGGGACTGGATCGACTACCACCGGCTCGAGCAGCGACCCGAAGCGGCGCTCTGCAGAGACTGCGCCAAATAGCGGCACGACACCCGGAGCAGGCCAGGCGTTCGAATTTCTTCCGGGAAGGCACCAAAAACTCGAAACCTCTCAAGGATTCTTAATGAAATCCTCTTGATTATCCCGCCGTCGATACGGAATTCGACCCTTTGTGGGAGCGCACATAGCCCGGAGGAGTGGGTAGAATGAGCGGAGTGCCTTTGGATTCCGAACTACTGTGAAGAACTGATTATCCATGACGGGAAAAGTGGCTTTCGGCATTGCTCCCCCGGAGGACGGCGCGAATACTCCCGCCCTCCAACACCATGAAAGCTACACGGAACACATTGCTAACGATTGCGTGTCTCGCCACTCCTGCGGCCTATTCGATAACGCCACAGTTAGGCGGGAACGACGCCAACCTTGCGGCGATCGACGGAAGCCAGTTCAGCACGACCACCCGCCTGAAGGGGGAAGTTCTGTTCGGTATTCGCGAGCTCCTCGGGGAGAACGATATCGGTGAGGCCGCGCTTTTCGGCGCCTCGAACCGGCTTCGGCTCGGCTTCGACACCTCTTTCACCGGAGAGGACGCTCTTCGCACGCGCTTCACAGTCGGCGGAACGTACAGCGAGAACGTCCGGGAGACTATTGCCAATCAGCAAGACTCGTGGATCTATAACTTTGGCGGCGACATTGGGGCGCGATTGACAAATGGACCGCTTGACGTGCTCCTCGGACTTGGCGGCACGATCAACTATTACGATGAGGATTTCGTCGGGCGGCAAGCGGACGAGAACTGGCTGCCTGAACTTCGCCTCGCGGTGGGGGCTCGCTATAAGATCAGCGACAGTGCAGTGGTAAAACTGTGCGCCCAGGGGTATTACGGCGGCATCGCCAATGTTTCCCGGGGGTACATCAAGTCCGGGGTGTTGGATCACAATTACTTCTTCTGGAATATGGACCTGGAGGCCGATTACCGCCTCGATGGCGGCGGGCTCGGTGACGCGGGTCTCGAGTGGTCAACCGCATTTTCGTGGAATGGCCTGGAAGAAGACCGCAACGGCCCGGTCGGCAATCGGCTCGACAACTACGACATCGAGTTCCGCCAGGAAGTCCGCTTCAACGTCAACGAAAACGCCACAGTTTTCGCGGCGGGGAGCTACGGTCATCGCGAATTTGGCAATTGGCATCCGATGGGAAATCCGCTGTTGCATGCGGACTCCCACAATTACCGCGTCGGTGGCGGTACCCGGGTGCGCTGGGGGGATAAATTCCACTGGGGCGCTGAAGCCGGGGTCGAATTTCGCGACTACGACAGTTTGCCGGCCGGGGGCAACGATGACCGGACCGAGTTTTACATCAATGGGGATATAAATGCGCAGCTTACCGATAAATCCTCGCTCGGGATTTTCTTCGACTACGGGATTCAGAACTTCAATATTAACGACATTCCCATCGACGCTTTCCTCGATCCCCGGGGAATTCGCAGCGGTCTACGCACCCTCTTCCAATGGAATGAAACGACTTCCCTGGCCTCGGAGTGGACCTACACCCCGAGTTTTGGAAGTGATGCGCTGGGCGCAGCCTGGGACAGTTTCGAGTCCTCGCGCTGGGGTTGCGGTCTCTCTTTGACGCATATGCTCAATGATCGGGTGGAACTCGCCGTCGATGGCGATTTGATCTACCTCGACAACGACCTCACCGGCGACGACACCTACTTCACCGTCGGCGGACGGATGAGCGTCGGCTTCTGATCGCGCCGGCAAAGCGCTTCTGTTCACACCCTGCGGCGCGGGCGCTGCAGGGTGTTTTTTTTGCGGGGAGGGCATGGTCCGAGTTCCGCACCCTCCGGTCCTCGCGCCGCAGCCACGGTTCGATGACGAACGGCCCGCCGGGAAGCAGCCCGGCGATGAAGACCTTGGCACAGGTCCCAATCGTCCAGCTTGCCGGTTTCCAGGCCAGGAGGAGCGCTCCGCAAAAGAGGAGGAAGAGGACCCCGTGGATCCATCCGGGAACCTTGATGGCTTCCGGGTGGCCGCCAATCCACTTCTGAGGCATGGCGACGAAGAGGAGGTAGAGGAATGAAAAGCCCTCCAGGCAACAGATCACGCGCAGCCGGTCGATGGCGGTTTTCATCATGGCACCGGAACTCTGCTGGCTACTTCTTCACCGGCAGCTTGGCATCCTCCCAGGCCAGGATGCCGCCGTCGAGGTGGTAGACCTTCTTGAAGCCAAGCTTTTTCCAGGTTTCAAGAGATCGGGAACTGCGGCCTCCGCTACGGCAATGCACGAGGTAGGGTTTGTTGCGGTCGAGTTTTGCGAGTTCGGCGCCGAAATCATCGCTGAGGAAATCGATCTGCCGGGCGCCCTCGAGGTGGCCTTCCTCGAACTCGTCGGCGGTCCGGATATCGATGACAAGGGGCCGCTTGGCCGGATCCTTTGCCGCGAGGAGTTTGACGGCCACGGCAGCCTTAACATGGAAAATCGGACCCTTTCCCTCCGGCCCGTCCTCGGCGATACAGGATGCCGCCATGACGGCGAGGCAAATCAAAATCGAAGGAAGCAACCGCATGGGCAAAAGGTAGCGGGGTGTGGGGCGAATGCAAGGCGGGCTACTCCATTCCCAACTCCTTGACGAGAAAGGCCCATCGGTCGGCGGCTTCCTCGATGCGCTTGTCGGTGGGCTTGCCGGCCCCGTGACCGGCCTTGGTCTCAATGCGAATGAGGACCGGGTTGTCTCCCGCGTGGGCATGCTGCAGGGCCGCGGCAAACTTGAAGCTGTGAGCAGGAAAGACCCGGTCGTCGTGATCCGCGGTCGTGATCAGGGTGGAAGGATAGCGGGTGCCTTTCTTCAGGTGGTGATAGGGTGCATAGGCGTGGAGGACCTTGAAGTCTTCAGCATTTTCCGGAGTGCCGAACTCCCTGGTCCAGGCCCAGCCGATGGTGAACCTGTGGAAGCGCAGCATATCCATCACTCCCACTGCAGGGAGGGCGGCCTGGAAGAGTTCGGGGCGCTGCGTCATGCAGGCCCCCACCAGCAGGCCGCCGTTGCTCCCGCCCGCGATGGCGAGTTTCTCCGACGAGGTGAACTTGTGTTCGATCAACCATTCCGCGGCGCCGATGAAATCGTCGAACACGTTCTGCTTCTTGTGCCCTTTGCCGGCATTGTGCCATTTCTCGCCGTATTCCCCGCCGCCGCGGAGGTTGGCCACCGCGTAGACGCCGCCCAACTCGAGCCACGCGATGGTGGAGGTGGAGAAGCGGGGGAGGAGGCTGATATTAAAGCCCCCGTATCCGTAGAGGAGGGTGGGAATGTTTCCGTGGCGCGGGAGGCCCTTGCGGGAAACGATAAACATCGGGACCTGGGTGCCGTCCTTGCTCTTGTAGAAAACCTGCCGCGTTTCGAACAGAGCCGGATCGAACTTCATGGTGGGCTTTCGATGCACGGCGCTTGTGCCGGTATCGAAATCGAAGCGGAAGATGGTGGGTGGTTCGGTGAAGGAGGTGAAGGAATAGAACGTCTCGCGATGCTTGCGCTTACCGTAGAATCCGCGCGCCGATCCGAGGCCGGGCATCGCCAGTTCGGCGAGCCCGATGCCCTTGATGTTGTATCGGCGGACCAGGCTGTGGGCGTCGTGCATGTAGGAGGCCACAAATTCGTTCCCGACCAGGCTGACCGAGCGCAGGGTATCGAGGGATTGGGGAAGGATCGTCTTCCAGTGCTTGCTCTCCGGATTGGCGAGATTGATTTCGACGAGGCGGCCCCGCGGGGCCTCGAGGTCGGTCCGGATCCAGAACCTGTTCCCTTCGCTTCCGACGAACTCGTAGCGGGCGTCGAAGTCCTTGAGCAGCTCGACGAAAGGAGCCTCCTCCCTGGACAACTCCCTGTAATAGAGGGCGTTCTTGTCGGCCGAACCGCGGCGGATCTCGAGGAGGAGGAATTTTTCGTCCTCGCTGGGCCAGGCCCTGAAGCTCCACCTGGGTTCGTCGGGGCGCTCGTAGACCAGCTCGTCGTCCGCCTGGGCCGTCCCGAGGCGATGGTAAAAGACCTTTTGGTTGAAGTTGGCGGCCTTGAATTCTTCCCCATCCTTCGGTTCATCGTATCGGGAGTAGTAGAATCCCTTGTGGTCTTTCGACCACGCCGCTCCCGAGAACTTGGACCACTTGAGGTGATCGGGGAGGTCCTGGCCGGTATTTATGTCGCGGACCTTCCATTCCTTCCAATCCGACCCGGACCGGGAGATGCCGTACGCCAGCAGGTTGCCGTCGTCGGAGACCTCGTAACCGGAGAGAGCCACCGTCCCGTCAGTTGAGAACTGGTTTGGATCGAGGAGAATCCGCGCTTCCTTGTTGAGCGACTCGGTGGTGTAGAGGACGCTCTGGTTCTGCAGGCCGTCGTTCTTGGTGTAAAAGTACCGTCCGCCCATCCTGAACGGCACGTTGAATCGCTCGTTGTCGTAGAGTTCCGTGAGGCGTGCCTTGATCTTGTCCCGCGCCGGGATGGTCTTCAGGTAGCGGCGGGTGACGCGGTTCTGGAACCACACCCACCAGGAGGCCTTCCGGGAATCGGTGTCCTCCAGCCACCGGTACGGATCGGCCACCTCGATCCCGTGCTGGGTTTCGGTGACCGCTTCGCGCCGGGTGCGCGGGTAGTTGAGTGACTGCGCAAAGAGGGCCGCCGACGCCAAAGAGGTCAAGAGGAGGCACCGATACATGCTTCCCTTTAACAGACCGGGCCGAGATTGGCTACCAGCGTTGCTAGTTGTCTCGGCGGTGCCTGTTTTGCGCCCTCTGCCGAGCCGCAATCTCCGACTTGGTAAAGGGCCTCGAGGCGGGCCTCCGCGCCAGGCGCCTGTTGAGGGCTTCAATCTTGGTGTCCATTTCCGCGTAAGTCCCGGTCGCCTGGGTTTCTTTGTCGCCCAGGTGGCGGGAGATGGTCTCGTAGGCGCGGTCACAGATGCGGTAAGGCAGGTAATCGTCGGCTTCCGGCCATCTTTCGGCTCCCTCACCTTTGATGAGGTAGCGGTCTCCGGTGCTGGCACTCTCTACAGCGAGGAGGGGGGCCAGCGTGCCGACCGGCGCCCTGTCGATTTCCTCGCTCACCACGCACGCGCTGGTCTGGGCGTAAGCCCCGGCGCCCTCCAGGAAGCGGCGCAGGGTCTCCTCCTTCCGGTCGGGAAAGGTGAGCAGATTGAGCTTCAGGATGGAGCGGCTGGCCTCCACGTGCCCGGGATCCCGGCGGGGCTTCAGCTTGTCGGCGAGTTCGAGAAGTTGCTCGTGTCCACGAGGATCGGGAATGGTTCCGTAGACCCGGGCTGCGGCCGCGATCTGGGTGGCATCGGAGGCGGTTCGAAGGAAGCGGCGCAGCGTGCTCATGATCCGTGGATCGGAGCTCCACGAGATGGCTTGGAGAAAATCAGCGAGGTTCTCGTTTCCCGGTTGGTGCTCGTTGATCAGCTTTCCGAGCTGGGCGATCACCAGATTGTCGGAGTGACCGGGGAAATAGTAAAGCAGGCGGATGGCCGCGGAGTCGGAGTAGAGCCTCCCGCCGATTTCGAGGTCCATCTTGAGTTGTTCGTAGAGTTCGACCGCTTCCGGTTGGGGCCCCCACTTCCCCCGAACGGCGGTCACCATCTGCTCCGAGCGGGTCGGGCTGTTGAGTTGCGCGTCAAATTCGTCCACCACCACGTAGTAGGAACGGTTCGTGATCATGCCGATCAACACAAAGCACATGTCGCCCACCGTGAGGGTGTAATCTTCGACGGTGGCGTCGAAATCCGGTCCGGGATTGTCTTCGGGAAGACCGGCGTTCCGGATGGCGGATTCTTCGCGGCGACTGCCCGGACGGAACGGCACAAATGCAGAGGGTCCCAACGACTTTGCGAGTTCGTCCGGCACGATCGTCTTGGTTTGGCGGTCGTCATCGAGGTGCTGAAGCAGGATGGGAAGCGCTCGCGGTCCCAGTTCCACCAGGCGGATCAGGGCACGGAAGGAAGCATCACCGGGTTTTGCCTTCCCGGAAAGCGGATAGGGGGCGAGGGGGGCCTTGTCGAGGGGAGGAAACTCGGTGAATCGGAAGGAACCGGCGTAGAACGTTTCGGATGAGTCGACCTCGAGCAATTGTTCAACGAGGGCCGAAAGATCGTCACGAGGTGCGGGCAGGACCTGCACACCGGGCGGCAGGGTGGCGACGAGAGCCGGCGCGATGACGTCACGGAATTCGGACTGGGCCCGCACGCCGGGCGACAGGGATACGACAAGGGGCAGCACGCAGAGCGCCTGCAGAGGGTGGACTTTCATGGTAGGGGGTGAACTTGACCGACATCATATACGAGTTTTCAGGATTTGTGAAAAATCTGTGAATTCGAAGAGAGAGCCCAAGAGGATTTCTACTGCGACCTCGGGGATCACCGGGGAGGATTTTCGGTTGTCCAGAAGATTAAGATTCCCGAATCAAGCCGCGCTCCGAAGGAATCACGGCCCGTCCCTGCCGGGACACGCAAGGGCCCTTTGCAGCGGTGCTTCTCGGCACGACGTGCCGCCGCCGAGGCATTGGGATGGCATGCCGGGACGGCCAAGCCACCGTGAGGACCCCGACCGATGTCCATCCATCAGCGCCATTCTTGCGGCGAATCCGAAAGGGGGTGAGCCGGGCGGGTCGGGAATCGCCTGGGAAACGAGTGCCCGAGGGCCGGGCCGATCTCCGGCGGCCACCGGTTTATGCGGGGGCCCGCCAGATGAGCCGGATGGCGTCGAGGCGGAGGCGGGACTGGCCGATGTGGTTGTCGAGTTCGTCGCGGAGCTTGGTGAGTTCCTCGATTTCGGAGGGAGGGATGTGGTCGTTGCGTTGGGCGAGGTCCTCGAGACGCTCGAGTTCGGCGGAGAGGCAGTGCTTCGCGTTCCGGCGGGCTTTCCGAATTTGGACCTGGGCCTGCGCGTCGGCGAGGCCTTCCGCGGTTTTCAGCAGGTTGGGAAGGATTTCCTTTCGGAAGACCAGTTGGGAGACGAGCTTGCGCGGGCTCCCCGGTTCGATTGTGGCAGTGAGGAGGGCGGGGTCGCCGCTGTGGTCGGCCCCCTTGTGATCGACCACGACACGCAGGGAGGTGGGGGGGAGGAAGCGGTCGGCGTGGAGCCGAACCGGAGCGAGGCACTCCAGGACGTAGTGGCACTCCAGCAACATGGTCTTGCCTCGGGCGGTCTTCCAGTGGCCGAAGCTGCAGTTGCCTTGTTCCCTGCCCAGGAGGAGCCCGAGGGCGTCGCAAAAGATGGGGTGATCGGGGGTCATGAAGGCGACATCCTCGCGGGCGAGGGCGCGCTCGCGGTCGAAGGTGGTGGAGAGGCCGTCTTCCGGAAAGTCGGCGAAGGCCTCGCTGAGCCGTTCCCCCGGCTTGAACACGTAACTGCGCAGCGCAAGGTCCTCGATGGTGAGTCCGAGGTGGTCGAAGAGGCGGATGGCGAACTGCTCGAAGGCCGGATCGTGGTCGGTGTCACTGATGTGCTGGATGAGTTCCGCGGTCTTGCGCGGGGAGGGAGCACGGAGTTCGAGGAGCCGGTCGTGCCCGCTGGAGAGTTCCCGGGCGACCTCTTGCCGCAGGGCCCGGGTGCGCGCGAGGAAGGACTCGAAGGAGTCCGGGTCGGGGTCTTTTTGCATGGCCTCCAACTCCGGGCGGAGGGCGGCGGAAAGGGTGGCAGCGCCTTTCAGGGAATGCTCGAAGGCGTCGAGGCCTTCCGCATACCAACGCGCCAGCAGTTCGGTGGGGCTGCCCTTCGCGAAGGGGACGTGGATGTTGATGGTTTCGGTCTGCCCGATGCGGTCGAGGCGGCCGATGCGTTGCTCGAGCAGTTCGGGGTCGTGGGGGAGGTCGAAGAGGACGAGGTGATGGGCGAACTGGAAGTTTCGGCCTTCGCTACCGATCTCCGAACAGATCAGGATGCGGGCCCCGTCCGGCTCGGCGAACCAGGCCGCATTGCGATCGCGTTGGAGGAGGGTGAGGCCCTCGTGGAAGAGAGCCGCTTCGATCTGCACCTGGTCCCGGAGGAGTTCGCGAATGGTTTCCGCCATCTCGAGGGCATGGCAGATCAGCACGACTTTGCGATTGGGTTCCTCGAGGAGGAAGTCCGTCAGCCACTTGATGCGGGCTTCGAGATCGTCGCCCTTCTCCGGGATGCTGAGCGGTGCGAGGTGCAAACGTCTCTCCGGGAAGCCGGTGAGTTGGGCGCGGGTGTTGCGGAACATGACGCGGCCGGTCCCGAAGGAATCGATGAGATCGCTGATGAGTTCTTCGCGGGCGTCCTCGTCATGACCGGCGAGGGCATCGGCGGCGTGTTCAGCGCGGGGGGAACGGCCGGCGATGAAGGCGAGGTCCTCCGCGGTAGGCGCCTCGCCGGCGACGAGCCGCGCCACCAGTTCGGCGAGCGGTTCGTAGCCCTTGGCCTCGGCCTGGAACCCGGCAAGATCGGAGTAGCGATCGGGATCGAGAAGGCGCAGGCGGGCGAAATGTCCTTCGGGACCGAGCTGTTGGGGAGTGGCGGTGAGCAGGAGGACGGCCTCGGTCCGCTGGGCGAGAGATTCCACGGTGGAATAGGCCAGGCTGGGATCGTCGGGATGCCACTCGAGGTGGTGGGCTTCGTCCACGATGAGGAGGTCGAAGCCGGCGGCCGCCGCCTGCTCGGCGCGCCGGGGGTGCCCGGTGAGGAATTCGGTGGCGCAAATGATGAGCTGACTGTCGAGAAAGGGGTTTCCGCTTTCTTCGTTCGCCTCGATTGCGGAGCAGCGCTCTTCGTCAAAGAGGGCGAAGAGGAAATTGAAGCGGCGCAGGAGTTCCACGAACCATTGGTGGACGAGGGGCTCGGGCACCAGGATGAGGACGCGGTCGGCCCGGCCGGTGAAGTGGAGGCGGTGCAGGATGAGGCAGGCTTCAATCGTTTTGCCGAGGCCCACTTCGTCCGCCAGCAGGACCCGTGGGGCGAGGCGGCCGGCGGCCTCGGAGGCGATCGCGATCTGGTGGGGGATGAGGTCGATGCGGGCCCCGGTGAAGCCGCGTGAGGGAGACTGGCGCAGCCGTGTGTTGTAGCGGAGGCCCTGGGTGCGCAGGTCGAAGCTGAGGAGGTCGTCGCACTGCCCGGCGAGGAGGCGCTCCTCGGGCTTGATGAAGCTGAGGGAGTCGAAGAGCTCCTCTTCGGGCACTTCGGTTTCGCCGCAATGGTAGACCAGGAGGCCTTCGCGCTCCTCGATGCGGTCGACGGTGAAGTCGGCGTGAGACTGGTCCTTGATGCGGTCGCCGGGCCTGAAGTGGACCCGGATGAGGGGTGCGGAAGAGAAGACGTATTGCCGCATTTCCTCTGCGGCCGGGAAACAGATTTCAACCCGGTCGCCCTCGGTGGAAACGACGAGACCCAAGCCGAGTTCGGGTTGGGAACCGCTGATCCAGCGCTGACCGGGGAGGGGGTGCACGGAGGAGAGATTGAAGAAGGGAGCGAAAAGACTCAAGTGGCAAGAGCGGAGAAAGTGTTCGGTTTCGAGGGTTCGGTCTTCGGACCGGAGGGGCGTGGGCTGCACAGCTTCTGATTGTCGAACGGCATCGATTCTTCCACCCTGATTCCGATGGGCAGAGTGATCGTGATTGGCGGCGGGGCAGCGGGTTTTTTCGGGGCGATCGCGTGTGCGGAAGCGGGAGGGCCGGAGGTGCGGATCCTGGAAAAAGGACCGGAGGTGCTGGGCAAAGTCAGGATATCGGGCGGAGGGCGATGCAATGTGACCCATGCCTGCTTTGAGCCGTCGGAATTGGCGAAGGGCTACCCGCGGGGGAAGAAGAGCCTCCTCGGACCGTTTCACCGCTGGCAGGCAAAGGAAACCGTGGCGTGGTTCGAGAGCCGTGGAGAGAAGCTCAAGACCGAAGCGGACGGGCGCATTTTTCCCGTTTCGGACGACTCGCGGACCGTGATCGAGTGCCTGACCAGGGAGGCCCGCGCGCGGGGAGTGGAGTGGCGCACGAAATGCGGAGTTACGGCAGTGCACGTGCAGCCGGGAGGCGGATTTCGGCTGGAAACAGGGCGGGGCGAGGCCTTGCTGGCGGAGCGCCTCCTGGTGGCCACGGAAGGGATCCGGAGCGCGGCGGCCCGAAAGCCGGCCGAGGACCTGGGACACGGCCTGATGCCGCCGGTGCCATCGCTCTTTACCTTCCACGTCGCGGACCGGCGGATCGAGGGCTTGCCGGGAGTGTCGGTGGGAAATGCCACGGTGCGCGCGGGCGAACTGGAGGCCGGCGGGCCCGTGCTGGTCACCCACTGGGGCCTGAGCGGACCCGCCATCCTGAAGCTTTCGGCCCTGGGCGCCCGGGACTTGGCCGGGCAAAACTACCGGTTCGAGCTGCGGCTGGACTGGACGGGGGGCGTGGGGGAAGCGGCGCTGATGGAGGCCATCGCGCAGCAACGCCGGAAACACGGCGCCCGCAAAGTCATCACGCGCAGTCCGCTGGAATCGTTTCCACGGCGACTGTGGGAGCGTCTTTGCGAGGCCGCGGGCGTTGCGGAGGACACGACTTGGGCGACCCTGAACCGTGGGCAGTCCCGCAGCGTGGCGGCGCAATTGCTCGACGGGCGCTTTGCAGTGCGCGGAAAAAGCCTTAACAAGGAGGAGTTCGTGACGTGCGGGGGGGTGCACTTGCGGGATGTGAATCTCAAGACGATGGAGAGCAAGCTGGTGCCGGGTCTCTACTTCGCTGGGGAGGTCCTCGACATCGATGGCATCACGGGCGGATTCAATTTCCAGTCGGCGTGGACCACGGGGCGCATCGCGGGCGAAGCGATTGCGGCGAGCATGCGTCAAGCCACGGAATAGACCCGTGGAGTGAG
>Ga0310121_10000769_pt1 | contig 34309 bp, 35 predicted proteins | sample CB27_Tmax_986_MG_FD_203504 | JGI IMG/M metagenome (GOLD analysis project Ga0310121, IMG submission 203504) | Marine microbial communities from Western Arctic Ocean, Canada - CB27_Tmax_986 | ecosystem: Environmental > Aquatic > Marine > Oceanic | place: Canada: Western Arctic Ocean | collected...
TTCTTCTACGATCCGACCAACGGTGTAATCTCCCCGGGCGACCTATGGTATTTTTCAAACGTGGGTAGCATCCCGAACTATCAGTAAGAACGCCCTTCCGGTTTTTGCCGCCGAACGAGCGCCATTAATTCCGATAAACACTATCAGGCGCTTTCCCGCCGACCGGATCCTGCCGTTGGGATGAAGAAAGCCAGCCAGGACCAAGAAAGGTATGAAGGATGATCGTGAAAAACGTTCCCATCGCTTTTATGTTGTTGCTGTTTCTTCCGGTGCTCGGTTGGCCGGGCGAGGTTCCGGACCCGGGAGTCGTCCTCGACCCCACGCCCCAGGGTGAGATCGGCTATATCAATCCGGACGTCCCGGATTTCGCGCCGCCGACCTATCCCGGCGAGTATTACGAGTCGGTCGTCCCGGCCACGCTGGACCTGGCCGAGCGAGCCCGCCTGGTGCTTCATCCCGTGACCAGCATGACCAATCCCAATTGCGATTATGAAATCTATTTTGTGGTCAGCCACGTGGCCCAGCCGCCGGTGCTGCTGCACAGCAACGGGGACCTGGCGTGCCACGGCAAGTTCATGGAAGTGTTGCCGCTGCTGCGCACGATGAGCGGCAGCCTCGAAAACATGGAGGTCGAGACCACGTGGATGAAGGTGCTGTTGTAGCTGCAGGGCCCGGACGGGTTGATTTATGCGAGCACGATCGGGCGGCCCTGGATCCTGCCGCCCAATTTCGACCCGGCGTCGGGTTACCCCGGGCGCAATGACGGATACCCCTACGTGTGCCTGCTGGGCTACAGCACCGCCCGTTCATTGGCGGCCTTTTCGATCTACGCTCAAAAAGATCCCGCCGGGCCTTGGGCCGCCGCCGGCCGGCGGCTGATCGAGGGCTACAAGAAGGTCATCATCCAGGAGGACGAGAACGCCTACGTGTACAACACCTGGACGGCTCCCGATAAACCGGTGGTCAAGCCCGAGCAGCCTTTCGGCGAACATATCTATCTGGCCGGGTCCCAGGCCTGGATCGCCCAGTATCTGGCGATGTACGACCGGGCCAACAACGTCCCCGAGACCGCGCGGCTCGCCGAGAAGATGATGAACTATAATATGTTCGTCGTGGAATACAATGAGCCCGGCGGGCGTTTCAAGTTCGGTGGTCCGGGAGTGGGCGCGGGGGGTTGCAAGGCAAATGCGCGCATTTCCACACCCACGCGATGAATATCCTGGCCTGCCTCTATGTTTATATGCAGACGGGCAATGAACGCCTGCTCGACCGGGCGATCAAGGCCTATGAATTTGGCGTCAGCAAGGGAAACTCCCTGGTCGGGTTCTTCCCGATGGTCACGTACGATGATTACGTCGGTGCGTAGACGGCGGAGACCTGCCAGGTGGCCGATATGGTGATCGCCGCCGTCACGCTCTCGAACCTTGGGGTTGACAAGTGGGACGACGTGGACCGCTGGGTGCGCAACCAGCTCGCCGAAAACCAACTGACGCAGATCGGCTGGCTGACCGACGGCCGACTCGATTACTCACGCACGAACGTTCCCGCGCAGGGGTACCTGATCGAAGGCGAATACAGCACCGACCGCGTGGGTGAACGCACGCTGGGCGCATTCGCGGGTTGGCCCGCTTCCAACGACTGGCTCTCGGCGGAGGACTGGTGGGGCGGCGATACGCACAAGATTACGTCCACCATCATGAATTGCTGCACGGGGTCGGGTTGCCGCGCGCTGTTCAGTGCCTGGCGCGATATGATCGCCTATAAAGAAGGGAAGCTGCGCGTCAACCTCCTGCTCAACCGTGTTTCCAAATGGGCGGACATCGAAAGTTATATCCCCTACACGGGCCGCGTGGACGTCAAGGTGAAGGAAAAGATCGACCTGGAACTGCGCATCCCCGAATGGGTCAGCCCCGACCAGGTCCGGTGTGAAGTTGACGGCCAGGCGCGTCAGCCAAGTTTCGACGGCCACCATGCCCAAATCGGTGAGGTTGGCGCCGGCCAAGTTGTCACGATGACGTTCCCGATCAGCGAGCGGACGGAGAAGGTGAACATCGAAGGGTTTGATTACACCTTGATCATCCGCGGCAACGACGTCGTATCCATCGACCCCCCAGGCCGATACGTCCCGATGTATCAACGCGCGCACTACCGGAGCGACGAGCCGCTCTACCGCAAAGTTAAACGCTTCGTCTCGGACGATGAATTCGGTTGGTGGTGAATCGACGGTCATTCACCATGCAATGTGTCGATTGGTTACCAAACGCTGAACCTTTCTCATGGGTGCCCGGTCTTGACGATAATGGGCCCTTTGAAAAATGGGCGTCGTGCTTGCGTGAGGCTGAAGGTCGACGACGGTGAACCCGCGCACGGTCATCCAATAATCATGTCCTTTCAGATTCCGGTACAGCGTGTTTTCGGAAATGGGGAATTGGACAACCACCTCGTCCCCGGCCTCAAGCCCATCGATAGACAGATAGTTGCCTCTCTTCCATTGGACTGCTCGTTCTTGGCCGTTCACGGCGCACGATACCTTATCGTAGTTCGTCCAGCTGGGAATGCGGATGCGGGCGTTTTTCGCCTGATGCATTTTCAGACTAATCTTCCCTTCATAAGGCAAATAGCTGTTTAGATCGGCCCACGTCGAGGCCCGGTTCATTAGAAGATTCACCCACAGGTCATCACCATTCGCCTCCATCATGTCGTCCCACGCGTAATAAAGTACCCGCCCGGCGTTCCCGAGGCAACAACCGCAAAACTGCGCAGTGGGTAGCTTGACGTTTGCGATTGCCGGGTTCACGCAGCAGAAGGAGCCTACCGTCCGCTCGGCCGCGTTGTCAGCGTTGATCCGCAACGGATCCTTCTCCATGATTTCCTTGTAATTTTTGGCGGGCCCCTCCGTGGGGTGTCCATCGGGGTAGTCCTTTAAAAAATCGAGATTCGTGAGTTGGGTCACGAGCAGGTAATTGCGGACGTAATGCTCCACGTCCTCGTAATAATCGCCGACGCCGGCTCGGGTTAATTGCAGCGCGATCAAGGCCATGTCCGCCAGCGAGCACGGCTCGACCAGCTCGCGGTCCTCGTCCTTGCCGCACTCCTCGGTGTTGGGATTATATTCGCACGGGTCGCAGCCGGGGATCCCCGCGAAAAAGCCGATCGTGGGATCGCCGATGCTGCGGCCATACTCGTAAGCCCGCCGGACCCACTGCAGCATGTCCTCGTCTCCGGCGGCCAGAGCGTATTCCAACTGGCCAAGAATCCCCAGCGCCATGATATGAAAATGATAGCCGTGCCAATGACCCGATTCATCGATGAGCCCACCGTCATTGCGAAAATAGTTGGCCATTCCCCTCGCCAGTTCCAGCGCGGGAGGGTAACCCGTCACGCGGTAATAGCGGGCCGCCCCCATGGCGACGACCGAAACGGAATGGGCCACGGCGGTTCCTACCATGCCGAATTCGGCATCCTTCACGTCGTGATCGGTGACGGCGACAATCTCCAGTTTGTCGGTGTCTTCCTGGCCCGGCGTGTAACCCTGTGTGCGGCGGAAGTAGAGGCCGTCTCCTTTACGGACGGCGATTTCGAGAAGGCGCTGGATCTTCCGTTCGGCGACGCGCCGGTAGACCGGATTATCGGGATCGATCTGCGTCCAGACGGACCACGTCAACAACTGACGCCCTTCGCCGAAGATGTTCGCGGCCGGTTCGTTTTGATTGCGCGAGAAATCTTCGTAAAACGCCCCAGGATGGTCCGGCGGCTGGTATGTCAAGCCATCGAATCCCGTATTGCGCAAGATGCCCTCGATCATGTGATGGTCGATATCGCTGTTTTGAGCGCTGCCCGACATGATGCGCAACAGCGGCAGCGCTTCGAGCCATTTTGGATTCAAGTTGGTCAACCCGGCTTCCATCGTCAGGAAAGGCGGATTGTGACGCAGATCGGCATACGAATATTGCGCATAAGCATACTCGGGATTCAGCATGCGAGTGATCGCGTTAATGCACAAAGCCGCCCGATCGGCCAACTCCAGGGTGTCCGGTATCTCGGCTTCGTATCTCTCGCCGAGGAGTGGCGGTGTTTTGATCGAGATATCTTTAAGCTCGGGATGCCGCCATTCGCCCATATCGGAAGCAGCATCTTCCGTCGTTTCCGCGACGGCTTTCTCCGTTTCCTGGGCGGTGGCGGCGAAGCAACACGCGAAAAACAGTATCATCAAGCCCTGAAGTTGCATGGCCATGCGTATCATTTTTTCAACCTTTCCGTAAATGGCTTTATTCTTTCTCGACCAAAGAAACCTTCGATCTGTCATCTATTAACAGTACATTGTACAGTTTCACCCAGCAAAGTGCACATAATTTAGGTCCAGGCGCGGTGCCTGGCGCTGAACGCGGCCCAGATGGGCCGTGGGCAGATGCGCTCCACGAGTTGGAGAAAAAACGTGTTCTCTGGCTCCCTGAAGGGCTCAGCCCGACCCGCCTCCCCCCCGGCGAAGTCCGGTGTGAACGGATGCGGCCGGACGCGATTCGGGCCGCGCGCCAGGCCTTTCCGGCCGTCTACATCCCGCTCGGGACGCTCGAGTGGCACGCGCTGCACGATCCGGACGGCCTCGATGGGCTGAAGGCCGAGGGGCTGGCCATCCGACGCGGGCGGGCGGGGGGTTGGTGTTTCCGACGCTCTACTTCGGCGAGAACCGCGAGGGTGAGCGGATGGGGACGGACTTCATCGCCCGCGTGCCGTTCGACTCCAGCTCACTGATTGGCAACTGGACCGAGGATACCTACGACCGGTGGACCGAGGACGACGTGCGGCGTCATTTTTTCAGGGGCGATCGGTTCAAGGAGACCCACGAGCGGGTGGGGAAGCTCAAGGAGCTGTGCGCGTCCTATTACGCGACGCTGGCCGAGGCGACGCTGCGCTTTTCGCTCTCCGACCGGGCCGTCTCGGTCGTCATCCCTGGCATGAAGACCCCGGAGGAGGTGAAAATGAACATCGCCTATTCCGACGGGGAGGCCTTTCCCTCCGAGCTGCTCGAAAAGCTGAAACCCCACCGCTGGTTCATGAATTTTTACTTGTGACCGTCTGGCGAGTGTACTTCGTTGGATTCAGTTTCCATATTTGGGGACAATCGTCCCGTCATGAAAATAGCGCATATTTCCCGCGCTGACCGTGCCGTTGGTCGGATCATATTCCCAGGTGGGTGAGGTGGGAAGGTTCCATAGCAGACACGGCCCACAGCTCTCCAAGAACCAATGCCCTGCCAACTCATACTTAGACCCATGGCCGTGGGGCACGCCGGAAAAAAAGAACGACCATTGCCGGGGACCGACGTAAAAGGGAGCTCTCAGCTTGATGCGGCTGTTGAAATAATCGAAAGGGACTTCGGTCAGGTATGCCACGGGTGTGGTCAGCAATTCACCCATATGACGCCTTCTATCTCCATCTACTATTAGATAGTCGGTCATCCACATTGGCTCCAACCGCCCCGGCAAGATGGGAAACTGATTATAGTCGACTTCATAGATTTTCATCGCGATTCCGACGGTCCGCATATCGGAGATGGACCGGGTTACCTTGGACCGCATCTGGGCCTCCAGGAAATTGGGCACGGCGATCGCCGCCAGAATCGCGATGATGGCGACGACGATCAACAGCTCGATCAAAGTGAATGCCCGGCATGTTTTTCGATTCATGGTCGGTGGCCTCATGATTAGATCGTTTTCACTCTATCCGATATATCCCAACCGGTTGACTAAATCCCAATAAGAGGCGCGCTTGCTGGTTGAAGACTATCTGGAGTTATATGCAGATGGAACAATTCTCCCCGTGGATAGATAGGCGATATTTCCGGGACTGACCGTACCGTTCGACGGATCATATTCAAAGAACTCGGGGGTATGGTCCCATTGCAGACTCGGCCCACAGCTCTCTATGAACCAGAATCCTGGTTCTACCTCGTTGGGAAACGCCGGCTGATGACCTGTCGGCGCGACGGAAAGAATGTACGACCATCGCCGGAAGCCGATGAAGAAGGGAGTTCTCACCTTGAGGCGGCTGTTGAAGTAATCGAAGGGGATTTCGCTGATGTATGCGACGGGCGTGGTCAGCAATTCACCCACACGACGCTGTCTGTCTCCATCGACTCTCATGTAGTCGACCATCCATTTTGCATTGAACTTTCCCGGCAGGACGGGAACCTGGTTATTGTCGAGTTGATACATTCTCATCCCCAATCCGACCGTCCTCATATCCGTGATGGCCCTGGTTACTTTGGCTCGCATCTGGGCCTCGAGGAAGTTGGGCACGGCAATTGCCGCCAGAATCGCGATGATGGCGACGACGATCAACAGCTCGATCAAAGTAAATGCTCGGGTATTTCCGTGATTCATGATTGGGCGCCCCCTGAATAGACTGTTTTCGTTCTATCTGAGATTTCCCAACGGGCTGACTCAACCTCAATGAGAGGCGCGCTTGTTAGTTGAAGACAATAAAACATTATATAGTGGGGACAATTCTCCCGTCATGAAAATAGCCCAGATTTCCGAAACTGACCGTACCGTTGGTCGGATCATATTCCCAAGCCCCGCCCGGATGTTCCCAAACGAGGCTCGGCCCACAACTCTCCAGGAACCAAAACCCCGAGGGTATGTTGTCAAACTGAGGCCTATGGCCTTGAGGCGCGCCGGAAAAAATGAACGACCATTGCCGGAAGCCGACGAAGAAGGAAGTTCTCACCTTGAGATGGCTGTTGAAATAATCGAAAGGGACTTCGGTCAGGTATGCCACGGGCGTGGTCAGCAATTCACCCATATGACGTTGGGTATGTCCATCTACTCTTAAATAGTCGATGATCCATTTTGAATTGAACCGCCCCGGTAAGATGGGAAACTGATTATTGTCGACCTGATAGAGTTTTATCGCTATTCCGGCGGCCCTCATATCCGAGATGGACCGGGTTACCTTGGCCCGCATCTGGGCCTCGAGGAAGTTGGGCACGGCGATCGCCGCCAGAATCGCGATGATGGCGACGACGATCAACAGCTCGATCAACGTGAATGCTCGGGTATTTCTGTGATTCATGATTGGGCATCCCCTGAATAGACTATTTTTCGTTCTGCCTCCGATTTTCCCATCTGGGTGACTGAACTATGGGTTTACTGATGTGTCTACCTACGATTCTCGCGTCCGATGGCATCAAAATCAAGAAAAAAATCGATCCTCATGGGGTTGGAGGGTGCGCCTCACGGAGCCGTGAGGCGCACCCGTGGAATGTGGAAGCGGTCGCCGCGGAAGTTCGTTCGCGACAGCCGCGTGCGTGGAATCAGCTCGGGCCGCGCCGGGCCGGATTGTCGGGCTTTATCCGCCGGCGTCTTCTCAGCGACCTCGGGGCGAGCTTGCGCCAGAAACTCGGTTTTTTGAGGCGATAGACCCTTTTCTTCAGGAAACGGCCAATCTTGAGATATAAAGGGGCCTCCCCGAGCCAGCGCTGTTCGTCTTCGTCCAAGCCCTCGGGCTCGAACTTGGCTTTCATGCGGGCGAAATTGAACTGATCGACCCGGCGACAGCGCAGAAAGAAGAACTCGGCGAGCCGGGCCCCGGGCTGGCCCGGTCGGCGACGCATCGCCGTGGCGAAATCGATCAGGTAGGGTTGTCCGCCCGGTCCGATCAGGACGTTCTTGAACCGCAGGTCGCCATGGGCGATGCCCCGCTCATGGAGCCGTTCGATCAACCGCCGCGCGCGGTCCCAGAACTCTACGGGCGGTCTGACCCCGCGCCGCCGCCTCGGGATGCGCGCGCCGTCGATCCGTTCCATGATCAGGGCCTCGGGCCCGGCCGTGGCCAACAGGCGCGGAACGCCCCGCATGTCGACCAGGTGCCTCAGCATGCGCGCCTCCCTCGCCGCGATCCACCGCGAGAGCACCACGCGAACCAGCCAGGGCCGGCCGCTGAAATCCTTCATGACGGCCGGCCGCCCTTCCCAGTCCAGCTCATAAATGTCGGCCTGGGCGACCGATTTGGAGGCTTGCATACAGGTCCCACGCGTCGAGCGGACGGACTCATAATCAACCTCAGAGATGGAATCGTGGGGAATCACAAAATGGTGTGGGCGAGGCGAAGATACGAGCAACCTCGGTCGCATGGAGACGCGGACACCATGCGATTCAGGACTCCTTGCGCCGCCAGATCGTGCCCTGCGGGTGGTCTTCAAGGAAGATGCCCAGTTCACTAAGCCCGACGCGGATTCGATCCGCCACCTGAAAGTCCTTGGACTGGCGGGCCAGGTTACGCGCTTCGATCAGCAGGTTGATCAGCGGTTCGGTCAGGCCGTCGGTGGTCGCGTCGCCGGCCGGGGCCTCCTCCAGGCCGAAGAAGTCCCTCAACTCGGCGGCGAAGGCCACCGATTCGGCCATTTGGTCGAGCAACCGCGTCTTGTCGGCCCCCGCCCGGGCCAGGTCGGCGCGTAGTTCATGGATGCTTCCCACGACATCGAACATCAGGGCCAGGGCGCGCGGCGTGTTGAAGTCGTCCTCCATGTCGGCCTCGAAGCGGCGACGCAGGGCTTCCTCCTCGCTCAGTTTGAACGGCTCCGGCTCATGGCCCTCCAATTCCAGTAACTTCAGTCCGGTTTCGATGGCGTCGTTGATGCGGCCGACCGCCGCGGCCGACTCGCCCAACGTGGTATCGGTCAGATCGAGCGGACTGCGGTAGTGGGCCGAGAGGAGGAAATGCCGGACCGCCGCCGGGGAGGCCCGCTCAAGGATCTTGTCGATCCGAAAGACGTTCCCCTCCGATTTGCTCATTTTGGCCCCCTCCAGATTGAGGAAGCCGTTGTGCATCCAAGTGCGCGCGAAGGGCCGGCCCGTGGCCCCCTCGCTCTGGGCGATCTCGTTCTCGTGGTGCGGGAAAATCAGGTCGTTGCCCCCGGCGTGGATGTCGAAGGTCTCGCCGAGGTGCTTCATGGCCATGGCCGAGCACTCGATGTGCCAACCGGGGCGACCGGGACCCCAGGGGCTGGCCCAGGTCGGTTCACCGGGCTTGGCGGCCTTCCACATGGCGAAATCGGCCGGGTCGCGTTTGGCCTCGTTGACCTTGACCCGCGCCCCCTCGAGCAGGTCATCGATCCGCCGCCCCGAGAGCTTGCCGTATTCCTTGTATTCCCGGACGCTGAAATAGACCGAACCGTCGGTCTCATAGGCCAAGCCCTTATCAATCAGCCGCTTGATCAGGTCGATGATCTCCGGAAGGTGATCGGTCGCCTTGGGATGGACGTCGGCCCGGCCGATGCGCAATTTGGCGGCGTCTTCGAAATAGGCTGGGATGAAGTGGTCGGTGATGTCTTTGGCGCTGCAGCCCTCTTCGTTGGCGCGGTTGATGATCTTGTCGTCGATGTCGGTCAGGTTCTGGACGAACTTGACGTGGTGGCCCTTATACTCGAAGTAGCGCCGGACGATATCGATGAAGACAAACGGCCGCGCGTTGCCCACGTGAAAACGCTCATAGACCGTCGGCCCGCAGCAATAGATCGTCACGTTGGGCGGATTGAGCGGCTCGAAGGGCTCCTTGCGCCGCGTGAGGGTGTTGTAGATTTGAAGCGCCACCGAATGAACCCCATCCCCACCAGCAGGACCTAATCCACCCCGTCCCGACCTGGACGATACCAACGCCTAGGATAGGAAAACAGGGGGTCGAATCATACCAAAAAGTGGCGCGAGGTCGGCGACCGCCTGGGTGTGATTCAAAAATGGAAGTGCGGGCGGTGCAGGGATAGGGAGGGATGAAATGCCGACACCTCCACAAACGCTTCAAGCAACACGAAGCGTGCGGTTTTTCGGCTCTCGGCTCCCGTCCTCGTCCTTCGTCCTCGAATTCTTCAATCGAAAGAAAGGCCATCGATCTGGGAACACCCGATCGCATCCAAAAAAGTCCGAGGACGAAGGACGAGGACGGGAGCCGAGAGCCGATGAGATTGGAACATAGGAACCCTTCATTGATACCGCATTTACCCCCAAAACTGAATCACATCCGACCACCTGACACTCCACCGATAATCTGGCGGTGGGGTTTGGGGTGTGCTAAGTTCTTACGCGTTGGCGTGGCGTGACGGGCGTCCGTCCGGGTTACGAACCGTCGACAGCCGACTTCAGTACCTCCCCGGGGAAACCGACCGATGGCAACCGCCGAACCCGTCCGAAAATCCGACTTTATCCGCAACATCGTCGCCGAGGACGTGCGCCAGGGTAAGAACGAGGGGCGGGTGGTGACGCGGTTTCCACCCGAGCCCAACGGTTACCTGCACATCGGGCACGCCAAGAGCATTTGCCTCAATTTCGGGATCGCCGCCGAGTTCGGGGGGCGCTGCCACCTGCGGTTCGACGACACCAACCCCACCAAGGAAGAGGAGGAGTACGTCGAGGCGATCAAGGCAGACGTGCGTTGGCTGGGATTTGATTGGGGCGAGCACCTCTATTTCGCCTCCGATAACTTTGGCCGGCTCTATGAGTGGGCCGTGCAACTGATCAAGGCGGGGAAAGCCTACGTCTGTGACCTGAACGCCGCTGAAATTCGGGAGTATCGCGGCACGCTGACCGAGCCGGGGCGCGAGAGTCCGGATCGCAACCGGTCGGTCGAAGAGAACTTGGAACTGTTCGCGAGGATGCGGGCGGGCGAGTTCGCGGACGGCTCGCACACGTTGCGCGCCAAGATCGACATGGCCTCGCCCAACCTCAACATGCGCGACCCGGTCCTGTTTCGCATCCAGAAGGTCGCGCACCACCGCACGGGCGACCAGTGGTGCATCTACCCGATGTATGACTTCGCGCATGGTCAGTCCGACTCGATCGAGGGCGTCACGCATTCGATCTGCACGCTCGAGTTCGAGGACCATCGGCCGCTGTATGACTGGTTTATCGAGGAGCTGGGAATCTTTCGCTCGCGCCAGTATGAATTCGCGCGGCTGAACCTGACGTATACCGTTCTTAGCAAGCGGCACTTGATCGAGCTGGTCACGGAGGGCCAAGTGCGGGGCTGGGACGATCCGCGCATGCCGACGATCTGTGGCCTGCGTCGGCGCGGGTTCACGCCCGAGTCGATCCGCGACTTCTGCGACCGGATCGGCGTGGCCAAGGCCGATAGCCTGGTAGAAATCGCGATGCTCGAGCATTGCGCGCGCGAGGACCTCAACCGCGGCGCGCCGCGCGTCATGGCCGTGTTGCGCCCGCTCCGGGTGGTGATCGAGAACTACCCGGAAGACCGGAGCGAGGAGCTGGAGGCGGTCAACAACCCGGAGGACCCGGCGGCGGGGACGCGGATGGTCCCGTTTTCGCGGGTGCTCTATATCGAACGCGAGGATTTCATGGAAGAGCCGCCCAAGAAGTTTTTTCGCCTGGCGCCCGGCCGCGAGGTCCGGCTGCGTTACGCCTATTTCATCACCTGCCGCGAGGTCGTCAAAGACGACAAGGGCGAGATCGTCGAGTTGCGTTGCGTCTACGACCCGGCCACGCGCGGCGGCAACGCCCCCGACGGTCGCAAAGTCAAGGCCACGCTGCACTGGGTCTCGGCCGCCCACGCGCCTCGGGCCGAAGTCCGGCTCTACGACCACCTCTTCTCCAAGGAAAACGCCCAGCAAGTCGAAGCAGGCCAAGACTGGCGCGCCAACCTCAACCCCAAGTCGCTCGAAACCCTAACCGACTCGCGCATCGAGCCAAGCCTGGCCGGCGCCTCTCCGGGTTCCCGCTACCAATTCGAGAGACTCGGCTACTTCTGCGTCGATCCGGACTCCAGCAAGGACCGACTCGTCTTCAATCGGACGGTGACGCTGCGCGACACGTGGGCAAGGGTTCAAAAAGGCCAAAGCAAATAGACGTCGGCTGTTGGTCATCAACAACTGACTCGGGAAGCCGTCTCAGACGATCTGTACTCCAGAAAAGTTGTTCCATGGATAGAAAGACATGGTCCGCGCGGAATTCGTCCGCGTGGTAAATCAGGACTTGGATAAAGTATGTTCCCACAGTTTTGAAGATGAAACGGCTCTTACGAGTTCTGGTCGGAAAAAAGGACGCTTGTGAATGCCGCAACGGTTAAAGTGAGAGAATCAATCGTAAGCCCTGTGAAACTTTCTCCAAGGTCTGCCTTTGAACCTTGGACACACGCCGGACGAGAAATGTCTTATCCAAAGTAATAATCCGTGAAACGTTGGCCACCGAATCCTTCTTCAGCTTTGTTTCTGCCCGTTTCAGTAGCAGATTGCCCGGCGCCTCAGCCAATTGGGTGTTTGAGGTAAGTGTTACGACAACAATCGTCCGAATGCGACTCTAATTAAAACTGTCGGCCTGAATGATCAGAACAGGTCGGCGAAAACCCGGCTCAGAGGCCGAGGGTTCGGGGATGTCCGCCCACCAGATTTCTCCCCTGCGGATTACCACTCTTCATGCCGTAAAGAACGGGTTTACAATCTCGCCAGATTCGGGTCAAGTCGCGAGTCTTGTTCTGAATAAACTCGATTGAGTGTCTCCGTGATTTGATCTTCGCGAATGGACTCTAGAAACTGAGAGATCGCCTTCGTGTACAGCGCACTACGAGATAGTCCCAGGCCCTTTGCCTTTTGTTCGGCCGCTTTGAATACGCTATCGGGTATGGAAATCGCCGTCTTCATGAATCTTAGTATAACCGGGGTCATACTCGCTTGGCAATAGGGCCGGTCTAGCTTTTTGGTCTTCCTCACCCGCCAAACGCTTGTCTGTATTCCCTTTCCAGCGCCTTAAGCCCCTTGCCCTTGAGCTCGAAGCCGATCTCGGCCAGGGCTTCGAGGGCGTAGTGTAGACGGCGGCGGGTCATGTCGGGGCCGAGGATTTCCATGCTTTCAAATAGGGGGAGGGAGACGGTCGCGCCGCTGATGGCGACGAACAGCGGCGCGAGGAGGTCGCGGAGGTTTAGGTCCTCCTTTTCGGCGATGTGGGTGATGCCGGCCTTCAGCGTTTCGGTCGACCACGGACTCGGTTTTTCGAGTTCCCACAGGGTGATGCGAAGCAGCCGGGCGGCGCGGGTGCCGTCCAGCTTGCCGGAGATGAGCGACTCCGGCGCGTAGACGGGGCGATCGGTGAAGAGGAAGGCGCTCATCGGGACGACGTCGGAGAGCTTCTCGGCGCGCGGCTGGACCAGCGGAATGATGCGCGACCATGTCTGGTCGTTGAGCATCCAGTCCTGGAGCCGCTCCAGAAGCTGCTCGGGCGAGAGGGTCTCGCGCAGGTAGTGCCCGTTGAGCCAGGCTAGTTTTTTCACGTCGAAGATCGGCCCGCCGAGGCTGACGCGGTCGATGTCGAACGATTCGATGAGGTCATCGAGGCCGAACATCTCGCGCTCGTCGGGCAGTGTGTAGGCCATCAGGCCCAAGTAATTGACCAGTGCCTCGGGCAGGATGCCCGCGCGGCGGTAATAGTTGACGCTGGTCGGGTTTTTGCGCTTGGAGAGTTTCGACTTGTCCGGATTGCGCAACAGCGGCAGATGGATCAACTCGGGCGGCGCCCAGCCGAAATGGCGGTAGAGCAACAGGTGCTTGGGCGCTGAGTTGATCCACTCCTCGCCGCGGATGACGTGCGTGATTTCCATCAGGTGATCGTCGACGACGTTGGCGAGGTGATAGGTCGGCAGGCCGTCGGATTTGAGCAAGACCTGATGGTCAACGTTTTCCCACGGGATTTTGATTTCGCCGCGCAATCGGTCGCGGAAGACGCATTCGCCTTCGCGCGGGACCTTCATGCGGATCACGTGCGGTTCGCCCGCATCAATGCGCGACGCGGCCTCCTCGCGCGAGAGCATCCCCAGCGATCCGTCATAGCCGGTGTTGGCCTTGGCTTGCTGGCGTTGGCGGCGGTATTCATCGAGCGCCTGGGGCGTGGCGAAACAGTAGTAAGCGTGGTCCGCCTCAATGAGTTTTGCGCAATACTCGCGATATATCTCCGACCGCTCGCTTTGGCGATAAGGTCCGAAAGGTCCGCCCACGTTGGGACCTTCGTCGTGCGCAATCCCGGCCCAGTTCAGGGCATCGAGGATGGCTCGCTCCGAATCGAGCGTCGAGCGCGACTGGTCGGTATCCTCGATCCGTAGCACGAACCGGCCGCCTTGGCCGCGGGCGAACGCGAGATTGAAAAGGGCGACGTAGAGCGTGCCGATGTGCGGATCACCGGTCGGCGAGGGGGCCACTCGCGTGCGGACTGTTTTACCTTCGCGCATCGAAATGAGGGGGTAATCCTACGAACGCAGCGTCGCGCCGAATTGCTTGCCGAGCTGGTCGACGATCTTGGTCACCGTCGCGTTAATCTCTTCTTCGGTCAGCGTTTTGTCGGGCGAACGCAGGCGCAGCCGCAGGGCCAGGCTCTTTTTTTCGGGCGCGACGTGTTCGCCGACGTAGACATCGAAAATCGAGAGAGCCTCAACCAGCTCGCCGCCGGCCCGGCGAACCGACGCGAGGAGATCACCCGCCGGGACCTGGCGGTCCACGACCACGGCCAAGTCGCGCCAACTGCCGGGGTACTTCGTGATCGGGCTGAAGCGGGTCGCTTTCTGGGCGGATAGATCCGCCACGGCGTCCAGGTCGATCCGGGCCGCGTAGAGCCGGCCGCGCAGATCGAAGGTGGTCTCTAAATCGGGATGCAATTCGCCCATCTCGCCGATCGTCGTCCCCTGCATGACCAGCTTCGCCCAACGCCCGGGGTGAAACGCTGCGCTGGGCTGCGCGGATTCGAAAACAAGCGGGGCATCCGCCCAGTGGCCGGCGAGCGTCTCGACCATGCCCTTGAGGTCAAAGAAATCGTAAGTGCGGTCTTCACCGGCCCAATGTTTGGGGGCCGGTCCGGTCAAGGCCAGGGCCAACTCCTGCTTCTCGCCTTCCGCGTCGGCTACCTTCGCGTTGGGGGGCCAGACCTTCCCGATTTCAAAGAACGCCAGGCCGGCTTCGCCCAGTTTCTGGTTGCTCTCCACCGCCCGCAACAGGCCGGGCAGCAGGGAGGGACGGAGGATCGCCTGATCCGAACTGAGCGGATTGGCCAGATGGGGTTGCAGGGCGGGCTCGGCGCCGACGGCGGCCGTATCGGCCTCCGAGATGAAGCTGTATTGCATGAGCTCACAAAACCCCATCGCGGCGAGGTGGTCCGCGATCTGTTCGACCAACCGGTCGAGGGGCGCCGGCGGCTTGGCGGCGGCGATGATTTTGGGAAACGTTAGCGGGATGCGGTTGTAGTTATAGAGTCGGGCAACCTCTTCGATGAGGTCAATATCGCGGCTGACGTCCACGCGGTGGCTGGGAAAGGCCACGACCAGCGACTCTTTGTCGGAGCGGCGAATCTCGAATTCCAGATTGACGAGGTAGTCCGCGATTTCGGTGCTGGTCAGCCGCAGGCCCAGAATTTGGTTCACGCGGTCGATCTCGAGGACGATGGGCTGGGCTTCGGCGATAGTGGCGTGAATGTCCAGAATGCCTTTAACCACCTCGCCGCCGGCCAATTCCTCGATCAACTGGGTTGCTCGATTCAGCGCCAGCGGCGGACGATTACGATCGGCCCCGCGCTCGAACCGGTAGGATGAATCGGTCTGCAGGGAGTGACGGCGGGCCGTGTTACGGATGAGGCCCGGGTCGAAGTAGGCCGATTCGAGCAGAACATTGGCCGTCTTGTGGGTGACTTGCGTGTCGCGACCGCCCATCACGCCGGCCAGGGCGATGGGACGGCGAGCGTCGGCGATGACCAGGTCCTCGGGACTCAACTCGATCTCGCGCTCGTCGATGAGCGTCAAGCATTCGCCCGCTTCGGCCGGCCGCACGTGAATCTCGCTTTCCTTGACCTGGTCAAAATCGAACGCGTGCAGCGGGTGCCCCAATTCGAGCAGGACGAAGTTCGTCGCGTCGACCACGTTGTTGATCGGGCGCAGGCCGGCGCTATCGAGCGCCCGCTGAAGCCAGATCGGGCTCTCGGCGATGGAAACTTCCCGAATCAGACGGCAGGTATAACGGGGACACGCCCTACGGTCGACGATGTCCAAGCGCACGAAACCCTCGATGTGATCAAGCGTTTCCTTGACCCGCGGCTTGGGCGGGAAAACCTTGGTGTCGAGCATCGCGCCGATATCGCGCGCCATGCCCAGGATGCTCAGACAGTCCGGGCGATTGGGCGTGATCTTGATGTCCAGGATCGTGTCGAACGGTTCGCCGATCGTCCAGTCGCCCGGCAGAGGGAGAATCCCGCCGTGGTCGGGGCCCATTTGCAACTCTTGGGCCGAGCAGAGCATCCCCTCGCTGGTCACGCCGCGGATTTTGGCCTTCTTGATTTTGAGCCCCCCAGGTAGCCGCGCGCCCACCAGGGCGCACGGATAACTCTGGTCGGCGGCGGCGTTGGGCGCCCCGCAGACAATCGTCAGCGTCTTGTCCAATCCGGCGTCGACCGTACACACCTTGAGCTTATCGGCGTCGGGGTGAGGTTCGACCTTCAGCACCCGACCCACGACGATCTTGCCCGAACTCAACCCCAGGTCCAGTTGCTCCTCGACCTCGTGACCGGCCATCTCAATGGTATCGATCAGTTCATTCAGGGGCAGGTCGGTGTGGAGGTGCTGTTTTAACCAGCGGACGGAATATTTCATCGGTTCCCTTGCCGGATCGGCGATTCATAGGATCAGACGCCCACAACGCGGGCCTGGCCTGGTCTCAGCCCAAATCGCCCTCAGAATTGCTGGAGAAATCGCAAATCATTCTCGTAGAAATGTCGGATATTGGTGATCCCATACTTGAGCATGACGAACCGCTCGACGCCCAGTCCGAAGGCGAATCCGCTGAGCTTGCGCGAGTCGTAGCCGACGTTCTCGAGGACGGCGGGGTGAATCATCCCCGCTCCCAGCACCTCGAGCCACTCCTCCCGGCCAGCCGAGTTCTTCCACAGGATGTCCACCTCGGCACTCGGCTCGGTAAACGGGAAGTATGAGGGCCGCATGCGAAAGGGACGATCCTCGCCGAAATAACGCCGAATCAGGCGATCCAGGATGCCCTTCAGGTCGCTCATGCGGATGTCGCGGTCGACGATGAACCCCTCGATCTGGGTGAACATGGGCAAGTGGGTGGAATCGGCGTCGCAACGATAGGTGCGTCCGGGCGCGAGCACGGCCAGCGGCGGTTGACGCTCGCGCATGGCGCGGATTTGGACCGGCGAGGTGTGCGTCCTCAGCAGCCCCCCGCCGCTGATGTAAAACGTGTCGTGCATATCGCGCGCGGGGTGATTTGCGGGGAAATTCAGGGCCTTGAAGTTGTGGTACTCGTCCTCCATGTCGGGGCCGGAAACCACCTCGAAACCCAGCTCGGTGAAGCTCTCGGTGATCTCCCGCAGGGCCAATCGGATCGGGTGTAGGCGACCTCGGGCGAAGGGACGTCCCGGCAGCGTGACGTCGATCGTCTCCTCGCCCAGACGCCGGTCGCGTTCCTCGCTCTCGAACCGGCCGCGCTGGGTGGAGAGGGCTTCGTTGATCGCCTCCTTGATCTGGTTCGCGACCTTGCCCACCTCGGGACGCTGCTCGGCCGGCAGCCGGCCCGTCTGACGCATCAGCCCCGCCAGCTCGTTTTTCTTGCCGAGGTACTTGACCCGCATGGCTTCGAGCACCTGGGCGTCGGGGGCCGACTCGATCGCCGCGCGGGCCGCATCGCCCAGCTCGCGCAGGCGTTTGAGGAGGGGATCGAGTTGCATGACGGCCATCGTCTAGGTCGCCCGCGCGAGACCTTGACGTGCCTTATCAACGATCGTGGAGAAGGCGGCGGGGTCGCTGATGGCCAGCTCGGCCAGCACTTTGCGGTCCAGTTCGAGACCGGCCAACCCCAGCCCGTGAATGAAGTCGCTGTATTTCATCCCGAGGGCGCGCACCGCAGCGTTGATCCGTACCACCCACAGGCGCCTGAACATGCGCTTGCGCTGGCGGCGGTCGCGATAGGCGTACTGAAGGCCGCGTTTGACGGTTTCCTTGGCGTTCTTGAACAGCTTGGAACGCCCGCCACGGGCGCCTCTGGCCATCTTCAAGATTTTCTTGCGGCGCCTCCGAGTGGCGACGCTGTTGCGAACACGTGGCATTTTATCTTTTCTCCAATGAATTTATCCCGTTTGTGGTTCGGGTCGCGGACCCCGGATTGATCCGTCAACCATGCAGCAGCCTTTTTATTCGCGGTTCATCGGTCGCACCCAGAGTCGTCGCGGTGCGCAGGCGCCGTTTGCGCTTGGCACTCTTCTTGGTCAGGATGTGACTATGATTGGCCCGCCGGCGTTTGAGCCTGCCCGAAGCGGTCAGTTTGAACCGTTTCTTGGCGGAACCTTTGGTCTTAAGCTTTGGCATCTATCTAATGACTCCTTTCGACATCCACCTTACAAAGCCGCGCGGCCGAGCGGGGCCGCCGACGACCACCTTTATTATTCCACCTGCTCCCCATCTTGAGCCCCCAGGCTTTCCTGCATGCGTTTAATCGCCTCTTTGCGCGGAGCAATCAAAATCGTTTGCAGGCGGACATGCCGGTTGCCGGTGCTGGAGGATTCGACCAGCGAGATATCCTTTAAATTCTCGACTATTCGGTCCAGCACGTGGGTGCCGATTTCGTAATGGCGCATCTCACGCGGCCGATAGCGCAACGTGACCTTGACCTTGTCGCCCTTTTCCAGGAAGCCGCGGGCCCTGTCGAGTTTAATGCCCAAGTCATGAGGGCCGATGTTCGGTCTCAGTTTGATCTCTTTGGTTTCAACCTTCGACGTTTTCTTCTTGGCGAGCTTCTGCTTTCGCTTCTGCTCATAGATATACTTCTTGAAATCCATGATGCGGCAGACCGGCGGTTCGCCGTCGGGCGCCACTTCGACCAAGTCCAGAACCTTGCTTTGGGCCCGTTCGAGGGCCTTTTCGCGCGGAACGATGCCCAAACTCTTCCCGGCCTCGTCAATCAACAGAATCTCGACGGCCCGGATCTCCTCATTTGTACGCGTGTCAGTCCTGATGAGTGACACCTCCTGCAATTGAGCGTTTGCCGAACTTAATCCCCCCCAAAGGCCCAGCGGGGCACAAATCCATCCCCCTCGGCGGGCACCGGGCCCGGGACAGCCACGCCACATGATGCGACAGTTCGACCCGGGATTGCCATAAAAAAGGTACGGTTGAAAATCAGGACTTTACGTCCCCCTGAACCCGGATGATGGGCCCGACTCATCTTGATATCGGGAGGAGCCGGGAATAGGCGGGTGTGATTCAGCATTGGGCGTCAACGCCGGTTCGATGATGGGTTCTCGATCTGGTTCGTGATCGGCTCTCGGCTCCCGTCCTCGTCACTCGTCCTCGTAATCAGCCTTTCTTTCGGGCCGCAATGGACTAGGAGCGCGACGATAAAGCCGATTACGAGGACGAGTGACGGGAGCCGATCATAGGCGACAACGGGGTCCCTCACCGAATGGGTGTTTACGCCCAATGCTGAATCACACCCGAATAGGCAATCGTTGCCCTACCTCCCTGACTGGGCTAGGGTATAGGGGCAGAGGAGGGATCATATGGCAGAGGAACCGATCGTTCAGTCGCTGGAGGACCTGCTCGCGGCAAGCTCCGCGTCGGCATCGTTCAAGGAGGCCGTTCGGGTGATCGAGGCCGGCGGGCGGCAGGACCAGATCCGTTACAACCGCTCCTCGCCGCCGGTCAAGGTCCTGCGGGCGGTGATGAAGTTGATCGAGGAGCACCCGCGGCTGGCACTGGAATCGGTCGAGCTCGAGGGCGAGTCGGCTTGCTCGAACTTCACGGGGCGCGCCGTCGCCCAGCCGGGCGGCCTCACGATTGATTTCAACTGGGACTGCGCCTGGCGCGCCGGGCAGATGGGATGGACCGACGCCTTCGGCGATCCGGACCAGATCCGAGCGGCGCAAACCTTCGGATACCAGTGTTTTGAACGCTTCTCCGTTCGAGAGAGGGCCCCAAATTGAGCCCCTCGCATGGCCCCTGAGCGGAGTCTCCAGTCCAATCGGGAGAATTTAGATTGTCGTCATCCCCCAAATTGAAGGTCCTCTTCTTGTGTACCGGGAATTCCTGCCGCAGTCAGATGGCCGAAGGCTGGGCGCGCAAGATCGGGGGGGACCGGATCGAGGCCTATTCGGCCGGGATCGACCCCCAGGGGCTTAACCCCAATGCCGTCAAGGTTATGCGGGAGGCCGGGGTCGATATCAGCACTCACCGTTCGCGCCACCTGGATGAACTGGCCGACGTCAAATTGGACTACGTCGTCACCGTGTGCGATCACGCCCATGAGCACTGCCCGCGCTTCCCCGCAAAGGTCACCGTGTTCCATCAGGGTTTCGATGACCCTCCGCGCCTGGCGCGCGAGGCGTCGAGCGAAGAGGAGGCCCTGGCCCATTACAGGCGGGTGCGCGACGAGATCCGCGCCTACATCGAGACACTTCCCGACTCCTTGAGCGAGGCATAGGCCACCAGAAGCCCCCGCCGGCACCGCGTTCGCGATCAGATTCCGCGAATTTCAAGGCTTCTCCAACTCGCCCAGGGGTTTGCCGTTGATGTCGAAAAGCTGGATCGAGGCCTGCTTGCGCAACTGTTCGGTTAAATCGATACGTTCGCGGGAAAATTCGCGGGCGAAGAGCAAGTCGCGCGGCGTGTGGCGGCCCAGAAGGAACATAATGTGGAAGCCTTGCTTGCTCTGCAAGGGGGGTGAAACGTCGCCCGGCTCCATTTTCGCCACATGGTCGCGCAACGCGGGGTGCAGCGATTCAGGGTCCATCCAGCCCAGGCGACCCCCTAGCCGGCGGCTTGCGCGGTCGTCGCTGTGGCTGTCGGCCAGTTCGGTGAACCTGCTGGGCTCGGCCCCGATCTGCTGCGCGATTCGAAGCGCTCGCAGGTAGATTTCCTCGCCTAGCTGCGTCTTGCGCTCTTCGGGGGGGCAGCGCAGGAGGATATGCGCCAAGTTGACCTCCTCGACGGCCTCGTCGTTTTTGCGGCGCTCGCTCTTGAAGGCGGCGAGGGCATCATTGTCGAAATTCACGCGGCGGGCAACGACCTGGGCGGCCAGGGCCTGGTTCGTCTCGCGCCGGATCAGCGTGCGCCGCAACGAGGGCAAGGTCAGGTGGTTCTTCTCCAAAAAAGCGTCCAGCTCCTGCTCGGAGCCCAGTCGCTCGCGCAGCTGTTTTATCATCGCCTCCACCAGGCGGGCGACCTCCAGTTCCTCGGCCTGCATCTCGTCGATCCTGGCTTTTTGGACGAGCAGCTTCTTATCGACCAGCATCGTCAGCACCCTGCGGTAAGCGTCGCCGCGTAGGCCCTCGACGGTCAGCCAATCCAAGGGGATGTCCTGATTGAGGGCCATCTCGCGGACCTGACTGAGCAGAATGGGGTCGCCGTTGACGCGGGCGATGATGGCATCGGCGGGGGGCAGCGCCTGGGCCAGCGCGAGCCTCAACGGCAGCAGCCAGCCAATCGCGATCCACGCCGGCTTGATGAACCGACGCATGAGTCTATGACCTTCCCAGAACATGGTGGGTTCGCGCTATCGAACTTGGTTGACCGGAGGCACCGCGGCTTCCAGAACGTAATGCCGCTTGCGTGTATCCGGGATCGGGATGGGGAGCATCTCCATAAGCAGGTCCATCGGGGCGAGGAACCAGGGCGGCGTACGGAAGCGCTCGGTCGCTTCCAGGGTTTGGTAACCGGGCTTCTCGATCTCAACGTCGTAGTGCCAGTACCATAGAAACGGAATGGTGACGGGGGTGGCGCCGTAAGGCTCCCCGCGCCAGATGACCTCGGCCCCCGGCGGCTGCGAGGTGATCCGTACCCGCGAGCGGATACAGCCGGTCATGATCAAGCAGCCGATGATCGACAGGGATACCAGGCAAACCAGCCGCGCCGAGGCCCGGGGGCCGCCTTGCTGATCGTGACAAATCGTCGTGTACGCTCGCTTCATCACAGCGCCTCGTCCAGAAGAGCTAGGGGTTCGCCCCGGGCGAACGTCGGCCCTCGGTCGCCAGGGCGTCGAACCGTTCGGCAAGAATCTTGATGTCGTATGCCATGACGCCCGACATGGCCTGGATGACCGGATAGAGGTCTTCCTCGCGCCGGCAGAATCGCTCGACCGATGAGCCTTTGATGATCCGCCCCGTGGTGACCGAGAGCAACCGGGCATTGAGGATGAAATTCTCTTCGAGGCGTGAAATTGATCCCGCGATCACGTAATCGACCCCCGCTTCGCGGCCGATATCATACCAGCGCTCGGGCGAGTGGGCGCCTCGGGCGAAGATGTCGCGGATGTCCTGGCGTTCGACCACCGCGACCCTGGGCGAGTTGATCAATGAGGCGGTCATCATCTCGGCCAGGCTGCGCGAGAAGTCCTTGTGCTTCGGGTCGGTCAGGGTGTTGTCGAAATCCATCACCACGACGAAGCGGTCGCGAATCAGTGGTTGGCTGGCGCAGCCCACTATGGTCAGCACCGACGCGATCAGCGCCGCGCAGCGGCCCAGCAAGCGGACCCTTGGGGCGTGGTTGGTGAGGCGGGAGTGCCAATCCATCAGCTAGACCTTCCAGGGGAGGAGGGCTCCTGGAGTTTCAGATCGACGATATCACGCTGCAGGGCGATGAGTTGGGCAATCCCAGCGGCCGCGAGCTCCTGCATCCGTTGGAACGTCTCGAGGCTAAAGGGACGCGTTTCAGCCGTGCCCTGGATTTCAACAAATTCTCCCGCGCCAGTCAACACCACGTTCATGTCGACCTCGGCCTGGGCGTCCTCGAGGTAGCACAGGTCAAGGACCGGGGTCCCCTCGACGACCCCCACGCTGACGGCGGCCACGAAATCGCCCAGGGGCTGGATCGACATTTTCTTCTCCTCGCGCAGGTGCTGCATCGCCAGGGCCAGGGCGACCCAGCCGCCGGTAATCGAGGCGCAACGCGTGCCCCCGTCGGCCTGGAGCACGTCGCAATCGACGATCACGCACCGCTCGCCGAAGCGGTCCATGTCAAAAACCGCGCGCAGGGAGCGTCCGATCAGCCGCTGGATCTCGTGGCTGCGCCCGCCGATTTTGCCCCGCACGCCGTCGCGCACGATGCGCTGCTGAGAGCTGCGCGGCAACATGCCGTACTCGGCGGTCACCCAACCCTTTCCCGTGCCATGGACATGGGGCGGGACTTTGTTGTCGACCGTCGCCGTGCAGAGCACTTTGGTGCGGCCAATCTCTATGAGGCACGAGCCCTCGGCATATTCCGCGAAGTGAGGCGTAATCTTCACCTCGCGCATATGGTCGGGCGCGCGGCTATCGACGCGGATCAACGCCTGATTACTTTCATGGTATCTTGCACGCTTCGTCGGCCGGTTGGTGGAGGGGATTGGATTTGAACCAATGTAGACTTGCGTCAACGGGTTTACAGCCCGTCCCCTTTAACCACTCGGGCACCCCTCCGTAACGATGACCGAACGCTTATTTTTAGCGTTCAGTGAAGCGAGAATCAAGTGGATAAATGTGACCGATGACGCGGCAACGGAGAACGGACCGGGTGTGATTCAAAAATGGGAGTGCGGGCGGTGCAAAGACGGGGATGGAGGCAGAGCCGACACCTCCACAAACACCACGAAGCGCGCGGCTCTTCGGCGTCGGCTCTCGGCTTCCGTCCTCGTCCTTCGTCCTCGAATTCTTCAATCGAAAGAACGGCCATCACTCTGGGATCACCCTATCGGACCCATAAAAAAAAGTCCGAGGACGAGGGACGAGGACGGGAGCCGATCAGATTGGAAACGGGGACCCTTCATTGATACCGCGTTTACTTCCAATACTGAATCACACCCGAACGGACCGGGTCCGCGGGATTTTTCTCGTAATCGACCCGATCTCGAAGCTAAAATGGCGTTCATGCGAGGGATCGCGCATCAAGTCGGCCCGCGTCGCCAGACCAGGAGCCGATAAACGATAGGATCATCGAACAATTATGGCGAACATACTGATCAAACCGCCCTGGCAGGGCAGAGAGCGTGAGATCACGCCCGAGGACGTCTATATCGATCGGCGGCGGTTCCTGCGCCTGATGGGCGTCGGTTCGGCGGGCATGGCCGGTCTGATGGCTGGCTGCGGCGACACCGTAGTGAACGCCCAGCAAGCCGACAAGGAGGCCTTTCCCCCCAGTTTGAAGCCGACGGGGGACCCGCTTCAGTCCCCGATGCCGGCGTTCGAGCAGGCGGTGACGCGCAATCCCGCGTTCAAGGTTGAGGAGCGGGAGCTGACGCCCTACGCGGTGGCGGCCAAGTATAACAATTTCTACGAATTCACACTGGAGAAGGAGGGGGTGGCGCGGCTGGCGGCAAATCTCACGACCAAACCCTGGTCGATCGAGGTGACGGGCCTGGTCAGTGAGCCGCGCACGGTCGACTTCGAGGAAATCCTCAAGAAGTTCCCGCTCGAGGAGCGCATCTATCGCTTTCGTTGCGTCGAGGCCTGGGCGATGACGGTGCCGTGGGTGGGCATCCCGCTGGCCAAGGTCATCGAGTGGCTGGGGCCCGACCCCAAGGCGACCCACGTTCGGTTCGAGACGCTCAACCGCCCCGAAGAGATGCCGGGGATCGTGTCGCAGCCGTGGTATCCGTGGCCGTACTATGAGGGGCTACGGATGGATGAAGCGATGAACGAGATGACGTTGTTGGCCGTCGGGATGTACGGCAAGGTGATGCCCAATCAGAACGGGGCCCCCGTGCGGATCATCACCCCTTGGAAATACGGCTACAAGTCGCCCAAATCGATCGTGAAGATCGAATTCACGGACTCCCAGCCCAAAACCTTCTGGAACGACCTACAGCCCAAGGAATACAGTTTCCTGTCCAACGTCGAGCCTGACGTCCCGCACCCGCGCTGGAGCCAGGCCTCCGAACGCTTGATCCCCCACGACGATCGCGTCAAGACCAAGCCCTATAACGGTTACGGCGAGTGGGTGGCGAAGCTCTACGCCTGAACATGGCCGATCAGTCATCCGCCTTTTGCGGCGGGGCGGGGACCTCGCGCCCCAAGTCGGGCGGGGGCGCCGAAAGCAACTCGATGTCGTCGAAATAAGCGACGCCGCTGGACCGGCTCCCGTCGCTGTCGATCATCACGGCCACGAAGTCGATGGGCGGCGGGTCCTCGCCGACGATGGCCTGGAAGTCGCGCAGATAGTGCCGCGCTTCATGATGCCACCGGCCCAGGCCGTCGGCGCCGCTCTTGACCGCCACGACTTTGGACCGCTTCTCCCACGGGTTGGGAATCCAGGTGTCGGCCTCGAGCGTGCTGGCCCACACGTAATTCAGGACGTAGAACGGGGGGTAATGCCCGTCCTTCGAGCGACGCTTGGCCAAGTTGAATTTGGCGCGGGTGACCAGGTTCACGCGCTCCGGATCATACTGGAACCCGATATAGACCCGGGCGGGGTAGTCGTCGCCCTTCTTCGTTTTTTCGTCGATGCCGGGATAGATGTTCTCCACCCGCCAGCGCCACGAGATGTAGGGGTAATCCTTGGGGTTGACGTCGACCGGCCGGTAGATCGCCGAAACGCCGCCCTCGGTCGATGCCTTCAGCACGGCCCCATGCCCATTCAGCTCCAGGACTCCGTATTGGCTTTGAATCGGGAACTTCTTGGGGTCAAACGTGAGTTCCCGCCAGCCGTCCGGGAGGCCCTTGCCGATGTCCCGGTCGCCGAACCGGCCGATCGAAATCGCGCGGACCTCGGCCGTCGGTTCAATCTCTCCAGCGCGCCCCAAACACGCCATCAAGCACGCGAGGATCCCCGCGATCGTGATGCTGCTTTTAAGCGTCGGGCGCATGCCGTCGTTTTCGTTGGGGGAGAGCTGTCCGTCGTCATAAAGCATACACGGAGCCATGCGTGAACGCAATGAACTCCGGGTCGAGGCGGACGCTTGCTCCAGAGATTGTATCGTCCACTTAATCGTTGGGGCATCTCTCGGATCCGTTAGACGCACCTACGGGCTGAGAGCACACATGAGTTCTTTGGCTCCCTGAAGGGGAGCAATTTGAATAGCCAGGGGTGGCAACCCCTGGACGCGGGTCCCAAGCCGTCACGACCCTGAAAGGGTCGAACAGGCCGCGTCACGTAATTGTTCAACCCTTTCAGGGTTGTGGCAAGTAGGGGATCGTGAACCGTGGGTTGACACCCACGGCTACTCACATTCGACCCCTGCGGGGTCGATATCGAGGACAGAATTGAATGGTGCCTCCCACCGGCAAGGCTGCATCTCACGGATCCGTGAGATGCAGCCCCGTATGGTCCGGGAACGATTTTCTCCCAAGACGATGGGCCATGAATCTGATAACTTGAGAGGGCTTGCGCGCATGTAAGCTCAATGCATTTCTCGTGGTTAGGCCCCGGCAGGTTACCGATTGACTGAACTTCCGCCCATGCGTCCCGGTCAGTTCGAGACCCCGCCGACGAGCATTTATCTGCTGCGCCATGGCGAGGTCGAGGCTCGTTATCACAAGTGCTACTACGGCCAGATGGACGTACCGCTTAGCGAGCGGGGCGAGCGGCAGTCGCGCGAACTGGCCCAGCGGCTGGCGAGCGTGCCGTTTGACGTCGTCTACGCCAGCGACCTTGCGCGCACGGGCTACCTGGCCGATCGCCTCTCCGAGCCGCTGGGGCTGCCCGTGCGTCGGCTGGCCGTTTTTCGCGAGCGCAATATGGGGATCCTGCAGGGGCTCGACCCCGAGAGCCTGGACCCCGAGCAACGCCGCCTGTTTGACCAATGGCGGGCCGATCGCGTCCATTTCCGCGTCCCCGAGGCCGAAAACTTTGTCGACCTGCGCGAGCGCGTCGTCCCGCCCCTTCTCGAGCTGGTCGCCGCTTACGCCGGTCGGCGCGTGGCACTGGTCGGGCACGCGGGTACGATCCGCGTGATGCTGGCCGAGGCGATGGGGCTGCCGCTCGAGAACGTCTTCCGGTTGAGTGTCAATTTGTGCTCGGTGAACGTCGTCGAGTTCCCGAAGAACGGCGCGCCGCGCGTGACGCTGATCAATGGCTAACGAATCGTGGCGGCGGGCGAGGACCCGCGACGCTCAGTATTGCAGCAGCGTGTGGAGGAGCCGGTCGCCGAGGTTATCTCTCCCGCCCAGGGCGGTCAGTTCGATGAGCACCGCGATCTCGACGATCTCCCCGCCCAGGCGCTCGATCAGGTTGCAGGTGGCCCCCAGCGTCCCGCCCGTCGCGAGCAAGTCATCCACGACCAAGATCTGCTCCCCATCCTCGATCCCGTCCTCGTGCATCGTCAGGACGTTGGAGCCGTATTCGAGCGTATAGGTTTCCTCGACCGTTTTGTGCGGGAGTTTGCCGGGCTTGCGGGCGGGGATGAAGCCGGCCCCCAACGCGAGCGCCAGCGGTGCGCCGAAGATGAAGCCCCGCGATTCGATGCCCACGACTTTGTCGATCCGGCGGTCGCGGTAGCGTTCGACCAGAAGCCGGTTGACCTCCTTGAGCCCCTCCGGATTGGCCAGCAGCGGGGTAATATCGCGAAAGAGGATGCCCGGTTCCGGAAAGTCGGGGATGTCGCGGATCATTGACCGCAGATCGATGGATGTTTGTTGCATGTGTTGGGGTGTCCTCATTTTGCGCTCAAGCCTACTTGATATCGCGGCTCATTTCCAGCATACGTTGGATGGGCCGCAGGGCCTTCAGGCGCAGTTCCTCATCCATGACCAGCTCGGGCCGCCGGTCGCGCATGCAGAGGTAGAGCTTTTCGAGCGTGTTGCGTTTCATGTGCGGGCATTCGTTGCAGGCGCAGGTGTTGGTGGGCGGGGCGGGGATGAACGTCTTGTCGGGGCAGTCTTTTTTCATCGTATGGATCAGGCCGGGTTCGGTTGCGATGATCAATTTGGTGGCGTCGGTCTGGCGGGCGAACCGGCGGATCGAGGCGGTCGAGCCGATGTGGTCGGCGTGGCGCAGGACGGCCTCCTCGCACTCGGGGTGGGCGAGGACCAAGGCCCCCGGGTGGCGCGCCTTGAGCTGGACGATTTTTTTTTCGCTGAACATCTCATGCACGATGCAGGTCCCGTCCCACAGGACCATCGGGCGGCCGATGACCTTGATCAGATAGGCCCCCAGGTTGCGGTCGGGCGCGAAGATGATCGGCTGGTCCTCGGGAATCTGACGCACGATCTTCTCGGCGTTGCTTGAGGTCACGATGATGTCGCTCATCGCCTTGATCGCCGCCGAGCAGTTGACGTACGAGATGACCATGTGGCCGGGATGGGCGACCTTGAAGGCGCCGAAGGTCTCGGGCGGACAGGAATCGGCCAGCGAGCAGCCCGCGTCCAGGTCCGGGAAAACCACCAGCTTGCCGGGATTGAGGATCTTGGCCGTCTCGGCCATGAAATGGACGCCCGCGAAGACGATCACATCGGCGTCCGTTTGTTCGGCGAGTTGGGCGAGCTTGAGCGAATCGGCGATGTGGTCGGCCACGTCCTGGATGTCCGGCTCCTGATAAAAATGGGCCAGGATCACCGCGTTCATCTCCCTCTTGAGCCGTTCGATCGCGTCGAACAGATCGAGCGTGGGATCAATTGGGTCGTGACGGGTGGCGGTTGAAGCCAGGACGGGCATGGACTTTTTTCCCCTGCGCGCGTTTTGACTGAGCGCTCTCTCGACACCTTCAGTTGCGGCGCTAACATGCCACTCTATTGATTAGGGTACCACGCGCGGGCGTCCTTTGTGGATTGAAATATTTGCCATTCCATCACATCGGGTTTTATCCGTGTAAATCCGTCCAATCCGCAAAATCAGCGTCCCATTCTTGATTTCAATCCAACGGGATTAGACGAGCTGTCAGAGTGTGAAAGATTGGATTTGATCAATGGGTAGTGTCGCAATGTCCTTGAGCGAGCGGGTCTGGAGCGATTGGGTCAATGGGGCGGTAAATTCCTGGACGGGTCCCTGCGGTTCATCCGCTTCGCCCAATCGGCCTTGCCGCACCACGCGCAAAACGTCAAGCACGTTGACCTCTTCGGGCGAGCAGGCCAGAAGATACGATTGGTCATCTCCCGATTGAACGATCAAGCCGTTTTCATGGAACAGGGCCAGCGTCTCTTCAATCGGGCCGACGGGTACGCGAAGCCGGTCGGCTAGCTCGATCAGGCCCGATCGCCTGGTGCCCGGCCCGGCAATCAACGGCGCGGCCAGCAAGGCGGCCAGCCGCAGCGCGAGCGTTTCGCGTTCGAAGGGCGTGGCTCGCCAGACCCTCCGCCTGCGCCGCCAGTCCGTGAGATTCTGACGCGCGCTACACATCTCGGCGCCCCACAGCACGATGCCCCACGAGATGTAGATCCACATCAGGAGCAGCATGACCCCGGCAAAGGCGCCGTAAATGTAATTGATGTTCTGGAGCAGGAATTGCAATTCGATGAAGAGCCGCTGGGCCGCCCACAACAGCGCCCCGGCCAGGACGCCCGCGACCGTCGCCGGCCACCATTGCACCCGCGTGTTGGGGATCACGTAGTAAATGCAAGTCAGCGCCAGGCAGACCAGGAGGAACGGGACAAGACTGGTCAGGAACTGCGTGAGATGGTCCAGATACAAGCCCTCGAACTCGGGCAGAAAACTGAGGATGGAGCCGCCGGTCGCGGCAGAGAAGCCAATCAGCAGAACGACCAGAATGAAGCAGAGACTGAGATAATCCGAAAGCATGCGCGGGACCGCCCGGCGACGGCGGATGCCCCAGACATGGTTCATCGCCCCTTCGATGCGGTGGAGCACCGAGACGACCGCCAGCACAAGGAAAGCCAGCCCGATCAATCCCAGCCCGCCCTTGCTTGTCTTTTCCACGTACATTTCGACGGTATTGATCGCCTGGGCGACCGAGTTGATGGAGTCCCCCCCTGCTTGAATCGTCGCCTCCCCCAGCTCCTCCACGATGGGTAGATCGCGGATGAAAGTGAAGACGATTTCATGTTTGCCGATCCCGGTCAGCACGGCGACCAGGATGGCCAGGGACGGCACGGCGGTGAACAGCGTGGTGAAAGTCAGCGCCGAGGCGTTGGTCGGTTCCCGATGCTCGGCGAAGCCTTTCAGTGAGAGGGCGATCACCTGGATCCAGCGGTGGCAGAACTTCAGCAGGCCGGCGGTCGTCTCCTCGGGAGTAGACCACACGAAATTCAGAATCCGACCCCGCTAAAACTTGATCCAACCGGGCCGCCGCGCCGCCGACGGCTCGCCGGCCGCCTCATGGATCGTGTTGACCGACTTGCTCATTCATATGATCATGCCTCAAAGGGTCCCGCGCGGGAAAGCCCGAATAATCCCACCGCGGGAACGTGCCGGGGGGCTCGTCGGGCCGGCGGATGGGATCTTTTTGATATTGACAGCAGGTGTTCCACCGACTAACTTGCGGCGGTCGGGGTCAAACATCTGATTCGTTGTCGCGAGGGCGACACTTTTTTATAGTTCGGGGTAAACAGCGGGGTTTGTGATGCGTTCGATTGATGAACAGTTTGAACATGATTTCGAGGTCGAGGCCGCCGTGGAGGGTGTTTGGGCGTTCTTGTGGGATATCGAGGCGATGGCCCGCTGCATGCCCGGCTGCGAAGAGGTCGTGACAGGCGAGGAGAAAAAGGCCTACACCGCCCACATGCGGCGCAAGATCGGACCGTTCGTGATTCGCATGGTGATGGAGATCGCCGTCATCGATTGCGAGGCGCCGCGGCGGCTGGTGGTCGAGGTCTCGGGACGCGACAAGAAGCTGCGCAGCGAGTTGAGTCAGCGCGTGACGGTCACGCTGGGCGAAGCGAGCGAGGGACGCAGCCGCGTGGACATCCACACGCGATTCAAACTGAGCGGAGTGTTGGCGACGCTGGGGTGGTCGTTGCTCTCGGGGCACATCCAGCAGGAACTGGACGCGTTCGTCGGAAAGGTCCAGGCCGGCATCGAGCAACGCAGAGTGGACCCGTCCGCGTAATGCGAATAAGGGCGCGAACGGCCGGCAATGAGTTGCATTGCGGCTTTAGGCTTAAAGCCCGACCGAAACCGTTTTGAGATGAAGAGAATCGGGTTTTGCCGCCGGCCGGGCGTAGCCCGTTGAAATCAGATCGAAGAGGGCTTTCGTACACAGGCTAATACATTTAATGCTTATCAGACAGGAGGGACGGAGATGGCCGTCGATTTGTTGCTTCGCGAGGGAAAGATTAATGGCATGACGACGCGCAACCGGTTCCACTTCGGGCCGGCCGAAAAGAGTTACGCCAACCGCGACGGTTCGATGACGCAGTTGTACATCGATTACTTGGTGGCGCGGGCCAAGGGCGGCGCGGGACTGATGAGCATCGAATCGACGTACATCGACGAGCGCGGTCTCGGTCATCACTATCAGGTCGGCGCGCACGCCGATCACGTCATCCCCGGCCTGCGGCGCACGGCCGAAGCGGTCCACGCCGCCGGCAGCAAGGTTGGGCTTGAGCTTTATTCGGGAGGGCGGCAGTCGCCGGCGTATATGACGCAGCGCCAACCCATCGCCCCCTCGGTGGTGCCGTGCAGCGTGCTCAACCCCGTGCCGACGCCGCGCGAGATGACGATTGAAGACATCCAAGAGCTGGTGCAAATGTTCGCCGACGGCGCGCGTCGCACCAAAGAGGCCGGCATGGATTTCGTCCTGCTCCACGGCGCGCACGGCTACCTGCTCTGCCAGTTCCTGTCGCCTTTTTCAAACCGGCGCACCGATGAATACGGCGGCACGCCGGAGAAGCGCGCGCGCTTCGGGTTGGAAGTGGCACGGGCCACGCGCGAAGTCGTCGGACCCGATTTCGCGATTGGTTATCGCATCACCGCCGAGGAGTACCTGGATGATGGACTGACGATCGATGACACGACGAAGTTTTGTCAAGAGCTCGTTAAAGCGGGGGTCGATTGGATCGACACGTCGGGCGGGATTTATGAAACGTTCTACATGATCCTGCAAGGCACCGAGGCGCCCAAGGGCGGGTTCGTGCGCAACGCCGCCGCGATCAAGGAAGCGGTCGGCAACGACGCGGTGGTCAGCGCCACCCAACGGCTCAATGACCCGCACTTCGCCAACGAAGCGATGCGCCGCTACGGCCTCGATTACGTCTCGGTCACCCGCGCGTTCCACGCCGATGAAGATTATGGAACGAAGGTCGCCGAGGGGCGTTTCGATGACATCAACAACTGCATCTCGTGTCACCAGTGCGTCAACCTGCTGGAAATGAACAAGCTGGCGTTGTGCGCGGTCAATAATCGCACCGGTTACGAAGGGACGCGCATCCCGCGCAAGGTGGCCAAGCCGCGCAACGTGATGGTCGTCGGCGGCGGCCCAGGCGGAATGGAGGCCGCGCGCCTGCTCGCTCAGCAGGGCAACACCGTGACGCTCTATGAGAAAAATGAGAAACTCGGCGGCCAATTGCTTTATTCGTCCCAAGCCGCGGCTGATTACGCCTACTTCGCGCCCTATCTGGAACGGCAGTTGAACAAACTTGATGTCAACATTCAACGCGGCGCCGCCGTGACCTATGAGATGATTCAGGAGCAAGACCCCGACGCCGTCGTGATCGCCACGGGCATCCTGCCCGGCCTGCGTTACTGCCCGGTGGTTGGCAACCCCAAGACGTTCGACCTGTTTACGTCGGTCGATCGTCCCGACGACGATTGGGAAGATGAAGTCGTGGTGGTCGGCGGCGATTTCGCGATCTGCTTCTCGGCGCTTTACGTCGCCGGCCGCGGGGCTGAGGTGACCGTCGTCGAACCCAACAGCTCGCTGGCCTACGATAAACACTCGCCCGCCAAGGACCTGCTGATCAAGGCCCTGACCGACTTGCCGACGGTTCACGTGCGCACCGAATCGACGGTGGAGGAAGTCGGCGAAGGCTACGTGATGATCCAACACAATGGCAAGATCGAACGCCAGGAGACGGGCAGCGTCATTTTCGGCGGCCGCAGGCCCAACAACGGCCTCTACGACCAACTGCGCGCTCAGGATTCCGAACGCGAGGTCTACAACATCGGCGACTCGGTCGAGCCGCGCCTCATCTTTGAAGCCGTCCACGAAGCCTGGAACGCCGCCGAACTGATTCGCCTGCGCGCCCTGGGCCGCTGAGACGCAAGCCACCACGAATCTGCTGGGTATAACTCTACCGCCGTCGAGTGCCGGTCCTATTTCCGTTGTCTGTTTGCGGAATATCAGATGCGAGGATGAGAGTCCGGGGCCAAGCCTAGGCCAGGCCCCGGACCCTAGCTCGATGCTTTCCTTACTGAAGGAGCGCGAGAGCTAACTGCGGCGTCTGGTTGGCCTGGGCCAAGACCGAGACGGCCGCTTGTTGCAGGATCTGCGTCCTGGTCAAAGACGCGGTTTCGGCCGCGAAGTCCGCGTCCAGAATCCGCGAGTTGGATGACGCGACGTTTTCAGCCGCGGTGCCGAGGTTGCTGATGACCGAATTGAGCTGGCTCACGTTAGCTCCGATGCCGGACCGCCGTGCCGGTCGCGTTCAGAACGGCGGCGGAGTCGGCCACGCTGAACGCTTGGGTGCTCGAGAAGACCAGAATGCCTCGGGTGACGTCCGGGGGGTGCCGGCTCCGTCGGCGAAGCCCGAGATCAAGGCACCCGTCCCGTCGGCGTCGATTTCGACGTTGCGCCCGTCCTCGGCCGTCAGGGTGATCTTGCTGGCGTTGAGCGTAGCCTTGACGCCGGTCTGACCGAACACGGCGTTGATCGCGTCGACGGCCTCGGTACCGGTGGTCGTAAACACCCCCACGTCCACGCCGTTGATCTTCAGGTAGTTGGTCGCGTCCACGGTGCCATGGGCGCCGATGGTCTGATCGCCCGCGGCCACGTGGGTCGTCGAGGCCGAAACGGTCACGCCGGTCGCGCCGGAGGCCGCGTTGATCGCCGTGGTGTAGGAGAGGGCCGATCCGGTTGGGTCGGCGTGGCCGCGAAGAAGTTACGGTTGTTGACGGTGATGGTGGCCTGGCCTTGGGTAAAGCCGCCGGTCGCCGCTTCGGTGCCGGTGATCTCGAACGGGCTGCCGATGGCGGTGGCCCGCGTGCTCAGGACGTCGACCGAGATCTTCTGGCTGGTGCTGGCGTAGGCGCCCACCTGCAGCTCTTTCGACGTGAACGTCCCATCGAGCAACTTGGTGCCGTTGAAATCGACCGTCTGCGCGATACGGTCAAGCTCGGCCACCAGCGCGGTGACTTCATCATTAGCCCATTTTCCGCAGTTCAGAGCTTAGAAGTGCCCGTTTTCGAGTAAATTTGCATTTTTCGGGTAAAAGTCTGCACTACATTTTGAATTCTTTTGGGTCGGTTCGGCAGT